>Ga0256407_10001261_pt1 | contig 54815 bp, 54 predicted proteins | sample RumenRJG_04DNA_FD_193489 | JGI IMG/M metagenome (GOLD analysis project Ga0256407, IMG submission 193489) | Bovine rumen microbial communities from Lethbridge, Alberta, Canada - RJG_04 | ecosystem: Host-associated > Mammals > Digestive system > Stomach > Rumen | place: Canada: Alberta... | reverse complement strand
ATATCTTATGCGCGGAGCGATGCCGTCAGGCATTGCAGTGAAATAGCGTATTTTCTCTTTCTTGGTTCATTCTTTCTCTTTTCATCGCAAGAAAAGAGAAAGAATGAACATACAGATAATATAGTTTATGTAAAAATAGGATTTTTGTAAAATTACAAAAATCCCATTTTTACTTTTTTTATTTAATTATTCCGCATCTTTTTTGGCAAATGACTGATTTGCTCTTGATTTTATTTCTTCTTCAATTTTTGAAATAAATTCATCAACGCTGAATGTACCGATTTGGCCGATACCTCTTGCTCTGACAGAGACAGTCCCTTCTTGTGCTTCTCTGTCACCTACTACACAAACATAAGGAATCTTTTTGTCCTGCAAAGATTCTCTGATTTTGTAGTTCATAGATTCTGAACGGTCATCTAATGAAACCCTGATACCTGCATCACGCATTTTTTTGTAAACGCTTTCTGCATAATCCGTATGTTTATCATTAGAAATCGGAACAACATTGACCTGAGTTGGTGCAAGCCATGTCGGGAATGCACCGGCATAGTGTTCAATCAATATGCCATGGAATCTTTCCATTGAACCAAAAATTACTCTGTGCAACATTAACGGAGTTTTCAACTGACCGTCTTTGTCTTGATATTTAATATCAAATCTTGCAGGCAAATTGAAGTCTAACTGAATTGTAGCACATTGCCAAGTTCTTCCTATAGCATCTTTAACTTTAAAGTCAATTTTCGGGCCGTAGAATGCACCGTCACCTTCATTGATGTCATATTTCATTCCGCGTTTTTCCATAGCTTCTTTTAAGCCTGCTTCAGCCTTGTTCCAATTTTCAATTTCTCCGACAAAACTTTCAGGTCTTGTTGAAAGTTCAACCTCAAATTCCATATTGAATATAGCCATTGTATCAGCCACAAAATCAATAATTCCGTTGATTTCATCAACCAATTGTTCAGGAGTACAGAAGATATGCGCATCATCCTGCGTAAAGCCCTGAACACGAGTCAAACCTGACAATGCACCGGATTTTTCTTTACGGTAAACCGTACCAAGTTCTGCCATTCTTAATGGTAATGAACGGTATGAATATCTGTTTGATTGATAAATCAAAATGTGGAACGGGCAGTTCATTGGTTTTACAACATACTGATCGTCAGAATCTTCATCTTTCTGAATAAAGAACATATTTTCTTTGTAGTGATCCATGTGTCCTGAAATTTCCCAAAGAGTAGATTTTGCAATTTGAGGAGTATTAACTATTACATAACCTCTCTTGCGGTGTTCTTCTCTCCAATAGTTTTCAATTTGTTCACGAACACAGGCCAAATTCGGGTGCCACAAAACAAGACCTCCCCCCATTTCTTCACGGGTTGAGAATAAGTCTAATTGCTTGCCGAGTTTTCTGTGGTCACGTTTTTCTGCTTCTTCCAAGAAAGTCAAATAAGCCTGCAAATCTTCTTTATTCCAGTATGCAGTAGCATAAATTCTTTGAAGCATTTTATTTTTTTCATTACCGCGCCAATATGCACCTGCAACTTTTAATAATTTGAACGCATTTGCTTTGATATATGAAGTATTTGGCAAGTGAGGTCCCGCACAAAGATCATTAAACAAAGCATTTCCGTCTTTGTCTTTTGTTATATACAAAGTCGGATTGTCGTTGCGGTGTTCTTCTAACAGTTCCGCTTTGTAGATTTCGCCCTGAGCCTTAAATTCATCAATTTGTGCCTGAACATCAGGAATTTCGTATCTTTCAAATGTCAGATTTTGTTTAACAATTTCTTTCATTTTTTCTTCAATTTTGTCTAAATCTTCCTGCGTAAAAGCATGACCGTCTGTTAAATCAAAGTCATAATAAAAACCGTCAGCAGTTGATGGTCCGATTGCCAACTTTGCATTCGGGAATAAACTTTGAACAGCCTGAGCCATAATGTGAGATGTCGAGTGTCTTAAAATCGACAAAGTTTCGTTGTTCTTTTCCATATTCAATTGTCCTTTTCTATCCTTTGGGGTAAATTTAATCCGGCAATCGTTACATCGAAAAGCCTAAACCTACCCTCAGGGTGGATCCCCTTAACAAGTACAAAAATATTATACATATAAAAACAGATTTTGCAATAATTAAAACCTGAAATCACGCTGACCGAGTTCAATTTTTTCAAGATATTCTTTTGTTTTGTCTTTTATGCCTTGAGTTGTTTCAAGTTCATTTAATTCTTTATCTATGAGTTCATAACCGATTTTTTTTGTTTCTTCGGATGCGTAATCTTCAAGATATTCTTTTAAGGTTATAAGCGCATTCGGGTGACAGAAATTGTGAATTTGTTTTTCTTTACAGATTTCCATAAACTTTTCTCCAACTCTGCCTGCTCTGTAACAAGCCGTACAAAAACTCGGAACATAACCGATTTCCATAAGCCATTTTATAACATCATCCAATGTTCTTCTGTCCTCAACATCAAATTGTGCGGTTTCTTCTTCGGATTCATCTTCAGGGTGGGCATAACCTCCAACACTTGTTTTTGAGCCGCCTGAAATTTGAGATATACCCAAATCTAAAACTCTTTTCCTTGTTTTTGCACTTTCTCTTGTAGATATAATCATACCCGTATAAGGTACGGCTATCCTTATACAAGCAACAATTTTTGCAAAAGTATCATCATCAATACCGTTTTCAAAAGCACTCGGATCAATATCGTCAGCCTTTCTTATTCTCGGAACGGAAATTGTATGAGGTCCTACACCAAAAACGGCTTCTAAATGTTCTGCATGCATCAAAAGTGCACTAAATTCATATTTATAAGTCGAAAGCCCAAACAAAACACCCATTCCGACATCATCAATACCGCCCTGCATCGCTCTGTCCATTGCTTCTGTATGGTAATCATAATTATGCTTTGGACCTGTCGGATGAAGTCTTTCATATCTTTCTTTATCGTAAGTTTCCTGAAACAGAATATATGTTCCTATCCCTGCATCTTTTAATTTACGGTAATTTTCAACCGTTGTTGCCGCAATATTAACATTCACTCTACGGATTGCACCGTTTTTATGGTTTATGGAATAAATAGTTTTGATAGACTCCAAAACATATTCTATCGGATTATTAACGGGGTCCTCGCCTGTTTCAAGCGCAAGTCTTTTATGCCCCATATCTTGCAGCGCAATCACTTCTTCCCGAATTTCTTCCTGAGTCATTTTTTTGCGGGGAATATGCTTATTTTTTGCATGATACGGGCAATATACACAACCGTTTACGCAATAATTAGACAGATAAAGCGGAGCAAAAAGAACAATCCTGTTTCCGTAATATTCCTGTTTAATTTTTTTTGCAAGAGAGAAAATTTCTTCATTTTTTTCTTTGATTTCACACGCAAGAAGAACTGAAGCCTCTCTATGAGTCAAACCGTTGCCAAGTTTTGCTTTATCTAAAATTTTATCAATCAATTCGACATTATTTTTGTTATCTTCGGCATATTGCAAAGTCGATAAAACTTCATCGTTATCTATAAATTCTACTGCATGAGGTGATTTTACATTATACATTTTTTGTTTTTATCTCCAATATTAAATTTTTATGCCCTCCCCTTGAGGAAGGACCGATATCTATGATTTCGAGGTGAGGTTTATAATTTACTCATCAATGAGCATACTTGCGCCAATTACACCTGCACTGTTTCCTAACTGAGCAGGAACAATTTCAACCGCTGATCCTGCAACGACCATAGCACGTTTTTTAACTGTTTTTCTTATTGGTTCAAGAAGTAAATCGCCACATTCTGCAACCCCGCCGCCTACAATAACTTTTTCCGGATTGAGTAAATTAATTACACTTGTTAAACCAAGTCCGATATATTCGCCCATAATTTCAAAAATGCGTTTTGCAACAGGGTCACCTGCTTCTGCGGCTTTTGCAACAATATACGGTGTAATTTCGCCATCTGATGCCATTTCTGCAAATTTAGCGGATTTACCGCCTTTAATATAATCCTGAGCCATTGCTACGATACAAGGTCCTGATGCGTAAGCCTCTAAACAGCCTGTATCTCCGCATCCGCAAATGGCACCGTCTTTTGCTTTCAATTTGATATGTCCGATTTCTCCTGCAGCATTACTTGCCCCTCTGACTAATTTTCCGTTTATGACAAGCCCCGAACCTATACCTGTACCGACTGTAATGCAAACAAAGTTTTCACAACCCTTTCCTGCTCCGAATTTTAATTCGCCCAATGCGGCGCATCTTACATCATTATCAATTCTTGTTTTTATATGAAATTCATCTTCTATCATTTTGGCAATAGGAACATCAACCCAACCCGGAATATTAGGAGCAAGTTTTACTATTCCGTTTTTATAATCAATTTGCCCCGGAAAATCAAATCCGATACCTTCAATAGACTTTTCATCAGTTCTTGTTTCTTTCATCAAATCTCTTATTGATTGTTTGATATTATTAACCGTATATTCAAAACCCATTTTTGCATAAGTAGGCACACTGTTTGAATAAATTATTTTGCCTTTTTCATCAACAAGAGCAATTTTAACATTTGTTCCGCCAACATCTATTCCGATTCGTTTTCCCATAATTATCTCCCTCTTTAAACTATCTGTAGTTTTATGATAGCACAAAAAAAATAAGGAATTTATATACCAAATTAGCCAAGAAATATTCTCATCTCCCGAAAGATTTAGGAGAGGAAACAGATGTTTGAGCAAAACGAATTACATCTGCGGGAGAGATTTGATAAAAATTAGGCAATTACATACTATTTTACAGTAGCATGTCATTGCTGTACATGCCAAGCAATTATTTACATAAAAAATATTATCGGTATATAAATATATGCTCCGCAGGGTCCTCCGGACAGGGGCACTTTTGATGGCAAAAGTGCCTCAAAGCGGATTGCGAGCCAAAGCCGAAGCCATTTTGCTTGTGGCAAAAGCCACAAAAAGCAAAATGCGTAGTGCTGTCGATGGCGAGCAACCAAGCAAACCACGACCTGCACTCAGTTCGCTAATCATTTGTACTTGCTCCACATACAGGCGGGATAACTCACTATCGTTCAAACAAATCCCGCCTTGTTGTTGTGTCGCAAACAATGATTGCTCACTTCGTAAAGGTCGGATAGAAACCCTCACCCGCATTTCTATGAAATTGAAATTTCAAGAACTGCTCCCTCTCCCATCGGGAGAGGGGTGGGGTGAGGGGTTGATGCGCGCCGTAGTTTTAGGCGCAGTAATATGCCGCCGAAGGCGGTATTGTACCTCAGCGAGTTTTTCTTCTTGGTTGTTCGCCTTAAACGTGACTTCGTGCCCTGCTTGTCTTGCTCCCGCAAGCCAACACCGGCACTACGCACTCGGCTCACAATCCGCTTTTCGGTTCACTTTTCTTTTTGCGTCGCAATCAAAAAGAAAAGTGAACATAATAAGAATATCTTAGCGAGATATTCATATAATATTTTTTATGTATAAAACATGTAACTAATTGCTTGACATGTACAATTGCGAGCGATAGCACTCTGCCGAGAAAAACAATTAAGTATTGTTTTTCGAGAGGACAATCCAGTCGTTTTGTTATACAAAATTGTATAAATTAGAATAAATAACTATATAGGAGTCACCTCAAAAATAAATTAAAATCAGCACCCACCCCGACCCTCCCTCGTGAGGGAGGGAGAAGTTTTGTTTAATTGATTATATAAATCCATTAATTATTCCTGTTCATATCAGAGAATATCAGAACCTTTGTGTCTAAGTATCTTTTAATAATTTGTAAACATTTGTAACAATACATCTTATAACCTAAAGTTTACAATTAAAAATGCCGTCAAAACACATGATAGAACATGTCTGAAACCAATTTTAGAAAGGAAAAAAATGGGATTAGCGGCATCACAAGCGAGATTGTTAACTATCACAGCCAGAAAAGCAGACTGTGAATTTCAATCTATGAAATTATCTCATGAGAAAATTGCTCTATCTCGTGATATGGAGCGAATTTCTGATGAGTATCAAAACGCTATGAACCAAACAAAACTTATCTATGATTATTATGGTACAGGCACAAGTGATATGTCTTTAACATACGGATTATTAATGACTCCGTCAGTTTACAACGATTACTACCCGAAACTTTTGACAGATAAATCAAACAGAGTAGTATTATCGGGAATATATGCTTCTGCGGCAAAAGCAGCAGGTATACCGGCAGAAGGTTATAACGGGACACCATCATCTGAAGTTCGCAATTCGTTTGTTGAAGCATTAAGAGATTTGGGTGTAATTTCAGCTTCAACTGCCGCAAACATTGAAAGTGTATCTTATAACAATGCGATAGGATTGGGTGCGACCTTCTCTGCAACAGTGGCGACTACGGATATAACTGCTGAAGATTTTATGAATTTGGTAAAACAACAATGTAAAGATACAACTGATTATGGCATTGTAAGTCAATTTGATAATCACGGCACATGTGCTTATCCTCAAGAAACATTAATAAGTAGCAGCAACAGTGAATGGAATTTCAGACTTTCAGTCGGAAACGGACACGATAACTGCGATAACAGAGTAACCACATTAAACCTTTATGATTTATTAAAAAATGACCCTAATAAACAATATACATTATCATTCAGAACCGGTGAAGGTGCGACGATTCCGGCAGGTGAAAGTGCATTCCTTCAACAATGGGTAGTCGGAACTGAAAACAGCCCGTCATTCTTAAACTGGATGGTTGACCAATTCAGTTCAATCTTTGGCGGAGTTGCAGAAAACGATTTGGCTCTTCAATATGCTTATAACCAAGTATATGATTTATTATACCCAAATGAAGAAATTCAGGATATGGCAGGTAAATTACCGAACGATTATAATGATTGCGATGAAGAAGACCGCGGGGGTATGACTGCAAGAATTACAGATGGCGGAGATTTAAAAAATTATGAACAAAGCATAAACCTTGTATCAACAAAAGTTTATCACAACTACGATGACGATGATTCCAGTGTAGCAAGAAATACAGCAATAGACTATATCGGTAGCACATATACAGGTTGCGGATCAGGATCAACTTCAGCCTGGGACGGTGGCGGAGGAAGACGCCAAGGTCTTGCACTCAACCTTAGCCATATTACAGAAATATTTATGACTGCTTTTGTTGAATACCTGCGAGGTATTGATACTTCACAATATTCATACGAAATAGGTGAATATTCAAAAGCATCATTATACAAAATTAATGAACACGGCGATGATATTTTCAAAATCAAAGCACCAACAAATGTAACTGATGGTACAGATAACCTTCTTGCAGGATTCTATGATGCATTATTTAACAGAATTTGCGTAAGCGGCTGGACTGAAAATGATAATATTGAAAGCGTAGAATATATGCAGGAACTTATGAAATCCGGCGCGGTATATATTTCATCTATAAATAACGACGGTAATTACTACCAAAGCAGTTATTCAACAGATACATACATATCAGAAGTCGCTGACCTTGAAGGTGTTGCTCAGGCAGAAGCAAAATACAACGCTGCTAAAGCAAAAATTGAACACAAAGAAAATACCATTGATATGAAGATGAAAAATCTGGATACGGAAATATCATCTCTTACAACCGAATATGATGCCAGTAAAGGCGTTATATCCAAAACAATTGAAAAATCCTTCAAACGATATGATGCATAAAAACAACTCCTGCGGGTTGTTTTTTTTTAACAGGCGGACAATTTTCTCTTGAAAAAAAATCATGTTCTTGATACCCTTATTCATATTTATATTTAAAGAAGGGATAGAAAATGGATAAAAGAGTATTACTTTGCATTATGGACGGATGGGGAATTTCATCAGGTTCAGAAAAATTTGATGCCACAAAATTAGCACACCCCGTTAATGTACCAAAATTAGAAAAAGAAGAAAAATTTATACAAATTCATGCAGACGGCGAAAATGTAGGTCTGCCGGAAGGTCAGATGGGCAACAGTGAAGTCGGACACCTTAATTTAGGAGCAGGCAGAATTGTTTATCAGGATTTGTCCAAAATTAATAATGCTATTAAAGACGGTTCATTTTTCAAGAACGAAAGATTTTTAAACGCAATTAAGCATGTCAAGGAAAACAATTCCGCATTACACATATACGGACTTGTTTCAACAGGCGGAGTTCATTCATCACTCAATCATGTTTTGGCACTCATTCAACTTGCCGCACAAAACGGAGTAGAAAAATTTTATGTTCACGCATTTTTAGACGGTCGTGACACCCCTCCTGCAAGCGCATGCGAATACTTACAAATAGTGGAAGATGAATTAAAGAAATTTAATTTACCCCCTGTTGCAACTGCTATTGGGCGTTATTACATAATGGACAGGGATAATCGCTGGGAAAGAGTTGAAAAAGGCTACAACGCATTATTGTTTGGAGAAGGAAACCACGCATCAAGCGTAATAGAAGGAGTTAAGAAATCTTATGAAGAAGGAATCACAGACGAATTCGTTCTCCCTGTCATTGCAGGAGGCGATGAATCAAGAATACACGATAACGATGCAATCATATTCTTTAACTTCCGTCCGGATAGAGCAAGAGAAATCACAAAGGCAATTAACTTTGCTGATTTTACCGGATTTGAAAGAAAAAAAGTCTTAAAAAATATTCTCTACACAACAATGACAAGTTATGAGGCAACATTTGATTTTCCTGTTGCATTCCCGAAAGAAAAACTTGTCAATATATTAGGGGATGTTTTGGAAGCAAACGGAATAAATCAGTTCCGTACAGCAGAAACAGAAAAATATGCCCACGTTACATTCTTCTTTAACGGCGGTATAGATGAACCTCAGCCACACGAAACAAGAGTACTTGTTCCGTCACCAAAAGTTGCAACTTATGATATGCAACCGGAAATGAGCGCACCTGAGGTTTGCGAAAATGTATTAAAAGCAGTAAATGACCCAAAATATCAGTTCATTTTGGTAAACTTTGCAAATCCCGATATGGTCGGACATACAGGGATTGTTGAAGCCGCAACAAAGGCTTGCAAAGTAGTTGATGAATGTGTAGGAAAAATTGCAGATGCATGCAAACAAAACGGAGTAACAATGCTTTTAACTGCAGACCACGGGAACTCTGAAACAATGGTTAATGAGCAGACTGGCAAACCTCATACGGCACACACAACAAACCCTGTTCCGTTTGTTTTAATCAATGCACCGAAAGAATTAGAACTCAAAGAAACAGGCAAACTTTGTGATATCGCACCGACAGTTCTTCAACTTCTCGGAATCGAACAACCGAAAGAAATGACAGGAATTTCATTGATAAAATAAGGCGATAAGACTGCTCGGGCGATAGGGCGATAAGACCTTTACAAATATGGGAAATCGAAATTATGTATTATCAAGATTTAGACGCTTGGAAAGAAGCAATTAAATTAGTAAAAAAAATATATGAGATTACTAACAAATTCCCTCAAGATGAAAAATTTGGAATAGTGTCTCAAGTTAGACGCGCCTCTATTTCTATTCCTTCAAATATAGCAGAAGGTGCTGCAAGATTTTCTGATAAAGAGTCTTTAAGATTCATGGAAATTGCATTAGGTTCTATTGCTGAAGTTGAAACTCAGTTAATTATAGCCAAAGAACTTGGCTTTGTTAATAACATATATGATGAATTAGAAAGTCTAAAAAAAGTAAATGCGATGACTTTGGGCTTAAAAAAATTCTATGATAAAAACCAAACATAAATATTATAATCAAATAATCTGATAAGGTCATATCGCCTTATAGCCTTATCGCCATATAAAAAAGGAGTAACATGCAAAATACTGCCGATAACTTTGACATAGATTTCTCATTCAAAAAGAATGATGTAGATGAATTGTTCTTTAATTTGGGTGAAAGCCCTGAAGGATTTAAAAACAAAGACTTTCGCTATACTTTGAGCATGATTTATCAGATTGTTGAAGATGAGTTTGCAGGGGTATTTTTAAGTCCGAATATGCCGACAAGAAATACTAATTTCTATCTTATTAATAAAGACGGCAAATATTCATTTTTTGTCACTCCGACAAATAATTTTGAATATTACCTGAAATCTAAAGGTTCACTGTTCAGATTCCGCCCTGAAGAACTCCCTGACGGCACAAGAGGATATTTCTTATCTTGGGATATTGTAATGGATTATTTTGGCGGATTTGGTAATGTCGTTGATTTTGAAGCCTTATCGCCGACTTTTGTCTATTTCAATAAACTTACTTATTTTTTATGAAGTTGATTGAAAAACTTTACTTTATTCCGACTGTCAAACGCAACGGCACAATGTTTCGCATAATCTATGAACCGATTATAAATTCGACTCAAATGGCAAGAATAGTAAATCTGTTTGAAGAAAATATGCCAAAAGATTTATTTATTATCGGCGAAAAACCGAAAGATTTTATATACGAATTTATTTATACATACCTCAATTACCTTGTGTATAAATTTCTCGGAATAAAGATGTTTCGCTTCAAAGATGTTCAGTCAGGGACTTATCTGCTCAAAGATTTGGAACGCAAAATTATGTTCAAAAATCGTGATTTGGCGGAAAGTTTTAACACCTGGTTTGATGAACTTTATTTAGGGAAATATGATGTTATTCCACTAATTAAAATTGAAAAACAAACTGACGAAATCTTTAGACTCAAAGTTTATATTAAAAACAGAAAAACAGATGAAGAAGTACTTATTGATAAACTTTACACGAATGAAGAAGTTTTTGGGGCAAAAGCAAGTGATATTGCAAGAATTGTTGAAAAACAATTAAATTACGCATTGCGCTACATGCCTGAATTAGAGCAGTTGTTTGAAGATGAGGAGAAATTGTATCTTGATTTCAACCTGAACGAAGTTTATCAGATAATTACAAAAACCGCTTATTATCTGCAAAAAGCACAGATTGAGGTTGTTCTTCCTGACGAACTTACAAATATTGTAATTCCGAGAGCATCAATTAATGCAAAAGTAAAAACCGCAAGAGCAGGGGATTTATCAGATATATTTAACAGCAATACTGTAGGTAAATTGTCTTTAGACGATATTCTGGAATTTTCGTACGAAGTTTCTATCGGAGATGAAAAGTTATCACTTGAAGAATTTAAGAAACTGACCGAAGAAAATAACGGTCTGATTAAGTTTAAAAACAAATATGTTCTTGTGGATAAGGAAGAATCAAAGAAAATATTTGAACAAATTGCAAAAACCAATCTCAAATCAATGTCGAGGATGGAACTTATCCATGCATCATTATCAAAACAGTTTGACCAATACGACTTTGACTATGATGCAGCATTTGCAAGAGTACTTGCGGATTTCACAAAACCTGTCGATATTACTTTGCCAAAAGATTTGAATGGGGAATTAAGACCATATCAACAAGTCGGTTTAAAATGGCTTTGGACAAATATTGCCAAAGGCTTTGGTGCATGTATGGCTGATGATATGGGATTAGGTAAAACCATTCAGGTTATCAGTCTGTTATTAAAAATGAAAGAGGAAAAGAAACTCAAAAAACCTGTTCTTGTCATTTGTCCGACAACATTGATGGGTAACTGGATGAAAGAATTACAAATGTTTGCTCCATCTTTAGATGCGGTAATTTACCACGGTACAGACAGAGTTCTTGATGTTAAACATGATGTAATCCTGACAACTTATGCTATTATGCGAATTGATGTTGAAGAACTCAAAAAACAGGCTTGGAGTGTCATTATTGTTGATGAAGCACAAAATATCAAAAACCCTGACACCGCCCAAACTCTTGCAATCAAGATGTTGAAATCAGATGTTAAAATAGCAATGACAGGTACTCCTGTTGAAAACAGATTAACAGAGTTGTGGAGTATATTTGACTTTATCAATAAGGGTTATCTGGGGTCACTAAGAGAATTTCAAAAAAGTTATGCAATACCTATTGAGAGGTTTAAAGAACATTCAAGAGCCGGAAAACTCAAAATGTCTATTTCTCCGTTTGTTTTAAGGCGTTTGAAAACGGATAAGAATGTAATTTCTGATTTACCTGAAAAAATGGTACTCAACGAATACTGTTATTTGTCTAAACCTCAGGCTGTTCTTTATGAAAAAACTTTAAATGAAATGATGGAAAAAATCAGCGGATTTACGGGGGTAAATAGAAGGGGTAATATCTTTAAACTTATAACAGCATTAAAACAAATCTGCAATCACCCTTATCAATTCCTCAAAGCAGGCGAAATGGGTGTCGAATTATCAGGCAAAATGGCAAAATGTTTAGATTTGGTGCAAGGTATACTTGACAGAGGTGAAAAGACGCTTATCTTTACTCAATATAAAGAGATGGGAGATATTTTATGCAAAGTTCTTGCGCAGGAATGTAATATAGAACCTTTGTTCTTCCATGGCAGCCTTACAGTACCGCAAAGAGAAGAACTCATTGACAAATTCCAAAACGACCCTGAAACAAAGGTTATGATTTTGTCACTCAAAGCAGGCGGAACAGGTTTGAACCTTACAAGTGCGACAAATGTAATTCATTATGATCTGTGGTGGAATCCTGCAGTTGAAGATCAGGCTACAGACAGAACTTATCGTATCGGTCAGGACAAAAATGTAATGGTTCACAGAATGATAACTTTGGGTACTTTTGAAGAAAAAATTGACGAAATGCTCAAATCAAAAAAAGAACTTGCCGACATGGCAGTTTACGAGGGCGAAAAGATTATCACAGAACTTACAGACGAAGAAATTTACGAAATCTTTACGCTGTCTGCTTAAGTTACAACAAAAAGAAATTGTTGCTATAGTCGGGTTTGAAATATTGCTTATGAACCTTAAAGTTTTGGTCTATAAATGACGGGTAATTGTCTTTTTTGTCTTTGAATTTTGACAGTCCGACAGCATCTACATCCTCTTTAAAGATAAAACTTAACAATTCCATTATTCAAACCTCCTAAAAATTTTTAGCGTGTATAATGTATTTAATGAAGTCCATTAAAAAGTCAAAAAAGGAGAATAAAAAATGGCAGAATTAGTAACAAAAGATATGAACATTATTGAAATCGCACAAAAACACCCTGAAAGCATTGAAATTTTCCACAAATACGGTTTGGGTTGTTTAGGTTGTGCGGCTGCAAGATTTGAAAATCTGGAAGCAGGCGCAAAGGTTCACGGTTTTGATGTTGATGCTATGGTAAACGATATCAATGCCGCTATTGAAGCAAACGAAACTGAAGCGTAAATAGTGAATCGTGAATAGTGAATTGTTCATTTAGAATATTAGAAATTTAAAAAAACACCAAGAAATTATTGCTTGGTGTTTTTTACACTTTGTTCCTGTCATTGTTATAAATATTACTGCGAAATTGCAATAATTACCTAAAATTTTGTATAGAACTACTAACTTTCACAATTCACTACTTACAAGACATTACGCTACATTTTTATTCAAAAAACCCGCCATTGTCGGCTTGCTTGACGGAATAAGCGGTGCCTGTTGTGCTTGCGTAGCAGATTTTATTTTGTTTTCTTCTGCTTTTCTTTTATCCGTCATCGCTTTACAAATATCAGTTAATGCGATAATTAAGCCCGGAACAAGAACTAATGTAGATAATGCACCAAAGAAGCTGTTGCAAGTTTTTGCTCTGTTTAGCAATTTGTTTGGTTTATCAAACAATTTATAAAATTCATTAAGTTTTTCTGATTTGTTTATTCTTGCCTTATGTAATGCTTCTTTTATTTCTTCTTTTGTCGCATCAGCATAAGATTTTCCGTTAAAGTCATTCAAAATACTTTCAACAGCCTCTTTGACCTTTGAATCATTGGCAAAGGCTTTTTTAATATTCCCGCCTGATTTTTCAATAAAATCAACAAACCCGTCAACACCATCTTTATATAATCTGATGTTTGTATATTTTGAATCAAGTTGTTTGCTTGAAAGTATTGAATGTCTTGAATCAGAAGGATTTAAGTAATCAATAACTTTTTGGAATGTATTACGACCTGCAAGATTTTTGCTATTCAGTGCAAGCCCTGTCAATTTTGTAAATCCGTCAGAGAACAGTCTTGCAAGTGCTTTTGCTCCGAATAACAACGCTGAGAATGCAGTCATATCACGGACAAGAATTTCACCGTAATCATATTTATCCTGAGCATGAAGAAGTCTTGGAGGAATACAAGCACCGTATAACAATACAGCCATTGCATTACCCTGAATTATCGGGCCGTTAAGTTCAAATATATCTGAAATCTTTTTCATTTTTGGACTTCCGATAACTTTATCGCCTGCTTTTTCAAGGGCAGAGGAAAGCCCGCCGAATGATACCTGCTTATTATCAACCGTATCCTGCGCTTTTTCTGTAGTTCCGTTTTGCAACGCCGGTTCTTCATCATTCATCAATGCAGGATTTTTACCGCCTGTTCCCATATTATACAATTTAGGGATTTGCGTATAGAATAGTGCAACCGTAGCAAACAAACCAAGATTTGTTAAAATTCTTGAGCCCATTCTGCGGCTTGTAAATTTCTTTATAATATCGTCTAAGTTAGCATCCGCAGTTTTTTTCAATGCGTCATGGGTATTTTTAACGGCATCTCCGAAATAATTTTTCATTGATTTGGTAAGTTCACCAATGCTGCCGCCTTTTACTTTACCGTCAGAAGACAACATCTGAATTGCCATATCACCGCTTGCTCCGCCGACATGACTCTTTCTTAATCGCATAAAATCATCTTCAACAGAAGACCCGAGTTCTGCCAACTTTTGTTCTCTTATTTTTCTGTTTTTGAAACCTTTGTATTGATTTTGAATATCTTCGGTTGCAATAAGTTTATCAGCGTATTTTTCTGCAAGAATATCAAGTTTTTTAATCTGAATTGCACCCGGCTGCTTATTGATACTTTCATCAAGAACATTCTTAAATACTTCTGTATAGAAAGCCTTTTTGTCAGCATTACCCGCTTTTATTGAATCAATATTTTCTTTTGCGTATTTACCGAAAATATTTTTAAATCCGTCAAGATAATCAAGTTTAACACTGTTACCTGTTCCGTATTTTTTATTGATACCTTTTAATAACAACCAAGGAATAAGAAACGCACTCGGACCTGTGATAATTTCTCTTATGCCTTCTTTTCTTGCATAAGCCCAATTGAGTTCGCGTTTTGGCTCGCCGTTTTTATCTAAAATTTCATTACCGTTTTCGTCATGCTTTTTCTTACCGCCACGCAAAAGTCCTTTGCCTACACGGGGAGCAATAAAACCTAAACCGTCCTGAATACAGAAAGATGCAGCAAAACCGCCTGCGGCAATAAAATCCATCAATCCGACAATGAAATTAGGGGCATTTTTGAATGCTCCGCCGGTAAAAGCAACACTATCAGCCTGCGCACTAATACGAGGGGGCTGTATATTTTCGGTTCTTTTACGATTATTATTGACTGAACCTATATTTTGTCCTACTGATTTTACCTGCATAATCCCTACTATATTTCAAAACCTGCTACATAATAGATAAAAACAATACATTTTTTTAAATTGTCTTTTTATCGGGTAATGTTTCAAAACTTTTACATTCATTTACACAATTGTTTTAAAACAAGTGTACTTATTATACTTAATCCGAGAAAATTTTTCAAGTTATTTACTACATTTATAACAATTCTGTTACAAAACTTTTAAATTTCACTTTTTAAAAGATAGTTATTAAGTGTCGCAACGGCTCTTTGGGACATCAGTTCGCCTTTAAGTTTTTTGTTTTTGCGTTCTTTTTTCGGCATTTCAACAGGCGGTATAATCCCCCAGTTTGAGTTTATCGGCTGAAAATTATCGTTTTCGGGATTAGTTATATAATGAGTCAAAGCACCGAGCATGGTTTCAGACGGCAGTTCAAGCAAAGGCTCATTATTGAGAAATTTTGCCATGTTTATTCCTGCCAAAAGTCCTGATGCAATTGATTCGGTGTAACCTTCGGTTCCTGTTATCTGACCTGCAAAGAACAAATCCTTTCTTTCTCTTGTCTGCAAAGTAGGATTTAAAAGTTTTGGAGAATTTATAAAAGTATTTCTGTGCATAACACCATAACGGACAATATTACAATCTTCAAGTCCCGGAATTGATTGTAAAAGTTCTTTCTGCGCACCCCATTTTAAATTCGTCTGAAATCCGACAAGGTTAAAAAGTGTTTTTGCACTGTTATCCTGCCTTAACTGAACAACGGCATAATTCTTTTCCCCTGTTCGTTTATCAATCAAACCGACAGGCTTCATAGGTCCAAAACGCAAAGTATTTTCCCCGCGAGAAGCCAAAACTTCAATAGGCAGACAACTTTCAAAAAATTTCGCACCTTTTTCAAAATCATGTCGCTCAATTCTTGGAGCATTGATTAAAATATTATAGAATTTTTCATACTGCTCTTTATTCATCGGGCAATTGATATAAGATGCTTCCCCTTTATCGTATCGGCTTGCCCAAAATGCAATATCAAAATTTATACTGTCGCACTCGACAATCGGCGCAATTGCATCAAAAAAATGCAGATATTCGCTTTTTGTAAATTCTTTTATACGATTAGCAAATTTATCACTTGTCAAAGGTCCTGATGCAATAATAGTCGGACTATCAGGAATTTTTGTTACTTCTTCTCTTACTAAATTAATATTAGGATTTGATGTAATTTTTTCGGTTACGGTTTGAGAGAATTTGTGTCTGTCAATCGCAAGTGCGTTCCCTGCCGGAACGGCACAATCTTTAGCAATTTCTATCAATTCACCGCCTAAGATTTCCATTTCGTGTTTTAAAAGACCGCTGCCGTTTGTAATATCATAACTTCCGAGAGAATTTGAGCAGACAAATTCTGCGCAGTCTTCTGTGGTATGCGCACCTGTTTCAACATTTGGGCGCATTTCGTATAAATTGACTTTAAACCCTCGTTTTGCAAGTTGCAAAGCCGCTTCCGCCCCCGCAAGCCCTGCCCCGATAACATTCACTTCCATAGTAATAAAAGTTTAGGACAAAGAAATAAGCATGTAAACAAGTTTAACAAAAGATTCAATTATGTTAATATTATCTTCAGGGTAAGCTCCTGCTTACCACCACCGTCACAGACAAGTTAAGTGGACTAAAACGGGAAGGTGGTGATGAGAAGTGAAGTTCAGTATTACTGAAAAAGCGCTATGGCTTATCTTACTGATAATCATAGCGCTAATCTTTGCTAAATAGGGAGTTAAGAAAGGTTCTAAAAGGTTACGACTTTTGGAACCTTTTCCCTATATGTATATTTTAACCTATTTTACAAAATTTTCAACCCCTAATACAAACTCAATAAATATTAATTAATAGATTGGATTTTAATCCGACTAAAACAAAATGTAGGGCGGGGGAGCAACCTCCGTGTTTTAAAATGTTTCCCTCTCTACTGGGGAGGAACAAGTTTCCCCTCCCATTTAGAGAGGGATTAAGGAAGGGTTTTAGTCTTTTTATATTAAGAATTTAAACCCCACCTCTCCCCTTACTCAGGGGAGGAACTTTCGTAAAATGGGTGAGCATATTACTAAAATAAAAATCTTTCTTCGCATAACTATCTCTTTTAAAGCCGTAGAACTTAACAAATTTACATAACCTCTCGACAAATGAGTTTGTTTGGTGTAAGGTGGTGCTACACGCAGAAATATAAGTACAAAGGAGAATATTATTATGCAAATTATATTGAAAAAAGATGTTCAAAATCTTGGCGAAGCCGGTGACATTATCAATGTTAAAGACGGTTATGCAAGAAACTTTTTGTTACCTCAAAATGTTGCAGAATTAGCAACTAAAGGTGCTTTGGAAAACAGAGAAAAGAATATTGCAAGAATCAAGGCAAAACAAGAAAAATTGAACGCAGAAGCATTAGAAAAAGCAGGCAAAATTGAAGAATTCGGCAAACTTGAATTATCCGCAAAAGCAGGCGAATCAGGCAAATTGTTTGGTACAATCACTACCAAAAAACTTGCTGAAGAACTTCTTGCAAAAACAGGTATTGAAGTTGATAAAAAATCAATTTCTCTTAATGCTCCAATCAACAAAATTGGCGAATACAAAATGCTTATTAAATTAACTTCAAAAGTTAAATGCGAATTGGCTGTTGTTGTAACCGCTTCAGAAGTTGTTAAAGAAGCAATTGAAGAAGAACCTGCAACTGAAGAAACTGCTGAATAATGCAAGCAGGCATACAGACTCAACAGTTATAAAATTGTAACTGTCATTCTGAAATAAATTCAGAATGACAGTTTCGTTATAAAGGCTAAATTAGTATGGAAAATGATTTAAAACTTCAACCGCTTGGAATAGGTTCATTACCTCACAAAAATCCTGATGAGGCGATGAAAGTTGTAGAGCAAAATTTTTCTCAAATTCCGTTTTTCCCTCAACTTGCAAATATCAGCAAAAATGAAGATATGATGCTTCAGTTTTTGGAAGGATTACCTACATTTTCACCCGATAAGAGTGAAAAATTTATTCTGAATAGTGAAAGTGAAGAATTTTTATCAGGTTTGGAAGAGTTTTTCAGCGACTATGAAGAAATTATGGCTGATATAAATTCACCTTTACTTGATAAATATGCTATCAGCAAAAAATCATCTTCAACTTTTGAAAAATTTGAGCAGTTTATAAAAGAAAACAAACCCAAATATGCAAAAGGGCAAATTGTCGGAGCGTTTACTCTTTGCACATCTCTAAACGATCAAAACGGCAGGGCAGTAATATATGACGAAACCTTGCGTGATATAATTGTCAAACTCTTAACTTTAAAAGTTTTATGGCAGATTAAGCGCATAAAATCCGCAAACTCTGACACTATTCCGATAATTTTTATGGACGAGCCGTCTGTTTCTCAAATCGGTTCATCTGCATATTTGACGATATCAGAAAATGATGTTATTTCGATGATTAATGAAATATCAGAAGTTATAAAATCAAACGGAGCATTGAGCGCAATGCACTGCTGCGGGAAATGTGACTGGCGGATTCCGATAAAAACCGGAGTTAATATTATAAATTTTGATGCCTACACTTACGGACAAAATTTTAATGTATATCATAAAGAGATTTCAAAATTTTTAAATAACGGCGGGAAAATTGCTTGGGGATTTGTGCCGACACTTGACGGAGAGATTTTACGCAAATTAAATACAGAAAATTTGGTACAAAAGTTTCACGATAGTGTAAATTATTTGACTAAAAACGGCATAAATGAGAAACTTATTTTAGATAATTCGCTGATAACATCATCTTGCGGGGCAGGAGGATTAAGTGTTAAAGATGCAGAACTTGCAATGCATTTAGTCAAAGAATTATCAGACAGTTTAAAAAGTGAGGAGTAAATTTTGACAATAAAATTAGCCGTAACAGGTAAAGGCGGGAGCGGGAAAACAACAATTGTAAAAGCGTTTATGCATATCTTTGAAGAAATGTACCCCGATAAATCAATTTTGTTGTTTGATAATGACCTGACAAGCGAACTCGCTCACAGTTTCGGACTTGACATAAGAAATACAATTTACGGTATCAGAAGCGGTAAACACGAATATAAAACCGGTATTCCTGACGATATGAGTAAATCTGAATTTATTGAATGGGCGTTAGAAGAAATTCTTGTCCCGATAAACGATAATGTTGACATTATAGAATCCTGGTTTGTAGGTTCAAAAGATTGTCGCTGTCCGATTACAAAACAAATCAATGATGCGGTGTACAAACTAATCAATCGTTACGATTTTTGTATTTTTGACTGCGAATTTGACTTAAAATATTTAAATCAACTTGTCGATATTGAAATTGACTCCACAATAATTGTTGCCAATCCTTCGGAAGAATCTGCACATTTGGCTCAGCGCATAAAAGAATTCAGCGCAAAACACGCAGCAGGAACACAGTTAGGTGTTGTCGTTAATAAAGTTGATAACAGCAAAATGCTTGCACTGTCAGAACTTTTGCATAAATATGACTTGGATATTTTAGGTGCAATTCCTTACGATAGCGAACTTGAAAGAAATCCGATATCAAGAGAATCGCAGGTTGTCAGAAACGCAATAAAGGCATTTTATTCACGGCTAAATTTACCGCAAGAATTTTAAGTTAATATTTCTTAATATTCGACAAAAATTTGTCAATTTTTAATTAATTTTGTACTTAATTAATATATAAGGGAAAAATCAGGAACAATTATGGGAATTAATGTATCAAAATTATTTGGTTCAAATGTTATAGCAGGCACAAGAGGGAATGTACCGGCTCAAAGAGTTGTATCTAACCCTATTCAAAACAAAGGATTATATGCTTCTATCAACGGTTTGGACAAAACTTACGGACAATCTCCTGTTGTTGAAGATTACGCAAACGCAGGAAAATATTTTGGTGACCCTGTACTAAAACATCTTGCTTATTGTTAAGACAGAATATCCAATTTATTCGCAGTCGTAGAATTTTGAACATTCGGATGAAAAGGATTAAACGAATTTGGACTCTTTTGGTTTATGAAATCAAAAGAGTTTTTTGATGCAACGGGTGAATTTTTGGTTTCAAACAGTTGCACAGGGTTTACGGCAAACATATATTGCCTTTGTACTGCATTTATCGAATTGTTCATCATAATCAATCTTCTTTGGGTATTTTTTGTAATTGCGAACCGATTTTACGGCGAAGCAATTCATTACTTACATAAATATAAAAATACAAAAAAAATATAAATTTCAGTTTTAAAAATTTTCGTTACAATTTTAACAATCTATATTTTGTAATATAATAAATTTATGAAAAGATTGGGCTTAATTATTTTAATTTTAGGGTTATGTATTTGTCCCGTATCCGCAAATTACGCAGACAATTCAAATCAAATCAATAAAATAATTGATTCTTTTAAAACACAAAATTTTAATAACGGAAAAATCGTCAGAGTTGGTATAGGAAACCAAAATTTTTCAAATTATTTGTGGAACAATGTCTCTGTTTACGGAACAGGAGAATACGAAGTTTACAATAACAAGAACTATATAAACACTTTTGACGGCAATAATCAGGTCAATATTTCTATGGTCGGCAAAATTTTTATACTAAAAGACAGTAATGATAATGTCATAGCAAAAGTATCAGGACCGGTAATTTTCAAATCCGATTACGGTTTTATCGGGATAAAAGATTTAAAACGCGCCGGAAAAGATGCTCAATACAGAGGTCAAATTGAACTTATATGCCCTAAAGAAGGTTATTTTCATATAGTAAATTCTTTGCCTGTTGAAGAATATTTAAAAGGTGTTGTACCAAATGAAATGCCTGTTCATTTCGGACTTGAAGCCTTAAAAGCACAAGCAGTAGCGGCAAGAAATTATGTATTAACACCAAGAGTAAAAGCCAACCCCAATTATGATGTTGTGGATTCTGTTGCAAGTCAGGTTTATTTTGGTGCAAATACGGAAAAAGAATTGTCTGACAAAGCAGTTGAACAAACAAAAGGAATTGTTGCAACTTATGACGGCGAAATGATACTTGCCCTGTATTCTTCAACGGCAGGCGGATACACAGAAAGTTATCATAATGCTTTTTCCGAGCCAAAAACAAAAATTTTTCCTGCCCCCCCAAAACAATATCTGCGTGGAGTTCCGGATTATGAGGATTTCGGAACACTTGAAAACGAAGAAGATGCTCTGAATTTTTACACAACAAAACCAAAAACTTTTGATAATAAATCCTCTTATTTTCGCTGGGAAAGAGAATGGACACCTGAAGAATTGCAAACGGAGGTGCAAAATCATATTGCTGCCCAAAGTGACGCAGGTTTTGTTCATCCGTCTGTGAGCAGAGGCGAAATTATTGATAAAATAACAGGTCTAAAAGTCATCAGACGAGGAGTTTCCGGTAAAGTAATGCAAATTGAAATCCATACGGGATTAGTTCATTATACTGTTGAAAAAGAACTTGTCATCCGCAGACTTTTTACTGTTAAGGGCAAAGCCCTGCCAAGTGCCAATTTTGTAATTAAAGAAGAACATGACATTGACGGTAATCTCACAAAAATTAAAATATACGGCGGAGGTTACGGACACGGAGTCGGCATGAGCCAATATGGTGCCGGTTATATGGCAACACACCTGCACAAATCTTTTGAAGAAATTTTGAAACACTATTATCAGGGAATAACCCTTTCTACAGAACCAATTTATTTAACCTCTAAAGCACCTGATAACAAAAAAACTCAAACTTTTTACACCAAAAACGGAACGGGAATTTTGGTTATCGATAACAGGTACAAACTTGATTATATAGACCTGACAATAAACGGGATTTATGAAGCAATCAAATTGAACAAAAAAGAACGCTTTAATCGTATAGATTTAGGGCAATATTTACAAAACGGAATGAATACGATAACATTTACATATCCGTCATACATAAACACAACGGGCGGAATGAGATTGTATGTGGAAGTAGCAGGAAACAATGACGACACAAACCGATAAAGCAACAAGTGTTTTGAAAGCCGCATGGATTATTATGGTGGTGACGATTATCAGCAAGTTAATCGGATTTGTGCGAGATATTATAATTGCAAACTATTACGGTGCATCAATGGTATCTGATGCTTATTACTATGCGTATCAGATACCGTCATTGTCTTTAATCCTGTTAGGAGGAGTCGGCGGGCCATTTCACAGTGCAACAGTTGCAATTTTTTCAAAACTCATACCGAACTTAAAAGAAAAACCGCCCGAAGCCGTCAATAAGTTGTATTCAACTTTTATGACTGCAACAATTATATTTTTCGTGCTGTTATCGTTTTTGATGTATATTTTTCCCCGACAAATAATGAAACTTATTATTTCCGGAGGTTCGGAACAATTGGTGCATCTTGCATCGGTTCATTTGCAAATTATGACACCTTTGCTTGTTATAGGCGGAATTGTCGGAATTTATTACGGAATTTTGATTATCTATAAACAATTTATGCTTCCGAATTTGTCACCTATAATTATGTCACTTGCGATTATCGGGATAGTAATTGCCGTACCGAATGACCAAAAGGGTTATGCGCTTGCGTGGGCAACAACTGTCGGTGCGATATTACAACTGATTATTCAGTATCCAAATATCAGAAAACTCGGTTACAAATTGAAACCTAATTTTGAATTTGTAAATAATCCGCATTTTAAAGAAATCGGCGAACTTTTGTTTCCTGCCGTTTTGAGTTCAACGGTCGGACAGGTGCATATATATGTTGATATGTTTTTTACCTCGTCAATTTCAGAAGGTGCATGGACGGCAATCGGTTATGCGAACAGAGTATTTCAGTTTCCTGTCGGAATTTTGGTTACAGCGTTTTTGGTCCCGCTATTCCCAATTTTTGCAAGACTTGTTGCGGATAAAGATTTTGAAGGAATAAAAAATTATTTTAATAAAGGTGTAGGAGTTCTTTTATTTGGAGCAATTCCGATTATTATAGGTATTTTGGTTGTCGGAACGGATGCAATAAGACTGATTTTCGAGCGTGGAGAATTTGATGCAAACGCAACATTTATGGTAACAGAAGCCTTGTGGTTTTTGTCTGTTTCAATTATTCCCTATGTATTCAGAGATTCAATAACAAGAGTTTTTTATTCGTTTAATGATTCTGCAACTCCGTTTACCGTTGCTTTTTCATCTATCGTTCTAAAAGTATTTTTAAACTGGATTTTAATCTCAAAAATGCACTTTGGCATCGGCGGAATTACGCTTTCAACATCTCTTGTAACTCTGTTCAATGCCTGTGTTTTAGGATATTTTATTACAAGAAAAATGAAAATGGATTACAAATCTTTGTTTGTAAATCTGATAAAAATGTGCTTGGCAGGATTAGTCGCAGGTGTAATATGCTGGATTTGTGCAGTTCAGTATGACAAATTTGTTCATCTGTCAAAGATACCGTTTGAATTTTTGAAAATCAGTTTAATCGCTCTTGTTTGTTTAGTTGTTTATATTCCACTAAATTTAGCAATGAAAATGGAATATGCAAACGAATTATTCAATCGTTTAAAATCGAAATTTATCCGATAAAAGGGTGATGTTTTAAAATTTGAATCTGATTAAAATAACAATACCATGAGATTATCGGTTCAAAATTATACGGATAAAAAAGCGCGTTTGGAGTACGAAAATACTCCGTCGAAACCCCGTTTTGCACCTGCGTACATAATAAGCGGACAAAGAGCGGATGAGTTTGTGCAAAAATATAACAAACAATCGGAGACATTACTCAAGAATTCAATATTTATGACAATTGCGGGATTTTTTATCGGCTGCGGAATGGGATTATCCCAAAACTCAAAAAAACTGTCACTTGCCCTAAAATCAGGTGCAGGCGCAATTGTTGGTCTGTGTTCGGGAATAGCAATATCACATCACGAAAAAAATAAACTCATGGACAAATACCATGTTGAAGAATTTTAATTAAGCGAAATTTCAAAATTCCCGTTATAAAATTTTATTGTTAATCTTAAAGTTTCGCCTTTGTAAGCATCAGGAGGCGGATTATAACTTGTAGTGGTATTCAGTGCATTGAAAGCCGCATCATTGAGAGTAATATTTGAAGATTGTTTTGTAAATGCTTTTGAAATAAGCCTGCCATTTGAATTGACTTTGAATGACAAAGCACATTCTCCGTCGCCAATAACTCTTGTAAAATCTATTTTTCTGCCTAATGTATTTCTCAAGCCCGATTTATAAGACGCAAGTTCCTGTTTTAACTGCGCCTGAGTTTTGGAAGGAGTCTTTGCAACAACTTGGTTTTGCGCAGTTACAGGTTTTGTTTGTGCCTGAGTCTGAGTTTGAGTTTGATTCTGAACTGGTGCTTTTACTGTCTGTGTTTGTGTTGTTTTTGGTGTAGTTATGGCAGTCTGCGGAATCGGAGCAGATTTAACCGCAGTATTTTGCGAAATTTGAGTTTGTGTTTGTTTTGGGGGTTGCGATTGAGAATACTGGTTTCTGATTTTATTTGTTAAATCACCAAAAGTCATTACTTGCTGATTATTAGCAGTATTTGATGAAGTTTTTGAAGTTGTTTGCTTTGGCTTTGCAGTTTGAGTTTTTGAAGTTTGAGCAGTTTTCTGTGTCTGACTTTTTTGCTTTTGAACAGTTTTTTGAGTTGTTTGAACAATCTTTTTAGGCTGAATGGCAGGAGCAGGTTTTATTTCTTTTTTGGGTTGTTCCGCAGGAGCGATTTGCTGAACTATTTTATCCAAAATATTTTCTTCTTTTTGTGGCTGAGGTTCTTCTTTTTGTGCAATTTTTACCGCAGTATTATCCCAATAAAAATCAACTGACGGAATTTCTATTTGTTCCGGAACCTTTGTTTCTGCTTCTTGAGTTACCAAATCTTTTTTAGGATTACCTATTACAAAAAGAACCAAAAGCGATAGAATTATACAAAACGCAAAAATCCCCATACCAACGGGTGAAAAAGATTTTTTTCTTAAATTTCGATGTTTTGGAGTTTCAATTTCTTCTTCAAAATCTTCTATCTCCTGAACTTCAAAATCCTCTTCCGCTTCAACATTTATAAAAATATCGTTTCCACAATCGCAATATTTTGGGGCTATTTCGTATTCAGTACCACATTCGCTACACTTAAACATTATTTTTCCTATCTTTTAATTTTTTCTATGTCATGATAATCGTCAGGGGTTGAAAGTTTTGAGTTGCTCGAAATTTTCCACGCACCCGATACCTCTGTTAATGTTCTGTTTGAACCTGTTGGGAAATTCAAAATCGCTCTGCCCTGATAACTTCTTATTACGGGAGCGATAAACTGAATTGCATAAGGAGTATACCCCGGAGTAGTTGAAGAAGTCTGAACATTAGAAACTTTTCCGTATTTATCGACCGTAAATTTGTATTTGAAAATTATGCCGTTTGGCATTGTCGGAAGTTTAGAATCTCTCATAATTTGGTTATTAAGATTGGAACGCCATTTATTCCAAGCAATTTCTTCTTCTCTTGCAGTCAAAACAACAGGTTTTGTTTCAGCCTTTACGGTAACAGGCTTAGACGGAGTTGAAGTTGTTTTAGTTGCAACTCTAATCGGCGGAGTCTGCGTTGTTTGTTTTTGACTCGGAGTTTGAGTTGTCTGAGGTTTTGTTACCGCAACGGTAGTATTTACACTCGGCAGATTGTCTGCTTTAACAGGTGCAGACGAAGGTACAGACGGAGTATTAATAATTTTTTGATTATTGTTTACAATTTTATTTAAATCAATTTTAGGTTTTTCAGCAGTCGTTTTTAGCGGTTTATTAGATGTAACAGGTTGAGTATTTACTTTTGTTTGTGTCGGTTTAAAAGTGTTATTAACCGTTTTGACAGGAGTAGTTTTTACATTTGTATTATTATTTTTTATCCCGACATTACTTAAATTTTGGCTTTTTGTATTTTGAATACTTCCTGTATTTTGAATATTTGCCGTATTTTGAGTTGTTGTTTTTGCATTACTGAAACTTAAAGGCGAAACATCTTCAACTTTCGGTTCAACAAAATTTATTCCTCCCTCATTTTGAACTTCGACACCATTTCCGCCGTCAACCTCAGTATCCTGAACAAGAACTGCAATATTTTGTTCATCAATATTTACACCATCATCATGTTCAACACTAAACTGCGAATTTAAAACCATAACAGGTTCGTGCATTTTAGGTTTGATAATGCTTATGCAAACGGTTGATATGATTGCAAGTATCAGCAATATTTGTATTATTGATTTATATGTCATTCTTCTCTGTCTATCCTTGCAATTAGTTCTTCCGATGCGTGAATTTCAAATTTTGTATGTGACAAAATTATTGTTTCCGCTATCAAAAGTGCTGTCGGAACAAGTGCGGCAACACAACTTATAAATAAACCTTTTATATCAGAACCGATTTCCTGAGTAAAATATGAAATGTTCATTGAAAATTCTATTAAAATTATTGCTAAACCGACTATAATATATCTGCGCATCTCCGCATCAAGTCTTTTCACACCCTCAAGACCGTAAATTTCTACCCCATGAGAAAGGTAATTACTAAATCCGTCTTGCTTTATAATATCTGATGCCCCGATTTTTTTCATTGTAGTAAATGCACTTACAAATGAAAAGAATGCAAAAATAATCAAAAATGTTGCGAGCACAAGAAATATCGGACTAAATCTTAAACCGCCTATTCTCATCCAGCCTGCCGCTTCAGGAAAACACATTGCAAGAGTATTTGACACCCCGTATGCCAAAAACGGTGCAGTTAAAATACCTAAACCTGTTTCCAAGGCAGACCAAATCTGTAGATTAAGTAACTTATCTTTTATTTTTAAAATTCTTGCTTCACTCAAAGAATTTGCAAAATTTTCAATCCAGATCTGATAAGATTTTATTACACGCTCAAAATCTTCTCTGTATTCATATTTATCAAGTTCTTTTCTTGCAACGGAACTTCCGTGTTTAAAATAACCGCAACCCAAAGCGAGAGTAAGAACAGTTCCGACATAAAATAAAGAAATAAATATCGCAAAAAATGCCATATTTTTTCCTGAAATATAATAAAGCAGATTTATCAAATAGATTGCAACAAAGAATGTTAAAGACAAGCCTATCATAAGTTTTTCAACCAAAACAGGCGTAGAAGTGTCACAACCTGCTTTTCTTTGCATATATAAAAACATACCCTGCTTTAACATACTGCCGACAGAATAAACAATAAACGCATAAAATACAACAAGTTTTGCATTCATAGGAATCTGAACGGTTGTACCATCATAACTCAACGGGATACCCATAAGATAATTTGAAATTCCGAAAGCACAAATAAAAGAACTGATTAACATACCCAAATGAAGCAAAATACCCAATTTTGAATTTATGGAAATTTTGCGTTTTAAATTGCTGACTGTTGAAGAGACTTCTTTAACAATTTTCACTCTTTCACTTTCAATTTGGGACTTTTCACTGTTAATATCAGAATGTATATTTGTTTTTTTCTGCTTTGGTTCTGCTTTTTGGATCGGTTCACCGACTTTTATTGTAAGATAATCATCGCTTCCGTCTATCATAATTTTGCAGACTTTATCAATAATCATTTTTTCAGGTAATACTTCTCCTTTAAACCTGAACTGCGGATATTTATACTTATTTACAAGTCTGCATTTATTAGTACTTTGGTCATATTGTATTCCCAAAATAAAATCAAAGTCAGTTTCAATTTGAAAATCGTAACCCGACTTTGAACTTATATAAACAACTTTTTTATCATTAAAGGTTTGCTCATTATTTTTTGAACTGACGGTAAAACCCATTTTTTCTCCTTTATCTGCCAATGGCTTTTATCAATTTTGATGCGGATTTATTGACATTAACCTCATTGACAATTATCAATTTGTTTTCTCCCAAAACAGGATTCAGTTTTGTTTTTACTTCATCAAGTTTTTGCGGATCTGCAAACGCAAACATCATAGCAATTTCAGGAAGATATTTTTGCGTTTTTTCAATATTTTTCGGCAATGTATCCCAATTTATACGTTTTGATGCCTCTCCGTTATCTTCAAGACTTCCAACAACTACAATTGCCGTATTATAGCCGTTTTTTTTCATTGTAAGCGAATAATTTACCGCTTTTTTGATTGCTTCTCCGTAAGATGTTTCAGCACTGCCATTTTGGGTATATTTTTTTACCGCATTAGAAATTGCAACCCCGTCACCGGGACTTCCTTCATATATAAGATATGATGATTTATCTGTTTTTATTATTTTTATTGCATCTTCAGGGTCTAAAATTGCGCACAAAGATTTGATATATTTTATCTGTTTGGGCAACTTAGACTGATTTGTCGTAGAAGAATCAATGATGAAAGTAATTGCCGTTTTATGAAATTCATCAATCTTGACATTGGACAACAACACAAAGGCTGCTTTTAATAAAATTGCCACCCCTAAAATTACAAGTCCGACAGTTACTAATCTTTTATCCACCTCTTAAAACCTCTTTAATAACCAACAGTCGTACTAAACGGCTTTGTTAGGGTAATTTCCATTTCAGTAAATGACGGAATTTCGGCATCAACACCTCTTTCAGCCGCTCCGCCTATCAATGCCCCGCCTGCGCCAACACCTGCACCAATAGCGGTAGATACTCCGGTATGACCTGATAATGCACCGATTAATAGTCCGGACAATGCTCCGACAGCAGCACCGACCGCAATATTTGTTGCAACTCTTGAAAATTTACCCTCATTTGTTACTGTAAAATCAATTTTATCGGTTTCTATATTAAAAGTTTTTCCCTCAGGTGTAACAATTTGATTAAAATCAATAACAACTTTACCGTTTCTTGAGCCGTAAGATGCATGACGGGCTTTTGTCAAAATACCGTAAACAAGACTTCCCTGCGGTGCAATTACATAACCTTTATAAGTTAAATCATTTGTTAAAACGGCAATAACCCTGTCACCTTCAACTGCAGTTGCAGTATTGATAGCGTTTTGAAGGTAAATATTTATCTTTGTTCCGCTTTCAACATTTGCAACATAACCCTTATAAGTATTTGAATTTTGTCTTTGAACCGATTTTGTTGAAGTTGTGTAACTTCCTGAATATGCAGGTTCATTGTCATTAAATACATAAGTATTTTGAGAGGAACCGGAAGCAGATATTGTTCTTTTTGCAATATCGTCAAATGTACCAATTATATTGGAATTGTATGATTGTTCATAATCAATCCCTGCCCTTTTTATTGCTTTCAAGATATATTTGTTTATTTTTTTATTATCATTTGATTGGTAATAGTAAAATGAATTATTACCGCTTTGCTGCAAAATTACAACGGCATAATCCCCTGAATCCTTAGTTGAAACTGCATAGTACGGATTTTTTTGGTCAACAAGTTTAAAATTCTGTGAATAAAAACCATTCAGAACACTTGGTTGAATTGCAGCAGGAGTAGTATTTTTGAGATAATACACTTCGCTGAAAGCAAATGCAGCGTTCAAAGTTCCTATTAATAATGCCAAAAATAATGCTATAAATTTTTTCATACCCTTATAATCCTATATTATCTTTAATCAGATTATACATTTAAAAGAGCAGAAAATAAAATAATTTTAACATTTATTAATGTAGCAATTATTCATCCAATACAATCTGTCCCTGTCTGAAAATTCGCAGTTCATTATTCATAACGCCTACAACAGTTGATTCTAAGCCCTGCGCAACAAATCCGTAATCCGGAATAATCATATCTGCAAGTCCGGACATATTTTCTACTGCCTGCGCATAAGTCTTTGCCGAAGGTTGGTGAGAAAGATTTGCACTTGTAGTTGCAAGAACATGATTTGGAACAACCTCACAAATTTGCCTGAAAATTTCGTTATCCGGTACTCTTATTCCAACCGTTTGCATGCCTGAAGTTATGTAATCAGGTGTTTTTTCACTTTTATCGGTTACAATTGTCAACGCTCCGGGGAAATATTTTTTTATTAAAATCTGACCGATTTTTGGTATCGGTTTGACATAATCAAACAAATTATAAACTTCGTTTGACATTAAAATAAGCGGTTTTTGGGGTTCACGCTTTTTAATTTCATAGATTTTTTTTACGGCTTTTTCATTGTCAGGCAGACATCCCAAGCCCCAGACGGTATCTGTCACATAGGCAATAACCCCACCGTTTTCAAGACATTTTATTATATTTTCTTTATCCTTTAGCATATTTTTATATTAACATGAATAATAACAAAATAAATTTTTACTGTTTTTATATATTCACATAGGATAAATTTTATGAATATAAAAAAAGTTGATAACAATACATCTTTCGGAATTAAAGTTGCACCACATTTTTCTCAAACGACGCAAAATTTCTATAACTATGGAAATGTACCAAACAAGCGTCATTTAATATGGAAATTTAATCAAAAAGTTGACCAATATTCAAAATTCGGACATGACGAGTACACAATTGACTATGAAAGAAAATTACAAAATGGTAATTGGGAACATTATTTAACCGCAACAAAAGATGACGGTCAAAAAATAACTATCTTTCACCGCAGTACACTTGCAAAAATCATAGACAGATTTATGCAAATGAACAAGCACGAACTCGATACAAAATTTCCTAAAAAATAGTTATTACAGATAGCATTTTCTTTCTGCGCCTTCAACTCCTGCATAGAGTTCAACAAATTTCTTTGCAGGACTGACATCAATTTTTGAAAGCAACACTTCTTCAATTTGGAAGAACCCGACTTCGGAAGTCATTTCAATATCAATTTTAATCGGTTTTCTTTCTCCGTGATGAATACCTATCCATTTGATTGCATTAGCACTATATTTGTGGATGTCACCGACTTTTGGGGTTGTATTTATTGCAAGAGGTATTCTTGCTCTGCCTTTTGTCATATCACAACCGTCAGCGATTAATATAATCCCCGCTTCTATGGAATGGATTTTATGTGATGACATGTGACCTATAATTGCCTCGGTTGTCATTGCTTTAATAATAACCCTTTTGTGCAAATCATTCGGGAACATGTGCATCAAAGTTCTTTCAATCAAAGGTTGTGCAAGTAAAGCAGACATTTTTTCATGCCCCTGTCTGCCGATTGCCATTCCCAAATCGTGCATCAAGCCTGCCATAATAACAGCACACATGCTGTCTTCAAAAGTTCCGACTTCTTCTTCCTCTAAAGATGTTTTTATACCGAAGTCTCGTAAAATATTGAGCATTTTTATTGCATTACCGACAACCTGACGCATATGAACAGGACCATGGTCATTATAACCCAATCTTCTTATGGAAACATTATTTGAATACTCCTGCATTTCTTGCAACTCGGCATCATTAAATAAATAATTTACCAACTCCAAACATACAGGATTATTTTTTAACCTGTTTATAATTTTTGTTTCCGTTGAAATTTCTTTTACTGATTTCATTTCTCACCTTTTGATTGCCAATTATATTTCTATATTAATAATAAACCATTAATCAAAAAAAGTTAAGAGGGTAAGTACCATTTTATGCTTGGAGAAAACGCACTACAAATGTTATAATAGTATAAACCACTCATTTATCTGTTAAAAATTTACTTTGTTTTAACTTTGGACAATGAAAGTGAGGTTTTTATATAAATAGATAACGAAATATAATTAGCAAAAATTAAATAAACCAAAACTGTAATTATTTATATAATTACTTATTAGACTTTAAAGTTTTCTATGGTTTACCTTGTTATGAACCATAAATAAAATAATAGGTATAAAATTGAACAAACTATACCTAACCAAAACAAAATATTGTATGTGTATCTTATATTTTCATTTTTAAATGGGATATTTAAGAGAAATTTGTTGTGTGTAATTTTGTTTGCAAATATTTCTATTGGTAATATCAATAGAAATCCTAAAATTATAAATGCCCATATACCACAATTTCTTTCAATATACATCCAAGCATTACCTTGAATAGTGTAAGTTCCAATTAACGACAAAAGAAAAATACACAGCCCAGCATTCCCCATTAAAAAGAGTATATTGGCACATATATATTTTGTTAATTTCATAAGCACATCATAACAAAAAAGGAGAAAAAATGAAACACGATTTAAATTATTATAAACATCCGCAAAAGAATTTCACAAAAGAAATGGTAAACGATACATTAAAATATCAAAAAAAATATGGGTTTGAAATTGGCGAAAACAATCTTGCTGTTGATAACGAATCAGATGCTTTTAGACATACTTATATGCAAGCATATTTATCCTTAAATTTCGGGAATAGCATTGCAAAGTTTTTGGGGAATCAGCATGAAAAATCAGGACTTCAAACAAATGGCCAATATTCACAATCATCTAATATGGATTTATGGAATAATCAACAAGGTCGAGAAATTGCAAATGAAATTCGTAGAGAGTATCTAAACTTTAATAAACTTTCTGAACAGCAACAAAAAGATATAATTGCGGGAAAAGTTGTACAAAGAATGAGAGAAGGTAAATTAATTACAGGACTTGAAGACCCGCGAGAATTTCAAGAACAAAAGCCTCAACTGCCTTTTACCCCAACAAGAGGAGTCGGTGGGGTGGATAATAATGGTAAACCGCTTGGTTTTGCGGCTGACATTGATATCAATCAACTTGCAAATATGTTAGGAATTCAATTACCTGAAGTTCAATCTAAACAGGATTCAGGCTTATTCGGTTACACAAACCCACTGACAGGCAGTAACCACATATATACACGTGAGGAAGTCGGCTCAATGACAAGTGATGAATTTGCCAAACACGAAAAAGAAATTGATGCGCAAACAAAGTATTTTAATGGTTCAATGCCAACAAATGGTGACCTGCAACGGGAGGCATTGACAAATGGCGGAGTTGTTTATGTAAATTCATACACACGTTCAGATGGTACAGAAGTAAGAGGTTATTATCGGAGCCGACCAAGATTTTAGCGAAAAAAAATTCCTCTTAAAAAAGAGGAATTTTTTCTTTGTTCAAATAAATTACTTTTCATCCAAAGCAGCAACGCCCGGTAATACTTTTCCTTCAATAAATTCTAATGAAGCACCGCCGCCTGTTGAAACATGAGTGAAATCTTCCGCTTTAAAGAATTTTTTAGCGGCAGAAACACTGTCACCACCACCGATAACAGAAGTTGCACCGTTTTTGGTTGCTTCAACAACTGCAGCCAAAACTGCTTTTGTACCTTCTGCAAATTTCGGATTTTCAAATGCGCCGACAGGACCGTTCATCAAAATAGTTTTTGAAGATTTAATTACTTCTGCAAATGCTTTTCTTGAGTCTTCACCTGCATCAACACCTTCAAATCCGTCAGGAATTTCATTGATTTTAACAAATTTGTTTGTTCCGTTGCCTGAGAAATCATCTGCAACTAAAACATCTGTTGCCATTACAAGTTTAACACCTTTAGCCTGTGCTTTTGCTTCAATAGCTTTTGCCGTTTCAATTTGGTCGTCTTCACAAATTGAATTACCGATTTTACCGCCGTTAGCCTTTACAAAAGTGTAAGCCATGCCACCGCCGATAATCATATTATCAACTTTGTCTAACAAGTTTTCCAATACACCGATTTTTGAAGAAACTTTTGCACCGCCTACGATTGCAGTGAAAGGTCTTGTAGGATTATCAAGAGCCTGTGATAAGCATCTGATTTCTTTTTCCATCAACAAACCTGAAACTGCAGGTTTTACAACCTTTGCAAGTTTAGCGGTTGAAGTGTGGTTTCTGTGAGCCGCACCAAAAGCATCATTTACATAAAAATCTCCCAATTTTGCAATTTCATTTGCAAATGTCATATCATCATCTTTTGCTTCTTCAGCCTTATAAAATCTGATATTTTCCAAAAGTGCAATCTGACCGTCTTGCAATTTTTCAACATAAGGACCTGCTTCTTCAACAGACGGGATAAATACGATTTCCTGACCAAAAACTTTGCTCATATATTTTGCAACAGGCGCAAGTGAAAATTCCATATTTCTTTCTCCCTTTGGTCTGCCCAAGTGTGCCATCAAAATAACTCTTGCGCCTTTTTCTGTTAAGAAATTAACAGTAGGTACAATAGCCTGTATTCTTGTATCATCCGTTACATTTTTGTTTTCATCCAAAGGTACATTAACATCAACTCTGACTAATGCTCTTTTACCTTTAATGTCACCTAAATCTTTGATTGATTTTTTCATAAGTTTTCTCCTTCTTAAAAACTACCGCATGACTATTTTACAAAAAACAAAAACTTAAAACAATTATTTTCAATAAAACGACCTTACAATATGCTTGTAAGGTCATTTTACAATAATATACAGATTTTATCTGCTCTTTTTTTAGGTTATATTTCAGAAATTTTATTTTGCCAATTTTTGTCATTATCAATAATATTTTTTACCGCTTTTCTGATATACCCGATCAAATCTGCTCCTTTTGCATCATCCGGAAGGATAGATTTTCCGGAAAGACTTTTTAAATCAAATGCTGCCGCAGGAAGTCCGTCTTGTCCAATTAAGAGAGAAACACCGTTTTTATAAACATTTAACTGCATTGAATTTTGGAATAAATCTTCTGCCGGAACGAATTCTAAATGGCAATTTTTCCTTTGTGCATATCTTGCGATTGAATCAATACTTTCATTTATTCTCTGCGCAAACTTAGGTTCAAGAGAATCAGCAACGGAAGTATATTCCTGTATTCTGTTTAATCTTCTCTTTTCAAGAGTTTTGTTTAACATTTTTTGCGGTAATAATCTTGCAATATTCATATATATAGTCCTTTCTATTTTTGTTTTCCGTATTGTTTATATTCATTGAATTTGAGAGCCTGTTTTATATATGCATCTATTTTTTCTTCAGGAAGATTATGTTCTTCAAATTTTTGATAAACTTTAAAACCTTTTTGTCTTAAATTCTGTTCAAATTTGCTGTCTTGTTCTTCAGGAATTGAAACTCTTACACATCCTTTATTGCCGTTTGGATACAAGTGATTTTCATATTGAGAAGCCAAATCTTTAAGTGCCTGACGCTTTGCAACAGAAACTTTTCGCTCTATTAACGGTATTCTATATGTTGAAGTAAATGAAATTTGTGTCATGGTTTTATACTCCTTTTTTGATATAAAACCTGTAAAAAATATTTTTGCTGATTTAGTTTAAAATTTTACAATCGGAAAAATTAGAGCCAAAAAGCAGGTTGGGGGGGGCAATCCACAATTGATAGGTTCGCATCCTCACCTGCACAATACATAATAACAGTTGGTTTAAGAAGAAAGAACAGTGGATTTGAGAATTATTCCATCTCTAAATTTTTGATATTTTCTATGTCTGCTAAACTTCCCTATCATATAAATTGGTGCAATTATAATGACAAAAATAGTATTTCTGAAATGGAATTGGAATAATTAAATGGTGCGTATAAACGCACCAAAATGTTAGTACTATTATTGGAAAGTAACCAACCTGAAAGAGTAAATAATGAGTAAATCGGTTTTTGGGGTAAAGTTGCACTTTCGACCAGCAAAACCCTACAATGAGCGAGTTTTAGGAAATAAAATAGTCAAACTAACAAAACCGTACTACTCGTCTAACTACACTCACAATACACAATTAAACCCGATAAGGCAATGCCTATCGGGTTTAATTCGGAAAAGGTGGGATTTGAACCCACGGTGCAGGTAACCCCACACAACACCTTAGCAGGGTGCCGCCTTAAGCCTCTCGGCCACTTTTCCATTCGGCGCAACCTTTACCAAGATTACATTTACAATTCTATCACAAATACTTTTTTTTGAAAAGGCTTTGAAAAAATCTTTTTGTTTTGTATAATTAAAGTGAATTGCTAATAGTGTATAGTGAATAGTTCATTAAATTATTATTTGATAAATTTGATAAACTCCAAAAACCGTAAAGGTCGATTCACTTCTCACTATTCACTTTTCACTTAAAAGAAAGGTTTATATAATGATTCAAATGAAAGTTATGGGCATTGCCCTTGATACCCGTACAGGTTCACCAATAGTTGTTTTGCACGACAAAGAAAATCGCCGTGCTCTCCCAATTTGGATTGGCTCTGCCGAAGCAAGTTCTATTATCAGAAAAATTGAAAATCTGTCTGTATCACGCCCTATGACTCACGACCTTATTATATCTATGGTCGAAAAAACAGGATATAAACTTTCCAAAGTAGAAATCAATGATGTTGAAAAAGAAACTTATTACGCAATAATTTATCTTGAAAAAGAAAATGGCGAAACAATAGAAATTGATGCACGACCATCTGATGCGATAGCAGTCGCAATTCGTGTCGATGCCCCAATTTATGTCAGCGCAAAAGTTCTTTCTGCCGGCTCTGTTTCAACTGATAGTGCAAAAGATGCTCAAGAAGCAGAAGAATTTAAAAACTTTATCCAAGACATCAAACCGTCTGACTTTTCAAAACTTTTAAAAGACTCTGACCACCACGAAAGTGAACAGTAGATAATTTTTTAAAAATTTTAGTTATTTTTTCTTGTCACCCAATTTTCAATCACTTTTAACGGGGAACGGGTTAGGGCTAAAGCCCATTGCGGAATGGCTTTTGTTATAACCGAACCTGCACCGACATTTGCACCCTGTTCGACAGTCACAGGTGCAACCAAAACTGTGTTTGAACCGATTTTTACATCATCTTTTAGAACAGTTTTTGATTTTGTTTTGCTTATCGGGTCATAATTTGCGGTAATTGTCCCGGCTCCGATATTTACACGCTCTCCAAGTTCACTGTCGCCGATATAAGACAGATGTCCGACATTTGTGTTTGAAGAAATTTTTGATTTTTTAACTTCTACAAAATTCCCGACTTTTACATTATCACAAACCTCTACACCGCCTCTTAAATGCGCGCAAGGTCCGATTTTGCAAGATTTACCGATAACATTTTTTCCTTCAATATATGTAAACGGATAAACTATTGTGTCTTGTCCGATTTGCGTGTCTTCGCTAATCCATGTTGAATCAGGGTCAACAATTGTTACCCCCTCTGCCATAAGTTTTTCGATATGGCGTTTATTCATTATTTTTGATGCTGTAGCAAGGTTTGAGCGTGAATTTATACCGTAAATTTCATCACTATCATCCAAAATATAAGCGTTTACATTAAGGTTTTGTTCTTTACCCCAAGAAATTATGTCTGTTAAATAATATTCCCCTTGAGCATTATTTGTTTTGAGTTGAGAAAATGCGCCTTTAATTTTTCCCCAATTCAAACAATAAATACCTGCATTAACTTCTTTTACGGCTTTTTGTTCCAATGTTGCATCTTTTTCTTCCACAATACATTTTAAGGTATTGTCGTTTTCTCTTATTATTCTTCCGTAATTTGTCGGGTTTTCAAAAATTGTACTCATTACTGTCAAATCAGAATGATTAGAGTTATGAAATTCTACAAATTTATTTAGTGTTTCTTCTTTTATAAGCGGAGTATCACCGCAAAGAATCAAGACTAAACCATCATAGTTTTCTAAATTTGGACAGACCATTGAAACGGCGTGTCCTGTTCCGAGTTGAGGGGTTTGCAAAACGGTTTTGGCATTAGAATAATTGTCATTTACAAATTTTTCAACTTCATCAGCATGGTGTCCAACAATAACAAACTGTTCGTTTGTTATATTTTTAACATTATCTATGACATACCCCAACAAAGTTTTGCCTAATATTTCGTGCAGAACTTTGGGAGTTGTTTCGGATTTCATTCTTGTACCTTTGCCTGCCGCTAAAATTACTGCTTTAATATCCATAACTTCCCTCATTTCTTTTATGAAACTATTATAGCAAAAAAAATCTGCCCTGAAATACAGGACAGATTTTTTATTTATTTACATTCTTTGACTAAATCTTGTGCAAGTTTATCAATTTTCTTCTCGGCTTTTGACATAATACCTTCGATATCTGCACCGATTATATCAAGTTCTTCGGCTTTTATGTATTCGACATCTTTTATGCCGTGAAATTTTTGTGCAAGTTCTTTTATGTACCCAAAACCGTATTCATCAGATATAATTTTACCGCCTGCGGTTGTTATATAGACAAGTTTTTTAGCATTGCAAAGTCCGACAGGCTGCCCATTTTCATTATACATAAATGTCAATCCCACAACATTTATTGCTTCAATATATGTTTTCAGGGTTGCAGGGAAAGATAAATCCCAATATGGCGCAGAAATTACTATCATATCGGCATTTGAATATTCTTTTGCGTAATGGAATATGGGTTCATCAAAATTTTGTTCTTCGGATAATCTTGTTCTGTGTTCTAAAGATTCTCTATTTAATGGCGGGATACATTCATTTGTCAGATATATTTCTTTTACATTTGCGTTTAATTCTTCTATCCCTTTAAAGAAATGATGTGCAAGCCTTTTTGTTCTCGAATCAGGTCTTACGGATGCATCAATATACAAAATATTCATAAAAGTCTCCTTTCTTAATAACTAATTATACATATAAAATAATTTTATATTCACATAAAACATATTATCGGTAGTGATTGAGAGATTGATAATTTCTACTTGTTCATTCTTTCTCTTTTCTTGCGATGAAAAGAGAAAGAATGAACCAAGAAAGAGAAAATACGCTATTTCACTGCAATGCCTGACGGCATCGCTCCGCGCATATGATATAAGTGTAAAATGTTCGTTCGTTTTTGTCCTTACGGACAAAAATCAATCAGGCGCCTAAAACTACGGCGCCTTTGATGATAATTTCTCAAGCGCGCGCCGTTGTCCTTAGGCGCGCTAAATATTTTTGCCGACAGGCAAAAACACATATTACTGCGTTAGCAGTCTTATGCCGCCGCAGGCGGTATAGTAATCAGCGAAGTTTTCTTTTCTTTGGTTCATTTCTTTTCTTTTGCCTCGCAAACAAAAGAAAAGAAATGAACAGGTAGAAAGTTTTAATTTTTCAAGGACTACCGATAATATGTTTTATGTAATTATTGCCTGATAAAACAATAATTTTTCTAACTTGTGTTTAGTTTCATTCAAAATAAATTATAAAATATCCAACGGATCAACATCTATGGTCATGCGGATATCTTTCGGAGCATTTATTTTATTTAAAAAACTTGAAACAAATTGATGCCCTTTTTCCTCTAATTTGTTCTTAATAATTATCTGAAACCGCCACTGACTATTTATCCGTTCAATAATGCAAGGGGTAGGTCCAAGAACATCAAGTCTTTCTTTAAAGCCAAACTTATCAATCATTGTATTAAGTCTTAATGCAACTTCCTGTGCGGATTTTTCCGCTCTAAATTTGTTTTGGCTCGACATAATAATTCTTATAATCTGACTAAATGGCGGATAGTCAAAATCTTCTCTTGATACAATTTCTTTTTTATAAAAATCAGCGTAATTTTGCGATTTTGCGCTTTCAAGAGCATAAAATTCAGGGTTATAGGTCTGGAAAAATACTCTGCCTTTAAATTCTCCTCTGCCTGCGCGTCCTGCTACCTGAGTCAAAAGTTGAAATCCCCTTTCTGATGCCCTGTAATCAGGCAGATTAAAACTTGCATCCGCACTTATTACCCCGACTAAAGTAACATTCGGGTTATCAAGCCCCTTTGCAATCATTTGTGTACCGACTAAAATATCAATTTCACCTTTTTGAAATTTATCTAAAAGTCTTATATGTTCCCCTTTACGAACCAAAACATCACTGTCAATTCTTGCGATATTATATCCTTGGAAAATTTCACCTATATATTCTTCAATTTTTTGTGTACCCGTTCCGGAATTTTTTAATCCCTCAAATCCGCAATTTGGACACTTGTCGGGGAAATACTGTGCGTGATTGCAATAGTGACATTTTAGCATATTATCTTTTGAGTGCCAAATCATAGGAATTGCGCAATTCGGGCATTCAATAACATGCCCGCACCCCTGACATTGAGTATAAGTAGAATATCCTCTGCGATTGATAAGCAGAATAACCTGTTGTTTATTATCTAAAGTTTCTTTTATGGCATGAATTAACGGTTGGGAAATCAAATGTCTGTACGCGGCCTGACCGTATTCTTGCATATTTATAACTGTAACAGGTGCAACTTTTGCATTGTTATAGCGCTTTAGCATCTGATATAAATGGTTTGAATTGACAGCATAATAATAACTTGAAATATCAGGAGTTGCAGAACCCAAAATCAGCGGACAATTATTAAACTGTGCCAATTTTTTCGCCACAAGTCTTGCATCATATCTCGGAGCCGGCGATGTTTGTTTGTATGCTCCTTCGTGTTCTTCATCAATGATAATCAAGCCGATATTTTGCAGCGGTGCAAAAACGGCACTTCTTGCACCTGCAAGAATTTTGATTTCATTTTTATAAAGTTTTTGCCAAACATCATATCTTTCACCTTCAGATATACTTGAATGCCAAATAGCGACATCTTTTGTGCCGAATTTTTTTGCAAGCCGTTTGGTAAGTTGTGAAGCAAGCGCAATTTCAGGCGCAAGAAACAAAACATTTTTACCGGATTTTATCGTGTCATTAATGAGTTTGAAATAAACTTCCGTTTTTCCGCTTGCAGTAACTCCGTGAACAAGTATTACAGGATTTGTTTCTTCTTTGATTTGTTTTGAAATTCCTTTATAAACTTCCTGTTGCAATTCGGACAACTCATTTAGCGGTTCTGTTTTATCGATGTTTAAAATATCCAACGGATTACGGTAGATTTCTTCTTCGCTGATTCTTACACAACCGAGAGCCTCAAGTTTTTTGACAGTTGCTCTTGTTGTTTTGGCAAATTTTTCAAATGAGACTAAAGGCATTTTGCCCTTTTCTTTTAATAATTCCAAAACTGCAAGTTGCCTTTTTGTTGCACCAAAATCTCTTACATATTCTATAGATAATTCAGTTTTAAGCGATTTTTCAATGAGTTTTAGCGGAATTGCAGTATTCAAAACAGTAATCAAATCTGTGCAGTAATAATTTGCAACCCATTCCAAAAGTTTTAAATATTCTGCGCTGAATAACGGAGTTTGGTCAAGAATTTTTGTAATCGGTTTTGCCTTAATTTCCGGCGGTAAATAATCACTAAACCCGACACAAAAAGCATTTATCATTCCTTGTCTGCCAAAGGGAACTAAAAGCGCCTGACCGATTTTGATTTTATTTTGAAAATGCAGAGGAATTTCATAACTGAATGTGCGAACTCCCATCGCTTTAATATTTACAAGACAAACGGCATATTTATGAAATGACGGAGTGCCTTCTCCGTCATTTTCATTTTGTCGTTTTTTTAACATTAATTTTTGTTCAAATAATTTATTTTGAATTATATCGGTCATAAAAAACTATTCCGCTTCTGCCATTAGTTCTTGCTTTGCTTCTTCAATGGCTTCAGTTAAAATATCTAATTGTTCAGCGGTGAAAGTTACCCCTTTTTTGGTCGGAATCCATGTTGCCCCGCCGTCATTTGTAAAAAATATTCTCATATTGAGATAACTTGTTCCTTTGTATTCGCTCAAAGAAATTTGTAAGTGTTCTGTTTCCGAACGCTCAATAGTTGCTAAAATTTTTGCATCTGCCATAATAATTACTCCTTCTTATAAACTAATAAACTAATTATAAAATCAATAAAGCATAATGGCAATAGGAAAAATTATGTGAATCATAAATAAGTCGGCGTTGACATTAGCCACCCGACAAACTCACTCCCATTGAAAAGAGAGCAGATGTTAACAAGCGAAAGCAAGTGTTATATATGCAAAAGAGGGTCATGTTATTTGATTTAACCTAACCCTCTCCCTTACTCCCTCCCCAAGGGGGAGGGAAACTTGTTCCTATCCTCGGTAGGGAAGGTTAGTGGGGGTTTGGTTAATCAGCCAAATCAAAACCCATCCCTACCCCTTCCCTATAAAGGAAAGGGAAATTAATATGTAAGTTGGGCTTCAGCCCAAATATGTAAGTTGGGCTTTCAGCCCAACAAATAAAATGTTGGGGTAGAAACCCCAACTTACTTATTTCCTTTCAATATTTTTGAGGTTTTGTCAGGCTTTCAGCCCAACTTACATTTTTTATTCTTGTGGGGTATTTATTTCTTTTTCTTTTTTAGGTTTTGGTCCGCTGACAGTTTCATATTCTTTTTGATAGTATTGTTCTGAGCGAACTTTATGCCTTAAACTTGTTTTGTACTGCAACCCATTGTCAGTAACAGAGAATCTTAAATCAACTACAGGAGATTCATGCCTATTTGCATTGCGATCACAGTATTCAACCCAAAAACTTTTATCAGCATGTTTATCAATATGCATCCAACTATCTTTACTTGAATATTTGATTGATTCTAATGAGCCATTTTCATCGTAAACCTTAGTTAATTGCTTACCTGATTTTGTATTAATCTTTTCTACAAAGAAAATTCCATTTTCATCAACTGAACTTAAATCTACACTATCATTCGTTCTATATCTACAACTCTCATAAGGTTTTTCATAATTCCAAGGCTTATTCCAGTTTGATACATCACGTTTTTTAGCAAAAACTTTTTGAATTTTTTCAATACTTGACTCGCTCCATTTTGCCAATTCATCTCCATACATATCATGGACACTTTTTTTGACTTCTTTCACAGTATTATTAACAACATCATTTACCGCTTCGGATTTTTGAGGTTTTTTACCTCTTATTATGGCAATTCCGGCAATTACTGCGGCAGCCAAAGCACTTGCACCTATCATTAATTTTGTATTTTGTTTAAATGTTTCATTAGATGAAGAATTAATATCAGAAGTTTTTGTACTATTTTCACCTCTAAAATTAATTGGATTAACTCCGACCGGATTAACTTTTAAGTTCATTAATAACTCCTTTCTACAACAATTTTATAAGTTCACTACCTAAACTTACAAAAACATAAAAAAAACAAAAATTGCCAAAATTATGACTTTAAAAGCCTTTAAAGTTTTAGAATACTGTCAGTATAAGCCATTACAGGTTTACAAAACTTAATATATAATGACTTTAAAAGTCCTAAAAATATCTAAAAACAGACGCAAGTATAAGGAAAATATTATGAGTATTAAAAAATTACTTGGTGAAAAAGTCAAAAGATTGCGAAAAATGCGCGGTTATACTCAGGAGCAATTTGCAGAAATGATTGATATTACACCCCGTAATTTGAACAGAATAGAATCAGGTGAAAATTTTGTAACCTCTGAAACTCTTGATAAAATTATTTTATCTCTTAATGTCCCGTCTGATATATTATTTTCATTTGAGCATTTGAAAGGTGAAACAGAAATTGTTTCCGAAATATACACCTATATTGACAAAATAAAAAATAACCAAAAATTGCTTGAAAAAACTCACAGATTACTTCGTATTATTGCAGAAGATGAATTTTAATGATTATTTAAATTTTAATGAGATTGCTACGAAAATCAAAGATTTTCTCGCAATGACATATAATTTACCCCTAACCTTTAATCATCTGTTCTAAAAGACTGTTTTGTTTTTGGAATGTGAAGTTGATATCAGCAGGCTGCTGTGCAACTGTTTGTGGTTGCGGTTTTGCATCTTTGGGTGCGACTTCATAAGTTTTAATCGAGCGTTTACCTGTTAATCTCTGCATAAAGTTATAATATTTTTTCTTAAATCCTGTTGAATTATTTTGTTTTGTTTCAATATCAATGAGTTCATCTCTTGTGTGTGCTTTGACAGGGATTCCTACAGAACTTCTTGTCAAAATTTCACCCAAAGTTGTGTCTGCCAAAGTTACCCAACTCATACCTAATAATGATGCGTTGTATGAATTTCTGAAGGTCGAATTGAACAAATCTATCAATAATGTCTGATAGAATAATCTTGACCCTTCCTGAACAAATCTTTCTTTGAATTTGGTATTAGCACCATCTTTGTCGTTGCCGTTTGATTTCAGCATAACCATGTTGTAGTTATCTGTCATCAAAAACCAGATTGTAGCAACTGATGCGGCGGTTTTTGCAAGGTTTGAAAGTTCGGCATTTGATACATTTGACATTGAATCTCTGTTAAATGCGTTTGTCATATTGATTTTTATAAAGTCTTCAAACTGCTCAGGTGTCATTTTGCCGTTTGCAAAAGCCTGTGCCTTTTTACTGATTTTATCAAAACTTGTCGCAAGTGCATCAATATCTCTTGGCTTAGATTTTGGTTTTGCTTTTCTGAATAAATTCCCGATTTTTTCATCAACCATCCAATAAGGAAGTGTTACTGTATTCCACATAAATTTGAATGGTGCTATTACAAAGTTTACAAACGGCTTAACCGAAACATCTTTGCCAAAAACTTTGAACATCTTATCTCTTGAACCCAAATCAAGAAATTCATTCCCGTCAATGTTTTTGATTGCCGACTTGCCGACTTTTTCGTATTGGTCTGCAAGTTGTTCATATCCGTTCTTTCTCAAAACCATAATTGTTGCATCAAATTTTGCAGGAGCAACATGATATGCAGTACTTGTAATATTCTTATAGAATTGTGTAAACGGTCTGTAAATAACCTTATCTTCAAATGTCTTGACTGCATTATCCAAAGATAATTTTTCTTTATTTATCCCAAGTTTATTTAATTTATCCGCTTCCATATTTTCAAAGAATTTCAATGCCGCATTTTTAATTGCCGGAATATTTTTGAAACCCTTAATGGCATACCCCGCAGCCAATACTCCGGCTGATGCTTTTACCAAGGTATCAAATGATAAAAGCGGTTTTTGTTGTTCTTTTGTTTTGTCCTCTTTATTGTCAGGATTGCCTGTTGAAGAGATTTGACCGTTATTATCCGCAGGTTTGATTTGGGCTTCCGGTGCGTGTTCTTTTTCGTTAATTTTTCTTGCCTGCTCAGGTGTCAGTCTTGTAATATGTTTTCCGTTGGATAAACGGGAGAACATTTCAGTAACAAGAACCGTTATACCCGTTGTCAGAACAATGCCGAATTTTGATTTATTAATGAATTTTTGGAATGCGCCCATTGTGATAAGTGTCAAATATCCGCTTGTCAAAATTCTGCTTGTTTCTTGTTTAAACCTTGTTTTGCGTTCTTTTTCTGCGGCTTTTGGATCATCATCCATCATTCTTGACAGGTTATAAGCGTCATTTGCCAAAAATATTGCAGGCGGTAAACCTGAAACTAATCTGTTTAAAGCCCTTTCATGTTTTGTATCATAATTGCCTGTTTTGTAATCAAACGGTTTTGTAATAGTTTGAAATACGCTTGATTGCATATTTTTTTCTACATTTGCTTTAATTTCTTCAAGTGCTTTTTCATCAGGCGCAATACCATGAACTTTTTTATAACCTTCAATTGCATCTTTCAGTTTATTTTCTCTGTATGTAATCATACCGACAAGAGAATTTACCTTTTTATCTATTTTTGAACGCTGTCTGATATTTTTAAACATTGGCAATTTTAATGTTTTTTCAGACCAGCCTTTTAAGCCCGGAATTTTGCCTGACATTTCAACAAGACCGTTTAAGACATCCCCGGGTAAAATTTTGAACGGATACAAAATACCATCCCATGCTAAATGAGGGATGGTCTTTTTGTGGATAGTGATATTATCGCCGTCCATTGAAATTAATTTGTTTGTTCTTTTGCGGTGAACAATGGTGACATTTTCTAAAAGTTCTTCACCCATGTCACCTAAATATTTTCTTGTAAACTCTAAAAATTCTTTTTTACTGTATGTTTTTTCAAGCGGTTTGTATAATCTTGGCATAAAAGAAAGACCTTCAAAACTTAAATCATGGTGATTAGTGTTTAAAGGTCTCTTAATATCTTGATTATTATTTTGCGGATAGGAATTCTGACTGCCGACAGGAGTTCCGATTTTAGAGGATAGATACCCCTGCTTTTCTCGCATTTGGTCTATTCGGAATTTCGTTACGCTACCCGCTAACATTTTTTATCCTTCCCGTTCTTTTGGTATTCTCTTTCATTTCAAAACAAAAAGCAAGTTTTTTTTGCGCAAACTTTACAAGTTTTTACATTAATATTTTATAAAAAAGCGCTAAGGTATAAAGCATCAGGATGTTAAGCCTGTTTTAATGCTAACTTTTCCGGTTCTAAACTAAATACAAAACATTAACGATTATATCTATCTTTTTTTATCAAATATGAAATTCTTTCAAATGTAAAAGTAATATCTATATATTCTCCAAGAATATCATTGGGCAACGGGGCGACTTTACCCGTTTGCTGAACCGCTTTAATTGCATCTGTGTCAAATTGTTTATCTCCTGAGGATTCACTTATCATTGAACTCTTTATAGTGCCATCACGCATAATTTTGAAGGTAACAACCGTTTTATTTTTGAAACTATCTTCAGGCGGAGCCCAATTTGATTTTATACGATGTTCCATATCTTTCATATAAGTATTCATTATATCTTCCGCAGGAATTTTATTTTGAACTATTTTGGCAGGAACTTTAGGTCGAACCTCTGCAATACGCATATCTTCTCCAAATGATGCATTCGCAAAAAATATAAAAAATAATACCAAAAATGCCCGAAAAATCTTTATCAAATTCATATTCAAATTCTATGTAATTTTTAAAACTAATTCAATAAATCAAAAGTAGGATTTAATAACATTAGCAGCGTGCATTAAAATGCACGCTGCTTTCTATTCACTATTCACAATTCACCATTCACATGTTAACGACAAAGACGCAACATTATACAAAAACTCATATTCAGGAAAACTCTTTGGTATATCATCCCAAAGCCTTAAAATAGTTTTACCGGACAATTTTTGCAGAATTTCTTTATTATTGGTGCATAACGGATAACAATACGGAATACTATCCTCTAAAGGCGGAAGTTTTATCAGATTATACCGGCCAAATTCCTTTGCGTACTTATTAAACATTTTAGTCCGCCGTTTTTTATCGTTTTCAAAATCAATATCATCCATTTGTTTTTCAACTTCCGCAGATATAAATTTTATTGGCTCTTTGTCAAGTTTTAGTTCATTTAGTTTAAAAATGTCGTAGTTTTTTTGGATTTTTACGTTTTGAAGTTTTAGATTGTCCTGCTCAAAATTCATTTCTATTTCTTTTTCGATTTGCAAATACGCTCCGTTTTGGACAGGAAAAAATTTGCGCAGAGAATTAAAAGTTGCAATTCCGACATTCGGAGCATAAAAGGCCTGCGTGTTATCGGTTATGATATTTTTGTATTTTTCAGATAAAATTTTGCAATTTCCCGCAAAAAGACCAAAATAATTGATATAAAGAATATAACTGTCTTTTGGAAACTCACAATCCGGCATAAAATCTTTATCAATATGATAAAATTTTATTTTACAATCCTCTTCTCTTACAGCCTGCCAAATAGTTTTGCAGGAATAATACGGAATAAAAATCTCTTTTATTCCGTAAGTTCTTATAATAATTTTAAGGCAACTCCTGCCAAGGTTGAATTTGTATATCATAATTTTCAATTATTTCCCCTCTACCTTTGGGAGAGGGAGCAGTTGTAGGCGAAGAATGAGCCGACAAATGCGGGTGAGGGTTTCATTAATTACGATTATGAGCCTCAAAAAGTGCCTGTAAGAGTTCCTGACCTTTGAGCATTGTTTTGTAATCGACATACTCTCTTGCGGAGTGCATATTACAAACAGTCGCAAGCCCCAAAAGATATGGTGAAAATCTTTCGCCTTTTGCGTTTGTTTTGTTTGCATAAATATGAGTTTCCGCACCTGCGTGAAATGATGAAATTTCAGGTTCTATACCAAGTTTTTTTGCAACCGTTTCAAAAAGAATAGGCATATATTCATCATCATTTTTTTCAAACATAGGCATTTTGACGGTAAAAGTAATTTCAGCCGTTGCAATCCCTTCGTGTTCTTTATTAAATTCATCAACAATACCCTGCATTTTTGCAATAAGTTCATCTTCTTTTTTCTTATCGGAACTTCTCAAAGAATAAGTTGCATGAGCATCTGTATTTATAACATTTGTTACTGTAACATCGCCCGATTCAATTCCGCCTATGTTGCAAGAGGTTATCACTTGTCCGTTTTCACAATAATATGCACCCTGCGGAAGTTTAGACACCAAATCCGCAATAAGTTTTGTTGCATTTGCTCTTGTAGGGTCACTAATGTCGTTGCCTGAATGTCCGCCCTTTGGGGCATTAACTTTCAAATCAATCATAACATAACTTGCACCTGCAACAAGACATTGTCCTAATGCATCACTATCAAGTACAAGCACATATTTTGAATTGATTTTATTAAAATCTGTGTTTTTAATTCCGCTCATTGAATCTTCTTCATCACGGGTAAAATGAAGTTCAAGTCCGCCATGAGATAAATCCGTTCTTTTGTTTAAATATTTTGCAAAATAAAGCGCATTGACAACTCCTGCTTTATCATCAGCACCCAAAGTTCTGCCTTTTGCCTTAATCAAATCGCCGTCTAAATAAGGAATAACAGGCGAATCATCACCGATTACATCAAGGTGAGCGGATAATAAAATCGGCTCTTTTGTTGGGTCAGTCGCAGGAATTGTTATATAAATATTTTTATAATCGTCTTGCTCGCAGTTTAAACCGTTGTCTTTGCAGTAATTACAAATCCAATCTATAACTTTTTCTTCCTGTCTTGATGGTGACGGGATTTCCGCCAAAGAACAAAACAGGTCAACAAGTTCGTTTTCTTTTCTCAAGTCTTCTATATTCATAATCGCTCTCCGTAAATTATTTATTCATATTATTTAACGCATAATCAATACATTGAACTATAAATTCATTTCGACTAATATCAACTTTTCCGGCTTCTTTATCAATTATTGCGAGCCTGTCAATATCAAGTCTTATACTAATAACTGTTTTTTCTTGCTTTATTGGTTTAAAATCTTTCATATAAATACCTCACATATATAATTGTATTATATTTTCGATATTTATATATATTTAATTTTGTAGTATTATTTATATTTACTTTTTGAATACAATATGATAAAATTTATTTTAGACAGATATGAATAAAAAAGAAAATATAAAAATTTCAAAAAAGATATACTGCTGCTTAAAAGTTCTTGAAGACTATTGCGAATATCATGAATACAGTGAAGTAGCTTCACCAATGAAACCTATCATTAAGTACGCTGAAAAATTAGCAGATGAATTATGGTTTATAAACATGAATGCAGACTAAGAAAATATAAAAAATCGGGTGGGTTATACAACCCGCCCGTTAAACCTCTTATGCAGGATTTTCGTCTTTTTGTTTGTTGATTAAATCCTGTAATTTACCTTTGATTTCTTCGCCTTTTTTCTGTAATTCACCTAAAGCATCATCTGCTTTAGACTGAATTTGTTTAGCGGTTTCGTCTGCTTTTCTGAGCATATCTTTTGCACCGTTTGCAATATCATTTCTTGTTTCTTCACCTGATTTTGGCGCAAGTAATATACCTGCAACAGCACCGATTACTCCGCCTACAACAAAACCTGCTATAAATTTTCCTACTGACATAATTTTCTCCTTTACTGTTTAACTCACATATTTTAATCTGATTACTATTTCTTTTTATTCGACAAATTGCTTATTTTTTTCTGCCAAAAAGCCCATAAACTGCCAAAAATCCTTTTAAAAAACCACTTACAATGTTACTTGAAAAGATTTTTGTTTTTGCCAAAACATTTTCCAAACCCAATTTGACATTGCCGACACCCTCGTTTGTGTTCTGAACAATTTTATTAAACGATTTCAGCGCACAGTTGAGTTCGTCTAATGTCGGTTTCAGTTCTGAATTTACGATTTCGGTTGTTTTGTTTGCGTTTTGAGCAAGTTTTGAACAGTCATAAAATAATTTTGCCAAAAAGCCTAATGTTATAACACCCATCACTGCAAGTGATACAAGGCTGTAATTAAGAACCGCTTCAGATATTTCTATACTCATTGTAAATTCCTTTCTTAGTAATCAAATTCACTGTCTGACGAATTTTCAATATCTTCCAGTTCTTTTGCTTTAAGCATTTTTTTTGATTTAATCGCATTATTGATTTTTTTGAATTGTCTTTCAAGTTTGTAACGCATCAAATCAACAGATTCTAACGCCTGTTTTTTTGCATCAATAATTTGCGGTGCGTGTTTTTCATATAATTCGCACGCTGTTTCTTTCAATTCTTTTCTTGATTCCTCTCCTGATTTTGGGGCAAAAAGTACACCGCCGATAATACCGCCGATTACTCCTGCAATTATACCCATTGAGAATACAAAAGCATCATTTTTTTTGCACATAGTTGTAAACCTCGTTTCTTTCAGTCATCCTGAATTTATTTCAGGATCTCCTTAAAGGAGTTTTACCGGTAGACCCTGAAACAAGTTCAGGGTGACAATACATTTGTTTGTCAGTTCAGAATGACATTTCTATAACGCAATAATAATATCATGTTTTTTGCGCTTTTTCAAGAGTTCACCGCTAAAACCTTGCTATGCAAGTTTTTTAGCCCACCTATCCATAACATCTTTTAGAGAAAATGCAAGTTCAATGGTTGATAAGACTTTTTTTCCGCTTGTGTTCAGCAACAAATATAATGCAGTTGTAATAACACTTTTCAGAATATTGAATTTAAATTCTTCCGTTTTTGACTGAAGTTTTTGTTCAAATTTATTCAAAGCCAAAAGAACTTTATTAAGGGAAATTCTTGCAGATGTCAAAGTATCTTCTATTGTCGGGGTAAGCGTAACAATTTGTTCATTTAATTCGCATACTTTTTTATCAATTTTAAGAATAAAAGAGATAATATGAAATGTAATTACGATTTCCGCTATTAAAACTATTGCGATAAAAAATGTAAGCATTATTTCCCTTTTTGTATTATACTTATTTTTAGTATAATACCTGTTTGCGCATTTGCAAATACATTTAAAGGAGTATTTAATGGGTATGTTGAGATTTTATGTCGCATTAATATTTTCAAAACTTGCATATTTGGCAATAAAAATTCTGAAAAATTCAGGCGGAACATCTTTTGCCGGTATGCTTGCACTAAAAATATGCCCTGATTTTCTTAAATACTGTAAAAAATATTCTAAAACCAAAATTGCTGTAACGGGTACAAATGGGAAAAGCACGACATCAGGAATTTTAGCCCATATTCTTGAGCAGGAAAACAAAGTTATTCACAATGTCAAAGGTGCAAATATGCTCACAGGAATTGCAAATGTTTTTGCACTAAATTTGCCATGTAAAAAATTTGATTATGCGGTATTAGAATCAGATGAAGCATATCTGACCAAGTTGTACGATTTTATGCCGTCAGATTTTTTGCTTGTTACAAACCTTTTTCGTGACCAACTTGACAGATACGGAGAACTTGAAACAACGGCAGGATTTATAAAAAATGCTATTGATAAAGCAAATCCTATTTTGTTTTTGAATGCTGACGATCCTTTGGTCGCAAATTTAGGCAAAGGTAAAGAGGTTTTTTATTACGGGTTTGAAAATATTGAATTTATTTCAGACAAGCACAATTCTTCTTCTGCTGCACCAAGCGAAGTTTTTAAATGTATTTGTGGAGAAGAATTAAAATATTCAAAAAGATTTTTTGCACAACAGGGACATTATTACTGTGAAAAATGCGGTAATAGCCGACCGGAACTTACTTTTAAAGGTAATGTAAAAATCTATGATGATTACAGTGAACTTTCGGTTGATTTTGATGGTAAAACTTACGAATTTCGTGTTAATCTTATAGGTTTGTATAATGCTTATAACGCTTTAAGTGCGGTATCAAGCGCATTATTTTTGGGAATTGACAAAAATATTATAAAAGATGCGCTTTTATCTTACAAATCAATTTTTGGTCGTGCGGAAAAAAGGGTTATAAACGGACATAATACTCTTATTCAGTTGATTAAAAATCCGACAGGTGCAAGTGAAGTATTAAAAACAGTTGATTTAAATTCACAAATTTTAATCGCAATTAATGATAATTATGCGGACGGGCGTGATGTTTCATGGCTTTGGGATGCGGATTTTGAAAGGTTGCAAAATACCGTAAAGCCGATAATTGTTTCGGGTATCAGAGCCAAAGATATGGCAGTTCGTCTTAAATATGCAGGAGTTCCGACAGACAAAATTATAATTGAAGAAGATTTAAAAACTGCGGTTGAAATCGCATCTTCTTCTGATAAAATAGAGGAAAACTTGACAATATTGCCTACTTATACGGCACTATTGAAATTAAACAAAATGAAAATAAGAAAGTAAATAGAAGTGAAATGTGAGTTGTGAATAGTCATTATCAGTGCTGACGCACAACATATAAGTAACAGAAAGGTAAAATAAATGCTTTTAGGTGTCAATATAGATCATGTAGCAACATTAAGAAACGCAAGAGGTGGTGTTGAACCCGAACCGATTTTGGCTGCCCGAATTTGTCAAAAATGCGGTGCGAGTTCCATCACAACACATTTAAGGGAAGACAGACGACATATAAAAGATTCTGATGTCGAACTAATAAGTAAAAATATAAGCACAAATCTTAACCTTGAAATGGCTGTAACGGATGAAATGCAGAAAATTGCACTTAAAATAAAACCACATTCTGTTTGTCTTGTGCCTGAAAAAAGACAGGAAGTAACGACAGAAGGCGGACTTGATGTAGCAGGGCAACTTGAAAAAATTACTAAATTTGTAAAACCGCTAAAAGATGCGGGAATAGAAGTGAGTCTATTTATTGATCCGACAAAAGAGCAGGTTGAAGCAAGTGCAAAAACAGGGGCGCAGTTTATTGAAATGCATACCGGAGCATATTCTAACGCTTACGGTACAGAAAACGAAGAAACAGAATTTTCAAAACTTAAAAATTCGGCAAAATTGGCTCAAGAACTTGGCTTAAGAGTAAATGCAGGTCACGGCTTGAATTATGAAAATGTTAAAAGAATGCACGAAATTGAAGGATTGTATGAACTCAATATCGGACACAGTATAATTTCAAGAGCAATTTTTGTTGGGCTTGAGCAGGCAGTAATTGAGATGCAGAATTTGGTAAAATAAGGATTTAAATTGTAAGTTGGGCTTTCAGCCCAACATCATCATTGTTGGGGTAGAAACCCCAACTTACATCTTAAAAAAGGAGTTTTAAGTGAAAAAATCACCTGAAGAAATAATTGAAGAAATGCAGGCAGTTGCAAAGCAAATGGTGCTTGATGATTTGGAAGAAAATCCGGATTTGGAATATGAATATTTTGACTGTGCATGCTGCGGAAAGAGTAAATCTTACGCAGGGTCAATAAAATACGGAGAACACAGACTTTGTAATGATTGTGTTTTACTTGCGGAAACGGGTTTTGCACTAAAGAAATTTGATAATGTTCAGGCACTTATTGATGCTATGGAAGATAACAGACTTGAAGAAATCTGCAATTTCATTAAAGAAGAACAAAACCGTAATGCAGAATTGAACTGATTATTTAATTTTATATAACGAGGATAAAAAGTTATTCAAAACAATATCCCCGTCAACTTTTGTCAGAAATATTTGGCAGTCTTTGTCGTCTGCTTCAATTCTTGGAATTTCTTTTATTTCGGATTCATAGTAATTACTGTTATTACGACTACTGAAAGGTATTCTGTTTGCAAGGCTGTTTAATGATACGCTTCTTAAAAATCCGAATACGCCTTTTTTACGGTTTGAAAATCTTGTATAAACCCTCAATATTGCGTCCTGATTTTCAAGATTGTATCTGCCGACGATATAGGTGCTTAATTGAGGAGAAACAGATTTTATTACCATTTTTCTTATAACATTTTTCTCAAGAGTAAGAGTACCGTTAATCGTATCAAATTTACCTTCAGGAACATCTACCAAATCGGAAATAACACTTGGAGTAATCATTACAACAGGATTTCTGAAAAGTGCCGCGACTTTCATTGCATATTCTACCAAACCAATTTTTGCAATTTCACCGTTTTGAATAACAAATTTTATTGTTCCGTTTAGTTTTAAAGTTTCATTAGTATTTATATCAATAATCCCGCTTGCTTTTCCTTTAATTTCTTTTGGCAGATTAACAAGTTCGGTTGCAATTGTGTCGGAATTTACACGCATAACAGCAAGTGTCAAATTATATAAATGCTTTTTCAAATCACATTTTACTTTTGCCTCTGCATTACCTTCCGCAACTTCAAATCTGTTTGATTTGAGAATTAATATACTGTTTTTGTCTAATGTCAAATTCCCGATAACATCTGCAAAATGAATATTTTTGTAATGACCTTTCAAGACTTTGAG
>Ga0256407_10001260_pt1 | contig 54823 bp, 46 predicted proteins | sample RumenRJG_04DNA_FD_193489 | JGI IMG/M metagenome (GOLD analysis project Ga0256407, IMG submission 193489) | Bovine rumen microbial communities from Lethbridge, Alberta, Canada - RJG_04 | ecosystem: Host-associated > Mammals > Digestive system > Stomach > Rumen | place: Canada: Alberta... | reverse complement strand
TATCACCTTCTGCCGTAATACCGACACCAGTACGGCGTCCCATACCACTCTTGCGCTTGATTTTCTCCCAAAGATGAAGTTCTGCCTCTTTGACTTCCATATTCTGAGGGTCCTTGTTTATCTTTTCAATAATCAAGTCAATCTTCTCCATTTCTAGATCAACGATATCATCCATGATACGCTGTGCGATCTGAACATGCTTCTTGAACTTATCAAAATCAAATCGTGCATTCTCTGTAAATGGTTGATCGACATAACTGTAAAGGTTGATACTTAGAAGTCGACAGCTATCATAAGGACACAAAGGAATTTCTCCACATGGATTCGTACTAACAGTCTTGAAACCTAAGTCGGCATAGCAATCAGGAATACTTTCACGAATGATGGTATCCCAAAACAACACTCCTGGCTCTGCGCTCTTCCATGCATTATGCACAATCTTCTCCCAGAGTTTGCGGGCTGAGATTTCTTTCCTTACCTTAGGATTTGTACTATCTATCGGCCACTGCTGTACATAAGTTTTATCTTCTACTGCGGCCTGCATGAATTCATCCGTCAACTTTACACTTACATTGGCGCCGGTAACCTTACCTTCTGTCATCTTGGCATCGATAAATGCTTCAGAATCAGGATGCTTGATACTTACAGATAGCATCAATGCACCACGACGACCATCCTGCGCCACCTCACGAGTGGAATTACTATACCGTTCCATAAATGGAACTAATCCTGTAGAGGTTAATGCAGAGTTGTTTACAGGGCTACCTGCTGGACGGATATGGCTTAGATCATGCCCTACTCCACCACGTCTCTTCATTAACTGCACTTGCTCTTCATCCACACGCATGATAGCTCCATAGCTATCGGCATCTCCATCAAGTCCTATCACAAAACAATTACTTAAACTTGCTACTTGATGTAGATTTCCAATACCAGTCATTGGACTTCCTGCCGGAATGATATATCTGAAATGATCTAAAAGATCGAAAACTTCCTGAGCACTTAAAGGATTGGGATATTTCTTCTCGATACGGGCAATCTCATTTGCAATACGCCAATGCATCTCTAAAGGAGATTGCTCATAGATATTACCCAAACTATCTTTCATGGCATATTTATTGACCCAAACTCTTGCGGCCAATTCGTCACCTCCAAAATACTTCAAAGATGACTCAAATGCTTCTTCAAATGAGTATGTTTTAGTTTTTTCCATCTTTTGTTTGATATGCTTTTGTTTGCTTGCAAATATAGTCTTTTCTTTTCAGATAATGAAACTTTTTAGAGAATAAATCAGTTATATCGTGCATGAAAAATTTCTCTTTTAGAGAACTTTCATCCTAAAATGTTTTTTAAAGTTGAACAAAAACATCAACTTCCCCGTATCTCCCCATATTCATACTTATAATCGTTTCATCTGAATTTAGACAAAGAATTTGTTTTATTCAAATATATATTATATTTTTGCATATGAAAAACAAAATAGATATGATGACTATTAAACAAAGAAAAAGTATTCGAAAATATTCACAACAAGCCGTCTCTGATGAACTATTATATAAACTTATCGAAGAGGCGGAACAGACACCGACAATGGGTAACCTACAACTCTACAGCGTCATCGTTACAAAAAGTAAGGAGGGCAAAGAGGCTTTAGCTCCTGCTCACTTCAATCAACCTATGATAACAGAGGCCCCTGTAGTGTTAACAATATGTGCTGATTTCAGACGTACGACAGTATGGGCTGAAAACAGGAAAGCTAATCCTGGCTATGATAACTTTTTAAGTTTCATGAATGCTGCTACTGATGCACTTCTTTACACCCAATCTTTCTGTAACCTTGCCGAAGAAGCTGGATTAGGAACTTGTTTCCTTGGAACAACAATATATATGCCTCAGATGATTATCAACACGCTCAAACTACCAAAACTTGTTTTCCCTGTTGCGACAATTACACTTGGCTGGCCTGATGAGAATCCTAAACAGAGCGACCGTCTTCCACTAAAGACGATTGTACATCAGGAACATTTTGATGATTACAATTGTGAAAAAATCAATGAGGCATACGCATACAAAGAATCTTTGGAGGAGAATATTAACTTCGTGAAGATAAATCAAAAAGAAACGCTCGCTCAGATATTTACGGACATACGATATACTAAAAAAGATAATGAGGCGATGTCGGAGGGATTGATCAAGGCTCTACGAAACCAAGGATTTCTAGATTAATATCAATTCTAATATACACATACAGAATTCACTAAAATAAACAAAATATACCACTAAATGATTGGAGGATATCAATTTTCTTGTCGTTTATCATATCAGGAAAGGATATCTTCCATTTTAACTTGAAAATAAGAACAGCACTAAAAAACATTTCTATTATCATGAAACATAATAAAGATATTAACTTATTTAGAAGCATCCTGATAAGTTTGGTGATTCTTGTACATATCGCTAACTTCGGCCACATATATCCATCTGTAAAGAGTTCTATCTTATCGTTCTTGATGCCTGCCTTCTTAATGCTAACTGGCTATTTAGTGAATATCAACAAATCAATAAAAGATTTTGCCCAATACATATTGAAAATATGGTTACCATATATGTTTTTTGTCATTGGCTATGCTATTCTATCGCTACATCTTCCCGTTAGCGACGGAATAAAGATACTAGACACACCTACTGTGTTGAATATTCTCTTCATAAAATCTATTGGCCCTTATTGGTTTCTTCATGTCATGATGGTTTGCGGAATCATATATTACAGTATATTCCGCCTCTTCCATAACTCCAACACCATAACCAAATATTCTTTATTTGCAACAGCAATCATCTTGATTTCATTTCTAACTCCATTTTTAAATATTAAAGCTGCTATTTATTATTTTATCGGAGTAGGAATAAAGCATTTTCCCTATTTATGTCTTCCATCCTATATTTACGATGCTATCTAAATTTTTATTACCAGTTTTCAGATTAGACTCTACAGGAATTATCCATGCCATATCTACGGTAGTGATTGGTATCATAGGAAGTCTTTGCATGGCGAGATGTCTAGATTTACTTCATATATCCTACTTATTAGGAAGAAAAAAGATATTAAGATAGATGCAGTTAACTTCGTTGGCTTACGCAGTTAACTTCGTATCCCTACGCGAATAACTTCGTAAGCGTATGCAGTTAACTTCGTAAGCCAACGAAGTTAACTGCATAAATCGCATATATTTTACTCAACAACAATCGGCTTATATTTAGGTACCAAGGCCTTCATAATACTCCAACCTAAAAGATAGGCTACAGAACATATACTAAACACGATCATATATGCTGCCGGTTTCCCGTTAAAGCCCATAAAAGTAAAAGCATCTCCCTGTGCAGCTGCCCAAGTAAAGAATGCACCAGAACCGCGATTGATCGCAAAAGAGCCTAGACCACCTGCCATTGCTCCTATACCCGTGATTGAGGCGATGGTGGACTTTGGAAACATATCACCTATTGTGGAATATAAATTTGCTGACCATGCTTGATGGCCGGCACCTAATAGACCAATGATGATGGCCGGCCACCATGCACTATACTGACCAAGGGGTTGTGCTAACAATCCTAAAACCGGGAAACAGGCAAAGATAAGCATAGCACGCATCCTGCCTATATATGGATTCATACCTTTCTTATCTACAAAATAAGTTGGAAGATATCCTCCTCCAATAGACAAAACTGTCACAATAACGTAAAGGGTGAAAATAAGAGCTATCCCCATCAGAGAATCTGATGTATATCCGTACTGGTCTGAGAAATATGCTGGGGCCCAGAAGAGGAAAAACCACCATACACCGTCTGTAAACAGTTTACCGACGATAAAAGACCAAGTCTGTCGGAAGGTAAAACACTTGAGGAGTCCAATGGTTTTCTCTTCACATTCTTCCTTTTTTGCTACTTCTTCCGGATTTTCTGTAGTCTCATCCTGGTATATATAATTCAACTCGGCCTCGTTAACGTATTTACTACTATGAGGATGATCATAAAGAACTATCCAGAACCCCATCCACACGAAACCTAAAACACCGATGATGACAAACGCCATTTCCCATCCACATACGCGCGCTAACAATGGGATAACAGCAGGTGCCGCTAATGCGCCAACAGAGGCTCCGCTGTTAAAGATTGACGTTGCAAATGCACGATCTTTCTTTGGGAAATATTCTGCTGTAACCTTTATGGCTGCAGGAAAGTTACCGGCTTCACCGACAGCAAGTACAAGACGACATGACAGAAATAAGAATACACTAATCGTAGCGATAGCTACTGCAGCATCAGAGCCTGCACGAACCATACGTAGTGCCTCCAACGAGCCATAACCTTCCACTTGCATGGCAACCCATCCACATCCAGCATGAAGACAGGCTCCTAATGACCATACGAATATTGCGATAAGATAACCTTTTTTGGTTCCCATCCAATCGATAAACTTACCTGCAAAAAGGTTGGCTACTGCATAGAATATAGAGAACCATGCTGTGATTATTCCATAATGTTCATCCGTCCAATGAAACTCTGGGGATATAAAATCTTTCCATGTCAAAGAAAGAACCTGACGATCCATATAGTTTACAGTTGTCGCTAGAAATAGCAATGCACAAATCACCCAACGGAATTTGGACATCTGAGAATGTTGAATAGTATTATTCATGGTTTACTTCTCTTAAGTTTTGATTTATTTTATATTAGTAGTTTTTATATAGATTTGTTGCAAATATACTGATTTTTTCTTAAATGACAATATGTTTATAGTAAGTTTTGCTTCTTCTTAAAATAAAAATAGGACGAAAGAAATCTTTCTTCCGCCCTATTACTCTATACAGTTACTTTTAATTAATCTTGAAAGTAAATTCGCTTTACTCGATTGCTAATACCTGTCATAACTTCATAAGGTATAGTGTCTAAAATATCACTAAGTACGGTCACTGGTAGATGATCTCCAAAGATTTCTACGCTATCACCTTCCTTACAGTCAATACCCGTAACGTCTATCATACAGACATCCATACAGATATTACCTACATATTCTGCTTTCTTACCATTTACTAGGCAATAGCCATGACGATTGCCTAGATGACGGTTCAAACCATCTGCATATCCTATTGGTATAGCTGCTATCACACTATCTTTATCCAATATTGTCTTTCTGCTATATCCAATGCTATCACCAGCAGGGACATTTCGCAACTGGAGAATCGTGGTCTTCAATGTACTTACATTATGGATGGTTTCATTATTACGGGAATTAATTCCATAAAGACCGAGTCCTAATCGACACATATCCAACTGACGCTCTGGGAAATGCTCTATACCTGCGGAATTATCTATATGACGAATTATCTTATGCTCAAAGGCTGACTGTAATTTCTTACTACCTTCATCGAACAGTGCGAACTGCTTGGCTGAGAATTCATCAAAGTCATCACTATCACTTCCTACGAAATGAGAGAATACCGAACGTGGAATGATGGCATTCTGATGTTTCAACCGATCTATAAGTCTATCCATATCATTCTTTGGATCAAACCCTAATCGATGCATTCCTGTATCCAACTTAATATGTACAGGGAATCCTGTGATACCTTCTTTTTCTGCTGCCTTGATCAAAGCTTCCAACAAACGGAATGAGTAAACCTCCGGTTCAAGATCATAGTCGAACATGGTCTTGAAAGCTGTCATCTCCGGATTCATTATCATGATATTTGATGTAATACCATTTCTACGAAGGGTTGCGCCTTCATCTGCTACAGCCACGGCAAGATAGTCCACGCGATGATCTTGTAATGTCTTTGCTATCTCTACGGCACCCGCACCATAACCATCGGCCTTGATCATACAAACCAGTTTGGTATCTGGTTTCATGAAAGAACGATAATAGTTCAGATTCTTTACTACGGCATTCAGGTTTACCTCAAGTGTTGTCTCATGTACTTTCTGTACTAACAGCTCGGTTATCTGGTCGAAACCAAACTGACGGGCTCCCTTCAAAAGTATTACCTCATCTCGTAAAGACTGGAAGACTTCGCTATGAATAAACTGCTCAACACTATTAAAGAAGAATTTCTCGACAATTTGTATCTGAGCACTCTGGGATGAGATCTCGGGACCAATACCAATAAACTTAACAACACCACGCTTACGTGCCAAATTGGATACTTCGGCATAAAGTTGTTCTGCCGCTTCACCACTCTGCTGAATATCACTTAGGATCAAAGTGTGTCGACAACCTTTATGGTCTGGACGACGATTCATGAAATCTAGTGCAATATCTAGAGAGTTTATGTCTGAATTATAGCTATCATTAATCAGTGTACAACCATGCTGACCTACTTTCACCTCTAGACGCATTGCTATAGGCTCCAACTGTTGCATACGCTTATTAAGTTCTTCAGCACTCAATCCAAGTTTTAATGCAACAATCGCACATGCTATTGAGTTGAAAACAGAAGCCTCATCTATAAAAGGAATAACATATTCTGATTCCTCTCCACCTTTATAGATGTATTTGATCTGGGTCTGGGTTTCTTTCTTCTCTATCGACTTAATGAACATTGCCGATTTTTTATCTTGAAGAGACCATCCTAGGCGCTCCTGTACTTCACCATTAGGCAACACTTCATCGACCTTTTCCAGTTCATTTCGAACAATCTCATCATCTGCATTATATACTACAGTCTGTGCATCATGGAAAAGAACTAACTTCTCTCTGCACTTTTCTGCCTTTGACTCAAAATTACGCTGGTGAGCTTCGCCTATATTTGTTAATATGGCTATCGTTGGCTGGATAATGTCACGCAAGGCTAACATCTCGCCCGGCATACTGATACCGGCCTCGAAGACTCCCACCTGAGTCTGTTCTGTCATCAACCAAACAGAGAGAGGTACTCCAATCTGTGAATTGTAGCTACGAGGACTACGGGTGACGTACATACTTGATGATAACAATTGATACAACCACTCCTTGACCATGGTTTTTCCATTAGAGCCTGTTATACCAACAATTGGAATATCAAATTCATCACGATGGCGTTCCGCAAGACGCTGTAATGCTTCTAAAGTATTTACTACTTTCAGGAAATTTGCCTCCGGATAATCAGAAGCATATCCCTTAGGAACATCTGTCACAACAAAGTTTTTCACACCACGGCGATATAACTCTGGTATGTAATTATGACCATCATTACGCTCTGACTTCAAAGCAAAAAAGAGTGTTTCCTCAGGGAAACATAAGGAGCGACTATCGGTTAAAATGAAACCGATATTGGCATCCCTATCACCATAACGACGCGCACCTATCAGTGTGGTTACTTTTTCGATAGTATATATCATTTTTTTGTTTTTATTTCTTGAATGCAAAGGTAGGGTATTTTTTCGAAAGAGCCTCTACTTTTAACATGGTTTTAGTCATAAACATCTTATATTCTTCCGATTCGGAATTAAATGGTTTATGACCTAATGCTTCTTTTATAGGCTTCCACTCTCTCAAAAACTCTTGTGTTTCTTTGCCAAAATAAATTTCAGAGAAGCGTTGCCAAATATATTCTACGGCTTGATCTGATGGATGAAGCATATCTTCTTTGTAAAATCTGTAATCACGTAATTCATCATTTATAATTTCATAAGCTGGGAAATATTCTACTACCCCATCAAAGGCTTTTACCAGTTGGTCTGTGGCTAGCATTAATATTGCCTTAGAGAGTTGACTCTCGTGATAACCATATTTTCGATATCGAATTGGACTTACCGTGACAATGACATGGACATCGACATTTTCTGTCTGCAATTCCACGACGGCTTGCTTTAGGTAATCGAAACATTCTTCTACCGTTAGTTTTTTTTCTTCAAACAGTTTTTGTGGACGTTTCGCACAATTATCAACGATCTCTCCTGTTTCCTTTAATATATACACATGGTTGGTTCCTAATGTAAATATCGCTACATTAGGTTTCTCTTCCTTGGCCTTGTGTACTGTATGCAATATACTCGCAGGATTGTACATTACCCCGCAAGGATTTACTATTGCTTGGAATTGTTCCTCACAGAAACGATGTCCTAAGTTATCTGCAAAACAACTTCCTACGAAAAGCATTTTCTCGCACGGAGGTATTTGGAAACATGACTTGGGAATATCAACAATTGTTCTGAACTCCATAAAAATATATTTTCTAGTATAAATAAAAAAAGACTCGTCTCCACCATATTGGCGAAGACGAGACTATCATTCGTCAAAGTTGTATACTACACTTAAACTTCTATACTTATTATTCCACTGTTTCTACACATTTCTTCTTTTTCTTCCACTCTACATAGCATGCAAAGAGGACAAGAAGTATCAGAACAACATAACCGACATAAGCTATTGTCTCGGTTTCTGCTACAGAAGATGGATGGAAATCAAGAACGATCTCATGTTTTCCACTCGTTATATTGAGAGCTCGAAGTACGTAGTTTACACGACCTAACTCTACGCTCTTTCCATCTACAGTTGCTGTCCAACCTGGATAATAAATTTCTGAGAATACGACGATTCCGCCCTGGTTCGAACTTACCTTATAGGTTAAGTGATTAGGCTTATAGTCTGTTATCTGTACAATAGAATTAATCGTCTGTTTCTTAGCTTGTCCTAATACGTTTTTAAACTTCTTATCTGCTACAGCCGCATGACGAAGATCTATCTTTCCAAGTTGTTCCAATTCCTCATTGGCATTATTCACATAGGTAATATGATCTATCAACCAAGCATTCCCATAAACATAAGGATTTTGTATAGGGACTGTCTGTCCACCTTGCAATGGGAAAATGAAATACTTGGCATTCAGCATGTTCAGTACAGGGAATACGTCATTACCGTCTACCTTGGTCATATCTCCACCGGCTTCAGAAACTGCTTTCATGATTTTCTGCATCTCTGGAGAGATATAAGCATCTATCAATTCTTGATATCTGCGTAACTTTGCTGCATGATATCCACCTATACTCTTATGATAATAAGAGGTTTCATTTTCGTTAAATGTATTCGATGCTAAATTCAAAACACGATAATCCAAACTCTTGTCACGCAATATCTGCTTATCTGTTTGCGTCATAGGTTGAGCTTGCTCACGTACACTTGCCTCTACAAACATATCGTCATTCAGATATCGTTTGTCTACCTGCCACATGTCAATAAGACAAAGAATTGCAACCGCTGCTGCCATGTATTCTGCCTTAAGTCGCTTGGCCTTATAGAGTAATACAAATATAGAACCTATAAGAATAATCCAGAATGAACGCCAGCAATCAGCTGTAAACATGGCAATTCGCATCTCACGAAGATTATTCAGCAATGGCCCCAAATATTCTTGTGGAATCTGCTTCAAAGCTTGCATCTCACTAGATGATACAAAATCGCTAAAGAACACATTTGGCATCAATGCAAAGAGTACACATATACCAGCTGTCATAGCAAAACTTGCATAGAAACATTTCATTTTCTTCGAGAGCACTTCGGGATGGTCTACAACTTCCTTCAATGCCATCATCGCAAGCAATGGTATTGTAAATTCTGCAATTACTAGGATTGATGCAACGGTTCTAAATTTGGCATACATCGGAACATAATCCAAGAAGAAATCTGTAAATGGCATAAAATTTCTTCCCCATGACAATAGAATCGACAATACTGTTGCTGCCAAAAGTGCCCACTTCATTGGTTCTTTCACAATAAAAAGGCCAAGAATGAATAACATCAAAACAAAGGCTCCAACATATACAGGACCTGATGTACCAGGCTGTTCTCCCCAATATTGTCCCAACTGTTGATATATCTGCATAAACTGCGGATCTGCTTTCGACATTGCCGTCTCATTCTGTGCAATAGGCACAGAGGCTCCACCCTTCGTATTTGGAACCAACAGTGTCCAAGTTTCATCAATGCCATAACTCCACTGTGTAATGTAATCACGATCGAGACCACTACTCGTTTGATTCGCTGAGTTCCTCTTGACAAGTTCACTCTTGCCTCGCATACTCTCTTGAGAATATTGCCATGTGTGATATAGATTTGACAGGTTAAGAGCGATTGCGATTGCAGCACCTACAACACACACTCCTGTGGCCTTAAAGAATCTGTCCATCTTCTTGTCTTTAATGGCCTGTACCAAATAAGCCAGAATCATAAAGAAGATAATAAACAAGTAGTAATATGTCATCTGCACATGATTGGCTCTCACCTCAAAAGCTGAGAATACTGCAGTAAGCAACAATCCCCATAAATATTTACCACGATAAGCCATCACTATACCCGCAATCATTGGTGGCAGATAAGCCAAAGCCATCACTTTCCAAATATGACCTGCAGCTATAATAATTAAAAAGTAACTGGAGAATGCCCATATTATAGAACCTAACACCGAAAGGGAGCGACGGAAATCAAACGCACGTAATAATATATAGAATCCTAAAAGATAGGCAAAAAGATACCATACATTCTCTGGCAACCACAAATGGTATGCATTCATCACTTGGTCCAGTATCGATGCACTTTTATACGATGGGGACAACTGATAGGTTGGCATACCACAAAACACAGAATTGGTCCAACGAGAATGCTCTCCTGTCTGTTGTTGGAAAAGAGCTGTTTCTTGTCCTGCTCCAACACCAGCTGAACTATCATGACGATACAAAATACGACCATCCATATCAGCTGGCATGAAATAAGCAAAAGAAATTACAATAAAAACAAATACTGCCAGAATATCCAACAGATATTTTTTGAATGCTTTCATATATTATAAACGTTTATATTTCTAAAAATCAAGCGCAAAGATAGTGCAATTCCAAGACAATACAAAATAATTTTTGTAATTTTGCATCCAAATAATATAAAGCATTATGAAAATAGGTATTATTGTTGCGATGGATAAGGAATTCGCGCAACTAAAGACTCTTCTTGACGATTCACGAACAGAACGCCACAATCATAAAGATTTTGTTATCGGAGAAATCGGTAACAACGAAATCATTATGCAGCAATGTGGAATTGGCAAAGTGAACAGTACTATTGGTGCTGTAGAGATGATTGATAATTATCATCCTGATCTTGTCATTTCTACCGGTGTTGCCGGTGGAGCCAACATAGAACTGAATCCACTTGATATTGTTGTCGCTTCAGAATGCGTATATCATGATGCATACTGTGGAGACGAAGTCGAATTCGGACAAATCATGGGTATGCCTGCACGATTTAAAGCTCCAAATGAGTTTATTGAAAAAGCTAAAGAAACTGAGCCAAACATTCACATTGGTCTTACCGTAAGCGGTGAATGGTTTGTAAACTCTAAAGAAAAGATGCAAGAAATTCTCAACCATTTTCCAAATGCTATGGCTGTTGACATGGAGAGTTGCTCTATAGCTCAGACATGTCATATATACAAGACTCCTTTTATTTCATTCAGAATTATCAGTGATGTACCCCTGAAAGATAATAAGGCACAGATGTATTTCGACTTTTGGAATAAAATGGCAGAAGGAAGTTTCAATGCTACTAAAAGATTTTTAGAAGCTTTATAATAAAACGATAATATCTATTAGAATTATGAATAAGATTCCTAGCTTCACTATCAACCACGAGAAGTTACTCCGCGGTATTTATGTAAGTCGTAAAGACGAGGTTGGCAATGATATCATTACAACTTTTGATATCAGAATGAAAGAGCCTAATCGCGAGCCTGTTCTTCACAATGGTGCTATCCACACTATAGAGCATTTGGCAGCAACATATTTGCGCAATGATGCAGAATGGAAAGATCGTGTCATTTATTGGGGACCAATGGGATGTCTTACAGGAAACTACCTTTTATTAAAGGGTGATTTGGAAAGTAAGGATATTGTAGAACTCATGAAACGTACTTTTAAATTCGTAGCTGACTTCGATGGCGAGATTCCTGGTGCCGCTGCAAAAGACTGTGGCAATTACTTACTGCATGATCTTCCTATGGCAAAGTATGAGGCTAAAAAGTTTCTTGAGGAGGTGCTCAATAATATCACTGAAGCAAATTTGGTTTATCCAGAATAATAAATTCCACCAAACATAGTAAAGGCTGCACCTTCTTGGCACAGCCTTTATTATATTGATCAATATTATAAATCAAATTTATATCCCACCGTAAAGAAAAAAGCTTTATTCTTTACTTTCTCTGAAATATCCGTTGTAGCATAATTACCTAAATCTATATTGTAACGTGCATCAAGTACTACATTCTGGTATTCATAAGAAACTCCAACAGGTATTGACACACTCAAATTTTTCAAAGTGTTCTTGACATTCTGATTCACTTTATAGTGATTCAGCAATTCACCCTCTTTGTTCTTATCAAAGTTTATAGTCTTCTCATTTGTTTCCTTATTTGTTATTTCTGTAAAGGAAGTTTGCTCGTACTTATAATGTGCAGAAGTAAGAATTCCCAATTGAATACCAGTATTTACAGAAAATCCTTTAGCAACATAAAGATGAACAACTAAAGGTATATTAAGATAATCAACATCATTATAAGCATTTTCAATAAGTTTTACCCACGTAACATTTTCCTCTTGGGGGTATTCTTCAGCGTCATCTGTATATTTACATCCTTGACGAGTATAGAAAGCACCTAACGAAATAGCCACTTTATCAAGAATTTGGTATTGTGCATCAACACCCACTATAAAATCGGAATTATACTTAGAACTGATTTTATGTTCTGGAACACCATCTAGCAAAGACACTTTATAATAATCTTGCCCGGTCATGTTAGCAATACAAACTCCCACACGTGGTATAATAGAGAATGTACCCACTCTGTTCTGAGCATCAATTCTCAAAACAAACACTATTAATGCTATTAATAAAAAAAGACGTTTCATAAGAATCTAGTTTTTCTTACAAAACGTCTTTAAGTATTGTTTATTGTGTCAAATTAATCCTTATTTGAACGTTTACGCTCCAAATGATCAAGAACAATCTTACGCATACGCATATTCTCAGGAGTAACTTCAACATACTCATCTTCCTTAATATACTCCAAGCACTCCTCCAAACTCATCTCTACCTTAGGAATCACACGAGCTTTCTCATCAGAACCTGAAGCACGAACATTGGTAAGCTGCTTAGCCTTAGTTACATTGATAACCAAATCGTTATCATGAACATGCTCACCAACGACCTCACCAGCATATACTTCTTCTCCTGGATCGATAAAGAACTTACCTCGATCCTGAAGTTTGTCGATAGAATAAGCATAAGCTGTACCTGTCTCCATAGCTATCATACTACCATTTGTACGACGTACGATCTCACCCTTATAAGGTTGGTACTCCTTGAAACGGTGAGCCATAATAGCCTCACCCTGGGATGCTGTCAACACATTGGTACGCAAACCGATAATACCACGAGAAGGAATCTCGAAAGTGATATTCACACGATCACCCTCTGTATCCATACCGATAAGATCACCCTTACGACGGGTAACCATATCTACCATTTTACTGCTGAATTCCTGAGGTACGTTAATTGTCAACTCCTCTATAGGTTCGCACTTCAGACCATCAATCTCCTTATAGATAACCTGAGGCTGACCTACCTGAAGTTCATAACCCTCACGACGCATAGTCTCGATAAGTACAGAAAGATGAAGCACACCACGTCCACTAACGATCCAACGATCTGTATATCCCTCAACAGGACGAACACGAAGCGCAATATTCTTTTCAAGCTCCTTATCCAAACGCTCTTGAATATGACGGCTAGTACAGAACTTACCCTCACGACCAAAAAATGGAGAATCGTTAATCGTGAAAAGCATACTCATGGTAGGCTCATCAACAGCAATAGGAGGAAGAGCTTCTGGATTTTCCCAATCAGCAATAGTATCACCGATTTCGAAATTCTCCAAACCGATTACAGCACAAATATCACCAGACATTACAGAATCGGTCTTCTTATGTCCCATACCCTCAAATGTATGGAGCTCCTTAATCTTAGTTCTTTCCTTAGAACCATCGCGATGACAGATTGTGATATTCATACCATCCTTCAAAACACCACGATGAACTCGGCCTACAGCAATACGACCAGTATAACTAGAATAATCCAAAGAAGTAATCAACATCTGAGGTGTACCCTCTAGAATCTTTGGAGCTGGTATTTTCTCAATTATTTCATCAAGTAGATATTCAATATTGTCTGTAGGAGTCTTCCAATCTGCCGACATCCAACCATTCTTTGCAGAACCATATACTACAGGGAAATCAAGTTGCTCCTCAGTAGCATTTAAGTCGCACATCAAATCAAAGACCATCTCATAAACCTCTTCAGGACGACAGTTCGGCTTATCCACCTTGTTTACGACAACAATAGGTTTCAAACCTAACTGGAGAGCCTTTTGGAGCACAAAACGTGTCTGAGGCATAGGTCCCTCGAACGCATCAACGAGCAACAAGCAACCATCAGCCATATTAAGAACACGCTCAACCTCACCACCGAAGTCCGAGTGTCCAGGAGTATCAAGTATATTGATTTTTACACCTTTCCAATTGATAGATACATTCTTCGAAAGAATGGTTATTCCTCGCTCACGCTCCAAATCGTTGGAGTCAAGAACTTCGCCACTGTTATCCTGTCCCTCACGGAAGAGCTTACCAGCGAGCATCATTTTGTCGACCAATGTTGTTTTACCGTGGTCAACGTGTGCAATAACTGCAATGTTTCTAATGTCTTGCATTTGTTTTTTACCTTAAAAGCCTTTATTTTGGGTGCAAAGATACAAATAATATTGGAAATATTTGCATAATAAGAAGAAAATAAGTACCTTTGCACCGCATTTTCGGAAAATCCGATGCATTCGACAGCGTAAATCAGTTGTGATTAAGACTGACAAGCGCCCGAAGGATGTAATTTGCAAACAATTTTTTAATCAGATTTATTATGTATTTAGACAACGCTAAGAAAGAAGAGATCTTCGGTAAGTATGGTAAGTCAACAAAGGATACTGGTTCTGCAGAAAGCCAGATCGCATTGTTCACATTCCGTATCAAGCACCTTACAGAGCACGTAAAGAAGAACCACAAGGACTTCGTTACTACTCGTTCACTTACTCAGCTTGTAGGTAAGCGTCGTGCTCTCCTTGATTATCTTTACGATCGTGACATCGAGCGCTATCGTGCTATCATCAAGGCTCTTGGTCTTCGTAAGTAATCTCTTTAGAGATAAGAAATTAAAAATCCCGGTATCATTGATATCGGGATTTTTTTTATATAAACCTAAGAATAATTACTCGTCTGAATATATTTCCTTTAAAGGTGTCATTACAAAGTCACGCTCATGCATTAATGGATGAGGAATCTTCAAATCTGGCTGATCAACATGTAGATCATCATACAACAAAATATCAATATCGATGATTCGATCTTCATACTGTCCATCATGACTTTTGTTCAATCGTCCTAACGAGCGTTCTATCTTTTGTGTCGTTTCCAGCAACTGCTGGGGCGCCAACATAGTCTCTACTAAGACACAACAATTTAAAAACTCATTAGGGGAATCAAAGCCCCATGGTTCTGTTTCATAAAGAGTTGATTGGCGAATAACAACACCAATCAACTCCCCTATTTTTTCAATGGCTTCATGTATGATTCTCTTGCGATTACCAATATTGGAGCCAAGACTAAGATATACCTTATGCATTATTAATCGTTAACGATTAACAGGCTGTCACCATAACAACCAAACTTATATCCATTCTTCACTGCTAATTTATAGCATTCCATAACAGCATCATATCCTCCGAAAGCTGCTGTACTCATCAACAAGGTAGACTCCGGATGATAGAAGTTAGCAACCATAGAATCAGCAAAACCGAAATCATATGGAGGGAAGATAAACTTATTTGTCCATCCCTCAAATTCCTTCAACAATCCATCTGTACCAACAGCGGTTTCTGTAGCCTTTATGACACTACATCCAACAGCACAGATATGATGCCCCTTCTTCTTTGTATCATTTACGATATCGCACGCTTCTTTGGTAACAAACATCTGCTCAGAATCCATCTTATGCTTTGTCAAATCTTCCACTTCTATTTCATGGAAATTTCCTAAGCCACAATGTAAAGTAATGAAAGCAGAATTCACACCTTTAATTTCCATACGTTTCAGCAACTCACGACTGAAGTGTAAACCTGTAGAAGGTGCAGTAACAGCTCCCTCATTCTTAGCATAGACACATTGGAACTGTTCCAAGTCTTCTTCTGTAGCATGATGATCTTCACGATTGTCTATGATATAGCGTGGCAGCGGAGCTTCACCAAGTGCGAACAGGTTGTTCTTGAATTCCTCATGAGGACTATCATAAAGGAATCTTAGAGTGCGGCCACGAGATGTTGTGTTATCAATAACCTCAGCAACCATAGAACTCGTATCATCAAAGAAAAGTTTATTTCCAATTCGAATCTTACGAGCAGGTTCTACCAACACATCCCAAAGACGCATCTCCTCATTCAATTCACGGAGAAGGAAAACTTCTATCTTAGCATCTGTCTTTTCTTTTGTTCCATAAAGACGAACAGGAGAAACCTTAGTATCATTGAAGACAAAAGTATCACCCTCATCGAAATAATCTATCACATTACGGAATTCCAGGAACTCTCCTTCAATAGGATTACCATCAGCATCCTTTTTGAACATTTCAATTTCTCCAGACTTCTTATGCAATACCATCAGACGTGCCTCATCACGACGAGTAACACAGAATGTTTGCTTTGTGCCATCAGATCTTTCGATGGTATGCTCTACACTATGTGGATACAATGCCACTTGATCTAAAGGCAATTTGAATTTAAATTGTGATAGTTTCATATTATATAAGTCTCCTTTCAAGTAAATTGCTTATGTTTATAAATTTTCTTCTAACCACTGTTCAAACTGATCGTATACAATACAGTCTTCTACTCTAACTTCGCCGACTCGAGTTCTGCGCAGAGCAGTAAGATAGGCTCCGCTTTTAAGAGCACGACCAATATCGCGAGCCAAAGCTCTTATATATGTACCTTTTCCACATTCCACCCGAATACTCATCTGCATGGTTTCAGGATTGAAATCGGTAAGTTCTATATCTTCTATATGTACCGTTTTAGGCTTAAGTTTGACGTCTTCACCAGCACGTCGCAAAGCGTAAGCACGCTCTCCGCCCACTTTCACAGCACTATAGGTAGGAGGCACCTGTTCTATATCTCCAATAAACGATTTAAGCACCTCAAGTATTCCCTCTCGTGTTATCTGTTCTGTAGAGAATGTCTCATTTACAGGATGCTCCATATCATAACTGACTGTCGTTGCTCCAAGTTGCAATGTAGCAGTATATTCCTTAGAATGATATTGTAAGCGCTCTATCTGCTTGGTCATTTTGCCTGTACAGAGTATAAGAACCCCTGTAGCCAAAGGATCGAGAGTACCAGCATGTCCTATTTTAACTTTATGGTCAAGTCGTTTCGACAATACATATCTAATATGTGCCAAAGCCTTAAAACTTGTAATCTGATAGGGCTTGTCGATAGCTATAATTTCTCCGTTGATGAAATCCATGCGAAAGAATTAAAATGAGCAAACTAAGGTAATCAAGCCTAAGATTGCACAATAAATTGCAAAGTATATCATTTTTCCCTTCTTCACAAGGTTTATCATCCATTTACAGGCAAAGCAACCAGATACGAAAGCTGCTAAGAAACCTATACAAAGTGCAAATACTGAGATATCACCGGCTGCGGCCTGAGCACCATGTTTTACGGCCTTCAACACATCCAGTAAAGCCTCGCCAAGGATTGGTGGGATAACCATAAGAAAAGAGAACTGAGCAAGTTTTGCCTTATTGTTTCCAAGTAAAATACCTGTAGCTATCGTACTTCCAGAACGAGAAAGACCTGGCAATACAGCACATGCCTGTGCTATACCAATAACAAAAGCATCTTTTATGCTAATTTTCTCTTTCTGTCGAGGACGTGCATAAAAAGAGAATGCTAGTATTACTGCTGTAAGCAAAAGCATTGCACCAACAATAGCAAGACCAGAACCGAATATCTCTTCTACATAATCCTTAAAGAATACTCCAACTATACCAACAGGTATCATTGATATTATAATGTTCACAGTATATTTGGTCTCCTCATTCCACTGGAACTTAACGAGTCCCTTGAATATCCAAGAGATTTCCTTCCAAAGAATAACCAATGTGCTCAATACTGTAGCGACATGAACCGCTACTGTAAAAGTCAAATTATCATCAGCATTTACACCAATAAGATAAGAAGCAATGGTAAGATGCCCACTACTACTTACTGGCAGATATTCTGTAAGTCCCTGAATCAATCCAAGGATCAAAGCTTGTAACCAATCCATAATTAATCTTCGTTCTTGTCTTTTGGTTTACGAATAATAGCGTAGATAATAGATGCAAAGCCTAAGAATGTAACCACAGGTGCAACCTTAATACGCATAGTACTGAAAATATCAGGATCAAAAGTTTTCTCACTTGACCCCGAACCACTCATCAGGACGAATCCAATGATGACGATAGCCATACCGACTGCCAACAAGATGAAGTTGACCTTATCAAACGCTAAATTCTTCTTATCCATGTTCTTAAATTTTATATAATTCACTAGCCTTCATCTTCAAGAATTTGTTTACCGAGATATTTGCACAGATCGCAGTAATAACAATTCCAAAGAAGAACACCGAAGCCGCAGTAATAGCCATCTCCTTCCAAGTAACAATAGTTACGATATCTGGCTCAAAGCGATAAAGTGCATAAATGCAAACCGCAAGAACGATGCAGGCCAATAATGCGGCAACAATACCAATGCATATCGTACGATTTACGAAAGGACGACGGATGAAACTCCATGAAGCCCCTACCAATTTCATCGTATGGATAGAGAAACGTCGGGCATATATACCTAGACGTACTGTATTACTAATCAAAGAGAATGACACAAATGTCAACAATACAGCCAACACCAATAATATCACACTGATCTTAGCAATATTCTGATTCACCTGTTCTACCAAATCTTTCTGATAACTGATTTCGCTCACTTTAGGAAATGCCTTCAACTCTCTAGAGATCCATTGCAATGAATCATTATTTGCATAATCTGCCTTCACAGTAATCTCTACGGAAGACAAGAAAGGATTGACGCCAGCAAATTCTCTAGGGTCAGCACCCAACTCTTTCGTACCTTCTTTCAAGGCCTGCTCCTTACTGATATATTGAAGACTATTGACAAACGGACGTGTCTTAAGTTTCTTACAAATCTGTTGAGCTTCATTAGGAGTCATATCTTGCTGTAGCATCATCTGTACAACAAGGTTCTGCTTAACATACGAAGAAAGATTCCTCGCAGTAAGAGTTGAGAATACGACCATACCCAATAAAATTAGCACCATAGCAGTGCTTATACATAGTGTTACGACCTGTAAGCCATGACGGCTACTGGTCTTCTTACGTTTCTTTGCCATTATTATAAAAGGTATTATATATGCAGTATTTACCTAATTTGGTGCAAAAGTAACAAAAAACAAATGAATAAGCAACCCTTTAACGTGTATTAACGCGGAAATACAATTTTCTAATCATATTTTTTCTACTTTTGTGATACAAAAATTATCAAATATGAGTACTGTAATTTATTCTTCTCCAATCTTCGGGCCTATTCATAGCCGTCGACTCGGTATTTCTCTTGGTATAAACCTCATGCCGTCTGACGGCAAAGTGTGTTCTTTCGACTGCATCTACTGTGAATGTGGATTTAACAAGGACCACATTCCGCACTTGAAGCGACCTACGCGCGAGGAAGTTGCCGAGGCTTTAAAAGCCAAACTGATAGAAATGCATGAAAAAGGAGAACATCCGGACGTACTTACTTTCGCTGGAAACGGTGAACCTACAGGCCATCCTGACTTTCCGGGAATCATTAATGACACCATTAAATTACGTGACAAATATTGTCCGGAGGCTAAAGTAAGTGTACTTAGCAACAGTACTTTTATCAACCACCCTCTTGTACATGCTGCTTTAATGAAGGTTGACAACAACATTCTAAAACTTGATACTGTCGACCCTGAATATATCAAGATAGTAGATCGCCCAACAAGTAAAAACTATCATGTAAACAGAATCATAGAAGACTTAAAAAGTTTCTATGGTCATGTAATTATTCAAACTATGTTCTTGAAAGGAAAAATCGGAGATGTTGATGTTGACAATACTGGAGACAAATTTGTGAAACCATGGCTTAAAGCCATTATCGACATACAACCACGCGAGGTTATGGTATATACTATCGACAGAGAAACACCTGATAAGGACTTGCAAAAGGCGACTCACGAAGAACTGGATCGTATTAAAGATTTGGTACAAAATGAGGGTATCTTGTGTACTGCCTCCTATTGATTATCTCTATAATGAGATGCTTATAACTGCATCAATTTACGCAGTTAACTGTATCGGCTTATGAAGTTAACTACATCGTACTACGCAGTTAACTGCGTTTGCGTACGTAGTTAACTGCGCAAATTTATCTATATAACGACAAAAAAAGGTCAGTCTAACGACCGACCCTTTATATTATACAAACAGAGTAAAAAACAATTTACTCTATATTATTTCATTTTTCCAATAATACCAGCTTTGGTAGCATTAATAAAGTTCACAATATTACGTATTTGTGGTCCATCAGGTACCTGAGCGTTGATTTGAATCACAGCATCAAAGACACTATTCTGTCCATGGAACACAAGTCGATACGCATTAGCTATATGCTTCTGTATTTTCTCATCAATTCCATAAGCTGTCATCATGGTATTGTTAGGACCACCATAAGCAATTGGTTTTCCACCAGCGATGATATAAGGTGGTACATCCTTTGAGAATGTAGTACCAGCCTGGACCATAGCACCCTCACCAACTCTTGTGCCAGCGTTCTCGATAACAGAAGATGAGAAGATTACACCATTTCCAATCTCACAATCACCTGCAATCTTAGTACCATAACCAAACACGCAATGATCACCAACCTTAGTGTCATGAGATATGTGAGCGCCTTCCATCAAGAAGTTAAAACTACCAATAACGGTTCGACCGCCTGCATGCGTTGCGCGATTGATAACAACATTCTCACGAATAAGATTCTTATCACCAATGATAAGTTCGGTCTCCTCACCACAGAAATTAAAATCCTGAGGCAAGGCACCTATTACAGATCCTTGATGAATCTTATTGCCATTACCCATACGGGTACCATTCAAGATACTAACAAATGGATATATGACACAATTATCACCAATCACCACATCGTCTTCAATATAGACAAATGGGTAAATCTTACAGTTATCTCCTATCTTTGCCTTAGGAGAAACTTCTGCTTTAGGACTTATATCGCTTGCCATAATAATTTATTCTTAAATAATTGATTGATATATTACTTAGCTCCACCACCAAGTGCATAATAAAGATTTACCACAGCCTGCATCTTTGAAAAGTCATCACTAACTTTACTGAGTTCTGTGTTAAGGAGACTACTCTGGGCACTTATAACTTCCAGATAGGTGCTACCGGCACTTGCCATCAATGCCTTGGTATCCTCTACATTATGCTTCAGCACTTCGATTTTCTTTTTCTCGATCTTACTCTTTGCATCAGAAGCATTATAGAGAACAAGTGCGTTACTTACCTCACTACCTGCCGAAAGAACTTTATTTTGCCAAGTGTTGAATGCTTGTTTATACTGTGCTTCTGCTACACGAAGACCTGCAACAAGTTGACCCTTCATAAAAATAGGCTGAGTAAGAGATGCTACAGCTGAAAGCAACCAACTTCCAGGATTCGTGATGATACCAGCACCACCACTATTAGTAAAGGCACCGGTAGCAGCAATAGTAAGATTTGGATAGAACTTACTACGTGCTGTTTCTACATTATAGAAGCATTGGGCTAGATTCATTTCTGCAGCATGAACATCGGCACGATTCTTCAACAACTGAATGCCGATACCTGTTGAGAAATTAGTAGGAAGGCTCTGCTCATCCAGACGTCCACGGGCGATGGTTTGAGCTTGCTGACCAATAAGAAGAGAAAGAGAATTCTCTGTCTCACGAATTTGTCGTTTGATATCTTCCTTCTGAGTAAGCACAGAATAATAATTTGCTTCTGCACTCTGTACCGCAGTAGAACGTACACCAGCAACCGCATCCTTCTGCAGCTTCATAATCTCCCATGTATCTTTGGTGAGCTTTTCCATGTCACCAATAACTTCCATCTGCTTATCAAGCATCAATAAAGTGTAATACATGTTAGCGATATTGGCTATGATATTAGTCTTCACAGAAACCTGATAGTCTTGACTCTGAAGCAGCGCTACCTGAGCAGCACGCTTCTGTGAAAGAAGATTACCAAAAAGGTCTACATTCCAACTTGCATTGATAGGCAACTGATATGTTTTCGTTGCTTTTCCTCCGTCCCAAGAGGCAATAGTACCTTGCGGAGAGAAAGTAAACGATGGAAGGAAGGACAACTTTGCTGCCTTCAACTGAGCCTCAGCCATCTGTACATTCAATGCTGCGTTCAGTAAGTCTGGATTATTGTCCAAACCTTTCTGAATCAACGATTGTAATTGAGGGTCTGTAAAGACACTTCGCCACGGAATATTCGCAAAAGAACTTGTATCACGAGCAGCAAGTGTATCACGAGCAGCAAGTGTATCACTAGCAGAAGTAGAATCGCGAAACAAGCCAGAAGTTTTAACTTCCGGACGCTCATACTGTCCATAAAGGCTCTTGCAGCCGGTCAAAGAGACCGCTGCAAGAGTTAATATCATAATTGACTTAAACTTCATATTATTAGTCCTCTTCATTCTTTATTTTCTTAGAAGTAAACACACTTAATGTATGAGCATATTGAGCAAGTTCTGCTGCAGCTTCTGGATTCTCTTCATCCTCAAAGGTCAGAGGAGTAAACTTCTCTTGCAACCATTCAAATGCTGCAAACAGAGCTGGAACCACAAAGATCTGACATAATGTACCTATCAACATACCACCAACTGCTGCCGCTCCCAAGGTCTGGTTACCATTCTTGCCTACACCACTGGCAAACATCAATGGTAACAAACCGATAATCATCGCTAATGACGTCATCAGGATAGGACGAAGTCGGGCTGCTGCACCAAGAATCGCACTATATTTAATTGCCATACCCGTACGACGACGCTCTAACGCGAACTGTACGATAAGGATCGCATTCTTTGCCAAAAGTCCGATTAGCATAATCAACGAAATCTGCATATAAATATCGTTTGAATGCCCAAAGATTTGTGTAAAGATGAATGCTCCGGCCAAACCAAACGGAATTGACAGAATTACTGACAATGGCAACAAATAACTTTCATACTGTGCACTCAATATCAAGTATACAAAGACAAGACAGAGTACAAAGACGAGAGCAGTAGAGTTACTACTTTCTGCCTCTGAGCGGGTAAGACCTGAATATTCATATCCATATCCCTGAGGTAATGTATTCTTTGCAACTTCAGCAATAGCTTGCATAGCCTGACCTGTAGAATATCCACTTGCAGGAGTAACACTAACGTTGATAGCCGTAAACAAGTTGAAACGTGCAATATTAGAAGGACCGTATACCTTCTTTAAGGTACAGAACTCTGATACAGGAGACATCTCGCCACTAGCAGTACGAACATAAATGTTACTCAACTGGTCTGGACGCATTCGGTCATTAGGTGCTGCCTGTATCATGACACGGAACAACTTACCATAAGCATTGAAGTTAGATGCATACATACCACCTAGGTAACCTTGAAGGGTTGACAACACCACTGTAGGAGAGATTCCTGCTTGCTTTGTCTTGGCAACATCTACATCTACCATATACTGTGGATAATTAGGGTTGTATGACGTCATCGCGGTAGTGATTTCTTCACATTTATTCAACTCTTTCAAGAAATCTTGAGTAACACTAAAGAATTTATTCAAGTCGCCACCGGTCTTATCCTGCATGGTCATGGTAATACCGTTCTGAACAGAGAATCCTGGAATCATTGGAGGACCGAATGCAAGTATCTGTGCATCTTTTATTGATGCTGTCTGCTTGTAGATCATACCTAAAACAGAATTTGCTTCCAAAGGATTAACAAACAAAGCCATTGGATCGCCCTGGGTAATTGCATTCTTGATACGAGCAATGAAACCACCTTGTCGCTCTTCAAAAGGTTTCAACTTAATAATGAATGTTGCCTGATCGGAACCCTGACCCGCAATGAAGTTGTATCCTAAGATACCTTCACGACGCTGAATGGCTGGATTACCTTTCAACATATCATCAACCTCATGCAGGATTTGTCTTGTACGCGCCTGACTTGTTCCAGGATCTGCAGAAATCGTAACAAACAGAGTACCTGTATCTTCATCAGGAACCAATCCTGTCTTTGTGGTGGCCATCGTTATAACTAAGGCAATAATACCAACAACAATAGATACTCCTGCTATCAACTCATGGTTAATGACACGCTCTACACCTTTCTTGTATTTATTGGTTACCTTATCAAATACACGGTTGAAATTCTCATGGAATCGACCGATAAAGGTTTTACGTTTTGGTGTCTTTTCGTCCTGATGAGGTTTCAACAATATAGCACAAAGTGCAGGAGACAATGTCAACGCATTCAATGCTGAAATAATGATAGATATGGCCATCGTAACACCAAACTCACGATAGAACGTACCTGATGTTCCACCAAGGAATGATACTGGGACGAATACGGCAGACATCACAAGAGTAATAGAGATGATCGCACCAGAAATCTCATTCATGGCGTCGATTGAAGCTGTCAACGCACTATCATATCCTTGGTCTAGTTTTGCATGAACAGCTTCCACAACCACGATAGCATCATCGACAACGATCGCAATTGCTAGCAACAATGCTGAAAGTACCAACAGGTTTACCGAGAAGCCAAATACCCACAAGAAGAAAAATGTACCAATCAATGCCACAGGAACAGCAATCAACGGAATAAGCGTAGAACGCATATCTTGCAAGAAGACATATACCACCAAGAACACAAGTGCCAAAGTGATGAACAAAGTCATGATAACCTCTTCGATAGAAGCGAAAAGGAACTCGGTGATATCTTGTTCTACGGTGTACTCCATACCTGGAGGGAAACTCTTGCTTGCTTCCTCAAGAGCAGCCTTCACATCCGTTGCGATCTGAGTAGCATTAGAGCCTGCAATCTGGTTGACCATACCCATTACGGCAGGATTCCCATTATTGATCAAACTTACACTGTACATCAATGAACCAAGTTCGATATCGGCAACATCCTTCAGTCGTAGTGTCTGACCAGTGGTATTGCTGGAGATCAAGATATTCTCGAATTCGCGCGCACTCTTCAGACGACCTTTATAGCGAAGCGCATATTCAAACGACATATCACTATTCTCACCTAACGAACCTGGAGCAGCTTCAATATTCTGCTCAGCAAGAACCGTTGAAATATCAGATGGAACCAAACCATACTGTTTCATCTTATCAGGCTTCAGCCATATACGCATAGAATAATTGGCTGTAGATGGGCTCTGCACATCACCGACGCCGGTAATACGCTTCAACTGTGGAATAATATTAATATTATTATAGTTGGTCAAGAACTGTCCATCATAACGGCCATCCTCTGAAGTCAGAGAGTACATGATTACATTAGAACTCTGGCGCTTAGTAACCGTTACACCAACACGTGTTACTTCGGCTGGCAACAATGCCTGGGCCTGTTGAACACGGTTCTGCACATTAACCGCAGCCATATTTGGATCAGATCCCTGTTTGAAGTAAACGGTAATCATCGCAGTACCCGAGTTGGTAGCTGTTGATGACATATACGTCATATTTTCAACACCATTGATACTCTCCTCAAGAGGGGTAACAACAGAATTCAATACCGTCTGAGCATCAGCACCCGTATACGTTGTCGATACAACAATCGTAGGAGGAGCAATATTAGGATATTGCTCGATAGGCAATGACACCAATCCAATCGTACCCAGCAAAACGAAGAAGATAGATACTACCGTCGAAAGTACCGGGCGTTTGATAAAGTTTGTAAAAGTCATATTTCTACTTTTATTATCTTTTTAACTTTCCTGATCAAGGATTATTTTCCTTTCATAGCACCAATAAAGCCACTTGCGGTACCTTGTTTCTCAGCAAGTTTGGCAGCATTATCAAGATTCTTCTGATATTGTGCTTCTGTGATTGGCTTTATCAACATGCCATCCGTAAGTTTGGCAAGTCCTTTGGTTACGATACGATCTCCAACCGAGAGGCCGGAAGTAACGACATAAGTCTTACCATCATTGTCTGGGTTTACCTTAATCTCTGTATATTTTACCTTATTGTCGGAACCGACTTTATATACGAAATACTTATCTTGTACAGAAGATGTAGCCTCTTGTGGAATAACGATTGCATTCTTTGCCTGACGCGGGATAATAATCTGACCTGCGCCACCACTCTTCAAAAGTTTTTCAGGATTAGCAAAATGTGCAATAAGTGAATAAGCACCCGTAGAAGCGTCAATGACACCACTCATCTTAACCACTTTACCAGGATGAGCATAAATTGTACCATCTGCCAACTGCAATTTCACAGCTGGAAAATCCTTTATCGCAGCATTTACACTACCTGCTGTTTTTGAGAGACTCAATATCTCACTTTCTGCCATTGAGAAGAATACCTCTATAGTACTGATATTAGAAACTGTTGTCAATGGTTCTACAGAAGAGGCACTTACGAGAGCTCCAACCTTGAAAGGAAGACTACCTACAACACCTGCTGCCGGACTTTTAACCTGACACCAACTTAGTGTTTCCTGTGCTGAAGCCAAAGTTGCTTGTGCCTGAGCGAGATTAGCTTGGGCTGTAGCATATGCATTCTGGGCAGAAGATAGCTCATACTGACCGATGACATGCTTATCAAACAACTTCTTGTTATTCTGATAAGTAAGGCGAGCTGTACTCAACTGGGCTCTAGCTGTATTTACACCTGCCTGAGCCTGGCGAACTGCTGCCTGATAGGTTTCACTATCGATAGTAAATAGCAATTGACCTGCAGCGACTGTTTCTCCTTCATGTACGAGTACCTTGGTTATAAAACCTGAAACCTTAGGACGAACTTCTACATCCTGGATACCCTTTATAGTGGCAGGATAGGTTGTCTGCATTGATGCCTCTGATGAGCCAATGACTTCAACAGGAAATTGATCGTCACCAAACTTAGGCGCACCACTACCTCCACAAGATGAAAGTGTTGCAGCAACTACAACCACAAACAAATATTTTCTAATATTCATACCTATTATTTATTATATAATTATTATTTCATTATCTATTAGCAAATTGAAAACTCTACATCCATATATAAGTTTTCATCTTGCAAAAATAATAATAAACGGGAATAAATCGTTCCTCGGCTCTAATATTTTTAACAAAGTTTCTATATTGTTTTTGAAAAATTTCAATATAAAAACATTTAGCATAGTCCCATATCGTGGGCTTTCTTCATAAGAAGCTGCATCAATGGTTCTCTCTCATTCTCCACTTTATTGTCGAGTACAGCATCTTTCAAGGCCTGTTTCAACATACCAACTTCTCGACAAGGTGTAAGATGAAACATCTCCATAATTTCATTTCCATCAATACATGGTTGGAGTAATCGCTTGTAATCACGATCTTTCAAATCCTTGAGTTTCTCTCTTACGATCTTAAAATTATCAAGGAAGCGTTGCTTTCGTTGTGCGTTCTTACTTGTAATATCTGCTTCACACAGTGTCATCAAGTCATCGATGTCGTCACCGGCATCATTCATCAAGCGACGTACGGCACTATCCGTAACTTCTTCGTCTGCAATAACAATAGGACGCATGTGCAAATCCACCATTTTCTGAACATACTTCATCTTAGCATCCAAAGGTAACTTCATACGACGGAATATCTCCGGAACCATCTTTGCGCCTAGATAATTATGATTATGGAAAGTCCACCCCAAAGCAGGATCCCATCGTTTGCTCTTTGTCTTACCTATGTCATGAAGCAAGGCAGCCCATCTTAGCCATAGTTTATGGTCTTTGTCTAGGTCTTTATTTTCCTGAGCTTTACATACGTTCTCCAAAACCTCTAGTGTATGATTATAATTATTCTTATGCGCTCTTCCATTACGTGTCTCTACAATATCCAATGCCGTCAATTCTGGAAGGATAATTTGCAGAAGACCAGATTCACGCAAATAATAGAAGCCAATACTAGGATGAGGAGAAAGCATGATTTTATTCATTTCATCTGCAATACGTTCTCCACTAATAATTTTTAATCGCTTCGAGTTTCGTTCGAGAGCCTCACGGGTTTCGTCCTCGATTTCAAAGTTCAACTGAGTGGCAAAGCGCACACATCTTAACATTCTCAACGGGTCATCAGAGAATGTGATATCAGGATCAAGAGGAGTAGCCATAATTCTATCCTCCATATCCATTACGCCTCCGAAAGGGTCAACCAATTCGCCAAAACGTTCCTTATTCAAACATATAGCAAGTGCATTAATGGTGAAATCCCTACGATTCTGATCATCCTCAAGGGTACCATCTTCAACATGAGGTTTGCGACTGTCATGACTATAACTCTCTTTGCGAGCGCCAACAAACTCCACCTCGATATTTTTATATTTTACTTGTGCCGTACCAAAATTACGGAAAACGGAAATATGAGCTCTTTTACCAAGTTTTTTCTTCAAGGCATCAGCAACACGTATGCCACTTCCAACAACGACAACATCTATATCGTTAGAAGGCCTTTCCAAGAATAAGTCTCGAACATAACCTCCCACCACGTAACATTCCAATTGAAGAGAATCTGCAGCTTCTGATATTTTATGAAAGATGTCCTGATTTAGCAGCTCTGCAAGCTGTGCATTGGTAAGTTTTCTCATTATTATTCTAAATTACAATCAGCAAAATTGATTTGTGGTTGCAAAGATACAAAAAACTTTTTAGACTCATTATATATTAGATAGGTTATTTATTTGGTTATATCACAAGAAATAATTAAATTTGCACCCGATTATGGCAAAGAATTCTTTAAATACAGAAGAGCAATTCCAAAGCATAATGGCAGAATGCCATGCGCTTTTTGAAAAGAAGTTGCACGACTACGGAGCTTCATGGCGAATACTCCGTCCATCATCGCTTACTGACCAGTTGTTCATTAAGGCCAAGCGTATTCGTTCTCTCGAAATCAAGAAGGAATCACTTGTGGGTGAAGGGATTCGTCCGGAATTTATCGCACTCATCAATTATGGCATAATTGGTCTTATTCAATTAGAAAAAGGATTTGCTGATTCCGTAGACATAACAAATTCGGAAGCTCTCGCCTTGTATGAGAAGCATACCAAGGAGGCTTACGAATTGATGCTCAAGAAGAACCATGATTACGGAGAAGCCTGGAGAGACATGCGAGTAAGTAGTTATACAGACTTTATCCTTACCAAGATAGAGCGCATAAAGGAAATCGAAGACATTCAGGGTCAGACACTTGTGAGTGAGGGTATTGATTCCAACTACATGGACATCATTAACTATGCTGTATTCGGAGCAATAAAACTTGAAGAAGATTAAAATCATACAGAGCAATTTATGCCGCATCGTCCTGGCTATAACATTTATCTTTTCCGGATATGTAAAAGCCATCGACCCTATGGGCACCCAATATAAAATCGAGGACTATCTCGAGGCTATTAGCTTACAGAATATCTTTCCAGATTGGTTGACACTCACCACATCCATATTGCTATCGGCCTTGGAATTCTCTTTGGGAATCTTCATGCTATTTGCAATCAGAAGAAGAATATGTTCTAAGATTATTTTATTCTTCATGATAGCAATGACAGCGATATCAATATGGCTGGTTATAGCCAACCCCATACAAGATTGCGGATGCTTTGGTGATGCCATAAAACTATCAAACAGTCAGACACTTTGCAAGAATGCCATTCTTCTGACATGTGCACTCATAGTAGCGAAGTGGCCATTAGATTTAGTCAGGTTCATATCAAAGTCAAACCAATGGATAGTGATCAACTACACCATTATCTTCATTTTGCTTTCAAGTGGACTTAGCTTATATGGATTACCACAATTCGATTTCCGCCCATATCATATTGGAGCAGATATCAAACAAGAAATAGCGATTCCAAAAGGAGCCCCTCAACCCAAATTTGAGACTACATTTCTCTTGAGAAAGAACGGAGTAACCAAGGAATTCACTATCGACAATTATCCCGACAGCACATGGGAATACGTTGATCGAAAGACTGTCCAAACTCAAAAAGGGTACGAGCCTCCTATTCACGACTTCTCGATTACGACTATAGAAAAGGGACAAAAAGGCGAAGATATAACAAAAAGAATACTTGATGATCCAGGATATACTTTTCTGTTGATTGCGCCACATCTGGAAACTGCTGATGACAGCAGATTTGGAGACATCGAACAGATATATGAATTTGCAGAGAATCACGACTATGGTTTCTACTGTCTTACAGCAAGTAATCAAAGCGGCATCAAGAGATGGCAGGATCTAACCGGAGCAGAATACAAATTTTGCACAACCGACGAGACTACTCTCAAAACGATAATAAGGAGTAACCCTGGGCTTCTACTCATCAAGCATGGAGTTATCATCAATAAATGGAGCCATAACAGTCTTCCGAACCAGAAAGAACTAGAGAAGCCTCTAGAGGAAAGTTCATTAGGAAAGCTGGAAAAGAACAGTATTCCCAAGAAGATTTTGGAAATTATCTTATGGTTCATACTACCTCTCATACTCCTGACTATCGCAGACCGCTTATGGGCTTGGTCTAAGTATGTAAAAGAGAAGGTAAATCAAGGAGAACAAAAAATAAAGAAAATAGAATTAGATTGTATAACAACTTCTAAAAAAGAAAAGAAAAATGAGAAAGAAAATCGTAGCAGGTAACTGGAAAATGAACGAGAACCTGCAAGAAGGTGTTGCTCTTGCAAAAGAGATCAACGACGTATTGGCAGCAGACAAACCGAACTGCGGTGTTATCATCTGTACACCATTCATCCACTTGGCAAAGGTTGCTGATGTTTTGGATCAGAATGTTGTGGCTCTTGGTGCAGAGAACTGCGCAGACAAGGAGAAGGGCGCATACACAGGTGAAGTTTCTGCAGCTATGGTTAAGTCTACAGGTGCACAGTATGTCATCTTAGGTCACTCAGAGCGTCGCCAGTATTATGGTGAGACTGCAGAAATTCTGAAGGAGAAAGTACAGTTAGCTCTTGCTAATGGTTTGAAGGTAATCTTCTGCTGTGGTGAGACTCTTGAGGAGCGTGAGGCTAACAAGCAGAACGATGTTGTAAAGGCAGAACTCGAAGGTTCAGTTTTCAACTTATCAGCAGAGGAGTGGAAGAATATCGTATTAGCTTATGAGCCAATCTGGGCTATCGGTACCGGTAAGACCGCTACATCTGATCAGGCTGAAGAGATGTTGGCATACATCCGTTCTATCGTTGCTGAGAAGTACGGAAAAGAAGCTGCAGAGGATACAACAATCCTTTACGGTGGTAGCTGCAAGCCTAGCAACGCTGCTGAACTCTTCGCTAAACCTGACATCGATGGTGGTTTGATTGGTGGTGCTTCTTTGAAGGCTGCTGATTTCAAGGGTATCATTGATGCTTGGAAGAAGTAATTGAAATTTTATGATAATATGACAGGAGGACATCTGTTCTCCCGTCATATTTCTTTTAGAATTGACTATTTAGTAAAATGAAACAATTCGTCATTATTCTATTTGTAACACTATGTTCTGCCGTAAACATTAACGCACAGACCTATCTTGAGCATATTCAAAAGAAAGTTCAAGGAGAAGGAACCGTGACTGTATCTCAAAGCAAGGAGATTGACGAACTTATAAACGGCAGTCATCCACAACAACAAAACAGTCACCCCCAGCAACAACCTACTAAAACTTCTACAGACCATACAAAGCACACTGAAACTCCTGTCAACAAGAATGTATCCAACAACATTCATAAGGAATCTGTTGTAAGTAAAGAAAACTATCACGAAAACAAGGTATCAAGAGATAACGTACAGGAAAACAAAAAAGAACGCGAGTCCAAAGACGAAGAGTTCGATATACCAACCGTAAATCTGCGCAAGAAGGTAATGCGTGGAAGTTACAAAGTAACAGGTTATCGAGTACAGGCATTCGCGGGAGGAAACTCTAGAGTTGACCGACAGAAAGCCGAGAGTATCGGCAATGCTATAAAGATGAAATTCCCAGAACAACCAGTATATGTACATTTCTACTCACCACGTTGGATATGCCGCGTAGGGAACTTCCGAAGCTATTCTCAAGCAGAATGGATGCTAAAAGAAATTAGAAAGATGGGATACCATTCCGCATGTTTGGTAAAGGGAAAAATAACAGTTCAGAAATAACGATATGAATCCAGAAACAGAATTTCGCGATGGCCTTGACGAATTGGCCACACATTATAAAGAGGTATTAAAGCTTCTTGGTGAAAATCCGGAACGAGAAGGACTACAGAAGACACCTATGCGCGTAGCAAAAGCTATGCAGATTTTAACACGTGGCTATACACAAGATCCACATAAGGTCTTAACGGACGCTTTATTCAAAGAGGATTATAACCAAATGGTTATCGTAAAGGATATTGATGTATATTCTCTCTGTGAGCATCATATGCTCCCATTCTATGGCAAATGTCATGTAGCCTACATCCCTAACGGATATATCACTGGATTGAGTAAAATTGCTAGAGTTGTAGACATCTTCAGTCATCGTTTACAAGTACAAGAACGCCTAACTCAACAAATCAAGGAATGCATCCAGGAGACCTTGAAGCCTCAGGGTGTGATGGTAGTAATCGAAGCCAAGCATATGTGTATGCAGATGCGTGGTGTAGAAAAGCAGAATTCAATAACAACCACAAGCGACTATTGTGGAGTATTCGATGACCTTACCACACGACAGGAATTCATGAGTTTGCTACGCGGTGAATCTAAACGCATATAAAATATGAAATTTATATCATGGAACGTGAATGGTCTCAGAGCCTGTATGAAGCCCAAGACCGATGATAATGACAAGGTAATAAGCGAAGGATTTGAATATTACTTCAATCAATTAGATGCCGATTTTTTTTGTTTGCAGGAAACAAAAATGCAAGCAGGACAATTGGATTTGAATTTCCTTGGGTATCACGCTTATTGGAACTATGCAGACAAGAAAGGATATAGCGGTACGGCTATATTCAGCAAACATAAACCTATAAACGTTACTTATGGCATTGGAATTGACAAGCACGACCATGAAGGTAGAGTTATCACATTAGAATTTGAAAAATTCTATCTAGTAACAGTATACACTCCAAATTCACAAGACGGACTACGGCGTTTGGATTATCGTATGACATGGGAGGATGATTTCCAAAACTACCTACACCAATTGGATACCACCAAACCCGTTATTGTTTGTGGAGACATGAACGTAGCCCATCAAGAGATTGATATCAAAAATCCTAAATCAAATCGAAGGAATGCAGGTTTTACCGATGAAGAACGCGAGAAAATGACTCAACTTCTAAGTAATGGATTCACCGATTCTTTCAGATACAAATATCCCGACCAAATAACTTACAGTTGGTGGAGCTATCGTTTTCATGCAAGAGAGAAAAACGCAGGATGGAGAATAGATTATTTTCTGTTATCCGACCGATTAAAAGAGTTCATAGCAGATACACAGATACATACCGAAATTTTCGGAAGCGATCATTGCCCTGTCGAATTAAACATAAACTTATAACAGAACATCTTTCACTAAATAAGATAAAGATCAATACACCTAATATAAGCAAAGCAGCACTCCTCACGGAGTGCTGCTTTCGTCATTGTGGTATTCAACAAAAATTTAATTTATAAGAGAGATTTTATTAATATTCTTTTAAAGCAGAGATTTAATCTCAGAAAGAGGTTTCTTTTCCATAGAACCATCTTTATGAGTAATCATAAAGTAATTGTGAACGGACTTGCCTCCAACAAACTGGATAACGGCAACACCACCATCACGCATCTGCAATGTGAAATAACCTTCACGCTTGCCATTTACATAATTTCCGTGCCATTTTTCCTTGCCATTAATATAATAGGTGGTAACCTCACCATTCAAAATGGTATTGGCATCATTGCCGAGGTCAACGAAACTATATCCACCTTCAGCCTTCAAATTTCCATTCATATAAAAATCCTGGAAAACATCCTCCTTATGTATTCCCTGACCAGTCGTCATCAACAGTCTGTAATAACTAGCCTGATCAGCAGACGCTACATTCATCATATTTGCAGCATAATATATTGTGTCAGCAACTACGGTTGCATTTTCAACATGCTTACGACCAAAACTTGCAATGGTCATCAAAGCCATAACTGATATCAAAAGTATACGTTTCATGATTGTATTGTTTTTAGTTTATAATCTGTTATTATGTTTTATTTCTACTGCAAATATAATGCATAAATCTTATATATAAAAAACTTTTTAACACTATTTTATATAATATTTTTCACGCGAAAAAAGTTATAACCACAAATATACCTTTCAATTTAAAACTTAACAAAAACCAGGCATAAAACTTACACTTTGAAAAACGATAAGTTTACAATTAGCACAAAATAGCCTCATCACATTACATTTTGTCAACTAACACAATCTATGCGCACCGTTATCGCACACAGCATTTCATAGCACTCTTTCAATTCAAATTAGCATACATTGTAAATATTTTATCATCGATACAAACGAAAGAGAAATCGCTTGATATATATCAAATCGACACATATCAAGCGATTTCTCAAAACAAATAGTAAACTTATTCTATTTTAACCTTACACTAATAGGGAAAATACAGAAACATCTTACCGTTTTCCCATTTATTTTTGCAGGTTTCCACTTAGGCATCAGCATAAATTTATCTATTATAGCTCTTTCCACTTCAGGATCACAAGGAATAATAGATCTCATATTACTTAAAGAACCATCTCTTTCGACAACAAAAGAAAATCCACACTTAAACTTATCAGCATACTTTATAAATGATATCGGGAGATTTAATTCTTCTTTCAAGTAAGAATCAAGTGACTGTGACAGATTAGGCTCGGGTAATACATCTACTTCTGTATAAATCATACTAGTATCACCATCAAAGGTATTCTGCGGTATCGCATGTACTGAAATCTTTGGGATATCACAGTCAACTAGTTTCTTTGCCGATTTAGAAAGAATATTCAACTTATCCTTAAAAGGTATTGTAGACCGAGAAGAATAGACACCAGCATCTTGAGAATTGAGTGTATAATAAAACACCGTCCCATACTTACTCAACACGGCATCATAAATCATACTTTCAATTCCGTTATCACAAATCGAAGATTCTGAATTAACAAGTATCGCCATCGCCAATTCATTCCTCACATTCTCGCTATTGTTTATTTTAAACTGGTCCAAGAGATCCCTACCCGTCAGTATTTTATCGTTTATCATATCATACGTAAAATAACAGAGTAGTTTTTGTTTCTTCATCTTCGAAGAATCTTGAGGCGCAACATTTTTACTTAAGCAATAGGAAATATAGCGTCCAAAACTATAGCCTATAACATGAAGTTTGACATCAATATAGCAAAACTTAGAATCATCCGGCACAGACTGAAGTTGACCATTAACCAAATTGCCAAGCTCCGACAGATATTTTCTGCATGATTCTTGATAAGAAGTATCATTATTATCAAATACTATCTGATTGAGATATCTTTGCAAAACCGGCTCTGACGAGAAGTTCAAATATTCCGGCCATTCCAAATCCAAGTCCACAACATTAGCCTCATCACCTTTCAAATACAATCCATGATAATGCTTATATGATATGCTATAAGATAAGGATGCAGATTGACCAAAAGTGGCAATAAAGAAACATAAACTTAAAACGATAAGAATCGACTTTTTCATACTTTATTAAATTATACTGCTGATTTTTTGAAATCAGCAAGGCTATGATAATAACAATTGCAAAATTACAAAACGTTTTGTAATAACGACAAAAGACGCACCGATTTATTTTCCAAAAATTATTCCTTTGCCTCAATTATTTGTATTAGACTATTCCATAAGATCGGCACAAATCCGTAGGAACGCTCCCAAACGTTAAATATTTTAATGTAACGAAATAGACATGATATACACACAAAAACCTACTTAACAAATATTAACCGAGGGTTAAGAACTATAATTTGGCTTATTCATCGAATTGTAGTATTTTTGCAAATATATAATAAGGTAAGTAATGAAGAATTATATCAATATAGCATTCCTACTATTCTCACTAACATTCGTAGGATGTAGTAGTGAGAAAGAAATAGAAAACTATTACAACGCCAGCAACTTCACAAAAGAGATTGATCTCAATTATGATCAAGATAGAGATAGCGATACCAATATTACAGACAACTACAGATATCAACTTCCTGTAATATTCCATATCTTCTATTTCAAAGACCCTGACGACCGCGATTTGAATAAAATAAAGAATACCTATGACATCTCACGCATAGCCTATATCCTCAAAAATGTCAACGATTTGTGGAAAGGGCTCTACGATTCTGAGTCTAGAGGAAGAGACATGGGAGTAGACTTCGTTTTGGCTACACATAACGAGAAGGGGGAAAAACTAAAATACCCGGGCATTGAATATGTAGAATGGACAGGCGACTCCATCAATCCTCAAGACTTCATGAAATGGAATAAGAAAGGGAGAAGTCCATACACCAGTTACATTTGGGAACCAAATGACTATATCAACATCATGCTTTATCCGTTCAAGTCTGACAACAATGATAAAGCTATAACTTTAGGAATCTCTCATCTACCATACAACACAAGCGGACATGAGTTGAAAGGTCTTAAAGCCACGGATAAAATGTTCATAACCAAATCAAATCTCGCATTTCCTTATTGTGTATCCATCAACGAATGCTATGCTAGTGCCAACTATGACTCTAAACGTTATATCGCATTTTTAGGAAGAGACAGATACAATTCTAGTATGGTTGATGTAAGTTCTACATTAGCCCATGAACTGGGACATTACCTCGGTTTACTTCATGTCTTTACAGAAAAAGAAAATGGGGAATATGCAGATGATTGCAAAGATACCGATTATTGTGAAGATACGCCGACATACAATAAACTTGAATACGACAAATGGCTTACTGAATATCTGAAAATGCCAGAAATATCATTCACAAAAGCTATTAAACGAACAAACTGCGAAGGAGAAGATTTTGATTCGCACAACATAATGGATTATTCTGTAACCTGTGCAGACAGAATTACAGAAGATCAGCACAAACGCATCAGAAACGTTCTATACTATAGTCCTCTCATTCCTGGACCAAAGAAGAACAAGATTTCTTCTGCAAAGACAAGAGCATCTTACAGCGATGAGATCATCAATTTACCAATAATGATTAGAAAATAAAAATGACATACATTATCACAGCACCAGAGCAGATTAATACAAGTATTAAATTACCCGCATCAAAGAGTATTAGTAATCGAGCTCTTATCATACATGCGATTGCCAAAGGACAAATCATTCCACAAAATCTTAGCAACTGTGATGATACAGAAGTGATCATCAACGCTTTGAAAAATATGCCCGAGGTCATAGATATCAAAGCGGCAGGAACAGCAATGAGATTCACTACAGCCTATCTAGCAACAAAGGCTGGAGAGGAGCATACCATCACTGGAACAGAAAGAATGAAACACCGTCCAATAGCTGTATTGGTAGATGCGCTACGATATCTTGGTGCTGAAATAGAATATACGGGAGAAGAAGGTTTCCCTCCACTCCATATCAAAGGCAAGAAATTGGAAGGTGGCCATCTTGAGGTTCCAGGAAACATCAGCTCTCAATTTATTTCTGCTTTATTAATGGTCGGCCCGGTCTTAGAGAATGGACTCGAGCTGAAATTAACGGGAGATATCATCTCACGTCCATACATCGACTTGACATTATGGACAATGAGAGAGTTTGGGGCTGAAGCAGACTGGACAGATGTCGACACCGTCACTATCAAACCTACTCAATATCAGGATCGAGAATATCTCATAGAAAATGATTGGAGCGCCGCTTCTTATTGGTATGAGATTCTTGCCCTTTCTAACGACACAAATTCCTGTATAAAACTGGAAGGATTGATGGATGGATCTAAACAAGGAGATTCTGTATTGAGATACATCTTCAGCCTTCTCGGTATAAAGACGACTTTTGCAAGCAAACAGCAAGGGAAGCCAACGACCGTTACACTTAAAAAGCATAAATGTATGTTGCCAAGGCTCGATTACGACTTTACGGGTTCTCCGGATCTTGCACAAACCTTCGTCGTATGTTGTTGCGAAATGGGAATACCTTTCAAATTCACAGGATTGGTAACTCTAAAGATAAAAGAGACTGACAGAATAGAAGCGTTGAAAAACGAATTAAAGAAACTGGGATTCGTTATTCATGATGAGAACAACAACACTCTCTTCTGGGATGGTGAAAGATGTACTCCTACCAACCAACCTATCGAAACGTATGAAGACCATCGTATGGCATTGGCCTTTGCCCCTACGGCTTTCCATCATCAAGGACTGAAAATCAATCATCCTGAAGTAGTAAGTAAATCTTATCCGCAATATTGGGAGGATTTGGAAAAGGCAGGATTCATAATAAACAAGAAATAATATGTTATATCTCATTATAGCCATCATCGCCCTAGGGTTAGTTACAGCCATCATCGCCCTTTTCTCTTCAAAAAAAAATGGAGAGCCAGACGTTGTACACGCCACAACATCCGACTGTACGACATGCAATGGAACAGATGCTAGATGTGAGCAAGAATGTATGATGGAGGCTTCGGTTAAGGAAATAGAATATTATGATGATGAAGAGTTAGACGATTTTATCGGCCGACCTTCTGATTCATATACGGAAGAGGAAGTGGAGAAATTCTCCGAAGTTTTATATACAATGAAACAGGAAGATGTTGCAGGTTGGAACAGAAGTCTGCTGCTAAGAGGCATAAACATCCCTGACCAACTAAAGGATGAACTTGTTATGCTAATAAAAGGATAGAAACGATGATAGACATCCTACAATACACTTTTTTTCAGAATGCACTTATTGGCTCCTTAATGGCTAGCATTCTGTGTGGCTTTATAGGTACATATATCGTAACCCGCCGACTGGTATTCATCAGTGGAGGGATAACCCATGCTTCTTTCGGAGGCATTGGCTTAGGAGTATTTTGGGGTATCAATCCTATCATCTCTGGCATGTTATTCTCTGTACTAAGTGCTTTCGGCATCCAATGGATATCACATCATGGTGACATCCGAGAAGACTCTGCTATCGCCGTATTCTGGACCTTAGGAATGAGCATCGGCATCATCTGCTGCTTTATGTCACCGGAATTTATTCCCGACCTTCCGTCTTTTCTTTTCGGAAGTATCCTGACAATAGAAAAGATAGACTTATGGATTTTGGGCATACTCACACTCATAGTAGCTCTAACGTTCTGCTTCTTCTTGAGACCTATTCAAAGCATCGCCTTTGACGAAACTTTCGCACGATCACAGAAATTACCGGTCACTTTCATAGAATACGCTATGATGGCATTCATCGCTTTATCTATCGTTTCTACTTTGAGAATGGTCGGCATCGTGCTCGCCATCAGCCTTCTGACGATTCCACAGATGACGGCGAACTTGTTCACGTTCTCGTGGAAGAGAATGATTTCGCTAAGTATTCTAATCGGATGGATAGACTGTCTACTAGGGTTATCTGTCAGTTATCAACTGGATGTGCCATCGGGAGCTTCTATCATCTTCTGTAGCGTCGTAGTATATTCCATTTGTAAATTAGTACAAAAGATATCCATAAAGCAACCATCTTGAGGAACAACGTTTTTTTAAAACTATTACTACCTGTATTTATCGGAGGTCTGATCATATCAGGTTGTTCTACGCAGAAAAATACTGCGCAAAGCCGATGGTGGCATTCCTTCATGACAAAATATAATACCTATTACAACGGAAAGGTTGCTTACATTGATGGTTCACAGGAAAAGGAAGAAGGCAACAAGGATAACTTCACAGAACTTCTGCCTCTCTATACCGTTAACAACAAAAACAGTAAGTCGCTGGGGGCTTCGAATTTCCAAAAGGCTATAGAAAAATGTCAGAAGGCAATACAACTGCATAGCATTCATCGCCGACCAATATGGAACAAAAACAGAAAGAAAAGCATCAAAGACAAAGAATGGCTCAATAGAAAGGAGTATAATCCTTCTTTATGGAAGGCATGGATGTTGATGGGACGGTCGCAATTCCACATGGGAGCTTTCGAAGATGCTGCTTCTACATTTTCGTATATGAGTCGTCTATACGTTACCCAACCGGTCATCTATGGAAAGGCTCGTGCATGGCTTGCGAAATCATACATAGAACAAGGGTTGATGTATGATGCCGAAGATGTCATCAAGGATATGTACAGAGACTCCGTTGATTGGCGTGCCCAAAAGGAATGGGATTACACTTTGGCAGATTACTATATTCACACAGGCGAATATGCAAAAGCCATTCCATATATGAGAAAGGTTGTGGCTCATGAAATGAGAAACAAACAGAAAGCCCGCGAATGGTTTATTATCGGTCAGTTGGAAGCTGCTCTTTCGCATCATCCGGAGGCTTATAAAGCTTTTAAGCATGTTATCAGACTGAATCCTCCTTACGATTTGGAGTTTAATGCGCGTATCGCAATGACCGAAGTATTGGCCTCTAGTCAGACCTCTAAGATGACAAATAGATTATACCGGATGGCTGAATCTGATAACAATAAGGAATATCTTGATCAGATCTATTATGCTATCGGAAACATATTTCTTGCTAAGAAGGATACGGCAAAGGCCATACAGGCCTATGAACTTGGTAACACTTCTTCGGTAAGAAATGGTATAGAGAAAGGAACTCTCCTACTCCATCTTGGTAACCTTTATTGGACAAAAGAAAAATACGGGGATGCTAGAAGATGCCTTCGGGATGTCTTCGGGATGTTAGACCAAGAACATCCTGAATATGAAAAAATTTCGGAGAGATCTAGAATCTTGGATGAGTTAGTTCCTTATATTGAAGCAATACACCTTCAGGATTCCATACAAGGACTAGCTGCTATGCCTGAAAAGGACAGAAATGTTGCTATCGACCGCGTAATTGCTGAATATAAGAAGAGAACAAAACGTATTGAGGAGGATATACCAACCGTTCTTCCGACAAATAACATAAATGGTTTATATTCTCAAAGCATTAGCCAAAACCAAGAGAACAACAGTTTATGGTATTTTTATAATCCGACTGCCGTTGCACAGGGAAAGATAACATTTCAAAAGATATGGGGTAAAAGGGAAAATATAGATCATTGGCAACGTTCCAACACGACTGTCGTCAGCACCGATCCGATGATACAAAACAAACAGGAAGAACTATATGTTTCCCCATCTCATCAGGAGACAATTCGTGAGAACAATAATATGAACGATTCTCTTAATCCACTCAAACGGGCATATTATTTGGCACAGATTCCTTTTAGCAAGGAACAAAAGGAGGCTAGTAATAAGATTATAGAGGATGCTCTTTATCATGCAGGTATTATCTTCAAAGACGAGCTCAATAATCTTAACAAGAGCGAAAAATATCTAGTACGACTTGTTTCTGATTATCCGAATTATGAGAAAATCGATGATGCGTACTATAATTTATTCCTGCTATATTCGCAGAAAAAAGAAGACGGAAAAGCTCGTTACTATTCTAACGCTTTAAAGCATAACTGCCCAACGAGTGTTTGGACTGAGATTCTCTCGGACTCCAACTACATTCAGAATGCTCAAAAGGAAACGCTCTTGGAAGATTCTCTTTATGCAGTTACATATAATGCCTTCAAGGAGAATAGATATCAAGAAGTGACTTCTAATGCAGAATTCAGTAAGAAGAGATATCCGTTAGGTGCTAATCGCGATAAGTTTATTTTCATCGCCGGATTAAGCAAACTTAATTTCGGAGACTTGGAGGGATGCATGGATGACATGAAAGTCATCGTAGAGACCTATCCCAACAGCAGAATTAGTGAAATTGCGGGGATGATCATCAACGGCGTGAATAGTGGCAGAACTTTGAAAGGTGGTAAATTCGACATGAGCTCGCTTTGGAAACATCGATCTGAAACAACGAACGATAGCGACTCCATCACGAAACAGACGTTCATCAATAGTCGGGATATTGAGCATCTGTCTGTCATGGTATACAATCCTGATTCCATCAACGAGGACCAGTTATTATTTGAGGTCGCAAAATTTAACTTCACAACTTATTTGGTCAGAAACTTTAATATCAGCATCAAACCAGACAGGGGATTGCACAGAATGATTATAGATGGTTTCCAGAACTTCGATGAAGCTCTCCAGTATACAAGGGCTTTACGTCGTCATAAGGAAATTATGAGTCTATTAAAGAATAGTGATCTCTTGGTCATCAGCAAAAAGAATTTAGACATAATCGGATCATCACTAAGCTACGAGGATTATAAGAGGTATTACACAAAGCACTTTGCTCCTCTGAAAATTAGCACTTTCAATCTCCTCACTGAGCCAACAGAAATCATAACAAATGACAAAGTCGGAACAACACAACCTACTGTTGAAGATATCGACCACATTCTTGATGGCGATACATTCATTGACATTCCTAAGAGTTCTGACGTAAACAATATAATAAATAAAAACAAGAAAAATGTAAAGTCAACAACCAACAGTACAAAGGAAAAAGAGAAAGAAGTGATAAATAATTTCGAAGACGAATATTACGATTTGGAAGGATTTTAGATATGAGTAATGGTTTAATTTTATGGGTAGATGATGAAGTTGAATTACTCAGAGCCCACATCATATTCCTTGAAAATAAAGGATATCACGTCACAACATCCAGTAATGGACCTGATGCCATAGAACTATGTAGGCATCAAACCTTTGATTTGGTGTTATTAGACGAGATGATGCCTGGACTTGACGGACTGGAGACTCTACAGCAGATTAAAGAGATTCAACCATCTACGCCTATTGTCATGTGCACCAAAAGTGAGGAAGAAAATATTATGGAACGAGCAATAGGTTCTAAAATTGCAGACTATCTTATCAAACCTGTCAACCCTAGTCAAGTTCTTCTCAGTCTCAAGAAAAATATCCATCGGAAGGAAATTATAACAGAGGTAACTCAAACCAGTTATCAACAAAGTTATCAACAGCTTGCTCAAAAGATAAACAGTTGCAACAATTATCGTGACTGGATGAGCTTGTATAAGCAACTTGTACATTGGGAACTTGAATTGAGCGACACAAATAGCTCTATGACAGAAATGCTCAGAATGCAAAAGGAAGAGGCTAACATCGGATTCGCTAAATATATCAAGAACAACTATGAGCATTGGATTGAGGAGATGGCTGCATCACGGGAGGATGAGAATCGTCCTCTCATGAGTCCGGACATTTTCAAGAAAAAGATTTTTCCTCTCATGGACCATGGGGAGAAAGTTAACCTCGTTGTCCTCGATAATTTCAGATATGACCAATGGAAAGTCGTATCCCTGGAAATTGCTGACCTATTCGAAATAGAGGAAGACATGTATTTGAGTATCTTGCCAACAGCTACTCAATATGCCCGCAATGCCATATTCAGCGGTCTTATGCCAAAGAAGATTGCTGACTTATTCCCTAATTTCTGGGTAGACGAAAACCAAGAAGAGGGTAAAAACCTAAACGAGGAAAGTCTCATACAAACATTATTTGATAGATACAGGAAGAAATATACTTTCAGTTATCATAAAATAAATGATTCAATTGCTGCGGACAGACTTATTGAACATATTAGGGAACTTGACAATAATGACCTCAACGTCATCGTTATCAATTTTATTGATATGCTTAGTCATGCACGAACAGAATCCAAAATGGTAAGAGAACTTGCTAATAACGAATCTGCATATCGTAGTATTACAAAAAGCTGGTTCCGACACTCTGCCATTGCTGACTTATTCTCCTTTTTGTCACAATCCAAACATAAAGTTGTCTTTACTACAGACCATGGCTGTATTAGAGTAACCAAACCTATAAAGATTATAGGTGACAGAAACACGAATACAAACTTAAGATATAAATTCGGAAAGAATCTCAATTATAAGGCTAAGGATATCTATGCCATACAGAATCCTGAAAAAGTACTACTACCATCACCAAATATCAGTACTTCTTATGTATTTGCTACTGGGGATTATTTCTTAGCATATCCTAACAACTATAATTACTATGTATCCTATTATAAGGATACATTTCAACATGGAGGTATTTCCATGGAAGAGATGCTGATTCCATTAGTTATATTGACTGCAAAGAATAAAAATAGAAAAATATGAAAATTAAAATCGATTCACTAGACAACATCCATGTTGCTGCAAAGCAGTTTATTGAAAACATGGGTAACGGTAAAGTATTTGCTTTTTATGGAAAAATGGGAGCCGGAAAGACTACATTCATAAAGGCTTTGTGCGAAGAATTTGGTGTTCAGGATGTGATCACATCACCAACATTTGCTTTGGTTAACGAATACACTTCGGGAAATGGTGATCCCATATACCACTTTGATTTCTATAGAATCAAGAAATTGGAAGAGGTTTATGACATGGGATATGAGGACTATTTCTACAGTGGAAATTTGTGTTTCTTGGAATGGCCAGAACTGATAGAAGAAATTCTTCCTGAAGATGCCACCAAAGTAACCATTACAGAAGAGAACAATTGTAGAGTTCTAGAATTCTAAAAATTTTAAATCCCACTATCATTGATAGTGGGATTTAAAATATCTTCTTGGGAAATTAAAGCAGAGCTTTGAACTTTTCCTCTATTGTATCCTTTGATGCAGCACCAACAAACTTATCTACAAGTTGTCCATCTTTGAAGAACAAAATTGTTGGGATATTACGAACTCCAAATTCCATGGCAATGTCATCATTCTCTTCAACATCGCACTTACCTACAACAATCTTTCCATCATAATCATTGGCCAACTCTGAAATAATCGGACCTATCATACGACATGGTCCACACCATGTAGCCCACAGGTCTACTACTAGAGGCTTATCGCCATTCTTATAGCTTTCGAAATTGTCTGTTGTAATAGTTACTTCCATTGTATTATCTTTTGTTTATGATTTCAATTGCAAATATAGCTAATAAATTGATAACACACAAAAAATAGCAATATTAATTTATACGAAAATTCAATGTAGAATTTGATTCTAAATAATTTACGATTGTCTTACCTACTGTCACGTTGACATCTTTTGACCTTAATGTCACTGTTGTATGCAACTCATCGTTTTTTATCTGAAAGAACACTTGTGTATGACCAGGACTCTCTACAAATAGCGTATTCAGGTCATTGACTACAGTTTCATTTATTTCTTTACTGTCTACAGATATTGTAATTCTCTCTATTCTGTTATTCTTAATGTCATCGAGGAATTCTACATTCTGCACCTTAATTTCATATGAATTTGAATTTCTGAATCGCTGTACACTTTTTGCTGTGATACATACCGTATTTCCCACACTCAGACGTCCTTGCCAGTTGCTCCAATCTTCTCCGAACAAGGCAATTTCACCTGGGCCTTCATAATCTTCTATTGTTACAAAACCATAAGGTTTGTTTGTCTTAGCAGAGAATCCGGACTTAACATTTGTGATGATTCCTCCAAGTATCAATTCATTACGTTCTGCCAATGCTTGTTTGTCGGCATCACGTCCTAATTCCATACAATGTGTATTACACATGCACTTCAATACCACGGAATAATCATCTAAGGGGTGACCTGAAAGATAAATACCAACCAAATCACGCTCTTTATTCAACTTTTCAATCGTTCCCCACTCTTCTACTACCTTTGGAACAACTGGTTTGGCTATATCTACGGCATCAAAAGCCCCAAAGAGAGAATTTCGCTGTTCCAATTTATCTTGCTGGTATTTCTGTCCATAACGAACTAGTTGATCCAAAAAGACTTCTCCCTTGGTATTTACTCCAAAATATTGTTCTCTGCGAATACCGAAACTGTCAAAGCCTCCACTTAACGCAAGACTTTCAAAGGCTTTTCTATTTACATTACTGAAATCTACACGTTCTGCGAAGTCATAAATATCTTTATAAGGTCCGTGCTCTTCTCTCTCGTTCACGATGGATTCTGCCGCTCCTGTACCCATTCCTTTGATTGCAGATAGGCCAAATCGAATTTCTCCCTTTTCGTTCACACCAAAATGTGACTTACTCTCATTTACATCAGGACCTAGAGTCTTAATTTTAAGGCTCTGACATTCTTCCATCAATTTGGTAATCTCTGTAATCTGACTGAATCGACGGGTCATCAAAGCAGCCATATACTCTGCTGGGAAGTGAGCTTTCAAATAGGCTGTTTGATAAGCCACCCAACTATAACAGGTGGCATGAGACTTATTAAAAGCATATGATGCGAATTTCTCCCAGTCGGCCCATATCTTCTCAAGGATTTTAGGATCATGTCCATTATCTGCTCCTTGCTTAAGGAACTTTGGCTTCATGGCGTCTACAATGGCTTTTTTCTTCTTACCCATTGCCTTACGCAAAGCATCACTCTCACCTCGGGTAAAACTTGCAAGTTGTCGACTCAACAACATCACTTGCTCTTGATATACGGTAATGCCATAGGTATCCTTAAGATATTTCTCCATACAAGGAATATCATAAGTCACCAGCGATGGGTCATGCTTACGTCTAATGAAATCTGGAATATAATCCATAGGTCCTGGACGATACAATGCGTTCATCGCAATCAAATCCTCAAAGACTGTAGGATGTAATTCCTTCAGATATTTCTGCATACCAGGAGATTCAAACTGGAATGTTCCTATGGTTTGGCCCTCTTGATAAAGTTTATAGGTCAATTCGTCATCTATAGGTATATGATCCAAATCGACATCTATACCTCTCGTTTCTTTGATAACCTTACAAGCCTCTTTTTCCTCTGAAAGCGTCTTCAGTCCAAGGAAGTCCATCTTGATCAATCCAGTAGACTCAATAACGTGTCCGTCATATTGCGTAACAGCACACTTCAATTCTGGGAAATCTGGGTCTGGAGCTGTTGAAACCGGAACCCAGTTACTGATAGGATCTCGACAGATGATAAAGCCACATGCGTGGATACCTGTACCACGGATGGTACCTTCCAACATCTTGGCATATTTAATTGTATTACGTTCACGAGGATCTGCAGATACTTCGGCTTCTTGTAATTCCGGTGTACACTTGATCGCATTTGCCAAGTTCATCTTCATTCCATCAGGCAAACGCTCCGGTATTGATTTCTTCAAGAAGTTGGAACGATCCAAAGGTAATTTCTCTACACGAGCGACATCTGCGATGGAGTTCTTGGTTGCCATAGTACCATACGTGATAATATGGGCACAGTTTTCATGTCCATACTTATCCATAACCCATCGCAATACTTTTCCACGACCATCATCATCAAAGTCGGTATCAATATCCGGAAGGTTCACACGGTCTGGATTCAAGAAACGCTCAAACAGCAAATCATACTTCAATGGATCGATCTTGGTAATTCCCAGACAATATGCGACAACAGAACCTGCTGCGGACCCACGACCTGGACCTACCCACACTCCCAACTCCTTACGAGCTGAATTGATAAAGTCTTGTACGATAAGGAAGTAACCAGGGAAACCCATCGTCTTCATTACGTGCAACTCGAAATTTATATGTTCCCGCACATTATCAGCAAGAGGGTCTCCATATCTTTCTTTGGCACCATCATATGCTAACTTCGCAAGATAATCGGCCTCAAACTTTATTCGATATATTTTATCATATCCTCCTAATCGGTCTATCACTTTTTGACCTTCCTCTGGCGGAAGTTGATTTTCTCCGTTCTCATCAGAAGTAAACTCATCATAAAGCTGTTGCTCAGAGATCTTTTGTCTCCATTCTTCTTCTGTTCCGAAAGATTCCGGAATTGGGAAGAATGGCATAATTGGGCCATGCTCTATGCTATAGGTCTCTACCTTATCAAGTATCTCAAGCGTATTTGACAATGCCTCTGGTATATCAGAGAACACTTCATTCATTTCCTCTCGTGTCTTGAACCATTCCTGTTTAGAATAGCGCATTCGGTTAGGATCGTCAAGATCCTTACCTGTAGACAAGCACAGAAGATGATCATGGGCCTCTGCTGTCTCTTTATCTTCAAAGTGACAGTCGTTTGTACATACCAGTTTTATACCGTATTCCTTCGCGAACTCTACGAGAACTTTATTAGCCTTTTCCTGAAGAGGATAGGTTTCACGGTTAGCAATAACAGTAGGATCTGTAACCTTATGACGCTGCAACTCTAGGTAATAATCATCCCCAAAAACACGATGATACCATTCACAAGCTTCCCGTGCTCCCTCTAAATCTCCTTTTAGAATTTTACTAGGGACTTCACCTGCAATACAAGCTGAGCATACGATAAGGTCTTCATGATACTTTTCTAGATCTTCACGATCCGTACGAGGTCGCATGTAATATCCATCAACCCATGCTCGACTAACCAACTTGATAAGATTTTTATAACCATTATAATTTTTGGCAAGAACAATAAGGTGGTAACCACCCATATCACCATGTTCCTTAACCTTCTCTTCTTTTTTATGATGGGCAACATACATCTCACAGCCGAAAATAGGTTTAAAAGGTTCCAAGCCCTCTTTCTTCCTCTTCTTATTTATTCCAGCGCAATAATCGGCAAACTCTTTAATACCAAACATTACACCGTGATCGGTTATAGCCATACCCTTCATTCCATCTTTTATAGCCTTGTCTACAAGATGATTGATTTTAGACAAACCATCCAATATGGAATAATGTGTATGTACGTGTAGATGTATAAAATCTTCCATGTGAATAATAAAATTATGCGATTTGGGAATGTAAAGTTACGTCTATTTTTCGAGAACACCAAAAGAATAGAGCGAAAAATTTGCTAAAATCGATAAAAAGGACTAACTTTGCACCGATATAATGGAAGTAAAAATCCTACTATGGGACAGAGAATAAAGAAAATAAAGAAAATCAGAATACATCGCGAGGGTGTTGAACAGTTAGTTTGTGGTGCTATCGGCATTGTTGCTATAGCGACTTTGCTATGGTATCTTTTTGAGACAAAGATTCCTTTCTGGAGTTTTGTTATCGTTTTTGGTACCATCTATGGCATTGTGTTGAATTTCTACCGTTGCCCTATCCGATACATCAATATAGAAAACACAAACAAATTGGTCGTTGCTCCTGCCGATGGAAAGATTGTCGTTATCGAAGAAGTTGAGGAAAACGAATATTTCCACGACAAACGATTAATGATTTCTATCTTTATGAGCCTTTGGAATGTACACGCCAACTGGTTCCCTGTAGATGGTAAAGTCAAATTTGTTCAGCACAAAAACGGGAACTATCACAAAGCATGGTTGCCTAAAGCAAGCGAAGAGAACGAGCATGCTGATGTAATGATTACAACTGAAGATGGAACAGATATTCTGTGCCGTCAGATTGCTGGTGCTGTTGCTCGTCGAATCGTAACTTATGCTAAGGAAGGAGAAGATTGCTATATTGATGAGCACTTAGGTTTCATCAAACTAGGTTCTCGCGTTGACGTTTACCTACCTATTGGCTCTGAGGTTTGTGTCAAGATGGGACAAGCAACAACAGGAGACCAAACTATTCTTGCAAAATTGAAATAATGAGTATAAAAAGACATATTCCTAACACGATTACATGCTGCAACCTGATATCTGGCTGTATCGCAACAACATTCGCTTTTTGTGGTAATCTCCAAATAGCCCTTCTATGGATTATCATGGGTGCAGTTTTTGATTTCTTTGATGGCATGAGCGCCAGATTACTAAAGGTATCATCACCAATTGGTAAAGAATTAGACTCTTTGGCCGATGATATTACCTTTGGACTAGCTCCATCAACAATTGTCTTTTGGTTATTGGGGGTAGTAGAATATCCATCTTTCCTTGAACCATACAGAAGCGTTATCCCATTCTTTGCCTTTGTAATGGCAGCATTTTCTGCATTAAGATTGGCTAAATTTAATTTGGACGAAAGACAGACTACTAGCTTTATTGGTTTACCGACTCCAGCCAATGCTTTGTTCTGGGGAGCATTAATCGTTTCTAATCCATCATGGCTTATTCATGGCTCATATTCATTATTCATCATATTAGCTATGGTATGCATTAGTAGCTATCTGTTAATCAGCGAACTTCCTATGTTTGCTTTGAAATTCAAGCAATGGGGATGGAAAGGTAATGAAATAAAATATTACTTCATAGCTCTTTCCATCATATTGTTCTTCGTTTTGGGAATCTGGGAAGCATGGGCAGTTATCATTGCATGCTATGTTCTAATTTCCATCTTCATGTTTTTAAGAAAACATTAAAATTTCACAGAAACTCGTTTACCCATATAATCAACGCTCTTAGCAGAGCCTTCGGGTAAGTTAATTATAAATTTGCAAATATGTCTCATATTTGCAAATTTTCCGTTTTGTCTATTAATAATAAAAGTACGGCTATCATCTTTCCATTCTAGAAGTATCGTAGAATACTCTCCCTTCTCATAATCGTAGTTCGTACCATTGCCATCATACAACAAAAATTTTGCATCCCCACCAGGATATATACGAACTTCCATAGGCTTATCAGAGTTCTCCGTTGTATATTGTCTATCAGGTCCTAAAGGAAGAATAGAACCAGCACGAGCGAAAACTGGTATATGCGATTTGACAACTGGAACATCTACATATTGTGCACCTGAATAATACTGATTGGTTTTGATATCATACCAACCAGAAGAATTCTTAGGCAAATAGACTTTAGCCTTCTTAACTCCTTTTTCCAAGATGGGAGAAACCAACAAGGATTTACCAAACATATATTCTGTCGATTGCTTCAAAGCCTCATCATCATCAGAAAAATCAAAGACAAGAGGTCTCATCAGAGTAGAACCTTTATAAGTTATTTCTGCTGCATTACTATATATATAAGGTAGCATACGATAGCGCCAATTTATATTATCAAGGATAATGCTTTCAACTTCTGAACCATATCGCCACGGCTCTGTATCACTCATATAACCATGAACACGCATCAATGGCAGATAGACACCAACTTCTATCCATCTAAGCATACGCTCTATATAATCCAGATTCGTATATTGATCATAAGGTCGAAAGAAGCCACCAGCATCAAATGTCCACCATGGCATACCAGCAGCAGCCATGCCTAATCCTGCAACGATCTGATGATGTAATGTTTTCCAATCATTACCAACGTCACCACTCCACATGGCAGCTCCATATCTTTGAATACCAGGATACCCACAACGCGTAAGTATCATCGACCTACGCTGATCATCATCTTTACGCAATCCCTCATAAACCGTTTTATTTACTAATAGCGGATATACATTACGAAAGACCTCACCATGATACTTACCATTCATAACCATACGCCCCATAAGGTCATCATTCTCAGGCTCGGTTGCATCTTGCCACCAAGCATCAATGCCAATCGGCCTCAACAGACGTTTACTAAAATTATTCCAATAACTCTCTGCAGCTTTAGGATTAAAGAAATCTATCCATTGTGTCCCTGGTATATAATAACCACTCTGCCCCATCTGTTTACCAATTACTGAATTAGGATCTATCTTTGACCAGACTGAGACCATCAATCGCATGTTCATACTATGAAGACTATCAACCATCGCCTTAGGGTTAGGATAATCCTTTTCATCAAAGCGCATTGAATTCCAACCATATCTCCCCCAATATTGCCAGTCTTGAACCATCATATCGACAGGAATACTTTTCTGACGAAATGTTTTTGCAACATCCAGTAATTCGTGCTGACTATGAAAACGTTCACGGCAATGGATATATCCCAATGCCCATTTCGGCATTAATGGAGCACGTCCTGTGACAGTACGAAAGTTCTCGATGATTTGATCAGCAGAGCCTACAAAAACTGTAAAATCCACATCCTCACTTACTGGAGAACGGAATATAGTATATTCTTTATCCTCATCAGATTGTTTTCCGATGCGCTTTACATAAACGACGGGCTTATCATTCTGTTCCAATTCTGCATCAATAATATGTCTACCCGCCGTCAGATGTACAATTGTAGATGCCGTTGGTGGAAGCCATAGATTATTTAAATCGATGACGTTTTTTCCATCAATAGACAGTTGATGTCGCCTAGCCATCTTCTGTCCTACGTCCAACAATATAGAATAATCTCCTGTTTTATCAATATTTATTTGACCCTTAAAAATATTCTTACGTCTTACCTCTTCTTTACCACCTTCTGTAGAAGTAACTTGAACGACTTCTTCTTTTTCTCCACCACTTGAACGATACAAGTTTATGCATGAATCTCCTGGGTTAAACTCAGTCAAGCCATAGTTATTCCATAGCAAGCCATATCCTAAACTAGATATCATCATTGGTATAGATATCTGCGTATTAACCTGAGTTAGCCTCCTACTTAACCCCTTTATGTTGGTATACCCATCCTGAAATTGTCCCAATCCATAAAGATATTCATGTCGAGGAGACTCTATCCTTAATTGTGATATATAGGTTGGATCTGAATAAATTGAAGATGCTTGTAAAAGAATCTGATCTGCAAGAAAGACTCGTTTTCCTCTATTGTCAAAGATTTCTACAACACCTTGCTTTCCATCAATAAGAATGTTCATGTTTAAAGTTGAAATCTTGACACCAGAATTTATTTTACAAACTTTATATTTTACATGGTCAGCACAAGGAACATATACATAATCCGGTAATATCGGATTCGTTTTCTCTAAATATTTAAATCGAACAGATCGATTCGTCAACAAAGATATCTGTAGACTGCCCTTTCCAAAAGGAAAAGACAATGCATCAACAGACAAGACAACAAATAACAAGAAAAGTACGAAAAAGGAGCGTTTCATATTCTACTTTTTATCAATAATCATATAATTACCACTAAGATGCATAAAGGCAAACAGTCGTAAAAGTCCATCATAATAAGCATCAAAATATCCATCTTGTTCCACTTCATGCTTAGCATTCCAAAGAGCATCAACAAACTCTTTGCGCTTCTGATGCTTACACATTTGTGATGCCGCAGCCAAAGTTGCAACAAGTCCAATAGAATGGCGAAGTTTCTTTGGGAATGTTCCTGCAGCTATAATCTCTTCTTCAGAAGGTAAACTACCATCAACATTATACTGATCAACATATCGATCTATACCCTTAGAATAAAAAAAATTCTGTATTTTCTCTCCATAAGATTTCTGCCATAAGGAATCCACTCCCGACCATTCATAGTCTAGAGCGACATTCATAGGTACACGCCAAGAATCATACCTGAAAGTCTGCATCTTATGATTACGGAATTCCAGCAGACTACCATCATAGTTGTTTATATCCGGATTAAGCCCCGTTATCTGATTTACCGACTTATGAAGATATTCTCTTGCCTTACTTGCCATCTGGAGATAATAAGACTGTCTACCATCATCTGCATACTTCGCCCAGACCTCATAAAAGGCCGGAATATGATAAGATGGGTCTGTAAATCTACCACCAAACTTGTCTGGAGTAAATGTTATCAGTTTCGTTTTACGATCAATCAAAGGCATAACACCTGAATTGCCTTTCTTCTCGAAAGAGCAATTCAAGATGTTCTGAGCCTCCTTTTTATAATCTATTCCAGTATGGTCTCCCCAACGGTTTGAAGCAAAAAGAAGAGAGGTTATATAATACAGTTCGCCATCCGATGCCGACCCCTCTGCATTTCGTGTACCATCTACTTTACAACTCCAAGCAAAATATCCCTTGCGTGGACCTGTCTGATGCTGCATATACTTTTTGCTCCAGCGCCAAATACGGTCGAAGATATCCTTCTTATTAAGTTCTACCGCAATCATCATCCCATACGACATACCTTCTGTTCGTACATCAGCATTCTTTATATCACTAATATACCCCAAACTATCACCAATTTCAAAGTATACCTTATTGGGACCATAGAATACATCATAGAATACTTGATCTAATTTTCGTGATACCTCATCGGGAGGATATCCCAATTTCACAAACAAATTCGTACTCTTTTTCGCATGACAGACTCCAAATGCCACAACAAGGAGAAGTGTTGATAATATTTTTCTGGTATTCATCGTATAGAGTTTCTATGCATTATATAATGATTAATTGTATCTAAAGAAATCAACATCTACATATCCCCCATTCTGTTTGGTAGCATAATTGAAAATGGCAAAACGTGTACCCATAAAGAAACGACGATAATCAAAGATCATTCTATA
>Ga0256407_10001258_pt1 | contig 54929 bp, 62 predicted proteins | sample RumenRJG_04DNA_FD_193489 | JGI IMG/M metagenome (GOLD analysis project Ga0256407, IMG submission 193489) | Bovine rumen microbial communities from Lethbridge, Alberta, Canada - RJG_04 | ecosystem: Host-associated > Mammals > Digestive system > Stomach > Rumen | place: Canada: Alberta... | reverse complement strand
TATCCTAGATCCTTTCAATTGTTACATCTTCAATTTGTATTATCTCTGCTCCGACAGCCAGCTTTATAAGACGGCGGTTTGAAGAGTTGATATCGTAATACTCAGAGAGAGAGAAACATTTTGCATCATAAAAATAAAGAGTTTGCGTGTCTGGGGTATCCTGGGACCCACCAGACATTGTTATCATCAGTCTGCCGTCTTGCAGACTTTGTTTCGTAAACCACTCGAACATGCCGAGGTCTTCCTTGCCAGGGGCAACAACTGCCAGTTCAATTCTTTCGCAACGTGCTACGCCCTGTGGGCAAAAAGCATTGTAAGGACGATTGAAAATGAATTTGCAGTCAGCCACCAAGTACCGCTTTGAATAGCGATTGATGGTGTTGTCACCGAATTCTAATACTGCTGTTAATGCCATAATTTGTCTTTTTTTTAATTCTGATGCAAAGATACTAATTCTGAGTGGTCTGTCCAACACTATTCTTGCAAATTTGTTTCTTCTTGTTGCGACAGTTTTGCCTTTTTGCGACAAAACAGGGTTTTATCGCTGGTAACTGTCGCGAAATTATTTCTCGGCAGCTTTTTTATTCACCGTCACCTTTACCTTATCCGAATATTTATTATCGGCAGATGTCACCGTTATCTCTGCTGTACCGGCTTTGCCTGCTGTGACATTGCCAGTACCGCTGATAGTGGCCACTGATGTATTTGAAGACGACCAACTTACTTCCATTGCATTGGGATTATTCAATGTGATAGGCTTGGGCTCATCTCCTTCGTTAAGGGATATCTCCTGCTCTGTAATGTAAAGAAGTCTGTTTTGCGTAATCTTGACATTGAACGCTTTGTTGGTCGGAGCATGAAGGAATTTCACTGTCCCCTCACGCTGGGCAACCTTGTTCTTGAGAGCTGATACGATGACCTCCTGAGTCCAGTATCCTTTGCCTCCAGCTTTTTTCTCTCCAACTTTTAACCAGTCGACCTGAGGCAGTACAACGACGTCAACATTCGCAGCTACTGTAATCCCGCGGGTACCGCCAAGCTCATCTATAACTACTGGAGACTCATCAACATTGAAAACGACGCTGAACTTCTGACTGATGGTGATACTTACTTCCTCATCACCATGGGTATTCTTGATTTTAACAGTAGCACTACGGTCTTGTCCGCTTGTATTCGCATCAATGCGGAAGCTGACAACAGAAGTCTTGGATGCTCTGGTTTTCGAACCACTGACGAGTGTAATCCAATCGTAGGGGATATTGACTTTGTATGGAACATTGCTCTCTACGTTTACAGAGACAGTGTTCCCTTCCATAGGTGCTTCTAACTCCGGTTTGTCTACTTTCAACGTTGTCGTGAATGGCTGGTTAATGTATATCTTTATCGGCTCCTTTATGGCTCCGGCTTTTTGTGCCTCCTCATTACCGATGGTGATTACGGCGTCACGGTTCTTATAACTGGTGTTCTCATTAATGCGAAGTACTATTGAAGAAATGCTGGCAGCTCTTGTCGTACCGGTATTCCTAGTACTCGTAGGAAGGGTTATCCAGTCATATTCGGAAGGAATATTCACTTTATAAGTGATATTACTCTCAATGTTTATCGTTATCGTTTCACCGACCATGTCAACATTGAAAGCTGTCTTATCTGCTTTGAACACAGCATTGAATGGCTGATGAATGGATATTGGTATCGACACACCTGCCTGATCGTTTTTGATTGTAACAACGGCATCGCGTTCTTTGTATGAATTGTTTTCAGTGACACTCAGCGAGATAGCAGAGGTAGTCGTCGCTTTTGTATTGCTGGCCTTGGCGAGGGTAACCCATTTGCAATCCTCTGGGATGACAACGTCATAAGTAACATTACTCTCCATGTTAATCGTCACGATGCCTCCTTCCATAGCTACTTCAAAAGCACTGTTGTCTGCTTTAAATACTGGTTTGAATGGCTGGCGAACTGTTATCTTACCGGATATACCGGTATCTTTGCTTGCGACGGTGATTGTGGCAGTACGTTCCTTATAACTGGTGTTCTCCTTTGCTACAAGAGTGAATGTCGACTCTTCCAAGGCTCTGCTCTTAGCTGCCTCTGGGGCAAGCGATATCCAGTCGCAGTCAGCAGGGATGAACACTTCATTTTTGACATTGCTTTTCATCTCGACTGTGATATTGCCTCCTTCCATCGGTACATCGAAGGATGACTGGTCGAAGATGATGCTATTGGTTTGTTCCTGGGTGACAGTGAACGCACGTATGGTATTATTAATCTTGTCGGCCAGTGTGATGGTGGCAGTACGGGGATCGTAGGTCTCATTGGCCTTGACAGTGACCGTCAGTTTGCTGTTTGCCACGTCAAAGGCAGCAATACACCACTCCTCGCTGCTCATGCATTCGTAGCTCGACAGGTCTTCATGCCTGAATGATAGAGTCTTTGTGGACTGAGCAGAGGTGAACGTCATATCCTCGATGATCAGTTCCTTAAGCCTGCTGGTATAGCTGTTGTCTGAACAGGCAGTAAAGATTGTCGCTACAATTGCAAGCAGCAGATATAATAAATGTTTCTTCATAAGTCTTTCTCTATGTAAGTGAAGGTGGTATTACCAATAGTGAATTTTCGTCCGTGATAGAGCCATACGTCACTGCCTGGCGTTAATGGCTTATCGTTTACAAATACTCCTTCCTCAAGGGCTGTCAGACGGATACTGTCAATATGTTTGTGTATCTCAGCTTGTACGGGTGACACCTGACCATTGACATCCCATGACAACTGGATACTGCAATCTACTGACTTTCCAATGGTTACAGAACGGTCGGGAGCTAAGCGCAACCATTTATAGAGTGCTATATCCATCTCCTTAATCGCCCCCTCCACATGCAGGAAGTAACGCTCGGAACGTGGTGTTGCTCTTGCGATACATACCGCGATGGCAACAGAATAGGCGATAAAGCCTACAAGAAGAGTCAGACGGTAGTTTATGAATGAGTTGAAATAGACTAGTCCCCACAAAAGTGCCGTTAAGACAGCTATTCCGCATGACGCAATGATGATTGACTTGCGGAAGGTAGTGCGCGTCTTGATCGTTGCTGCAAACATGATTACACCACTTAAGAGTACCCAGGGAATCCAGTCAATAATGAAAGTGTTGCTGGTGAGGTGGAGTATGATGGATATGGTACAGCCTAACACGCAGCACAGAAATCCCACTGTTCCTGCCATGAACGAGCGTAACAGCATCTCAGCAATTCTATGCATCCACTTACGGCGATTGATGGTTAAGAACGACAGGAAGAAAGTAAGCATGAATCCTACTGTCTGACCAAATCCGGGAAGGTCACTGAGATATGAGCTGTACATGAAATGCAGATTTCCCGCCTCATCCGTTGTAGAGGTTGCCTCATGATACATCTTATGTATATACTCGATAAGGGCCTGGGAGTTGGAATGGTCTTGGTTGACAAACATACACCATGCGAAAAATCCTGCAATGACACCAACGACAGCCCACTTAAGATAGAACAATGCGTTTCTGACATCAAGCAGATTGTGCTGATTGTAATAATGTGAACCTTCCTTACAATGGCGACCGTGTTCGGGACAGTGATATTCATTCTCATCCCAACACTCCTTATGCATGGTATGCTTACATTTGATAACAACCTCGTCGCCTTTCTCAAATTCTCCCTTACAGAGATAACACGACTCAGCAACAGGCATGCCGTCAACGCTCATGTTGTTGCCGCTATATCTGATGATATATTTGCGTTTAAAGAACCTGTAACGTATATATGGTTCAACAAACTGGAATATAATCCATACTATTAAGATTATGAATAATGTTGTAAGGATTCCACTGATGATAATCTGGACTATACTTATGTCGTTAATGACAATTGGGCTATAAGCTGACCCAAGTGAGAATTCGGTAGAACCCTTAGCTACCAGATCACCAGTGGACTTGTCGTAGAAACCTATCTGAAGTTTATGGAGGCTGCCTCGGTAAAGCTTACCATCGGGATTCTCTAACGTGACATAGAAAGTTGACAGGTCGACATTGAAATCTTTTAGCATGTCAGCCTCCATTTCCTGCCAGTTGAAAGATGACTGATAGACGCCATTCATATCCTTACATAAAAACTGAAGAATATTAGCATCGTCGTTGGTAAGCGACATAGCGGTGATTACGTCATCACTGGAAGCACCAGAGGAGATGTTTGCATAATATGTCCATATCGTGCCCTTCAGCGCTGTCGCCTTGTCGGCCAACACCTGTTGAAGTGCGAAATGCTGAGGGTCGATAGGCACGTCTTTATCATATGTCTTTCCTCCTGAGAGGATGATCATTACCTTGTTTTTGGTATTCCCAATGGCTGTACTGTCATCAGAGAACTCCTCCATCTTAGAAAGGATAGAACGGTATAGATATATGTATGACGGGTCGCGATGTACGAAATAGTAGTTGACAATATAGTCAGTGAGCTCATACGTCTCAGACACATCATCACCCTGCATGAAGGCAATATATATACTCTGTTGGTCGTGGCCGATGTGGGCTCTTATTTCTTTTACGGCACTGAGTTCTTGATCAATCTGCTGCTGTGGAAGGCTGAGGTCGACAAGTAACAGTATTTTAAGATTAAGTTTCTTCAGGGTCTCCCTGCTGGGATTGGATACTTTTGTTATCACGGGTTGGCTTTCTTTGCCATACTTGCCCGGCAAGAGCTGCACCTCCTGAAGAGACCTTACAACCACTTTGGTAGAATCCATAAGGTCATAGTCTCCAATATCATGTAGCAGATTGACTGACAACAGCATTTCTTTATTGTTGTCAGAGAACTTTAAATCTGATATATGCAATGCATCTCCAGTCGTCTCCTCTTGCTCCTCGGTTGACAGCATGTCGTCAATGTCCGGGTTCTGCAGTTCGTCACATGCAGTAAAGAGGAAAAGGGAAAGGAGGAAAATACTCAATCTTCTCATATCTTATATCTATTATATTGTCGGATAATTATGCTGACCATTCATCATATCTTTCATCTTCTTTGCTTGTTCACTCGCAGCCTTGAGAGTCTTTATCTTAGCATTTAGGAGATTAAAGAACATAAGCAGGATGGCCACAGCTGCCAGGCCTATCAGGTAATCCTTGATACGCTGGATGAAAGGCTTATATTCCATTGCCTGGATCTTTGCAGATATACTCTGCAACTGGAAGTATTTATTCTCTAGGGCCTTCATCCTCACCTTAAGTCCAGGAAAACTCTCTGAAGCAGTCTTTGCCTGACCGTAGCTTGTATCGATATCAGCTAATATTGCCTGATCCTCGGCCTTGACTTTTTCAAGCTTGGCAGCCAGTTTCGGGGATATAGAGTATTGCATGGCCTGCTTATACAACTTACGATAGACCTTGTCCTGACCCCAGATGAGTTCCTCTGCCTTGGAGAAGGCGGAGAGCAGATCGTATTGCTGTTGTCTTGATGCCAAGGTGTCGGTCACCATCTGTTGCATCTGCTGGATCCGTGCCAATTCGTTGAGCAGACTGTCGTTATCGGCAATATATACTTGCTGAGCCTGAGAGTAGGCATCCCAACGCGAAGAGAATGAATTGACTGCTAATGACAGCGACTTCACTCTGTTTGATATCGCTTCAAGGAGAGGATCTGTCAACGGCATATCATTATCGATGTCCATACGGAACCTGCTCAGAGCACCTAGCTGGATAAGTTCTTCCTTAAACAGCGTCATGCGCTCATGGATGGCTGTGTATGTGGAGTCGAGCTCTTCATCCACAGACATCTCTTCCTGTGCCCATACTGACGACGGCAGTACGGACAACAAGAGAATCGTTATGAGCAGTTTCCCTATAATCTTCATTGACTATTACAATTATTCTTATAATATCGTTCCGCCTCACGGAATACAGACAGGGCTTCACGTTGTTCTTTAGTATATATTCCTTGAGATTTTACAGCGTCATTTACCGTCTTAATGACATCTTCCACATTCTTTATTATATCACGACGCTCCACAGGATCAGTTGATAATAGCCATCTGGCAACAGAAATGTCAATAGCACGGGCTTTGGCCAGGATCATTCTTTCATTCACGCCCTCACCCATCATTACTTTTTCTGCATCGGAATCAACTAACTTACATTTCATCCTCGAGATGGAATCGGTATACAGATTATATGTTTCAAATATCTGTTGCAGTTCAGGACATGAGGTAAGGGTGTCTTTACGTGGATATTGTTTCTTAAGGGTCACCTGTAACTCCTTAAAGACAGTCATCAGATCCTCGCTGGTAACAATTCCGCTGCCATATTTCTTATTCAGGCTGTTGTAACTTTTACGTATACCATCAAGCGCAGCCTTTGCCGAGGCGATGTCTTCATCCATTCCGAAACAGGGGTTACGTTGTATATTAACATGATACTCGGTGTAGAGATCACGTCCAAAACCAATCTCATACTGACGTTTGTTGAGGTGCTTGCTGATATCGCTCATCAACATCACATCACGCAGCCTGACAACTACAGAATTGGATTTGTTCTGAATGTCAAAGGTCTGGCTGATATAATCGTTGACCATTGAATATTCTTGTGGCGCTGGCTGTAATCTTTCGTAGTCAATCCAGCGATGGAAGACATATTGTTTTTTCGGTTTAGGTACAGTGCTCTTGAAGAGTTTCGAGATCTTGAATTTATCCGTAGGGTCAAATGTGACTACGTATGGAAGCTGGTCAGGTCGTATCGTACGTCCTTTTATCAGTGGCTTGTATCGTACATCTTCCCTGAATACGAAGATCATACGATATGAGATAAGACTGACTGTCAACTGGTTAGCAGCTTCATCAAAAACAAACTTTACCATTATATCCTTGTCGGTGGCATCGCCTTCCATACTGATATGGTCTGTGTAAGGCTGGTCCTGACTGACAGTAATATCCCTGATATTCATCCCAAGGCGCTGATCAACTGATTGTATACCTTGTCCGTTGGTGTGCTGTGATGCAAAGCAACATAGAAACAGAATATATATCCCGCAGACTATGTTTCGACTTACTAAGCTACTATATCGATTACTCATGATTCTATATCTTCTTTTGTTTGATCAAAATAAATCCATTCGTTAGGCTCTCCCTGTCTGATGACCCATGAAGCTACCTTCAGGTCTTCCGGAAATGGAGGTTCGGAAACAGCGTGATAGAGATCATATCTAAGGTACTGGGCCACACGTTCTACTCCCCATGCCAGGTCTGTGTATGAATCGGCCATATTGATGCACACGCGACCTGCGAAGTCTCCGAAGTAGCGGATGTTAGGATGCCAAGGGTGTGGTATGGAATGTCCCTGTTCGTCATGGAGAAGGAAACGGAACGATGGTGGCGCATCCACAGAGGGGTAGCAGTCAGGGAGGTCAATCCGCATCTTATATCCAGTGGCGTAAATGGGCATGTTCTTTGCTCCAGGCTCACCGAAATGCTCCATATTGGTGACACCGCAGATACTCTTGAGCTGGTAGCAGATAAGGTAGGCTGTTGGCAGACCAGCAGTATTCCTGCGGATGACATCACATGAGATATCATGTCTACCCTCCATCAACTCATCTAGCTGCTGCCACTCATACAACAGACGTCGATTGCGTCCGCTGAACTGACTTGTTAAGTATCTGCTACTCTCTCTCATCCTGGGAATGGGTCTGGAATTAGAAACACCTTGTCACCATTCTGGACGTTGTAGTCCATCAGTGTCTGGTCATTTCGTCCTATTCTCGGTCTGAGCACTCGTATCTCATGCACATCAGGATCTTCCTTTCCAAAAAAATAGTCGAGTGGGGCACCTGTATCGTCTATCGAGGGGAAGTCAAAGATAAGTTTTCCGTCCTCACCGATGGCATGACGCAAATTCGTCATTAGCGTGCTAAGCGGTGCTTCAGGATTGACAACCTTGAAACGAACCGTTTTGTTCTTATATACAATATCTAATAAGAAATCGTCCATAATACTATTTATTTTTCTATTTGAATTGTTATTACTATTGGGTATATGTTGGTACTCCTGACTTCTATCATCTTCTGTAGAAGCATCTCAACCAAAGATATCTTTTCTTCAAAGCTGCGTTTTACGAAGGTATTATCTGCCAGTAAGATATCAACGACTATCTCATATCCAGGACCATTTTTCTCAATCTGTTGACGGCGGTTGACCGAGATTGATTTGATCATATCGCGGATGATACCATAGCGGGTCAGCAGTTCATTATAACAGAAAAGTTTGATATCTGCAGGTGTCACAATGCGGTCACATGTGGCAATGTAATAACGTGACATACTTGCTTGTGCACTCTCATCAGTTATCTCATCACTTCCCATGACTGGGTTGGCAATCTGATAAGTTAGTGCAGAATTCAGTCCGGTCGGGACAATAAACGTACTGTCGGCATTAAGAGATGCATTGACAGTTGCTCCTGATGTGGTCAGATAACTTACATCCAAGCTACCGTCTTTAGTCTGTAACAGTTTTGTGTCGCGCAGTAGGATATATACACCTGGAACCTGACGTAACTGGTCTTTTCTGGCACTATCGGCCAATCGGAGCAGGATCTCCTGTAATGCCTGCATAGTCTTGTCTCCGGAAATTCCTTTCAGACCCTGGAAGGCATAATAGTCAGAGTGATACCTGGCTATAACGGCATTCAACAACTTAACCAGTCTTCCCTGATTGAATCTGTCGGCAGCCACTCGACGTATCTCTATAAGACTGTTGCCATAGAGCTGTTCTTCTGAAGGGCGTACAGCGTGCAGGAATTGAATATCTGAATGCTCCACATCCTTGTCATAACCTCCGACTCGTGATATTGGTGTCTGACCTGACAGTGTAGTGCTGTGAAGTTCAGCATTTACAAGAATCACTGGGTTAAGGATCAGTTTGCTCTTGTCAAATTTGAAATTCTCATTGATGCCAGAGAATTCGAAGATTAAGTCAAACGAATCAGTCTCGACATTAGTGGATTGTGATACATTGTAAGGACGTATAACAAAGATCCGTAAATTCTGTCTGGCAAACAAGTCAAGACAGGTGGCAGACGCCTCGTATGTCTGTGACCTGTTATACAGGATTGTGTCAATGCCGAAACAGTCAGACAACGGCAGTTCCGAATAGTCCCATGGCTTGGAAATAGGCATCTGTTGTCTGTTCAGTGTGATGTTGACATCCTGGAAATTCTGGTTCTTAATAGCGAAGGCGAAACCAGACAGGTCTCTTATAGGAGAACTGAAATTCAGTGTCACTTTCCAACGGCGACCATCAATCCTGACAATGGCTATATCTTTTACATTAAGAAGACGGGTCTTCAACAGAGGAATGAATCTGTGATCTGTGCCAGTAAGTGTGAAAGTATTGGAACTGTTAATCTCAAGTTCTGAGATTGGATCCAGAAGTGCTGTTGTTATTACAGCTGTAGCTGGCACAGCATGCCCGATCTCATACGGGGTGAGTAATTGCGCATATTCTTCCAAAACCTCATCTTTCATGGTCTCAAGGTCACTGATACTCTCATTGGCCTGATATGCCAGAGCGGTTATCATGAGTTTAAGGATAGGGTCATTCTCCAATCCCTCAAGTTTGTCGTTGTCATCACTGTGTTGCCATATGCTAATAGCCTCATGTAACAACTCTTCCGCCCTCTGTCTTGTTTCAAATATGGTCTGTTTCATTCAATTCTTACTTTTGTCAGTTCCACACTCGTATTGTCTGGTTATAGATATATTCTTCCTTCGTGTCTGCAATAATTCCCTTAACGGTGATATATATCTGTCTTTCTTCACGGATATAGGTCATTGCTACTGCAATATTCTCCAGACGGGTCTCATATTTCTCGATAGCTGCTTTCAACTCTGCCGCAAAGGTGTTGATACTCTTTGATGAACCGGAAATCTTCTTGTCATAGATATTTTGGATATTACTCATAGAGTCGGTATCTCCAGAATCATAAACCACACCTTCATTTTCATTGAACATCTCAAAGCGCAGGTTGTTGAATACAAACCCGAACTGTGGATCAGCTGGTGTGCTGAAACGCTCAGTGGTGATAATAAGGTAAATGACTGCATCGATGGCCTCTTTCTGCTTGTCATTGACCCTGATTCCCTTTTTGGTCAGTTGTAGTGGTATTCTGATACTTGTCATCGACAAATTATATTTGTGGTACGAATTTAAGCTCTTCCGGCTCTGGTACGTAAAGGGCATTAAACAGATTCTCAAACAGATTGAAGTATAACTTTTCGTAGAGCGACTCATTAAGTTGTCTGCCCATCTCGTCAAATTTATCTGTAAGCATTTCCGTAAGCTTGTCTGCACGGTCGTTGAACTCTGTTGTCAGCTGCTCTATAATAGCTGTCTTCAGGGTCTCGTTGATATATGTTGTCAGTTGCTCCGTCTGTTGTCTCATCTCTTCCTGTAACTCTGCCTTCATATCTGCAAGAAGCTTCTCAATGAGTTCGGGATGAAGTCGCTCGTAAAGCTCTGCCTTAGCTTGGGCGAGAAGTGCTTCATAATCGATAGTGTTATCTTCGAGGACCACACCATCCAGTATCACTGCAGCACCAGACATGGAATCCTCGAGCCATCCGAGCCATGCCTGAATATCTGCATGCTGTGGTACTGGGATATCAAGAGGCTGCTTATTGGGGGTTACGATATAGTAGTCGATTGCCTGTGAAATCTCCTGTGTTAGGAGGATAAAGTCTTGCATCGTGTTTTGCAGGCGGTAGCTCTTAAGCATGAAAACATAACGCAGCATGGTCCTTTTCCCTTCACCCTCAGCAAGGTTCGGATGGGTTGCAACTATATTCATAAGGAAAGCATACCTGTCTATATACTCCTTGAATCGCGGATTGTCTTCCAACAGGAGGCACGGAGGCATGAAGTCCGTGTCTACGGAAAAGACTCCATCTGCAGCCTTGAAACGTACCAGTGGGAACAGGTCGCCCGTCTCGATTTCTTCAATAGTGTTAATGCCGTAAGAATAGCGTGGTCTTACGAATGGAACACCTTCCTTTTCGAATTCCGTCTGATCCTCACTGATACCTATGGTAAGATAGTACTTGTCACCGAAGAGCATCGGGATGGATACTTGGATGTCCTCATCGGCATTGACGATCTTTCCTGATGGCAGCAAGGCCATACATTGTAAACCAGACACCTCGAAACGGTTTTTTACGAATGTACCATTACAACTGAAAGGTGCACCGGGAACCAGTCCCATGTGGTTACCTCCCAAAGCAGTGCGTATAGCAATGCGCTGACGGAAGTCCCAGTGTTCTGCTATCCCTAAGAACGTTTCCGCCGTCAGTTCCATACCAGGCATCCAGTTGATTCTTGAATTGATATCCATATCGTATTCTTTTACTATTATAATTCTGTGTTGTAACCCAATATGATTCGGGTGTTTATCTGTTGCTGAACATTATGTTCCTTGATATCTATTTGGCACCATACCTCAACAGGGATAAACCACTCTTGGATGAAATCCTTTAATGGTTTTAACTCCGCATTCTTCTCCTGGTATTCATCTTGTGACATACCTGGAATTAGTATTTCATATCTTACCATCGGCAGCCATTGACGAGTAGAGTCGGTATGGCTGTATCGACCGATAGTCATGTTTACCTCACATTTGAACAACACCTTAAGAAGGTCAGAGACAAATCCGAAGTCGCCACGTCGTTTGCTTACATAAGGCAGAAGAATGGCTGCCTCACGAACATAACGATTTTCAATCTGATCGAGGTCGATTCCAAAATAAGTATTTAAGACATATGAGATTTTGTTCTGAAGCAGATTCTCAACCTGTTTTTCAATGAAGACACTATCGCGGAACTGGAAAGTGTCTATTGGCTTGAAAGTCTCCCTAAGGAGTCTGAGCTTGATTTGTAACTGCTTAAACTTCTCTGACGAATCTTCGCCCTTCAGGTCAGTATCTAAAGTGATGAGTCCCTGCGGTAGAAGTTTTATGAAACAGTCACGAGCTGTTTCAGCCTTCAGTCTTTCAGCGTCAATAGCCAGTAGATCACTGTTATAGTTACGATAGAAAGTTCCCTCATTTTGGACAGTCCACTGGTTTCCTACCTCCGGATAGAGGTAGTTAAGCAGTACTTCTGCCCTAATTTCGGGTATGTTGTTCACTCGTCTCATCTGTTACTTAATTCTAAATAAAAGTCCTGTCCGTCGGCAACAACATGCAGTATGTCATCTTTTGGGATGCCGAGCTGTGCCAAGGAATGTTCCGGATAGGGAAACTCAATGTCGATATGATGATATTCGTGTTGATAGAGGGCGTTTGTCTGAAGACCTTTGAGTGAACAGTCCTGTTCAATATAGTCTTCTACAAGTCGTCCAGGTTGCATGACATATGTACGTTCATCGTTGTCGCGTCTTGACACATAATCTACAAAGCAGTCGTTTGTAAGACATAGTGTCACATCTGTAGTCTCTAATTCCTCATACCAATGTGATAATGCTTCTTTAACCGACATTGTAGCACATACATTCGTTGCCTTTACGGGGGCCCAAAGGTCATGCTCCGGACAGTCGTCATCATATGCTTGGTAGTCGGCAATGTATACTGTCATATGTCCTCCTTCATAATACAACATCCTTCCACACAGGGATGTCCCGAAGTCTTTTTGTATAAGCTTCAGAGCCTCCTGTACCTGTATTGCCCCTATGACAGAGGCAATAATGGAAGTAGTAGGAGCAGAACCAGCCAACTCTTGTCTGTGTATTATACCAGAACATGGCATGCGCTGAGACAGTTCTTTTAATCCTTCTGGTCCGAGGTTACATGCATAGCAATTCTTCCCGGGAGCAAATACGCGGGCGGTTCCCTCAAGGTTGTCTATTCCTCCGTCAACCCAAGGAACGCCTGCTCTCATTGCAAGGCGGTTGATGCAGTACCGGGCCCAGCGGCTGTCTACGCAACCGATTATCACATCCATCTTCCTGATCAGTCCGAGTCCTACATCGAAGGAAATATCACCGAAGATGGTTTTGATCTCTAAGGACGTATTTATCTGTTTCAACCGCTCCTCGATGACGTCCACCTTCCGACGGTGTCTCTCTGCATCTTCCTTGGTGAAGAGGATGCTACGTGTAAGATTTCCTATCTCCACGAAATCGAAATCAACGGCTACGATATGAGTGACTCCCATAAGCACCAGGTTCTTCAGCACCTCGTTTCCCAAGGCACCGCAGCCAACGACCATAACATGGGCGGCATTAACCTGATCTTGTCTGAAACCACTCATTTCTTTTTTTTCTTTAATTCCAGTTTTACATATGTAAGGTCATTCCCTTCAACCATGATAACCTTTTCTGTATCATAAAACCCATTTTTGCTTAATCTGATTCTGCATTTCCTGCCAGCTGTGAGTTGTTTTACTATGCAGGGTGTGGTACCTTGCAGCTTGCCGTCAATATATACATCCGCCCCAATCTCATTGGAATGGATATTTACCATTCCGTAGAAATCCGACTCCTTTCTTTGCATAACTACTAAAGAGTCGTTCAATGTCTCGTAAAATATCGGAGCAACCACAGGCGCCTTAGTTTCGTCGGTGGTATTGCTCTGGGCTATAACTACTTCGGACTTCTTGACCGTTTTTGAATTGGTTTTTGATCTAGACGATAAGATTGGGTGTAGCTCATCCGATTTCAGTTCTATTGTTTTCTTTTCCCGCCAACCAACATTTACCGTCGCATCATAATACTTCAGACTGTCTTTTAATATTATAAGATTATGATCACCCTCTCTGAGATGACCGCTGGTGCCTTGGGTCTTACCGATGAACTGACCGTCAATAAGGATGTCGCAACCCTCTAAAGGTGTCTTTACATTGATGTACGAATATATCGGTTGTAAAGACAAGGATATGGTCTGATGTTCTTCATCAGTCAACTCAAAGTCTCCTTCTTCCTGCAGGTGGAAAGGTGACTCTGCGAGAAAAGTATGTTTCCCTATAGGTAAATATAATTGTTTCTTACCATCATGGATAAGTGTCATTGTGCTATCAACTGTCAAGATTGCATCATTAGGTTGTATCTCAAAGATTACCCACTGCTTCTGTAACTTATATTCTTTATCAGGTGATACCGCGACAAGAGAGGCTGTATAACGTTTCTTCTTACGTAGCCCTTTCTTTGCCGGTACTTTCCACGTCAACTGCCCATAGTCAGGGTGCTTTACTACAATAAATGAAGTCTTGTCAGGTGTCTTCAGTGTCAGCACGCCTTCACCTTCCTCTGCAGCTATCTCTTCCTTACCGTTGGCAAGGAATGTAAAACCATTTTCGCTAGTCTTGAGGTCAAGTATGGCTTGCTGTTTGTCTGTCACAATATGGTTCATGTTGAAAATACCTTTCTTGACTGTGGCATATTGAAGGATATGCATCTCCTGAGCCGACACAGGGGATAGGGTACAGTTAATGGTGAACAGTAAAATAAGAAAACCTCTCACTTTAATCACTTTCCTTGGGTCATCATACTTCCGCTGGGGTTAACAACAGAAATCTGTCCTCCCCATGTGCACATACATTTGGCGTTGTTGATAAGTGCTGGCTGCCCCATAACTTTTACTTGCCCTGGAGGTGCCCAAGGAGCCGTAATAACAGGAACACACGGCATAGGTGTCAATACTCCCATGGCAGCAGCAGTAGCCGATGCAACAGTGGGGTTTGCCATTGACTGGCACATTCCAAATGGCATTATATTTGCCATGGGGACCATGTCCATAATCGTTGCCATAAGCATGTTTCCACACTTCGGTCTGAGTGGTATGATAACCATCAGCGACGACGGTGCCATGCCAAAACTGCATTGGAGCATAGCTCCCTGACATACAAAATTACCCATATACCTTATTATATATTATATTAAAAAATAGTTTTTGCAAATCTTACACTTAAAACAGGGTAGACCTTCAGAGCCTTTGTAAAGCTGATAACATTACCCATTGCTCCAGGGATGTTAGTCAGATCCTTAGACATGTCTGTACCGTCATGCAGTCTCTGAACGGGAGTACCTCCCCATATCATTACCCCAAGTTCTGCAGAAATCTTCCAGTCATCATGTGACTTCACTAAACGACCTGTATATCCTGCACCAATATATGGCTTGATAGCATTTGTCGTTGTGACTATGTTTACCTTGCCACCTTCTGTGGGATCGGTAAGGTAAGCATCGCCTTTCTTATGCTGGATAAGTCCTATGGTGCGATCTTCTGCATAGTCACCAGGATAGAGATTAAGCTTTCCATAGCCCTTGATGGGATCATCAGACCTGGCTGCTTCGTAACTCTTGTTGTATTCTTTCATTAATGAGATAGTCTTGTCCGATTGTGGATCGTTCTCTGCTTTGGCAAATTCTTCAGGTCCCCAATATATGCCAGTGGTAAAATGCCAGTGCTTATTGTATTTGAAGGGATAGATGTCTATCAGGAATTTCATGTTGTGGACATTCAACTTACTGTTCATTACGATATGGTCTTGCAACTCGGATCCCGTCTGTTCATACATGTACTGTTCAATATTGTCAAAAGGGGTTCTGATACGATTCCCCTGATCATTGTACTGTCTGGCCGTCTGTCCACCGCCAGCGATATTCATATTGTACGACTTACTGAACTGAGGCATATAGTCATACCCCATTCTTATTTGCATGAATTCACACAATGGTGCAGCCATGTCTATACCTGCGCCAGATGTGCCGACAGTCAGTGAGACTTCCAGGTGCCGGAACAGGTTACCTTTACTCCAGTATTTTGTACCAGGGTCTTTCTTCTCTGCTTTAGGAAAAGCGGGTATATACTGGGCGTTAACCGTCAGGGCAAAGCCTAGTGCCAGACATATATTAATGAATCTTCTCATACAATGTTTTTTACACGGCAAATCAATTAACTCGGCCTTTTAAGACCGAATTAATTGATTTTGAAGCATTTGGAATATTAATTCCAAGGATTGTCGTAAGCAACAGGACCGTTCTCGAGTTTCTGACATACAATCTCAATTTCCTCATAGTGCTGCTGACCGTCCTCCCACTTCTCTACGTAGTGGATACAGTAGCAGTTAGTGCCCTTGAGCTCCTTCATGGCTGCACCGTCAACGGTGTTCACGAACTTCACTGATACATTCTTTGGACTTGTCGGGTCGAGCATCCAAGCGATAAGCTCATTATTACCATCATTCATGGCCTTAACGCGGACTGTTATCTTACCACCACGGGGTATACCTGAGATCTGACCCTCTTTATCTGTTGCCTGGTCGAACTTATAGTCTACCAACATTACCTCACGCTCTGCAAATCCGTCTACTGCGAGTACTACTGGTGTTACATTTGCTGCCATAATATTTATCTTTTAGCTTTAAACTTTGAAATTAATGATTACCTTATGCCCAGTCGTTTTCGTATTTAACGTTACCGAACTCAATAGCCTTACAGGTAATAGTGATCTCCTCGAAGTGTCCCATCTTGTCCTCCCACTTCTCCTCGAAGTTGACGCAGTAGCCGTTGGTGAACTTGATTGACTTCATCTCCTTGTTGGTCTTTGTCTCGAGGAACTTGATCTCGCCGTTCTTCGGGAGGCTGCGCTCTGTCATCCATGCCAGCAGGTCGGGTGTACCATCGTTCAGGGCTTTTACGCGAACTTGGAGCTTTCCACCGCGTGGGATACCGGCCATCTGGCCTTCTATATCTGTTGCCTGATCGAACTCGTAAGTTACCATCAGTACTTCACGCTCTTTGTAACCATCGATTGTCATCGACACTGGAGTCTTTGCCATAATTCTTTTCCTTTCTTTTAATTTATTATAATAGTTGTTGTCTTTTGACGCTGCAAAGGTATGATATGTTCTGTGTCATTCCAAACCTTTTCGGATAATTTGTACCGTCTTGTTGCGACAGAGAGGGGAAAATGCGACAAATAGGAGAGATTTGCTCTATTATTGTCGCATTTCCCTTCTGTCTACAGGTTTATGCGCCTGCAAGAGCAGCTTCCTTATCCTTCTTGTCGGCAGCCACTTTGATAATGAAGTTCTTGGCTGCATAGAATGGAGTAAGAGTAATGTCGCAGGTAATCTGCTTTGTAATAGGATCCTGACGTGGCTCGCCGATCTCATAGTTCTGGAAGAGGTTGCCATAACCTTTATACTGGTTAAGGAACTCCTGGATTTTTGCCTTCAGGTTCTTTGGACTGTTGTATGGATCCCAGTTCTCAAGTGCTACCTCATGAACAAAGTTCATAAGAACCTTCTTAACCCAATCGAATACACGAACGATAGGATATTCCTTCATTGCATCGAGGTCACCGTTGTAAAGTGTTGTGTTGTTGAATGCCATTACGCGTCCCTCGCTGTAAACCATAGGAACCACCTGATTGTCCATCAGAGCAGCAATCTCAGACTTCAGAAGGTCGCTCTTTACGCCTTTTACGCCGTCGAGTGTACCATACTTCTTACCACCTGCACCCTGAGCCATGTTTGCTGTCTCGTTATAGAGCTTACCGCAGAGCGCTGCAGAAGGAGCAATATAGAATGCTTTAGCATCTTCCTCGTCGGATGACATTTTCTCAGCCTCACGGCCTACCAGCCAGTTGGCACACATTACTACGTTCATCAGTTCCTGGTCGCTGTCGCGATAGCCTTCGGTATTTGCCTGCAGATCATCGAATGAATACTCATCAGCATGGTCAGTCAACAGCATAACCTTATATTTGAATGCCATCTTTGCCCACTGCAGGAGGTCTACCTTGTCGTTGAACACACCACCAGGAACACATACAAGACTATATGCATCCTTCAGGCTGAGACGGTCGAAGCCATTGCGGAGAATATTCTCGACTTCCTGAGCGAAACCAGAGTCGGCATCGGCGATATCTTCCTTAAGCACGTTGATGACACGAAGGTTCTTCACCTTGTCTGTACCACAGGTCTTGAAGAAAGAGTCGAGTTCACGATAAGAGCGCTCTAGATTCTGTGTAGCATAGAGAGCGTCTGTGATACCCTGCTTCAATACACCGGTGAACTTCTCCTCTTCTTTCTTACATTCCTCTACATAACCAGTAGCACCTTCAACACCTTCCTCATTGAGGAGTTCCAGCCAACGTGAGATTTCGCGTGCAAGATTCTCTCTCTTCTCCTTGAAACGCTTGTCCTTGAGGAACACATCCTTTGCTGCCTTGCGTGCAGGATTCATATTATCTGCATCGGGCATGAAGCCACGAATAGCGTTAAAACCACCAAACTGTGACAGCAGTTTGCTGACGTCTTTACCTTTCTCTTGTAACTCGGCACCAGCCTCTTGGGTTGCCTGAGCTTTTTTCATCTCTGTATCTGCCATAATTGTTTTTTCTTTTGTTTTCTGATGTAAATGTGATTTTTATGAATTCTTCTCCACCATCATTCTGAATTCTACTGGAGTCATGCCAACGGCTTCCTGCATATGGCGCTGGAATGTTCTTACAGACTTGTAACCAGCATCCTCGCTAACGGCAACAATACCGTATTCTGGGTGCTCGCGTAAAAGCTGCATCGCTCTTACCAGTCTTACAAAGTCAAGATAGTCGTCGGCCGACTTATAGGTGGTGTTGCGGAAGAGTCTTGTGAGACGAGCTTGAGAGATACCCAGAAGTTCTGCGAGCTGAACACTCGTAAATTCGCTGGTCAGCAATGACTTGTTCTGTTCCAAACGTGCCTCAATAACTGCAAACAGTTCGGCATCGTCTGTAAGATCGGCCGTTAACAGATTCCTGCGGTCTATCTCCATCTCTTCTTTCAGCCATTTTACACGCTGACGCATCTCATACCACATACAGAGCTGTTCGCTGAGCTGCATGTTTCGGCTTAATAACTGGTCATTCTCAGTCTTCAGCTGTTCAATGGTCTCTTTCAGATCTTTAATCTGTTCCTCCGCTTTCATACCTATATTATATTAATTACTTAGCCTCCTCCAGTTCGTTCAGCATAGACTGTAGCATTTCCTTCAGTTCCTCGCGGCTGCCAGATTCTTTCAGGATGTCGCGGAGCTTACGGTTCTGCTCAATGCTCTTACGGATTTTCTGATTGGTCTCAATCTTCATCTTGACGCCAGAGAGGAATGGGCTGTTCTCAACGAGACGGCCCTTGCCGCCGTTAGCCTCAAAGTCACGGAGTTCACCGAACTTAAGAGTCTCTTCCACAGCACCGCCTTCTTCATCGGTGAATGTAACGCCAACCTTTGGCTTGAAGTGCTCGAAAGCATCATTGATGTTGTGGATGTCCTCAACAAATTCAGGGGCACCGGCCTCTACGTCTGATGTGTACTGGTCGATCATCAGAGTCTTATTCTGATCAATCAAACTAACTTTCGCACTGCTCTCTTCATCTGGAGCCATTGAAATGAAATTCTCTTTCATTGCCATAGTTGTAATGTTTTTAAAGATTAATACTATATATTTTCATCAATTTTTTACTTTGATATCAGGATTACCATCCTTATCCAGACCTACCTCAATGTTATCGCCAGGTTTGATCTTACCGGCAATTATCATCTTAGAAATAGGATGGCGCAGTTCTTTACGGATGATACCGATAACGGGACGTGCACCATACTGCTGGTTGTATCCTCGGAGAGCGATAGCCTCACGAGCCTCTGGGGTAAGCGTCAGTGTCATGTCCTGCTCCTCAAGCAACTTGAGGAGACCCTTCAGGTGGATATCGAATATCTTTGTAACAGTCTTGTCGGTGATTGGTGAGAATGGAACAATCTCCGTAAGACGGGCAAGGAACTCAGGTCTGAAATATCCCTGCATGATGTCCATCAGTTCGTTGTTCTCAGGTATAACACCACTGTTGAATCTCTCCACAATAGTCTGTGCACCGATATTTGAGGTGAACAGTATAAGTGCGTTAGAGAAGTCTCCCACACGTCCCAGACGGTCATGGAGCTTACCTTCATCGAGGATTTGCAGGAAGAGGTCGAAAACTGACTTGTGAGCCTTCTCAATCTCATCAAACAATACTACAGAATACGGATTCTGCCTGATTTTGTTTACCAGCAGACCACCTTCCTCATATCCGACGTATCCCGGAGGCGCCCCATAGAGGAGAGCAACAGAGTGCTCCTCCTTGAATTCCGACATGTCGAATCGCAGCAATGCACTCTCGTCGCCAAACAAGAACTCTGCCAGGGCCTTGGAGAGCTCTGTCTTACCTGTACCTGTAGGACCAAGGAAGAAGAACGATCCCATCGGCTGTCCCTTTTTGTTGAGACCAGAACGTGATTCGTAAACCGCATCGAGCACTTTCTTGACAGCGTGATCCTGACCCACGACACGTTTTTTCAAAGTGTCTTCTGCACCCAACAGGCGGTCGCGCTCTGAGGTCTGAACCTTTCCGAGAGGTATTCCTGTCAGTTTTGCAACGACAGCACTCATATCCTCGCTTGTCAGTTCGGCATGTTTGTCCTCTGTCATGTCGTTGGCAATCTTGACATGTGACATGGTACGGTCAAGCAGATCTATAGCTGATGCAGGCAGTGACTTCTCTGTAAGATAGCGTTTTGCCAAGCGGATGGACTCAGTGAGCACCGCCTCGTCTGTGGTCAGTCCGTGATACTCTTCAAACGATGGTATCACACCTTTAAGTATTGCCAAAGCATCATCTGCTGATGGTTCGTCAATGCTGATCTTCTCAAGCACAGATGTCATTTCCTTGTCGGTCTCTATATTCTTTGTGAAACCGTCGATGCTGGATGTGCACAACAGCTGCAGACGACCTTTGTTCAATTCGTTCTTAAGTAGTGCAGACGTGCCGAACATTGCTCCCTGCTTATCGAAGAGCTTGTCGATCTTCTCAATGATGAGTACTGCATTTGGAAGGGCCTCTACTTCGTTGATAACACTTTTGAAACGGTCTTCAACCTCTCCTTTATACTGTGCGTCACTTCCCAAAGCAGCGGTATCAAGTTCATAGGCGATAGCACCGCTCAAGAAACTTGGCACCTTGTCTTCTGCCAACAGATTTAGGAATCCATTGATAAGAGATGTCTTACCTACACCTGCCTCACCTGTGATAAGCAGGTTTGACTTTGTCTTACGGCCAAGTATCTCGAATATTACATCAAGTTCGTTTTCAAAACCTATGACGGTACCAAGTTTTCCTGCACGTGCCTCTGCAGTCTTATCGATACAGTACTTGCCAAGGCTGCCTTTGCTGGAAGGGGTCTTCTTTGTAAGCTCGTTGCCTTCCATATATGGTGCCTCCACATTTGCACCTCCTGCAACCTTAGCACTGATGTCAGATGGTGTGAGGGGTAGGGTCTTCAACTGGTCGAATGGGAATCCTACACCAGGGGTAACCAGTGAGGCGAGGATACATACCGCTGTCGTCTCATCGAGACCGAATTTTAGCCGGTAGTTATCCGCTTCATCCATTACAGCAAGCGACTCGTCAGAATATTCGAGATCGCGCATGGGTTTTGCACTGCGAGGAGCGAGTTGCATTTGTACGTCAGCCCAGTCCTGAAGATAATAATAGTCCTTGTCGAGGTCAGACTCAATGAAATGTACTAACCCCATCTCCTTGTGTAGCACTGCCTTGAAGAGATGCGCTGGATAGATTGCGTCACTACAATATTCTTCCGCAAAAGAGTTGGCAATAGTTTTTATATCCATAGTTTTATTTGAATTTTGGGTAGTTTAATAATTTATTCTGTGCAAAATTACAATATTCTCTTGTAAAAACCAAACATTTTGATGAAAAAGTTCGATTTTGACTTTCTTTATGCAAAAATTGGCTAACTTTAGAATAAAAATGCAGCTTTGATTTGTCCTTTTGGAGATTATTTATTACTTTTGTACCATCAATTAAAAAAAAGATTATGGATTTGTTACATATTATTGCAGTTGTGGCGTTGGTGATTATCGGTGTGATTATCTATGTAAACAAGAAGAACGGATAAAAACAAAGGGGTGCATAGCACCCCTTGTGAGCCTCTTGTCGGATTCGAACCAACGACCCCGAGATTACAAATCACGTGCTCTGGCCAACTGAGCTAAAGAGGCGGGTGGACAAGCGGTCTGCATCGCGCCGCTACAACCTAATACCCTTGCTGCGTTCCCACCCTGGGGGATTCAAAGGGAGCTGGCCGTACAGGACTTGTCCGTATTAAAAAAGAACGATTTGCTCAAAAGCGGGTGCAAAGGTACTACTTTAAATTGAAAATTGTGAATTGAAAATCGAAAAATTTGTTGATTTTAACTATTTTTTGAGCGAAACCACCCGTTATGTGGAATAAAATAACTAATTTTGCACCCGAAATACAGAAGATATGATGACTCCGGCAGAATATATGCAACTTAAGGCTTTTGCACGCCAGGATGGTGCGCTGTTGGCATTGCTATGGGTGACTACGTTCCTATTATATATTTTAGGGGTAGCGAACTCATGGCTCGGAATGGCTGCGATAATGCTGATGATATATACCCCGTTTTTTGTCGGAGAAAGACTAAGGAAGTTCCGTGACTATGGGCGTAATGGACTTATTTCCTTCCGACGCGGATATGCGTATACCATATTTGTGTTTTTCTATGGAGGGGTGCTTTTTGCAATAGCACAGTATCTCTACTTTGCCTTTATGGACAACGGATTCCTATTAAGCCAGTTCTCAAAGATGGTTACATCAGAAGAGGCTCAGCAGATGCTCAAGCAATATGGCATGACTCAGATGGTAGACCAAAGTCTTGAGGAGATGGCTCACACCCGTCCGATAGACTATGCCCTGAACATGCTGACGATAAATATATCACTGGGATTTATACTGGGTTTGCCTATCAGCCTTGTTATGCAAAGAACAAAAGTAAGAACAGAAAATTGAAATAATGGATATATCAGTTGTAATACCTCTCTATAATGAGGATGAATCGATACCAGAACTCTATGCATGGATAGAGCGGGTGATGAGAGAGAACAATTTCTCCTATGAGGTGATATTCATTAATGACGGTTCTACTGACCGCTCATGGGAAATTATCTCTGATATGAACAAGAAACAACCCGACGTTGTGAAAGGTATCAAGTTCCGCCGTAACTATGGTAAGAGTCCTGCTCTTTATTGTGGTTTCGCGCGCGCTCAAGGTGATGTTGTCATCACTATGGATGCTGATCTGCAGGACTCGCCCGACGAGATACCTGAACTCTATCGTATGATTACTAAAGACGGCTATGACCTAGTGAGCGGATACAAGCAGAAACGTTATGATCCAATATCTAAGACTATACCAACAAAACTCTTCAATGCTACCGCCCGTAAAGTCAGTGGCATCAAGAATCTGCATGATTTCAACTGTGGTCTTAAGGCATATCGCAAGGCTGTCGTTAAGAATATCGAGGTTTATGGCGAAATGCATCGTTATATCCCATATCTGGCAAAGAATGCCGGCTTCGATAAGATAGGCGAGAAGGTAGTACAACATCAGGCACGTAAATATGGATCGTCGAAGTTCATGGGGCTGAACCGTTTTGTTAACGGATATCTCGACCTGTTGACTCTATGGTTTCTCAGTACCTTTGGCAAGAAACCAATGCACGTATTCGGATTTCTTGGAACCCTGATGTTCTTCATCGGTTTCGTGGCAGCTATATGCATAGGAGCAGATAAGTTGTGGTGCTTGTACAATAATGTTCCACAGCGACTGGTTGCCGACTCACCTTATTTCTATATAGCTCTTACGATGATGATCATCGGAACACAGTTGTTCCTGACAGGTTTCGTAGCTGACCTTGTGAGTCGTTCGTCATCAGGACGCAATGACTATCAGATAGAGGAAACAATTTAAAAACAGAGGGAAGTGGAAAGAGGCAAACGAATAGTAACGATGAGAGGATTAGTGTATGTGATAGTGATGTTGTTCACTATCAATTGTTCCCTATTCACATTGTCTTGCTCATCCATCGACTGTCCTGTTGAGAATACGGTAAGGACATATTACAAGATATGTAATAGTGATGGAACAGAACTACAATTGGAGGAAGCCCTGTCAGTATACTCAAAACGTCGTGATGGTAGCGACACAATACTCTTTGACGGTCCTGACACCCTTCTCTTAAATCGTGGTACGAAGATAAAGAGTTTCTCTTTGCCTGTAAGCTATTCACATCCGGAAGACATTCTTATTTTCGAATATTCAGATCTGACGGGAGACGTGATTTATGCCACAGATACTGTATGGATAAAGAAAGATGATATTCCTCATTTTGAGTCGGTTGACTGTAATGTATCTTTCTTCCATCATATTACGGATGTCAGATATACTACTAATTTTATTGATTCACTTGTGATAAAAGAACGATCAGTGACTTATGATAGGACTAAAATACATTTCATCTTATATCCGGATATCGACGATTAGTCTGTTGTTGCTGATGTCGGCAACAAATGCTTCGGCACAGATGAAGTTCTTCTCTCTACAGAAAGACTCCATCCCCGTTTTCCGTGGCTTTGCTTTGTCATTTGATCTGGTAGGAGCGGCTATGATGCAATTTTCTGACTACGGACATTATGAGGGGGCTCTCCGCGTAAACATCCACGATGAATGGTTTCCCGTCTTTGAATTGGGTTATGGTAAGGCTGATCACGAGCGTGACGAGGTGACAAGAATCACTTACAGGACCAAGGCCCCGTATTTCCGTGTTGGTATTGACAAGAACCTGCTTAAAGATAAACATGGCCCCTATCGTCTTTATGCCGGCCTAAGATATGGTTTTACTTCATATAAGGTTGATCTCGAACGTGAGAATTTCGAAGATCCCGTATGGCAGTGGGATACAGGCTTCGGAGTAGATGGGGAACCATGCAAATATCACTGGTTTGAGGTTGTTATGGGCTTGGATGCAAAAATTTACGGACCATTCCATCTGGGGTGGAGTATAAGATACAAGAACTGCATCAAACATGATGACGGTAGAATAGGAAGAACATGGTATATCCCAGGCTTCGGAACAGATGGAGGCTCGCCGATAGGAGGAACGTTTAATGTGATCATCGATATATGAAGAATAAGAAATTGATATGGCAGTTACCATTCCTGGTGCTTCTTATCATTGGCACCATATTTATTATCCGCCAGCAACAATCTGTACCTTACCAGCACAACACCGGACTGGTTTTCGGAACAAGCTACAGCCTGAAATATCAGTGTGATTCAGACCTTGTCAAAGGTATAGAGCAAGAACTGAAAAAGGTTGACAACTCCTTGTCGCCATTTAATGAGAAAAGTATCATTACGGCTGTTAATAACAACAAGGATGTGGAGTTGAATGAAATGTTCCTTAGCGTTTTTAAGAAGGCGATGGAGATATCAGAGAACACCGGTGGAGCCTTTGATATCACTGTGGCTCCTCTCGTTAATGCCTGGGGGTTTGGATTCAAGAGCGGCTCAGATCCGGGAAAGGCACAGATAGACAGTCTTTTGAATATCGTAGGTTATAAGAAAGTGACTCTCGAAGCAGGTAAGGTGGTAAAGCAGGACCCGCGTATCATGCTTGATTGCTCTGCCATCGCAAAGGGCTTTGGCACAGACGTGATAGCTAACTATCTGAGGAGTCGCGGTGTGAAGAATTTTATGGTAGAGATAGGAGGCGAGATTGTTACGAGTGGTATTAACGAGGAACGTCTTCCATGGAAGATTGGTGTTACGAAACCCAGCGACGATCCTTTGAGTGATAAGGGCAGTGAACTGATGACCATCCTCAATGTTACCGACAAGGCGATGGCTACCAGCGGAAATTACCGTAATTTCTATTACAAAGGAGGCAAAAAGTATGCTCACACCATTGATCCTAAGACAGGTTGCCCTGTACAGCACAGCCTGTTGTCGGCTACGGTAATCGCTGATGACTGTGCTACTGCAGATGCCTATGCAACATCGTTTATGGTTATGGGTTTTGAAAAGGCTCGGAAGTTCCTCGAGAAACATACTGAACTGATGGTATATTTCATTTACAGCGATGAAAAAGGTAATAATGCAGTGTGGTTCTCACCATCGTTGAAAGACAAAATCGTTGAGTAATCAAACATACATGTAATCATGGTGGGTGGTCTTCAGATATACGAGAAACTGCTCCAGTTCTCCCTCTTCCAGGGAATGAGCCGAGATGATCTGGAGATGGTGGCAGGTCATACCAGATTCGGATTCACTAAGATTGTACAGGGGAAGACTGTCGTCAAGGAGGGTGCGGTTTGTTCGCATTTGTATCTTCTTATTAGTGGAAACATTCGTACTATCAGCAGTTCCGATGACCATTCCATCACCCTAGAGGAGGAGATGCAGGCGCCTTTCGTACTCCAGCCAGAGGCAATATACGGATATAGTCAACGCTATACCCGGACATTTGTAGCCAAGACAGATGCCAGCTTTATCACCATCGACAAAGACGAAGTCGGCCGTTTATCAGAAGACTTCCTCGTGTTTCGACTTAATCTGCTTAATATTTACGCTACCCAGGCTCAGAAAATGCAGCGTCAGCCTTGGAGACAATGCCCTAAGACACTGCGTGAACGTATAATCCGTTTCCTGGTTCTTCGCTGTTCATACCCTGCAGGTCCAAAGACTTTCTATATTCTTATGAATCAGTTGGCAGAGGAACTAAATGACAGCCGTCTTAACATCAGCCGGGAACTAAACTCCATGCAATACGATAAACTTATTATTCTCCATCGTGGACGGATAGAGATACCCTCTTTGGAGCGTCTGTTGATGGCATAAATAAGGCTATTTAGCTTTTTTAATGTATTATACTTGCAATTATCCATTTTTTTTCTGTAATTTTGCAGGCCGAATAAGCAGTATGTTATGAGTGAAGAGAAAAGGCTGAACCCATTTTTTGAGAAATACAATACCCCGCACGATACGGCTCCTTTTGACCGTATCCGCCTTGAAGACTTCGAAGAGGCCTTCATGGAGGGCATCCGTCGTGATAATGAACAGATTGATAAGATAGTAAACAACTCTGCCAAACCAACCTTCGACAATACCATTATCACAGTTGATGACGGGAAGGACGGGGAGAACTACTACGATTTGTTGAGTCGTGTCAGCACGGTGTTCTTTAATCTGCTCTCAGCAGAGACTAACGACGATATGGATGCTTTGGCTCAGAAGATGAGTCCCATCCTTACAAAGCATGCCAATGATATCCGTCTCAACGAGAAACTCTTCGAGCGTATCAAATATGTTCATCGTCATCATCGCAGACTTACGCCTGAGGAGAAGATGCTGCTTGACAATTGCTATGACGGGTTTGTACGTAGCGGAGCCTTGCTGGACGCAGAGGGTAAGGAGCGCCTTCGCAGCCTCACTGAGGAGGCTTCGATGTTGGGGCTTCAATTCTCGCAGAATCTGTTGAAGGAAAACAAGGCCTTTACGCTCCATATCACCGATGAGGCACAGCTCGACGGACTGCCTGATACCGCCCGTGAGGCGGCTGCTCTTGCGGCCAAGGAACAGGGCGTTGAAGGATGGGTTTTCACTCTCGATTTTCCGTCGTTCTCGCCATTCATGACCTATTCCACACAGAGAGACCTGCGACAGCAGATGTATATGGCGAAGAATACTGAGTGTATCCACGATAATTCGGAGAATAACCTTGAGATATGCAAACGCCTAATTAACCTGCGTCGCGAACTGGCACAATTGCTTGGACATAAGTCGTACGCTGACTATGTCCTGAAGCATCGAATGGCTGGTAAAGTGAGAAACGTGTATAAGCTTCTCAATAATCTCATTGCAGCATATAAGCCAACGGCTCTCAAGGAGGTCGCTGCCATAGAGGAACTTGCCAAGAGGATGGAGGGCAAGGATTTTAAGATACAGCCTTGGGACTTCGGATTCTACTCTCATAAGCTGCAGCTTCAGAAATACAACCTTGATGCAGAGATGCTCAGACCATATTTCGAACTATCGAAGGTTATCGACGGGGTGTTCGGACTAGCCAACCGTCTCTACGGCATCACCTTCAAGGAGAATAAGGACATACCTGTATATCACCCTGATGTGAAAGCCTACGAGGTGTTCGACAAGGACGGCTCTTATCTCGCAGTTTTCTATGCCGACTTCCATCCCCGTAAGGGAAAGCAGGGTGGTGCCTGGATGACAGAATATCAAGGACAGTGGAAGGAACGTATCGACACGAAGAAGCCCTTCGGCCCAGACAATATGAAGAATATCCGTCCTCACGTCAGTGTGGTTATGAATCTCTCCAAGCCAACCGAGGAGCGTCCTGCACTGCTCACTCTCGGTGAGGTAGAGACATTCCTCCATGAGTTTGGACACTCCTTGCACGGCATGTTTGCAAACACCCGTTTCGAGAGTCTTAGCGGAACAAGTGTATGGTGGGACTTCGTAGAACTCCCCTCGCAGTTTATGGAAAACTTCGCCATTGAAAAGGAGTTCTTGCGCACATTCGCTTTCCATTATCAGACGGGTAAGCCCATCCCTGATGAACTTATTGCCCGAATCATAAAGAGTCGTAACTATAATGTGGCATACGCTTGTTTGCGACAGGTAAGCTTCGGACTTCTCGATATGGCATATTACACTAAGAAGGATGAGTTCAATGAGGACATCATCTCATTCGAGAAGAAGGCCTGGGCAAAGGCGATGGTTACCAAGCAGTTGCCCGATACCTGTATGACAGTACAGTTTTCGCATATCATGGCGGGTGGCTACGCTGCAGGATATTATAGCTATAAGTGGGCAGAGGTGCTCGATGCCGATGCCTTCGCCGTGTTCAAGATACATGGTATCTTCGACCAGTCTACAGCCCAGAGTTTCCGTGACAATATCCTCTCCAAGGGCGGCACGGAGAACCCGATGGTATTATATAAACGGTTCAAGGGTGGTGAACCCACCATTGACGCATTGCTAAAGCGAAATGGAATCAAAACAGCAAAAGTTAGATGAGCGTTATCTGAGGATGGCCCGTATCTGGGCAGAGAACTCATACTGTATCCGCCGTCAGGTGGGAGCTCTCGTAGTGAAGAACAAGATGATCATCAGCGATGGCTATAACGGCACGCCCAGTGGTTTCGAGAATGTCTGCGAGGATGACAACAACGTAACGAAACCCTACGTGCTTCATGCTGAGGCTAATGCCATCACAAAACTGGCACGCAGCAATAACAACAGCGATGGCGCAACGATATACATCACGGCCTCGCCATGTATTGAGTGTGCAAAGCTAATAATCCAGGCAGGGATCAAGAGGGTTGTGTATGGTGAGAAATATCGTCTTACCGATGGTATCGACCTCCTTGAGCGTGCTGGCATCGAAGTGGTGTATATGGAAGTGAATAGTGAAAAGTGAATAGTGAAAATAAAGATGAGTAACAGATCAAACCGTTTTGCTCCGTTATGGATGGCCTTGTGTGTCGTTGTCGGCATATTAGTAGGCACGTTCTATGCCAATCATTTCTCTGGCAACAGACTGAGCATCATCAATTCTAATGGCAGCAAACTCAACAATCTGCTTCATTACGTCAACGATATGTATGTTGACACTGTTGATATGAACGATCTCGTTGAGAAGGCCATGCCGCAGATTCTTTCAGAGTTGGACCCTCATTCCACATACATTGCTGCCAAGGATGTACAGATAGCCACCGACGACCTGAAGGGCTCTTTCTCAGGCATTGGTATTGAGTTTACCATCCGTCAGGATACCATCCGTGTGCAAAATGTTATAAGTAACGGTCCTGCAGAGCGCGCCGGACTGATTGCTGGAGATAAGATCGTTGAGGTCGACGACTCCGTGTTTGTGGGTAAGAATGTTACCAACGAGGAGGCGATGCATCGTCTGAAGGGTCCAAAGGATACTAAGGTGAAGTTGGGTATCCTGCGTTGGGGTGAGAAGGAAATACGGTATGTCACCATTACCCGTGGTGAGATACCTACCAAGAGCGTCACCGCATGTTATATGCTTGACCCTACTGCAGGTTATATACGTATTAAGAACTTTGGTGAGAATACATATCCGGAACTTCTTATTGCCCTGGCAAAGCTTTCACAGGAGGGGTTCTCTAATCTTGTCATCGACCTTCGTGGAAATACGGGAGGCTATCTTGCTTCGGCTGTGCAGATAGCTAATGAGTTCCTGTCAAGAGGACAACTGATTGTCTATACTCAGGGAAGGAAATCGCCTCGTCAGGAGTATCGCAGTGATGGGCGCGGCTCGTATCAGCGTGTGCCGTTGGTAGTGCTTATCGACGAGGGTTCTGCTTCTGCATCTGAGATTCTTGCTGGTGCAATCCAGGATAATGACAGGGGCACAATCATCGGACGCCGTTCGTTTGGAAAGGGGCTTGTTCAGCAGCCGATAGAGTTTTCCGACCATTCGATGATGCGTCTTACCATTGCCCGTTATTACAGTCCTTCAGGACGTTGTATCCAGAAACCATATACTTCTGGCGCCGACAGGAACTATGAGGAGGATCTACTTTCGCGTTATCAGCATGGAGAGTTCTTCTCGCAGGATAGCATCAAGCATACTGGTCCTGAGTATCACACTGGCAATGGGCGTGTGGTATATGGTGGTGGCGGCATCACTCCTGACATCTTCGTTCCAGAGGACACCCTCGGCATGACATCTTATTATAAAGAGGCTTCGATGACCGGCCTTATTATCCAGTATGCCTTCAACTATACCGACGAGAACCGTAAGAAGATGGGAGAATTTGGTACAGGCAAGGCTCTGGCGACATATCTTAAGAAACAGAATATCGTGGAAAGGTTTGTCTCCTTTGCTGACAAGAACGGTCTTAAGCGCCGTAACCTGATGATTCAGAAGTCGCATAAGCTTCTGGAGCGATTCCTCGTCAGCCGTATTATATATAATATGTTCAACGAGCAGGAATGGACGGAATACCTGAATCAGGATGATCCTGCCATAATCAAGACCCTTGAGTTGTTCCGCGATGGCAAGGCATTCCCAAAGCCGGAAAATGATGACGAGGCGCAGAAAGTAGCGATGGCTTTCGACTATCGCGGCACGCACATCAAGCATACTCTGACAGCTCATGCTTAAGAAAGAGCTTCGACAACATATTCGTGAAATAAAGCGGCACTTCTCTCAACGACAATTGGAAGAATTGTCGCTTCCGATTATTGCCCGTCTTAAGTCCCGTCTGACTATTGCAAAGACGATTCTTGCCTATTATTCACTGCCGGATGAGGTCGATACTCGTCAGTTGCTCGAAGACCTTGTGGCTGAGGGGAAGAAGGTTCTTCTCCCAAAGGTCATTGATGATGAGAATATGGAGATCCGCCGGTATACAGGCCGTCGGGATTTACAGGAAGGCATCCTCCATCTGATGGAGCCTATAGGCGAGCCATTTGCGGACTATGAGGATATCGATATCGTTGTAGTTCCAGGCCTCGCCTTCGATTCAGCCGGTCATCGCTTAGGCCGTGGCCGTGGTTATTATGACCGATTCCTACACAGAAAGCATCGTCCCTTTTGTGTAGGTGTTTGCTTTGATTTTCAGAAGGTTGACGAGGTGCCTGTCGATGAATACGACATTCCTGTGGATGAGGTAATCTAATTGAATCTTATATCGGCAATCACCTGGCTGCCAACATACTCATTCAGTATTCTTACATATTCCGAGCGCTGCATTGAGAGGTCGGCTCTCAAGGCAGGATTGGTAAGATGCACGTAAAGCGTCTGATTGCGTATCACCACTCCGTCGGTATATCTGCTGATAAGTTCTCCCGCCACTATCGGCCATGCATCGCAGAGACGTTTCTGCAGCAAGGGCGTCTCTAACCCCTGTGCACGGAGATTCTGAAGAATCAGACTCTTTATCTGTACAACATCCCTCTTAAACACTTTGCGATTTACAATTTGCGGATTTACGATTTAAGATTGATATCTCCATTATCGACATAGAATATTCTGTAGTCATGACTTGATGCCGACAGTATTTGGTCCAGATGGTCGCGATTGGTGTCTGTAATAAATATCTGTCCGAACTCATCGCCTGCCACAAGATTCACAATCTGCTCAACTCTTCTGGCATCGAGCTTGTCGAAGATATCGTCGAGCAGGAGTAGGGGAGTGGTCTTGCTGTTGGTGCGCTTTAGAAAGTCAAACTGTGCCAGCTTCAGTGATATCGCGAATGTCTTGTTCTGTCCCTGGCTGCCCTCACGTTTCATCAAATGGTCGCCCAGAATAAACTCCAGGTCGTCACGATGCACTCCGTGAAGTGAATATCCTACTGCACGGTCCTTGAATCTGTCGCGCTGCATCACCTCCAGCAACGGCCCTCTCTGACAGTGCGAGATATAGTTAAGTGCCACCTTCTCCTGATTGCCCGATATCGTCTCGTAGTATCTCTGGAAGATAGGCACCATCTCTCTTACAAAGGCATCGCGGCACTTGTAGATATGCTCTCCTTCCGATGCCATCTGCTCTTCCCAGATGCTTATCACGTCGATGTCAGGCTCTTCCTCAGCCTTGAGCATCGTGTTTCGTTGCTGTAGGGCTTTGTTATATCTGTTCAGTGCCTCGATATATGTTGAGTCGTACTGCGATATCACCATGTCCATCAGCCTGCGTCTCTCCTCGCTGCCGCCTTCTATCAGCAGCGTGTCTGAGGGAGATACCACGACGATGGGTATAAGTCCAATATGCTCTGAGAGCCGTTTGTATTCCTTCTTGTTACGCTTGAAATGTTTCTTCTGTCCCCGTTTCATGCCGCAGTATATCTGCAGGTCATCAGAGTAATAGCCTTCGAGCACAAAAAACTCTTCACCATGCCTTATTACCTGTGAGTCAATGGGATTGTTTGCAGAATGACAGAACGACAGGTAATATATCGCATCTAGCACATTCGTCTTACCCACACCGTTCTGGCCTATGAGACAATTGATCTTCGGTGACAGTTCCAGTGTTGCCTCCGTGATGTTTTTGTAGTTTATCAGCGATAGTTTTTCGAGAATCATTGTGCAAAGATAGTGCTTTTTGGCCACAGATTACACAGATTAACACAGATTAATAATTATTTTTAGTTAAAATGTGTGTAATATGTTGGTTTTTTAGTACCTTTGCACCCGAATTTGCCCAAAAGGGTGGATTATGCCTTGTAGAATAATAAAAAAATAGTATAAAAATGGCAAACAACAACAATCAGCAGGCTGCTCCCGTAGCTGAGCAGACCCTCAGTCAGAGTGAGACCTTCTTCCTGAAGTATAAGAAGGCAATTATCGCTGCAGTGATCGCCCTCGTAGTTATCATCGCAGGTATCGTTCTTTACACAACTTACGTTTCTGGTCCAGCAGAGCAGAAGGCAAGCACAGCCATCGCCAAGGGGCAGGACTATTTCGCAGCAAGCGACTATCAGAAGGCTCTCAATGGCGACAGCGCCTCTTTCAAAGGCTTCGTAGCTCTCGCTAAGGAGTACAGCAGTACAAAGGCAGGTAACCTGGCAAACCTCTATGCCGGACTCTGCTATGCAAAGCTCGACAAGTGGCAGGAGGCTGCCGACTATCTCGAAAAGTTCGATGGTAGCGACGATGCAATGATTTCTCCAGCAGCAGTGGGTGCCCTGGGTAATGCTTATGCTCACCTCAACCAGCTCGACAAGGCTGTAAGCAACCTGAAGAAGGCTGCTGAGATGGCAGACAACAACGCCCTCTCTCCAACATTCCTCATCCAGGCAGGTGAGATTCTCGAGAGCCAGAACAAGAAGGCTGAGGCTCTGAAGCTCTATGAGCAGGTGAAGGAGAAGTACTTCAACTCTATGGCTTATCAGACCATCGACGAGTATATTGAGCGTTGTAAGGAGTAATGGCTACCGCTTTACATAATCTTAGCGACTACGATTTCGATGCTGTTCCCGATGCGTCGAACATGATTTTCGGCATCGTGGTGGCTGAGTGGAACCCGGAGATTACTGGAGCACTCCTCGAAGGTTGTGTGTCAACCCTCGAAAAGCATGGTGCACTGCCTGAGAATATCCATGTGAAGACCGTTCCAGGCTCTTTCGAGCTTATCTACGGTGCTCACCAGATGACCCTCAACGATGGTTATGATGCAGTAATCGTGCTCGGTAGCGTTATACGTGGCGAGACTCCCCATTTTGACTATATTTGTCAGGGTGTCACAGAGGGCATCGCTCGTCTTAATGCCACAAACAATATACCCGTTGTCTACGGGCTCCTTACCACCAACGACCTCCAGCAGGCTAAGGACCGTGCCGGAGGAAAGCACGGCAACAAGGGCGATGAATGCGCCGTCGTTGCCATCAAAATGGCAAAATTCTAATCTTATATAATCCCCTTCTTCAGAGCAATTCTAAGAAGGGGATTTTATTTTTCTCCTTCTTTCCTTTGATTCTTGAATGCTTGATTGAGTTTATGAAGGCATGTATTATACATGGTTAAACCTAAACTTTAAACCTGTTTTTTTCTTGACCGAAGAGTATATCAAATAATATATTAATAAGGTGGAAAAACCTATTAAAATGATTATTAGGTATTATTTCTAAGATATTGAATAAAGAAAAATAAGCAAAAATGTTTGTTTCTTGTGTTTATATTTGAGGAAATTGTGTATCTTTGCAGCGTGTATCGAAAGATACCCAAAAACTGATATGGGGGTCGTTTGCGCTTTCTTTATCCCCCAATGTTTGCTGCGATAGCGACGAAGGCAGAGAGAGCGAGACACCAGCCATAGCCGACATTGTAACAAACATTATGAAACAAATGAAACACTGGATGATAAGATGAACAGGATAGAACGAGTTTTTTGTATTTTCAAAGAGTTGAACCAGATTCCGCGTCCTTCTCATCACGAAGAGAGGATAGCCGATTATCTCTGTCAGTTTGCCGAACGGTTTCATCTGGAGTACGAACGCGACAAGGAGAACTGTGTGGTGATTCACAAGCCAGCCAGCCCTGGGTATGAAGGGCACGAGCCTATCGTGCTGCTGAACCACATGGATATGGTATGCGTGGGGATGAATGACCCTTTAAACACTCCGATTGAAGCATACGTTGAGTACGGATGGATGAAGGCCAAGGGCACATCGCTGGGAGCCGACAATGGCATAGGCCTGTCGATGGCACTAGCAGTGCTCGAAGATGACAGTATCGTACATCCGGCATTGGAGGTGATGACCACTACTAATGAGGAGGATGGTATGACGGGAGCTGCTGCGCTGAGTAAAGATTTTCTGAAAGGACGCAAGGTCATCAACCTCGACTCGGAAGATTACGATACTATCACAACGGGTGCCGCAGGTGCCTGTCTACAGTTCCACCGCATTCCTATCAAGCGCGTGTCAGTTACGGATGAAAACGGACACTGGTATCGCATCAAGATTGAGGGCGGACTGGGCGGTCACTCTGGCGTAGACATCAATAAGGGACGTTGCAGTGCCATGATTCCTGCCAAAGCTATTCTGAAGGCTGTCTGCCAGGAGGAAGCACTGGGAGTATTAGAAGTTGAGATCGGTGAAGCCAATGCCTCGATTGCCTCAAAAGGTGAGATCGTGATTTTCGCCACACCTGCGGCTGCTGAGGCCTTCAAAAAGCAGATAGACAGCATTAACCGCCAACTGCGTGAATGCTATCCGCAAGACCCCAATATCACTTGCAGCATAGAGGCGTGCGACGGAGGGAATACAGAGATTCCCAAAGAGGCCATTGCGAAGCTTGTAGACGGTCTGGATCAGGTGCCACAAGGTATGGTGAAGATGAGCGAGGCTATGCCCGGTACGGTAGAGACATCGAATAACGTTGGACGAATATCTACTGAAGCAGACCATATCTTTGTTTCAACGCACACCCGTAGTTTCATCGATGCGGATATGGATAAGCTCAGCAAGGATATTGCCAACGCATTTAAGACTGTTGGTGCAGAATCAGAGGTTATCATGTCGGCTCCTGCCTGGCAGGAGGACCAACAGTCGCCCTTCCTCACGCTAGTCAGCGATACATTCCGGGATGTGCTTGGCTGGCGCCCCCGAATGGTAGCCATGCACTTTGTGCTCGAAGCAGGATTCTTCGTTCAGCACTATCCAGGCATTCAGATAGCCAGCATTGGCCCACGTATCGTTGAGCCTCATTCCACCAGCGAACGAGTAGAGCTGAAGACCATCGCCGACATTTGGCTGGTACTGCTTGAATTATTAAGAAGGATGTAATGAGTATATGAGTGAAATACATCGTATTGATGTCAAGCCCGACTGCATTGAGACCATCCTCGGACTGTGAGAGGGGCGCATTAGCAGCGAGCAGTCGGTGTACGAAGACAACCTAGACCACCGTTGGGAGTACAAGGACAACGGCTCACTTTTCCACGCCACGTTCCAGATGACGAGAATAAAATAAATAAAACAAACGATGATGAGAAAAATTATGAATTGGGTGCTCGTTGCCACCCTCGTCTGCGGCGCAAGTGTATTGACATCGTGCAGCAGCGACGATATTCCAGTTAATCCCATCATACCGGCAAAGGACTTGTTATATCAGTGGGTTGTCGAATATGATATGGAGGACATAGAAGGGGACGGTGTGACAGTAGACCATGCAGTTAAGGTCTATGAGTTTTTCGCTGACGGTACGGGCTACTACGAGTATTATATGCTGAATAAGGGTGAACTTGAGTTTGTTGAGTATTTGCGCGGCTTTAACGGTGAGTTTACTTACACTGTGTCGAACAATCTGGTAACCATCAAGCTCCTTGACGAGTTCGACGAGCAGGAACCCATCTGGAATTTGACCTTTACCGATGGTCATTTGATTGATCCTGATGATAGGGTGTTCCGTCATTCAACCGATGCTGAGCACGAACAGATACTGGAGTGGTACACAATGTGGACCAATATTCCCACCCCGCCTGACATCAACGTTGCCGAGAAGATTATCGGCAAATGGATGGTAGCCGAGACGAACGGTAAGCCTGTGGTGACAAACTCCAAACAGGTGCTCACCTACGTATCCGACACGAAGTTGTATTACAGCCTGTCAATCACAGCCATCAGCGACCTCAATGTGTGGGTGAATCACTGCGAAGGAAGTTACATAATCAATGGCACCACGTTGGAACAATTGGTGGAACTGCCCGATGACAACATCAAGTTCTCACATCATATCAACGTCACCTCCATCACAGACGATGAGATGCTGACCGTGACCAACAATGAGACGTTTGTGAATGGACAGACTCACAAAATAACGAAAGACCTGATGGAGCGAAAAGTGCGCGTGACCCGCGACTACAGCGATGACATCATCGGTACTTGGGAAGGCAAACTTACCAGCGAACAAGACACGTATAGCGACGGTCAGGTACATCGTTGGGAATACAAGGCCGACGGTACATACCCATATTATCGTCAGAACGAGGGTGGAGAGTGGATTGCCGATGTGAACACGATGGCAGAATATTTCGTCGATGGCACACTGCTCTGTTCGCGTTGGAAGAACGTGGGCGACGATACCGAGAAACGTGAAAGTTGGGAGATTGCCTCTATCGAGAATGGCAAGATGAAGTGGACCGCCCTGCGCCAGAATGCGGACGGTTCCACCTACACCACCACCTTCGAAATGACTCGCGTGAATCCGTAACCTCGACTTTTCTGCAACCACTTTTATATGGAAAGACTTATGAATGCAAAAACAGTAAACCTCCAGGAATGGGAGCCCTTCGGTGGCGGAGGCTTCGGGACGTCCTATTACAACAAGACGGATGACTCCGTGATTCTCAAACTCAATAAAACCATCGTTTCGGCAGAGAAGGCACAGGAGGAATTCCTGCGCTCCAAGGCCGTATATGACATGGGCATACCTTCGGCCGAGCCCTATGAGTTTGTTACCGATGGTGAGCGCTTTGGCATGATTGTCCAGCGCATTCAAGGTAAAGAGTCCTTTGGAAGAATCATTGCCGACCATCCAGAGCGGCTGGAGGAATTGGCCGCGATGATGGCCGATTACACCAAAGCCCTGCACTCCATTCCCTGTAACACGGATGTATTTGACAGTGTGCCGATGCGTACGCAGAAAATGTTCGCCGACTGTAAGAGACTTCCAGACGATGTCAAGGCCAGGCTTATTGGCTATCTCGATAAGATGGAACCTGCCACTACCTGCCTGCATGGGGACATCAATCCTTGCAACATCGTTATCGCGCAGGGCAAAGTGTATTGGATTGATCTGGGCGATTTCGGCTACGGAGACCCGTTGCTGGACTGGTACGTCCTTGCCCACATGAGCGAGATCGGACCTACCCCCCTCCTTCAACACCTTTTCCATATGGACCGAAAAACGCTGGGGCTTTTCTATGAAGTCATGGGAAAACATTATTTCGGCTCCAATTGGGATACGCCCGAAATGAAAGAGAAGATGAAACGTGTCTCCCAGATTATGGCAGCAAAGGCCATCTGTTTGCAGCCGATGGCCGTACATATCAATCTGCCGTTCCTTCAGGGGAAGAAACTGAAGACTGCGATAAACCTTTTTATCGGCGACCGGCTCAAGATTAAAATGTAATTCCTTCTACAATGAAAAAGATTATGAATTGGGTGCTCGCTGCCATCCTGACTATCTGTGGCACGGCGGCGTATGCATCATGTACGGTGAACGACGATAATCCGTCTGAACAGACGGCTGGGTACATACCAAAGGCACCCGACTATAGCGACCCGATGATGTGGATTACGGAAGACGGCGACGTGGACGGCAAGGGAGCCGACATCTTCTACGTCGTCTCGACATGGGAGGACGACTGGACGACGGCGGACGGCACGATTTGCCACTACGCCGACGTGTGGAATCCTGAGCACCGCGCCCACATGTCCGACCTGGAGATGAAGAAGGTGGCGTCCTATATGTCGCCCGGTAACCGGTTCATCGCCCCCTTCTACCGTCACACGACCATCCAGGCGTTCATGACCAACAGCGAGGACACCGTCTATCAGCGCACCCGACTGTCTATGGGCGATGTCTGTGAGGCATTCGACCGTTTTCAGACAGAACGTGACAAGACCCGTCCGCTTATCATCGCGGGCTTCAGCCAGGGCGGTCTGGCCGTGGTGGAACTGCTGAAACATATCGACGACGAGACCTACGGTCAACTGGCTGCCGCTTACGTACTGGGTTACAAGGTGACGGAACAGGACATGCGCGAGTGCAGTCACATCCGACCTGCTGAGGGCGAGACTGACACGGGTGTCACCATCTGTTACAACACTGTAAAGGACGTGAAGTACGTACTACCTCTGATTTCCGGTTCCGACATCTGCATCAATCCCGTGAACTGGCGCACAGACGCCACGCCTGCCACGCTCCACGACACCATCACCATCACCGTCTCGCCCGAACATCACGTCCTCGTGGCCACCAACTACAGCGCATCGGAATATCCCCCGTTCCGCGGTTTCCTGAACGTAGGCGACATCCATAGTTGCGAGCCGTGGCTCTACAGCGAGTGCCTGGCCAAAAACATCGCCGTCAGGGCGAGGGAATGGAAAAAGAAACACCAAAATCAATGGCTGGCAATAGACAACATATCATCCACGGCTTACGCGACGGCATACCCATTGCGATGGGCTATTTTGCCGTGACGTTCTCGCTTGGCATCATTGCGCTGTTGGCTGGCATCGTTGCAGCATGGTTCCGTTTGGGGCTTTTCCCAGTTGCATCCATTTGTTGCGTCATCGTCTATCTATTGATATAATATAAAACCATGAAGGTCATCCATATTGACATGGACCAGTTCTTTGCCGCTGTGGAGCAGCGAGACAATCCAGAACTGAAGGGTAAGCCGATAGCAGTTGGCCATGATGCCGAACGTGGTGTGCTGGCAACAGCCAGCTACGAGGCCCGTCGGTTCGGTGTGCATTCTGCACAGTCCATTCAAGTGGCCAAGCGTCTTTGTCCGCAACTGATTATCGTGGAGCCGCACTTCCAGCGGTATAAGGAGGTGTCGGCTCAGTTGCACGAAATCTTCAATGACTATACCGATTTGATTGAGCCAATCTCTCTCGATGAAGCATTCCTCGATGTCACAGAGAATAAGAAAGGTATCGAACTGGGCGTAGACATAGCCCGTGAAATCAAGCAGCGCATCCGCGAGACGACGGGACTGACGGCATCAGCAGGTGTCAGCTATTGCAAGTTCCTGGCAAAGATTGCCTCTGACTGGCGCAAGCCCGACGGTTTGACGGTGATTCACCCAGACAGGGCCTTGAACTTCATCGCCCAACTGAAGGTAGAGAAAATCTGGGGTGTCGGTCAGAAGACGGCAGAGAAGATGCATCGTATGGGTATCTTCACAGGGCAGGATCTGAGGAATATGTCACTTACTCGGCTGACTCAGGAGTTTGGTAAGATGGGCCAGGTGTTCTATGACTTCTCGCGAGGGATTGATAACCGGCCTGTCATTTCTGAGTGGGAGCGCAAGTCCGTCAGCTGTGAGCAGACGTTTGAGTCGGACATCAGCGAGAACTCAGCCGTCACCATCCACTTGTACCACACGGTACTGGAGCTGGTCAGGCGCATCGAGAAGAATGACTTCGAGGGACGCACACTGACGCTAAAAGTTAAATTCTTAGATTTCCAGCAGATTACGCGTAGCATTACAGTAGACCATATTCTCCGAACGAAGGACGATATACTGCCTTTGGCAAAACAGCTGATGCAGGGCGTAGAGTTTCACTCACATCCCATCCGTCTGTTAGGCTTGGGCGTGTCGAACCAAAAGAATGCCACCGCTCAGGAGCAGCAGCCTTGGGTAGAGCTGGAACTGGAGTTTGAGCCGTGGCCAGAGGCCTGATAAATGGAAATCCCCGTACCCGCGAAGTGACTGTCATCTACGATGCCAAGGTAACATCAGCCCGCCATATCATGCACTTCATGGCATAGCCATTCTACATACAATCCCAAAGAAGACTGCAATTTTCTGCTTCGGCTCTGTCTTCGGCATGGTGACCGTCAGGGTGCAGTTAAACAATGGATGTCACAAGAGAATATAAGTAGCTGCCAAAGGATATGAGCAACCAGATCATGAGGGCAATGAGCAGGAGAAGAAGGATGAGAACGATGGCTGACTGCCATGCTCTTTGGTTTACCTGCTTGATAACCGCTTCGTCACCATCAACGAATCCTTGAATCATCTGCATGTTCTGGGTGTTGGCACGATGGAAAAAATCGATGATGTCGCCTACGAAGAAAGGGATCATGCCTAAGAGCATATCCCGCAGGGCATTGTTAAGCACAGCAAGTGTCAAAGGCACACTCTTTATGATGCGGGCAGAGAAATAGACAAACGGTACAACGCAAATCAGTGCAATGGCATCACCCCATCCGGGAATGACTCCGATGAGCGCATCCAGATAGTAGCGATCCATATAGCGCGTCAAGCCCTCCATCGTCTGATAGGCTCGGTTATCCATCAGACGTTGGCGTCGTAGCAGTCGTTTCTCTTCGTTCATATCAGACTATACGAGCTCTTTACCGAATGGTGACAGAGTCAGCTTTGCCAAACGGAAGTGCATCTTTCCGAATGGTATGCCAATGATAGTTATGCAGAAAATGAGGCCATAGAAGATGTGCGTGAGCCATATCCAGATGCCACCCACGAAGAACCACAGCACATTCATGAATATACTCAGGCAACCAGGTTGTGATGGCTTCCACTTCACCTTCGTACCGAACGGCCAGATGGCCAGCATACCCAGCTTCATGCTTTGTATGCCGAATGGAATGCCGATGATGGTTATCATCAGCAGCAGTCCGGCAATGAAATACTCCAGGGCAATATGCAGCCCGCCAAAGATAATCCAGATGATGTTTCCTAAAGTCTTCATCCCTTAAATAACTACAGCTGTTCCGCTGGTGGCAACCATCAACATAGAGCCATTAGCTCCAATTGTCTCGTAGTCGATGTCGATGCCGACTACGGCATTGGCTCCAAGAGCCTGTGCCCGCTGCATCATCTCCTGCATGGAAGAATCCTTGGCCTCGATGAGCACTTTCTCGTACGAACCGCTGCGTCCGCCGAAGAAGTCGGTGAGACCAGCCATGAAGTCTTTAAGCACATTGGCACCAATAATGACTTCGCCTGTCACTACACCCTTGTATTCACGGATGGGGTGACCTTCAATCTGTGGGGTTGTTGATAGTATCATAATTGTTCTCTTTATAAGTTTTTATGTGTTAGACGTAATTCGGAGGCAAAAAGTTGCAAGTTCAATTTTCATTACCACTTATCTTATCAAATATAATACTCTCCTTCTATCTTCTTGGTAGCTTTGCCGCCGAAGAGGACCTTTCCATCCAGGCATTTAAGTTTTACGGAGTTGAATATGCGATTATTGCCACCTTGTTCGATAGTGATAGACTCGCCTTTCCAAAGTCCTTCGCTTAGCAGGTAGTTGGCAAAGGCGCTGTTTCCAGAACCTGTAGCAGGATCTTCCAGATAGCCGAACTTTGGGGCGAACACCCTAGTGTGGGCATAGGTCGATACTTCAGCTGTCTGCATGGAGAAGACAAGGATAATGTCGATATCATTGCTCTCGCAGAAACTCTTCAGACTCTGCTCGTTTGGATAGACAGAAATCTCCGTTTCGAGGTCTGCGATAGGAACGAGGAGCGTCCGCAAGCCTGCATCGATGATCCGGATGGGGAGAACATTGCGGATGGAGCCATGAGGCAGAGTGAGTGCATCCTCGATTTGAGCGATAGAAAGATTCATCGGATGCTCTATGGGGTCTAGGGCTGTGATATACACGGCATCCTCTTCGTTGATAGCATTGAACACTTCGATGATTCCCTTGCGGTTGGTTTCGGCAGTAATGACGGGCTTTGCCATCAGCTCTGGCGTTTCCTTCACCATTGTATACATGGTGGCGATAGTTCCATGTCCGCAGAAATCCACTTCACACTCTGATGAATAATAGGTAAGCTTGCAGTCGGCCACTTCCGACTGACCGCAAAACACTACTTCCATCACAAATCCCTTATGCTCGGCAGCTATTGCCTGCATCTGTTCTGGAGTTAATTCCTCTTGCCCTATAAAAATGCATGCCGCAGGATTGCCTAATGACTCGGCTTTTGTAAAGGCATTGCTCTTAATGTATCTGTATTGTTTCATATCTAAACATTTTATAGTTTGACGCTGCAAGGCTCGTGCAAGCCGAATGCAATCAAGCTCGTTTGAATTGCTGAGGTGCCGTCGAGTCTCGCGGTTTTCAACCGCAAAATTACGAAGAGTTGCGAATTATACCAAATAACTGGGATATTCTGCTTAAAAATGTGATAAGTGGACAGTCAAGATGAAAAAACGCACAGGGTCTACCTTTTCGGTATGTTCACCAATATGCTTCTCCATCCACACCATATCATACCAACGGCTGAACTTGTAGCCACATTGCATAAAGCGACCGGGTATGAAACCGATGAGCATGCCCCATAGGAACTGCACAAAGTGGTAGCGTTTCTGGTGGTAGGCAGCATCCATGATATATGATAACCGTATTTTTCATTTGCGCATGGTTTGTTCACCTCGCTTTGTCATTTCCTCTGCAAAGGCCTGTTCGCCGTTCTCGCGAATGTAACGGATGCAGGCAGGTCGGTCACTTCGGAAGACTAATGCGAAGAATTTTCCTATCAGATTGTTATGGAGCCGACAATCTTTAACGTCTGTCTCACACTCGGCACAAGTATGGAAGCCCTTTTCCATACAACACTTGCGAATCTTACACCTTTGAGGCCACTTGTTAAGGGGCCGGCCTAAGGCTGGGTTATCTGTATCTGATGTGTTACATCCCTGACACTTCCCCATACGGTATTTCCTGCATGCTCCGCAGTAGAGTCCACAGGCCGCAATCATTTTTGTATTTACTTTTATCTCCTTCATAAGTATATCTTATAATGTCTGCCCCAAACAATTTGAGGCAGACAAAGATTGATTATTCGATAGGTATCTGAATGACAGAAAGCCATTTCTCAGGGTCTTCCTGATTCCATGCTCCATCAATATAGCAGGTACGGTGCTGTCCTGCAACCTTATAGCCTTGCTCCTCGATGTAGCGGAAGGCCTCGGTGAACGACTCGTAGAAGCGTTCGTAAGGCCCGACATGCTTTATGCAGAGTGCCTTGGGGATAGCAGGCAGACGCTTGAACTGGATGATACTGCTGTCTTCACCCATCTCCTCAACTTGCTCGCAATACTCGATGTCGATATCCGTTGGCGTGTATTCCTTGTTATGCTCTATGGTAAAGCAGTAACCTGGAGGCGGACACTTACAGCCAAGACGCTGCATCTCGGGCCCGATCTTCTCATAGCACATGGGGCCGATGGCGGCATAGTTGGGGATGACTTCACAATGACTTGCCACGATGATTTCGGGCAATGATTGAATACTGAATTTTTCCATTGTCTTCATTTCTTTGCGAGAGTTTCGCCAGTCGAGCAGTTGATTACGGCGGGCTATCAGTTTTCGCAGTTGTGCTTCCGTTTCCTTTATCTTCTCAGTCAGCTGCCGGACACTGGGCGTATGAGATACGTCATCATACAGGTCCTTGATCTCATCAAGCGAGAAGCCGAGTCGTTGCAGGTCGCGGATGGATTGCAGCTTCTGCATCTGATCAATGCTATAGTACCGGTAGCCTGTCCACTCGTCCACCTCGTCAGGCAACAAGAGTCCCTTCTGCTCATAGTGACGCAAAGTCTTTATGGTAACCTGCATCATCTGTGAAAACTCTCCGATTTTAAATTTCATTTTACTCATAATCGCGCGATGTTTTTGATTGCAAGTCTCGTGCAAACGAGAGGAGAAGGAGCTTGCTTCTTATCCCGAGTGCCGCCGAGACTCGCGGCTGATTCTAAAATCAGACGCAAAGATAGGGGTTGACCTAAGGGACGAGTCAAAAGAAATGAAGATTTTAACATGGATTTAACACTATTCCAACGGCATCATAACACCACATTGGTAGTCTGGCGACTCGATGTCTGTACCCTGATACCATTCCATGCTGCAGGATTTCGGTGCCCATTTATACTCAGGATGTGCGGGCAACCATTCCTTATGGAACTTCATGTATTGCTCTTGAAAGGCTTTCATGCCTCCCTCGAAATGCATCTTCAGCCACTTTCCGCTATGAATGGGGAATAGTTGCATGCCTTCAGGCACATCGCCACCTTTATAAATACCGCCGATAACGTAAGTAAAGGTGTTATTTTTGCAAGCACCAAAATTTGCTTCCCAGCAGGTAGCACAATTGTGATTAGGAATATCGCATGTGCAAAGCCCAAACTCGCCAACGCCGTTGTTGATAGCGGCCTTCTGAAAGGCATCAGGCGCCTGTTTCTCCATAAAGACAGGCTTGATAATCTTTTCCACATACTCCCCCCAGAACTTTGGGCATTCTTCCTTCGCCTCGTTGAAGGCAATCTTCTTGGCCATGCCAATAATCTGCACATCGTGCAATTCAATAATCTCGTGTTTCATTATCATTAATCTTTTTATAGTGAAAGTCCCAATGTGTATGCCTCATTTAGTGCATCGGTGTTATTGATGTCGGTCTTCTCTTTGACTCCTCTGACAAGCACCTTGCCTGCATCCTTAATATCAAAGAACTTCAAGCAGAGGTTGTATTCCGTCAGAATAGCATCGAACAATTCTGGCAATGAGGCTGCACCAACGAGCAGCAATGCCATCTTCTTAATGTGGAACGAATCACGAATGGGATTGTGGAATCTGTCGATGAGGGCTTTCAATTGAGCACTGATGCCATAGAAATAAACTGGCGAGGCAATGACGAGCACCTCTGCCTGATTCATCTTCTCATAGACGATGGCCATGTCATCCATCTGAGCACAGACGCCGTTGGCTTCGCCTTCGTCCGTCACGACTCGGCCATCTTCGAACAAGTTCGGATGGCTCTCGCTGCTCCGTCCGTTCGTTTTGAAGCAAGCGTTACATCCCAAACACGGATTCACCTTATAATCACGTACAGATACAATCTCCACATGATGATGTTCTGCAGCTCCTTTGGCAAAAGCTTCAGCCAACAATTCTGTATTGCCACCCTTACGTGGGCTTCCGGATATAATCAGTATGTTCATTTCTTTTTACTTCAGTTTGCCGTTTAGAATCTTGCTTCTGACTCCTTTCACGGCGGGTTTGTAATAGTCTATCTCCATCGCTTCGAGGGTGCGTTTCAGTTCATCCATCAACTCAGGATAGAATTTGCACATGCGGAAAGCGAGTTTCATGCAGACAGACTGAATGCCAGGGAAGTCCTCGGCATCCATCATGTGTTCGAAACAGAAATCAAGGAAGTCTGTTCGCAAATCTTCCTCGTTCAATTCCAATCGCTCAACGATGTTCAATGACAATCGCCTAACGGATGAGTTATCTGTCTGTATGGCTTGGTCGATGACTTCGTTGAGTATTACCTGAAGTTGTGACAACTCTTCTTTACTGGCCTTGGTCAGTCCCCACAAGGCACTCCTTGCCACGCGGTAATCCTGACTGAATGCATACTTACGAGCAAAGCCGAGGAAGTCGCCCGTAGATTTCACCCCTTGGTAAATCTCCTGGGCGCCTCCCTCGCTGAACGTCTGTCTGAGTCTGTCTTCGGTTATGGGCATAATTTCATTACTTTCACTGGACGGTCTGAGCCGACTTCCAAATTGGGACATATAGTTTCCTCGCCAGTGTCAACGAATCCGCATTTCTCCATCACTCGGCCAGAAGCCGGGTTTGAAGGGAAGTAGTCACCCCAAAGCATTGCGAAGCCCTTTTCATTGAAACAATAGTCGATAACCAACTGAAGTGCTTCCGTACAGATGCCTTTGCCCCAATACGGACGGGCTATCCAATAACCTACCTCTGCATGATCTTCAGCAATCTTCAGGTTCGATGCGGATGCTTGGAGATAGCCCACACAGCCTATGGCCTCGTTCGACTCTTTCAATATTACCGCCCACATCCCTTCTACATTGAAGACAGTTCGAATAATCTCCAAACTCTCCTCCACAGACTTATGTGGTGGCCATCCGGCACGAGGCCCGACTTCTGGGTCACTGGCGTATTTAAACAGCGTCTCGGCATCACTATCCTGCCAAGGGCGTAATAGTATTCTTTCTGTTTCCATCTTCATTTTTATATTTTGACGATGCAAGGCTCGTGCAAGCCGAATGCAATCAAGCTCGCTTGAATTGCAGAGGCGCCGCCGAGTCTCGCGGTTTTCGACCGCAAAGGTACGAATAGTTGCGAGATTTACAAAATATCTGGGATAAACTGCACAAATATGTGATGAGTGGTTGTATTACTTGTAGGCATAGTCTAAGCTTGGCCTTTGGCCGAGCCAGCTCATGTATATCCATATTTGGCTGGAGGCTTATCCAATATCGCTTGTCGCCATTAAACGGTTCTCCAATTGCCTGATAGTACTCCTTTAACTCTGCCATTTCAGACGGATGGCACTTCTCATAAATTCATTCCATTCTTTGCCATTTCATCTCTTCACCCTCCTTGTCGTACTGCTTACGCTTGCCTGTAGGCGGCTCTGTTAGGGTGATCTTTACAACTGCTGTACGTTCAAGACTGCGTGCGATGGCATCGTCGAAAGCATCCATGTGGTTGGGAAGGAATCGCTGGCAGATAGCTCTCAATGCCTCGATTTTCTCATCTCTGTCTGTTACCATCTCAGCCTTGCCAACTGCCATTGCCGATTTATACTGGAGTGTGAAACTTCCATCCTTGGGGCCAACAGTCGGAGCACACTTGGTTACTGCCGACAAAGCCACAGTCGGATTGGTAGCTATACAGTCCAACTTGTCACCCTCCATGGAACAATGAAAATAAAACGTCTTATCGTCTGTACGAGCCAGCGACAAGGGAACACCATAAGGTGTGCCATCTGGCCGGGTAAAACTGACGGTAACATACGGTGCCTTATCCAAAACCTCCAAGGCGAAGGCGGCATCCATTTCTCTACTTGCTTTTCTCATTTTCAATCCTCTACTTCACAATGTAAGAATCCCATTTCCTTGGCCTTCTCCTGCTCAGCAGAAACTGATGCAAATCTCTTCTCAATATCTCTTCAAAATTCTCCATTCTTTTGCTCCAAATAATCAAATATATCAAAAGTCCCAGCCTCGTTTCTGACATCAATGGTAGGAACATATTCTTCCATTCTTGTAGTGCCACTTTCTTTGTTCACATAAAAGTTCACAATTGCACCTGTATAACTGCGGAATACCACCTGATAGGCAGAATCGGTCTCTTCACCCATCTGTACATACATGATGGAGGAATTCTCTTTGGCTACGCTCCAGTCATACGCACTATGGCAATAGTTATTGACTCCTTCGTAAGCCATCTCTGCCGTTATTTCACTCTTCGTGGTATTGGCTTCGCCTTCGTCCGTCACGACTCGGCCATCCTAGCGAGCTTGGCGGCTCTCGCTGCTCCGTCCGTTGTTGCCACATGAGCAGAATAACGTAGCTATCAATATGAATGATAAGACGATATGTTTCATATACAAACACGCGTAATACCTAAATACACTTAAATCTAACGGCAAAGATAGTGATAATTACGGAATTATCGTTATATTTGCACAAGAATTAACATTTACCTGCGACCTCCGTGGCTGATACAACTTTCTCTTTCGTAAGCTATTCCTTTATAAAATGCGGGAAATCCGGCTCACCAAGAGTTGGCTCATAGACAAAACCCTCATATCTGAAGGCACAAAGATCCTCTGGCTTGTCGATTCGGTTCTCGATGATGAATCGCGTCATGGCTCCCCGACAGGTTTTTGCCCATACGGCCTGTATCTTCAAATCGCTCCCCTTACGGATATAGAACAATGGCTGAATAATACGGACCTCCTTACGGACACGTTGCCAGTCGAAGAGGTGCTGGTATTCCTCGGTGGCAAGGTGAATCAGGATACCGTCATCCGATTTTACGGCATCAATAAGGACATCCGTCAGACGGCTCTTCCAGAAACCGAATATGTTCTGTCCCGCTCCGCTTGGCAGTTCTTCGACGATCGAAGCGACTTTGTCAATTACCACATACCCCTCCATCCGATAAGGGAGAATACCATCCAAAGGACGAAGCAGACCGTAGAGGAACGAGGTAATCCATAACTTCCCTTGTGAGTAATTGAGGTCATCAACCGTCAAAGTCTCAGCTTTCAGGTGTTTGTAAGCCTGACCATGATAGGCAAGGATGGCTGGAAGTTTTGGCTTCTCATCGAAGAATTGCATAAACCTTAGTTTGTTCTGTGCAGCAATCTGTTGACTACAACCCAGCATATCGGCTATTGTCTCTGTGGAATACTGAGCCATATCTCTTGCATAGGACTCTGCCTCATTTTGGAAACGAGGCGTTGACAAGCTAACATCAGGAATAGAATTCAGCTTGTCGTGCATGATCTTTGCGGAAGCGAGTATTATCTGCATTACCTTATTATTTTATTGGACGCCAGTAATCTTGTCGAGATAGTTCTGATTCATAATAATGGTGCAAAGATACGAAATAATTTGGATTATTCGACATTTTTTCGTAATTTTGCATCAAAATACAGCAAGTGGCCACTACAGGTATAAGGCAACAGCCAAGGAGCGCAACAAACAGATAGGAGGACACAAGGCCTAATGGATAATTACGACGATATTATCAATCTGCCACACTACGAGTCAAAGCATCATCCGAGGATGTCGATGTGGAACCGTGCAGCCCAGTTTGCGCCTTTTGCCGCATTGACTGGCTATGATGCTGCCATTCAGGAATCAAGTCGTTTGACGGATGACTGGGTAGGCCTCAGTGAGTCAGGAAATGAAGAATTGAATCGTAAGATGGAGATGCTTCTATCTAAGCTTTCAGAACATCCTTTTGTGACCATCGAGTATTTCGTGCCTGACGAACATAAGGAAGGTGGTTCCTGTCAAACCTATTCTGGCAATTTCAAGCACATCGATGACTATGAGCAGACAATGGTAATGACTGATGGTAAGAAGATACCGCTTAGGATGATTATAAATATAACAGGTTTTAAAAGGTAAATAATAATCTAAGAATCATCTCCTTCATACAATCCACTTATCCCATCACCACGTCAAGCACCATCATCAGAACAAAGCCAACAGCGAAACCGATGGTGCTGAGATTGGAATGCTCTCCCTCGCTGGCTTCTGGAATCAGTTCCTCGACAACGACGTAGAACATCGCACCAGCTGCAAAGGCCAGCATATAAGGCAGAACGGGCATCAGTAGCGAAGCCAGTAGTAAGACAGCGACGGCTCCGACAGGTTCTACGGCTCCGCTTAATGAGCCGATGACGAATGACTTCCACTTGGAATTGCCTGCTGCCCGCATGGGCATGGAGATAATTGCTCCTTCTGGCACATTCTGAATGGCGATACCTAAAGAAACGGCAATGGCGCTGGCCAGTGAGATATTCGACATTCCGCTTTCGGCTCCTGCAAAGACCACACCAACGGCCATTCCTTCAGGCAGGTTGTGGATAGTGACGGCTAAAGCCAGCATTGCAGTTCGCGACAAACGGGAACGAGGACCCTCTGGTTTGTCGGTTCCTATATGCATGTGGGGCGTCAGTTCATCAATCATCAGCAGGAATCCCATACCCAACAGGAAACCGACAGCAGCTGGCACCACCGACCAACGTCCGCTTTCTTCCACCATCTCCATTGATGGAATCAGTAGCGACCAAACCGATGCCGCTACCATTACGCCCGATGCAAAGCCAAGCAGCGACTTCTGCAGCCTCGGCGACATATCTTTCTTCATGAAAAACACGAAGGCCGAGCCAAGCATGGTGCCAAGCAGAGGAATCAAAAGACCTATAATAATGCTCATGTTTTATGCTATTTTTTTTGAAGCTAAGAAACTAAATATCTAATTTGTAATCCACACAATCCTCATCGCGGTAAAACTCCTTTGCACCCCAACGTTGCCAGTATTGATGGGTTTTGAGGTGATGCATAACAGGAATGAAGATGAAATCGAATTTGGTTTTCAACTCGGACATGATTGACATCAGCATGTCGTAGTTCAATCGGGTACCACGATATTCTTCAGCAACAATGAACGAAAAGACAGCGATATAGCGCTGAGTGTTCAGGCTTTTTATCAGCTCCGGCTTGTCTTTTAGGATCTGTGGTGTCTCCTCCTCAATTCGATAGTCACTCATATTGAGCAGCCCTATGACATGACCGTTTTCATCTAAGGCTTTGACACTCAACGGCCAGTTGAAATGCAGGTCTTGCACCCACGACTCCACCTCAGCGCGGTCAAAACCGTATTGTCGCACCATCCAGTCAATTGTCAACGGCGCATCATCTTCAGTCATTCTCTGTAATATGTACGACATTGTAGGTCAATAGTATTTCAGGGTGATACGACAATTTTGCTTGGCGAAGACCTGGGATTCCCATATCTTCTTCGCGGTTCAGATAGATATATTGCTCAGGCAGATGCTCGGCGAACTGCTGGTTGATGATGGCAAAGGCACCCTCCACATGACGGTCGGCTTTCTCTACACAAACGTCAAAGGTGTCGGTCGTTACAGCGGCACCGTATGTGAAAGCCACCATACAACCGTCCACGAAGATGCTTCCGCCTATCATGCCAAGAGCGTCCCAATTCGAAAATATGGTCTCCATCACCTGTTTCTCAGCGTTTATAGTATCGCTGCCGCCCTTTTCTTCCTGCCATATTTCGGTCAGTCGGCGACATTCGTCAAACAATTCCGGCATAAGGGGACGATATTCAAAATCTGGATGTTCCCCACGGAAACGATGGATGTGATTACGCTTGGCGTCCAGATGTCTGCCATGAAGCGTTGCGAGTTCAGTACGACGATAGATGTAATCGTATTGGTCACGTGCCGGATCAACGGAAATCGAGTGTGAAGTTTGGAGTTGTGCCACTTGCGAGTCTTCGAGCCCAATCAATGTCAAATCTCCATTGCTATCATCAAATAAAGCCTCAATCAATTCCTGCGACAACGCTTCTGACGTACAAACCATATACGCTCGCTGACCATCGAAGGTGTAACGCAGCACCATAGCCTTTTCAAGCACACACACCTCGGTGTAGTACCAAAACTGCCATCCCACAAGGTTGGCAAAGGTGTAGTTGCAGTTACGCCGCCCAGAGGGTAGCGTAACTGCCTGCATCGCCTCGCGGTCAGACAACTTAAAAGGATGAAACGTCATTATGCCTTGTTGAATTTCTCCTTGGGCTGTATTCATCAGGAAATTCCTTTATTTACTATTTCAATAAGATTTTCAATTCTGTCAATTATGAAGGTGGCACTTGCTTCCTCAAGTTCATCCCTGGTGCCATTACCCCATGTCACGCCACAAGTCTTGGCTCCTGCATTGGCTCCCATCTTGATGTCTACTGCCATATCGCCAACTACGAGGGTTTCGCTAGCATCATAATGCATGGCAGCAAGGGTCTTCAGTACAGGCTCCGGCTTCGGCTTGGCCTCTTTTACATCATCAGCACCAAGTATATATGAGATATAGTCAGCAATGCCCATTTTTTGTGTCAACTCCTTGAGAGAGTTGCGTGAACGTGACGATGCAATAGTGAGTACAAACCCCTTCTGATGCAGGATAGATAGTGTTTCTACAATGCCAGGGAATGCCTCTGGTTGGATGGTTTTCAGATTCTCATTGAAGAATCTTCTGTATGTCTCAGCGCATCGGGGGATAAGTTCCTCCTGTATGTCAGGAAATAGCGTTCTGAAACACCCTGCCAGTGGCAATCCGATAGTGGCTGCACATTCTTCTTCGCTACGGTTAGGTAAGTGCAGCTCTGCTATGGTCATCTGCATGGTCGTGACGATATTCCGTCTGGTATCGCCTAGCGTACCGTCAAAGTCGAATATAATCAGCCCTTTTCCCATCGTTTCAGTTCATCTTTGTCATGTGATAGCCCATACGCTTCAGCTGCATGGCAGCTCCCATCAAGTAGAGCTGGTGCAGACAAGTGACGTAGCCGTTGAATGCCTCCTTTGTGCCCGGCTCCAGGTGCTGGTGCATCAGGGCATTATAGACACGTGAGGCACACTCGCCAGTGACCTTCTCCAGAACAGTGTAGTCTATGCCCTGCAGCAAAAGCACTTCCTCACGGATGTATTCGTCCATGCTGTCATAGCCCCGCTTGTCGCGCATGTAGGCATAGAGGTCTTCAATCTTTGAGTATATCTCCCATTCCGTGTCCCACATCTTGGCAACTGCCATGCCGATATACATCATCCAGCCGAGGGATGCCGATGGGAAGTCCTGGAACTCCCTGATGCCATCGGGAATGTATGCCTTTGCGATACTTTCCCATTTCTCTTCTACATCGGGACATTCCGGCAATCGCTCGTCCACTTCCTTCATCGACAACAGGAACTGGTGCAGGTCTTTTCTCAATATCTCTTCAAATTTCTCCATTGCTTCTTTGTCATTGTATCGAAATATCGTTGCAAAGATACGAAAATATTTGGATTATTCGTTATTTTTTAGTAATTTTGCATCAAAATAAAGTAAGGAAAATATGCCACGTAAGACTGACGGAATAGAATTTGAGATTCATCCGCGCCCAACGAAGGGTGAGGACGGCAAGCCGCTGCTCTATGTGCGTCCAGCGAAGGGACGTAAGAAAAGCTTCAAGCAGCTGGAGGATTTCTGCAACAAGTATCGCAATCTGCGCACAGGAGAGCTACAGATGGTGATGAATGTAATGATGGATGTTGTGGGCCTCTGGCTGTCAGACGGCTATCGTGTAGAGACACCCATCGGCTCATTCGCCCCCAAGCTGAAACTGCTGGGCGAGCATACCGACCCCAAGACCATTCATGGCAGAGACATCGTTTATGCAGGCATTGAATTCATCCCTTCCAAGGAGTTCATCAAGGAGGGAGGCAAAAACCGTGAAGGCTACCGCAAGAGTGATGCTCAGGTTGGCAACAGTCAGATGTACGACGAGAAGGCAATGGACGAGGCTCTGCGACGTTGTCTGAAGTTGGGTTACGCGACGATTCCAGAGTTTATGATATTCAGCGGCCTGAAGCGCGACTCTGCCAAAACCTATCTCGACAGCCTCTGCAAGGGTGACCATCCGCGTCTGTGGAAAGTTCGTGAAAGCCGCCGCTGGCTCTACTTTCCTAAAAAGGATAATACCACAGAATAAAACCAGGTTTCGGCCGACCGCTCCAGTATATAAGGGCGGACGCTCCAATATATAAGGGCGCCCGCCCTAATTCATGCGGCCATCTGACCGAATCTGGCTAGATGCCGTCTCGCTCCCTGTTATATGCCGTCTCGCTCCCTGTTAGCTCGGCTCTTTTCCCCTGTTTCCGGCTTAGTCCATTCGCTGCCCTATGCTTTCAGGCATACTCGCATCCGCATGATGTCCTGAACAACATTGTTTCTTTTTCTTTTCTTCTTTCATTGTATATTCAAATTAATTTCTTATATTTGCACTCGTTAACAACATCAAGGAAGTGGAATAAGGCCGCTCTTCCATTCGTCATAAGACAGTAAGTTATGTTCAGCCCCCACTCCTTAACATCCGAATCCGGACAGTTCACTGGGCTTTGACCCCGCATTTGCAATGATGGCTCCAAGATGTTTCGATGTTGCATATTATTTAAAATGTTAATGTTATGACTTACATTGGTATCGACGTCAGTAAGGACACTCTCGTTGTCGCTTATTCTCCAGACAAGAACAGCAAGACGAAGACATTCAAAAACACCACTAGAGGTATTCATGAGTTTATCAGGACTATCTCCAAGGATGAGCACCACTGTGTCATGGAGGCGACAGGTAATTACAGTGCTCTGCTTGTCTATCTGC
>Ga0256407_10001254_pt1 | contig 54981 bp, 41 predicted proteins | sample RumenRJG_04DNA_FD_193489 | JGI IMG/M metagenome (GOLD analysis project Ga0256407, IMG submission 193489) | Bovine rumen microbial communities from Lethbridge, Alberta, Canada - RJG_04 | ecosystem: Host-associated > Mammals > Digestive system > Stomach > Rumen | place: Canada: Alberta... | reverse complement strand
ACGTAAAGGACGATGAGTTTATCAAAAAGATAAACGATGACTTGACGCAAACTATCTGTTATGCGGATGCGACACGTGGTAGAAAACAATACCATCTATTGACAGTTATTTCCACTGTTTCGTCCAATTTGTTGAACGAAATCCTGTACCAGGCCTCAGATGGCATAATGGACTTTCGTAGTGTGTGTGCAAGCCCAGCTTACCTGAATACAGTGAATGGCAAAGAAGCAATCCATGCGGAGTTTATCGGCGAACGAACGATGGAGGAGAATATTGCAGCCTTTGCCAGGGTGTACAAGGAAGATGTTCTTCAGGTATTTGACAAATTCAAAACCACGAAGGATGTTTTATTATCTCCGCTCCGAGAAGAATTCTTTAATCCGTATAATAGGCCGTATGTGCGGTACTATGTGCCTCTTGCCTATTATTTCAATGGTGAGTTTGATAAAGCTTTTGAATTTATTGATAAGCGTATAGAAATAGCTAAAGGATCTGAAGCAAGGATAATTGAGAGGTATGGTTCTCTTGACGATGAGGATACTGAAGATCGCCGAACCTATGAAGCCATGCACAAGAATCTCAAGCAATGGATAACGGAACGTCGGCAATTCAAGATTGATGACGAGTATCTTCCGATTTTTAATGAACAAGAAGCCAACTCTTTAAGTGAGAGTTTGCAGAAAATGAAATCCATTGTGGGAAAACTATTGAAGAATGAATGAAACAAAATTTCTGGACAAAGGTTGGGAAAAGCAAAGATCTGGGAGACCTTGAACATGTATTATTTCGCACAACAAGCGATTGGTCTCCACAACGCCTAAAATCCTATCGTTGGTGGATTGGTGGCATAAACAAAGAATATGAAATGATTGGAGAATTGACAGATGAATACAAAGAAAAAACTCATTTTGGAGCTGTAATGTGTCCCAATTCTATTGTTAAAAGAATTGTGACAGGTGAATATCAGGGCGTTTGGCCATACTGAAATGCTTGTATCAACATATTCTCAAATCCGCAACCTAATTTGCAAAGCCGTATTAGCATGAAATATTGGGGAGCTTAGATATCTGCCGAAATCCTTAACTTTACTGCTTTACTAAGCAATTTGCCTCTGAAAAGGAATGAGAAATCAACGATTTTGCCTAAAATAATGGTCAAAAGTATCCTTTATTTAAAAATATTCAACAAAAGATGTGTTATTTTCAGATTTATTATGTATCTTTGCCTCGTCTTGGTAAAGATGTCTAACCCTTTAGTAACATCATTATGAAACCAGTTCTATTGTTTCTTTCCCTTATCTCTGCCAGTGCGATAGGAGCTAACCTGTCCGACGACACAGAAAAAACGGTAGCCGATTGCTCTGCTGCATATCAGCAGTTCTCGTTCGACATTTATCAAAGGTTCGAAAAGCATTCTTCGGAAGCCGACGAACCTACCAATGTAGTCATCTCACCGCTCTCGGCATGGTTCGCCGTGGGAATGCTCCAGCAGGGAGCCAACTCAACCACTTTGAATTGCATAAACAAGGCACTCTATCTCCCCGACGATTTCCGGGGCCTCGCTGACTACAACAGTCAGCTGATCGACGACCTTTTGAAACCCTGCGAATGGAATGAAAACGAATGGGGGGAAGGAGAAAAGCCCGTTTTGGAGCTCGCCAACAGTTTCTGGGCCGATGACTTTATTACCTGCCACGACAAGTACATCGACACATTGGGCATCTGTTATCGAGCCGACTTCAGCCAGCTTGACCTTGCCCTTCCCGAAAGCATGGCTGCGGTCGATGCCTGGGTGAAGGACAAGACGCATGGGACAATTCCCTCGCTGAATATCCAGCCGAGTGAGGAGCTGCTCATGTTGCTGGTCAATGCTCTCTATTTCAAGGCAAGCTGGCAAGATGGAGCCTCTATTGAGGACACAAAGGAGATGCCTTTCTACACATCTTCCGATGATGTGAAAAACGTGCCCATGATGTATTTCGATTACCATCTGGATTATGCCGAGGTAGAGGGTTTCAAGGCAGTACGCCTATGGTTTGGCCACGATCACAGGTTTTCGATGACCTTCTTTGCCCCGACAGACGATACAGCTTTCGACAATGCCATCTATACACAGGCAAAACAGGCATTCAGTAGTGAATATCGCGTAATTTTGCGATTACCTCGCTTCACAACCGATGCTGAATTTCTATTGAATGAAACCTTACAGGAGATGGGCATGGACGAAGTTTTCGTGAGTGCCGACCTTAGCGGCATGGCTGACGGCTCATTATTTGTGTCGACAATCAAGCAGTTGTCCCATCTAGCAGTGGACGAGAAAGGTGTTGTAGCATCGGCCGCTACCGTTATAGAAATTGAGTCGGGTATTCATCCCGAAGAAATAAAGTATTTGACCATCGATCACCCGTTCTATTTCACCATCGAGGACAATAGCTGTGATAAAGTGATGTTCATCGGGCATATCAACACCATCGATGAAGAAAGCGTCAAGGATCCCAATAGTCTGAACAAGATTGGCAATACAAGTTCCGATGCTATTTACGACATGATGGGTCATCGCCAGTCTTCGCTTGGCAAGGGACTCAATATCGTTCAGCAAGGTGGAAAGTCACGTCTCGTATTAGTCAAATAATATAGATATGTCTCAAGACGTGTTGCAGAAGCGCCCTCCCTTATGGGCTAATGTCCACCCCCTATGAATAACGACCGCTGAAAAAGTAACAGCGATTGTATCTTTTATGACTGGTTATTAACTATTTGTTGATAATGGTCGGTAAGTTGTTTTTTTATAAATGTCCATCTTTTTTTGAGCAATAATCAGTATATTTGCAGTGCGTAATTGAATAATAAAACTAATTAACTATAAAAACTATTACTACTATGAAAAAGATTCTATTCGTTTTATCTATGCTTTCCATCAGCAGCCAAAGGCGCGACATAGAGTGTGCTGCGCCTTCTTTTGAATTTATTTAATGATGCTTGGGCATACAATAAACGACCGATTTGTTCGTTTTATAAATATGAGTAACAACACATTGAAATATCTTTTTGCCGTAATCCTTCCGCTGATCGTAGGACAGGTGCTTGTATCCTGCAAGCAGGGGAATCCTGTGGTCAGCGCCTCGCTCGACCGCATCGAGCAGGTGGTGCAGCAGCGTCCCGACTCTGCGCTCCTCGAACTTGTTCGCCTCGACAGTCTCCTTGCCGCTGGTGCTGTGAGCATCGAAGGCGATCGGCAGATGGCGCGTTATGCCCTGCTCAAGACGCAGACGCATGATAAGAACTGGATTGACGACACCAACGACAGCCTCATCCTCCGAGCCGTCCGCTACTATGACGAACATGGCAGCAGGCGGGAGCAGATGCTGGCGCATTTCTATCATGGCGCCATCTTGAGGAATGCCAAGGATTACGGCGCCGCTTTTTTCGATTACCGACAAGCCGAGAGTCTTGCACTGGAGTTGGACGACAATCATTATCTTAGTCTAATCTATGGCAATTTATCTGCACTCAGCGCTGACACTTATAGTAATGATGCTATTAGTTACGGCAAAAAAAGCTTGATGTACGCAAGATTGTCTGGTAATATACGTCAAACTTTTTCAATAAGGTCTCAGTTAGGTCAAATATATTCCACCCTATTGACATTTGACACTGCTGAATTTTTGTTCCGTCAAGTTTTGGATTCATTACCTGCTAAAGATCCCATCGTACAGGAATGTCTCACTTCTTTTATAGAACAATGCATGACCTCGGAACGATATGAATTAGCCGATAGCCTTCTTGACTTATTGAAGAAGCCTATTCTTCGTCCCGTCGATCTTATGAATAAAGCGTGTCTATTCCAGATAAAGGGACTTAACGATAGTGCAGATGCTTTTATTAATCTCGCCGAAAGGGCTATAAGAACTCCCGAACAAAGGGTATTCTTCTACGAAAAATGCAGTTGGATAGCAAAACAACGAAATGCCTATTCAGAAGCGCTTAATTTAATTCACAATCGGTTTGAAGTCCAAAATAATGTAATAACCGCTATTTTCTCAAAATCAGTTTCCGATTATCAGCGCGATTTTGAGCAACAGCAGAAGGAACTTGCCGAATATCGATATGCCGAATACAAGCGTCGGACAATTCTTGCCTCTGCATTATCATTATTACTGATTGGCGGTGGAATAGCATACACCATAAAAAAGAAGAAGGAAAGGCAGCGCATCATTGAAACCTATATGGAAAACGTGTCCGATATGCAGCGAACCCTTCTTGAGAATACCGATGCCATTGCCACGTTGCAGCACAAAGCAGAAGCAATGGATTCCGAGCGGCTTGCCAAAGAGGAAACGTATAGAAATCAAATAAAATCTCTCTTTGCTAAAAGCTTCCACGAACTGGAGTCCCTTTATAAAAAATACTACCAGTTCCAAAATGAACAAGGCATTCAACGAGAGATATATAAAGATGTATGCGATCGCATAAATGCCTTTGCCCAGGCAACCCAACAGGAAGAACTGGATCATCTCATCGATGAGAACTTCGACCATGCGATGGAGAAAGTCAAGTCTCCAGAGTTTGAACTTTCCGACAAGGAACTTCAACTCTACAAGTACAAGGTGGCTGGTCTTTCCGCTCGAACCATTCGCATGCTTATGCATATCGAATCACAAGACGCTTTGCAGAAGCGCCAGCAACGCTTGAGAAAGAAGATACTCGAATCAAATTCTCCTTTCGCTACAGAACTTGCCTCCCTCATGGGCTAATGTCCACCCCTTATGAATAACGACCGCTGAAAAAGTAACAGCGGTCGTTTTTTTATGCCTTATAATCAGAAATTTATTAATAATTGTCAGTAAGTGATAGATAAAGAAATGTCCGCCCTTTTTTGAATAATAATCTTTATCTTTGCAGTCCACAAAATGTAAAAAAATTTGGACAATGACTTGCTGGCGAAACTTCTTCTCCAATTATGCAGTAGCGACATTAACGTTGCTGCTGTCTGTTTCATTTCCCGCTTCTTTCGCTAATACCTATTCATATACCCTTGACTCCATCAAGTCTCTTGGCTTACCCGTTATCACGATCGAGACGGAGGATGGCGAGGAGCCGACGTGCGAGTATGTCGATCCTCCCGAGGGAATGGCAGGCTACGGAATCAGGAACGCGACAAAGGTGCCGGGACGGCTAACTATTACCTTGGGTGACGAATTGCTCTTCGATAGCGGGCCCTATGCCAAAGACAGCAGTGGAATGCGCATAAAAATACGCGGCAATTCGAGCGCATGGCCCTCCAAGAAACCCTACAAGGTGAAGCTCGAAAAGACGGCAGACCTGCTGCTACGGGGAGATGACGAGACTTATTCCGACAAAGACTGGCTGCTCATCAAGGACCCCGATTTTCGCCAGCACATCGGTTTCGAGACAAGCCGCCTCATGGGTATTGAGTGGACACCATATTGCCGCTACGTCAATGTAGTGATGAATGGTGACTATCGCGGTCTTTACCTGCTGTGCGAACCTGTGGAGCGCAATAAGCGCTGCCGCATCAACGTCAGCGAAACGAGCTACATCGTCGAATCAGATGCCTACTTCTGGAACGAGGACCTTTACATCCCATCCTCCCTTAGCCCGTTCGGCTGGACGCTCAAGTATCCCGACGAGGATAACATCACGGAGGAATGTCTCGTATGGCTCACAAGCGAGTTGGCGGGACTTGAGGAGGCTCTCTCAGGTGACAGTTATGCTGAACGAATCGACGTGGAGTCTTTCGCCCGTTGGCTGTTGACGCACGACATCCTCGGTACATGGGACAGCTACGGATCCAACCTCTTCGTCGCACGCTATGACACGCTCGATTCGAAGGTGCGGATGCCCGTGCTATGGGACTTCGACACCATCTTCCGAATGGAGGGCGCTTGGGCGAACGTCCACCATGAGCGCTTCTTCTTCCATCATATGCTTGCCAACGGGGATGAAACCTTCAGGAGAACATATAGTGAGCTGTGGAACGAGATTAAATACGACGTGTTTGAAGGAATGCTGTCCTTCATCAAAAAGTTCGCATCCTCAGAGGAGGCCAAGGCCATAGATGCCTCGATGCGCATAGATGCCGAGCGATGGCATAGTGAATACCATGGAATCAGCGAACACCTTGACATGGCACACTTATGGTTCGAGAGCCGCGAGGCATGGCTGGACGAGCACATCGCCGATGAGATCGGGGGACTCCCCATCGATGCAGTAATTCGCGATTCCATTGAACCGTTCGAACCCATCTTCAACGTCCACGGCATCCCTGTCATCTATGGCAGCACTGGACTCATAATACGAGGTGGCAAAAAATACATCATCAAAAATCAGTAGCACACCTTCTATAATTCGATAATTCTTGATAAATAAGGAAATGAAGGAAGACAAGCAAATATCAGAGACCATCCGCCTGCTGCGCTTCCCGCTTACCATGTTCGTGGTCTTCATCCACTACAACATGGGCGTGCGCGGCTTCTCGTTGCATGGCGTGACCTACGGGCTCGATGCGCCCGAATGGTTCCGCTGGGTCACCGCCCTCTTCAGCGACGTGCTGCCGCGCACGGCCGTGCCGTTGTTCTACATCATCTCGGGCTATCTGTTCTTCCGTGGGGGATCGTTCGATACCGATGTCTATCGCTGCAAACTGCGCACCCGCGCAAGCACGCTCCTCGTCCCCTATCTGCTGTGGAATGTGATAGCCGTGCTCGTCCAGCTCTCCCATCGTCTGCCCTTCCTCTCGACAGTCTTCCCCAGCGCACATCTGATGGAGGTGCAGCTTACGCCGTTACGGCTCTTCCGCACCTTCTTCGACAACTACTGGAACAAGGGCATCCTTGTCACGCCTGAGAACGACGGCATGGTCTCCGAACTTCCCTATCCCGCCGACGGACCGCTCTGGTACGTGAGGGACCTGATGGTCATGGTGCTGCTTGCCCCTGTCATCTGGTGGCTGGTCAGGCGAGCTGGGCGTTGGCTTTTCGTTGTTCTTGGCGCTATCTGGTATCTTCGTCCCCTGCTATTCCCGATGTGGGGAGAGGGGTGGGGCACGATGCTGCTCGATGCCGCGTTCTTCTTCTCTTGGGGCGCATTCTACGGCATCCGAGGGCTGAGTCCCTTGAACGGGATTCACAAGCTATGGCCCGTCGCACTCATCTATCTGCCCTTAGCCATTGCCGACGCCTTGACGAAAGGATGGGAATACAACATCTTCATCCACAAGGCTGGCATCGTCCTGGGCATCGTCGCCATCGTCCGTATCGCCACATATTTGGTTGAGACGGGCAAGGCAAGAGCCAATGCAATGCTTACTGGGAGCAGTTTCCTCGTGTTTGCCCTTCACACCCTTGTCATGGACGACATCGGCAAGGTGCTCTTCACTGCACTGCACCTTCCCATCAATATGGGTACGCTGCTTCTGCTCTACTTCATCGTTCCATCCATCACCATCCTCTTCTGCCTCGTTGTGTATTTTGCCCTCAGACGGCTCGCTCCTCCGCTGTGTCGTCTGCTGACGGGAGGTCGGTGAGTCTCGATAAAGCTTTAGCGTCTTGCCCTGAAAAAACTTGACCATTTCTCACATCATAGCATATAATAGTCAGCCCTTTCTCGCTCTATTCTCCATAATCGAAGGCGCGGCATCGTGAGAGCAGATCTTTCAGCGTCATTGTACTATTTGTACACCAGCGGTACCACATTGCCGCGAGATTGGATTAAGTGTTCACAGGCAGTACAATATTATGATGGGGATTGGATTAAGTGTACACAAGTGGTACAATATTGCTGCGAGATTGTACTAAGTGTCCACAAGTAGTGCAATATTGCGACGAGTATTGTACTAAGTGTACGCAAGCAGTGCAATATTGCGACGAGATTGTATCAAGTGTCCACAAGCAGTACAATATTGCGGGAACCGTTGTTCTATCTGCGCACAAGTAGTGTAATATTGCGGCAAGATGGTATTATCTGTCCACAAGTAGTGCATCCGTGGACTAATCTGCCTTTTCTCTAAATCAACAAATTCGGAAATCGATTTCGCGAAGACGATTTGCGCTTTTGACGCGAAAAATATGAAAAAAACAGGCCAAAAAGATTGAAGAAACAAAAATAATACATATATTTGCAGCAAAATACTATGAACTCTCTCGCTATACGACATAGTAAACACTAAATTAAATCACTATATAGGACGATGAAAAGCAATCTCATGACCCTTTTGCCAATAGGCATTATCCTGCTTGGAATCCTGCCATCATCGACCCTTGGCAGGGCACAAGGCCAGACATCGGATGATTCCAAGATGGATAGTATTATTTTTGTACTTTATGCTTTAGACACTACATTATTAGACAGCATGTTAATAACCGAAGATTCCTCTTATTTTCGCGGCAACCGCCCGTGGGACACGATTGTCAGAGAGTCTAATCAGGAACTGGGAATCGATTTTCATAAGTTATATCGGCTCAAGGATGTTCACAGAGGCCAAGATCAGGAAGAAGAATACAAACTGAGAAAACTGATTTTTTTTCATGGGCCTGATCAGATTCGTGTTTTATATCCAATACCCAGGTACGATTATCATGACCCAGTAGATAAGGCAATTGAAAAACTGCAAGTTATATATTTTAACCGTTATTGGATTCTTTCCCATTCCTTCCTCTTTAGTATCAAGGAAGATTATCTCATCAAAGATTTCCCCGAATATTTGGAAAAAGTCAAAAGCCCTGATTATGACTATGTAAGTGAATGGGAACCTGCCCCCAGAGTCAAAGCTGTTGTAAATCTGATGAGACGGATTAGGATTATCTATGCCTATTACATCAACAGCTATGATGAGAATTTTCATCCAAGCAGTGAATTCACTGCCTTTGTTCAGTCGAGCCCCATTGAAACATATGAGCTCAAACGCCATCTCGTCTTTCTGTCCAAGGAAAACCAGCAAAAGATATTGCCTTTTCTGAATGATGATCCTATTTCTTTGTCAAAAGAAAAAGATGAAAGGAATGGGGGTCTTACATACGATAGTATTCTTGATGAAATGAACGATATCAGTAACCGAAGTAGTTCGACAATTGAGGACATGGGGTTATATATCATTATATATTTAAGAGGATTGAAATTAAAGTATGAACTTGATAAATTTACGTATTTGCTCGAATGCTATGTGTCGGAAGATGGCAGTATGCAAAATGTCATAATAAAGAATTCAGAAATTGAAGGCAGTAATGATCAATGCATCATTGATTATTTGATGAAAATGCCGCGATGCGAATTCTGGAATTCTTATTCTGGAACCGACAAAGATTCAATAACCATTATTAATATTCCACTTCATTTTTAGTCTATTCAGTACATAGATGAAAGGGTAAACTCCTTCCAAGACTAATGTCTAAAGTGATGATAAACCAATTCAAAAAGCACCCATTCAGTTTAATAATAGATTATGAAAAATATTTTCTTTATCTTTTTTGCTTTAATGGTATCTTTCTCTTGCAGTAGTTCCAAGATGAGAGATATTAAGGAAAATTCTGCTCCATCGGAGGAGTCTATTGTATCGAAAGACACATTACCGAAGACTTTGGTAGAAGCAATACTCGACGATTATCAAAATAAGTATACTCATCGTCGTCCTAACGTGGAAAAAGACAGCTGTTTTTATTTCAATTTTTATCTCTCCTATCAAGATAGCTGCTACTATGCCATCGTAACAGGCGATGAAGTTGAGCAACATTTTAGCGTTGAATATGATCGTAAAACGGATAGCTACCATACCACTCCTCTCTTTATTGGATATGCTGTTCTTGGCAAGTATCATGTTGCCATAGATTGGTTAAAAGGAAGGGAAGGTCTGCATATTCCAGCATTTCTCAACGAAATACAGTATATTGATGCTGAAGGGTATGTAGATATATTTGTGAACTCATCATTCTTTGAAGGGTCTTATGATCCATACTGCTGCAAGTATAAGATAATGGATAATACTTTTACTTTTGAAAAAGGAGGATATTGGTGAACAATCTTCAGGGAAAGGTAGGTTTGTCTTGCCCTGAAATGACTTGACCAAATCCACATCGAAGCATAAAGAACCTGTCTTTTCTCGCTCAAACTATTCATCCGAAGGCGCGGCATAGTATGGTGTCGCGCCTTCGGTTTTAATAACATCGGATAAACGGAAAGATACAGCTTCTCCTATCTTTGATAGCAACGGTTTAATTGTGCTACCCAAAACGGTTTTGAATGTGCCACCTTCAGTGGTATCTATTTGCACATAATTATGGACAGTATTTTTTTTCAAAAAATTAGGGGAATGGATTAATTGGAGTTTTGAAAATGGGTGAGTATTTAACGGGATATGGTACTCTGACGGCCGACAGAGTATTTCCGCAAATGGATAGAGTACTCTGACGGGCGACAGAGTGCCTTCTCTTCCTGCATAGAGCATCGTGACGCGCGTCAGAGTACTCTATGACATAAAAGAGGATGTATCCGAAAATGTAATTCCTCTTTTCCAATCGTATTATGTCCCCCTACGTTCGTAGACGTACAACTTTCTGCAGGAAATTGTGCGCCAATGTTCGTAGAGGGACAAGATTCGATGGCAGCATGTCCCCCAACGTTCATAGAAGGACATGATTCGATAGTGGTATGTCCCCCAACGTTCGTAGAAGGACATGATTCGATGGTAGCATGTCCCTCAACGTTCGTAGAAGGACATGTTCCGATAGCAGCATGTCCCTCAACGTTCGTAGAAGGACATGTTCCGATAGCAGCATGTCCCCCAACGTTCGTAGAAGGACATGTTCCGATAGCAGCATGTCCCCCAACGTTCGTAGAAGGGCAAGATCCGATGGCAGCATGTCCCTCTGCGTTCGCAGACGGACATGATTCGATAGTGGTATGTCCCCCAACGTTCGCAGACGGACATGATACGATAGCATGATGTCCCCCAACGTTCGCAGACGGACATGATCCGATGACAGCATGTCCCTCAACGTTCGTTAGGGGATATGCGAAGGTTGAAAATTGCTTTTCGGTTTTCGTAAATCCATATCCATTGCAAATTCTCCGTCTGACAAATTTGTCCATAAGTGTGGACATTCTGGCATAAATATTTGACATTTGTGCAGTGGGAGGGTAAATTTTGGCACGGTTCCGGTTTTGGCACAGCGGTTGCAAATAGTAGGGTGTCGGCAGTAATGCTGGACAATAAAATGATGTTTAACTATTAAAAATTATAAAGCTATGTTAGTACGTTCAAATGATCTTTTCCCAATGTTGTTCAACAATGTGTTCAACAATATCAACGATGCCTGGAATCAGAACTTCCCACGTGATCCACAGATCAACATCTCCGAGTCGAAGCTGAACTTCAAGATTGAGTTCTGCGTGCCCGGTCTGTCGAAGGAAGACTTGAATCTGACCATCGATACCGACAACAACCTGGTGATCTCGATGGAGCGCAAGCCAAAGGAGACCAAGGCTGCCGAGAATGCCGAGAACACCGAGGGCGTAAAGGTGGAGAAGCCGAAGGACAAGGAGGAGTATCACTTCCTGCGTCACGACTTCTACATCCCTCACTTCAAGGAGGCCATCGCCCTGCCGGACAACATCCACAAGGACAAGATTACCGCCAAGGTTGAGAATGGTATCCTCCGCATCCTTCTCCCGAAGGTTACTGCCGAGGAGCAGGCCAAGTTGGCTCAGACTATTCATATAGAATAAGGGTAGTAAAAGGGTAGTAATAAAGGAGTAAAAGGGTAGTAAAAGGGACATCACCTTTGCTTGGCGATAGTTATACCCTTCTTAACCTTTCGAACTCTTCTTAACCTTTCAAACCCTTTCGAACTATTATTAGTGTGTGTTTTATTGGGCAAGGGAGTTGCAGCGCGAGCTGCGGCTCCCTTTTTTTCATTTTAGATACTTGTTCAAAATCCACGCCAAATATTGGGATAAAAAGTTGACTGCACGCAATTAATTATGTGGTAATTTGCTTAGTAGAGTGAACTGTTAGAAGGAATTTACTGTAAATTTGCAGCAAATTTCGGATAGATACTTGCTTGTATTCGGAATTTACTGTAAATTTGCAGTAAATTCCGAATACGATGGTCTATTTTTAGTGCTATTTGACAGTTTTAGTTCTCTTTTTCATTCGTCCTCGAAAAAAATGCCATATTATTTCTTCATCTCGAAAAAAATGCGTATCTTTGCACCGCACTTTGCTGGATCGTTGTTATTTGTTAACTGTTAATTGTTAATTGTTCGATGGCAGACTATATTGTTTCGGCACGAAAATATCGTCCATCCACCTTTAAGACGGTGGTGGGGCAGAAAGCCCTGGTGCAAACCCTGAAGAATGCGATTGCCAGTGGCAAATTGGCGCATGCCTACCTCTTCTGTGGCCCACGTGGTGTGGGCAAGACTACGTGTGCGCGTATCTTTGCCAAGACCATCAACTGCGAGCATCGCACAGAGGACGGCGAGGCCTGCAACGAATGCGAGAGCTGTCAGTCGTTCCAGGAACAGCGCAGCTACAACGTCTATGAACTCGATGCTGCGTCGAACAACTCGGTCGATAACATCCGCGAACTGATCGACCAGGTGCAGATACCTCCGCAGATCGGCAAGTACAAGGTGTTCATCATCGATGAGGTACATATGCTTTCGACGGCTGCATTCAACGCTTTCCTCAAAACGCTGGAGGAGCCGCCCAAGCACGCCATCTTCGTGATGTGCACCACCGAGAAGCAGAAGATTCTGCCCACGATCCTGAGCCGTTGCCAGACCTATGACTTCCAGCGTATCTCGACGCAGGACATCGTCGAGCAGCTGACCTATATTGCCGGGCAGGAGAGTATCCGCGTGGAACCACGTGCCCTGCAGGTCATTGCACGCAAGGCCGATGGCGGTATGCGTGATGCGCTTTCGGTCTTCGACCAGATCACCTCGTTCACCAGCGGCAATGTGACCTATGAGGCCACCATCAACAACCTTAACCTGCTCGATTCGGACACGTTCTTCCGCATCACCGACGATGCCTTGCAAGGTAATCTGCCCGCAGCCCTGATGATGCTCGACGACTCGATTCGCCGTGGCTTCGACCCCCAGTACTTCATCGGAGGATGGGCAGGACACTTGCGTGACCTTATGGTGGCACAGGATCCTTCGACCCTGAAACTCATCGAGGCAGGACCCGAGGAGGCACGACGTTACGAGACGCAGGCCAGCCGCTGCCAGCCCTACTTCCTCTTCAATGCGGTGATGATTGCCAACGAATGTGACTTCAATTACCGCAATTCGCGCAACAAGCGTCTCTCGGTGGAACTTGCCATCGTGCGTATCTGCCAGCTGCTGCATCCCGTGCCGCAGCCTCCTCAGCCGCAACGTGCCCCAATACAGAACGTGCAAGCTGCTCCACAACCTGCATCAGCATCTCCCCGCCCTGCCCCTGTTGCGCCGAGGCCTCAGGCTCCCGTCGTACCTCAGGCACCAGCTCCCGCACCTTCCCCCAATGGAAGAGGAGTGGCTCCACAACCCGCACCCCGTGCCCCGCAGCCTATGATGCGTGGAGGCGCTATGCCGGGACGCACGAGCGGCATGATGCCATCGCTCCGAGGAGGTGTCAGCCAATCGCCAAACAATGAGCAGGCAACTGCCAGCAGCGGACCACAGCAGCCCGAGATGAACGAGCCCGTGGATGAGCCGGCGCTTCGGCGCACGTGGAAGCAATTCATTCAGACAATTCCCGAGGAGAAGCTCCTGCAGACCGCCATCCTGAACAGCAGGGTGAAACTCTCCGAAGGCACGCACATCAATGTGACGGTGGGCAGCGACGAACAGATGCAGCGCATCAACGAGAACAAGGCGCCTCTGCTTGGTTTTTTGCGCCAGCAGCTGCGTAACTCCCGTCTCGACTTTTCGATTGTCGTCAATGCTGCGGCAGTACCCAAGGTCCCTTTGACCCCTCGCGAACGTATGGCCGAGATGCGCAAGGAAAACCCCGAAATGATTGACGCGCTGGTCAACACGTTTGGCCTCGAACTCTCGTGAATTTGTGTTTTTCATATAAAAAAACGCCCGGCAGAAATGAATCTGTCGGGTGTTATTTGTTTCGAATGAAACCTTCGCTTCGTATTAGCGACGGAGGCCGAGCTCCTTGATGATGGCACGATAGCGGTTGATGTCCTTCTTTGCGAGGTAGTCAAGCATACGACGACGCTTACCTACGAGCATCTTCATCGAGCGGCTGGTGGCGAAATCCTTGTGGTTGGCACGAAGGTGCTCGGTGAGGTGTGCAATACGGAATGAGAAGAGGGCGATCTGTGCCTCTGGTGAACCTGTGTCGGTTGCACCCTTGCCATACTTGGCGAAAAGTTCCTGCTTTTTAGCTGAATCGAGATACATGAATTTGAATAAATTAAAGAGTGAATAATGGAGGTTGAGCTTGCACTCTCCCAGATTAAGTCGATGACTTCAAGCCGGGGCTTTGGTCATTCTAGCTCCGAAAAGCGCGGCAAAGATAGCACTTTTGTGTCAATGCGCCAAATTTCAATACCTAAAAACTTTATTTTCAGTGAATATTTTTTGACTTTTGCCCAAAATGTGCTATCTTTGCAGCGCATTTTCAATTAATAATTAACAATTAATAATTAACAATTGAGAATTCAAGATTCACAAATAACAATTAAAAACTGATTTAAATTGATGCAAGACGAACAGCTTACATATACCAGTGCGATGAAGGAACTGGAAGAGATTGTCCAGAAGTTGCAGCGCCCTGATTGCGAGATCGACCAGTTGTGCCAGCTCACCGAGCGCAGCGTCAAACTGCTTGCTTTCTGCAAGGAGAAGTTGACCAAGACCGACGAACAACTCGTCAAGCTGCTCGATAGTTTGGATAATTAAAGGACCCCCTCTAATCCTCCGCACCCCCTCTATCCCCCGAACAGCGGGGGCAGAATACCTGCTTAGGGGGAGGAGTTAAGTCCGGAATAATATATTAATTCGACCCGATTAAAAGTCCCCCTAAGCAGGGGGATTTAGAGGGTCTCCCCTTCGAACCTTTCGAACCCCTCTTAACCTTTCATAACCCCAACCCTATGTCACGTCCAGTTGTTGTACGCTTTGCGCCATCTCCTACGGGCCCGCTTCACATCGGCGGCGTCCGCACCTGTCTTTATAATTATCTCTTTGCCCGTCAGCATGGCGGCAAACTCCTGTTCCGTATTGAAGATACCGATAGCCAGCGCTTCGTTCCTGGTGCCGAGGAATACATCCTTGAGTCGTTCAAGTGGCTCGGCATTCAGTTTGACGAAGGTGTCACCTTTGGTGGCGATCATGGCCCCTATCGTCAGTCGGAGCGTCGCGAGATCTATAAGAAATATGTGCAGGTGCTCTTGGATGCCGGCAAGGCATACTATGCTTTTGATAACAAGGAGGAGCTTGAGGCTGCACGCCAGGCTACTCCCAACTTCCAATACGATGCCTCGACCCGTGGCCAGATGCGCAATTCGCTGAGCCTGGGTCTCGACAAGGCCAAGGAGCTCATCGCTGCCGGTGAGCCTTACGTAGTTCGTTTCCTCATCGAGCCGGGTGAGGATGTCATCGTGAATGACCTCATCCGTGGTGAGGTGAAAATCAATTCCACCATCCTCGACGACAAGGTTCTCTACAAGAGTGCCGACGAACTGCCGACCTATCACCTTGCCAACATCGTCGATGACCACCTGATGGAGGTCACCCACGTCATCCGTGGCGAGGAATGGCTGCCTTCGTCACCCCTTCATGTGCTGCTCTATCGTGCTTTCGGCTGGGAGGCTCCTCAGTTTGCCCACCTGCCACTGCTACTTGCTCCCGAAGGAAACGGCAAGCTCTCGAAGCGCGATGGCGACAAGTATGGCTTCCCCGTGTTCCCCCTCGAATGGACCATCCGCGACAAGGAGACCGGTGAGCCGACAGGTACCTACAGCGGCTATCGCGAGGAAGGCTATCTGCCCGAGGCCGTCATCAACTTCCTGGCTCTCCTGGGTTGGAACCCCGGCAACGACCAGGACATTATGACCATGGACGAGATGATTCGTCTGTTCGACCTCTCGCATTGCTCGAAGAACGGTGCACACTTCGACATCAAGCGCCTCCTCTGGTTCAATCACCATTATCTGCAGGAGTGCGACGAAAAGATTCTTTGCGAGGCTCTCAAGCAGCAGGTCATCGAGCATGGCGCCGATCCGAAGAATGACGAATATGTCGAGACCGTTGTCAAGCTGATGAAGGAGCGCATCAATCTGCCCAAGGAGCTTTGGGACCAGTGCAACTTCTTCTTCGCTGCCCCCACCGAATATGCCGAGAAGTCGATGAAGAAGTGGTGGAAGGCCGAGGCTCCGCAGTATGTCGGCGAACTCTGCGACTTCCTGGAAGCACAGGACGACTGGAACGGCGAGACGCTTGAGCCAAAAGTCATGGAATGGATTGCCGGCAAGGGCTACAAGACCGGAGCCGTAATGAATGCATTCCGTTGCACACTTGTTGGCGAGGCACGTGGTCCGCAGATCTTTGCCATCACCGACCTGCTTGGCAAGGAGGAGTCGCTGCGTCGTGCACGCGTGGCTTTGGAGAGGCTGGCGTAAGTTTTTTATTATAGTGACTATATTATCTATAGTAACTATAGCTTCTATAGCAACTATTTAAGACCTTATGAATATTCTTTATAATATAGGTACCCGCGCATACTTTCTTGGCATCAAGTTGGCTGCTGCCTTCGGGCATCGCAAGGCCAAGTTGATGGAGGAAGGACGTCAGGACTGGGCGCAGAAGTTGCAGGCCAAGGTGAATGAGCTGAAGGCGCAGGATCCGAGCCGACCCTACATCTGGTTCCATGCCGCATCGCTCGGTGAATTCGAGCAAGGTCGTCCCCTCATCGAGGCTTTGCGCGAGAAGTACCCGCAATATCGCATCCTGCAGACCTTCTTCAGTCCTTCGGGCTACGAGGTGCGCAAGAACTACAAGGGAGCCGACATCGTCTGCTACCTGCCTTACGACAAGCCGTCGGAATGCCGCAGGTTCCTCGACATCACCAAGCCGTCCATCGCCTTCTTTGTGAAGTACGAGTTCTGGGGTAACATCCTGGAGGAACTGGACCGTAGGAAAGTCCCCACTTATCTCATTTCGGGCATCTTCCGCGAACATCAGGCTTTCTTCAAGTCCTACGGTGGTGTGCTGCGCCCCGTGCTCAGTCATTTCCGTCATATCTTTGTGCAGGATGAGGAGTCGAAGCGCCTGCTTGCCACAATTGGGTACGACAAGAATGTGACCATCTGTGGTGACACGCGTTTCGATCGTGTCATCGCCATCCAGCAGCAGGCAAAGCAATATGCATGGGCAGAGGAATTCTCGAAAGGACAGTTCACGCTTGTGGCTGGCTCTTCCTGGCCGAAGGACGAGGATATCCTGCTTGAGCACTTCAACCAGCATCCCGAGATGAAGCTCATTATTGCACCTCACGAGATTCACGAGGAGCACATCCAGAGCATCATCGGCAAGTTGAAGCGTCCCTATATGCGCTATTCCCAGCTTGATGCAAGCAAGGTGACCAGCGTGGATTGTCTCATCATCGATGCCATCGGTTTCCTGTCGTCCATCTATCGCTATGGTCAGGTGGCCTACATCGGCGGCGGTTTTGGTGTGGGCATTCACAACACGCTCGAAGCAGCTGTCTATGGTATGCCTGTCATCTTTGGTCCCAACCACACTGCCTTCCGTGAGGCACTGGGTCTGCTCGATGCTAAGGGTGGATTCACCATCAGCAACGCCGAACAGTATGCATCCCTCATGCAGACATTCATGACCGACCCTCAGGCCCTCCGCGAAGCCGGCCAGCGCGCCGGCCAGTATGTGCAGGCTGAGAGTGGTGCCACGGAGACCATCTTCAAGGCGGTGTTTGCTTGATTATATTTTGTAAAAATGAATATAGAGACTCTTATTGCTGAATGTTCAGCATACGATTTCAAGTTGAAACTTGAAGAAAAGAAACCTAAGAGTTGGCTAAAGAGCGTAAGTGCTTTCGCAAATGGCTTGGGTGGCTCACTTTTCTTTGGCATAGATGATGATGGTATCGTTAGAGGAGTTGATGATGTTAAGCATGTTTGCGAGTCTATCAGTAGTAAGATTCGTGATTACATGGATCCCCTGCCGGAAGTTGAAATGATTCCTCATGATGCTGAAGGTCGACATATTTTGCAATTGAAAGTCCTTGTAGGTCATTATACGCCCTATTATTATGTTGGAGATGGTCAACGTATAGCTTTCGTTCGAGTAGGTGACGAGAGCATTCCTGCTACTGATGAGGATATGAAACGCCTTGTCCTCAAAGGCTCTAATCGTACTTTTGACTCATTGAAGTCTGATACTTTGTTTGAGAAGAGTTCATTTGTTATATTGACCAATACATTTGAGGAAAGGACAGGCCAACAATTTCAAAAGAAGTATCTCAAGTCGTTTGGACTATTGACTAATGATGGCTGGTTGACTAATGCAGGAGATCTGTTTTCTGACGATTGTCGTTTAAGCCAATCAAGACTATATTGTACTCGGTGGAATGGACTAGAGAAAGATAATGCAATCAATGATGCGGAGTTCAAGGGTAATATCTTGTTGCTGCTTCGTGAAGCTATGAACTTCGTCAAATCCAATACTCGAAAAGGGTGGGAGATATTGCCTGATGGCAGAAAGAATTTTCCAGAGTATGCCGAACGAGCTTTGCTTGAAGCATTGGTAAATCATTTCATACATCGCGATTATACCGTAATGGGAGGAGAAGTTCATCTTGATATTTATGATGATAGACTGACTATTACTTCTCCTGGTGGTATGTATAGTGGTCAAAGAATACAAGATTTGCCACTTGAGGAGATTTCATCGGATCGAAGGAATCCTATCCTTGCAGATGTGATGTCCCAGTTGGGTTATATGGAAAAACGAGGTAGTGGATTGAAGCGCATCTATAATGAAACTAAGGCTTTGGATGGGTATCGGGACGAGTTGAAACCGATTTTTAAATCTAGTTCGACCCAGTTTATGACCATTATATACTCTATGGGTTATGATGCAAAGACGTATGATACAGAAACACAGCAAGAAGTAGATAGGAAACAAGTAGTCATTAAGCAGTCACTAAGTAATCACCAAGTAATCGCTAAGTTGTCACTAAGTATTCCCCAAATTGGTGAACTGCTTCGAAAGATGACAACTCCAATGTCTGCAAAAGATATGCGACATTTTTGTGGACAGAAAGATTCATCTTATTTTAAGACAAATGTCATTGACCCTCTAATTGCAGAGGGATTGGTGGCTATGACTCATCCCAATTCTCCTAAAAGCCCTACACAAAAGTATTATTTGACTGATTTAGGGAAAACATTGATGAAGAACGAGATAAATGGGGAACAAGCGGAAGGAATAGCAGAAGAAAGGGTTAATCGGCTGATTGCAGAATTTGCTGAAGTTCTGCCGCGTTTTCAGGATGGATTCCCTATTATGGAGGAACAATATAAATCCTCACTTTCAGTTTCAGAAGATCGGTGTTTTCAAGTTGCATATGTGTTGAAGAAGGAAATGTTCCAGGATGGCGGTACTTGGATTTACGAAACACCTGAGTTGTATTTGTATGAGATGCAAGGGAACATTTGGCAACATTACTATGCCAACTTTTATATGCATCATGCTGAAATTAACTATCAAATTCGTTTTTCTGAAATCAAAGAGGCTATCAACTCGTTAGGGATCGATAGCAAATTTGCTATCATTTCAAGTTTCCATTTAGATACATACAATGATTTATATGGAGATGATATTGTATTTAAAGAGACGAAGTTTGGTTATCAATATGGAGAGACGCCAATATATTTTGTCCCTTCTCACGAGGCATATCTGATTGTTATGAGGAAAGAATTCCTTCCGAGATGCGAAGCCAAAGTTTATGAAGGCTCAAATACTGATTATCGGATAATCAACGAGCGCCATCTTCTCTATTCCAATATCTTTAATATGAAAGACACGGGAAATGGACTTGATTTGACTATGATGCGTAATATAAAGTTTTATTATCCAAGGGATAATGATTTCCGCTATGTCAAGTTTGACGTGGACAGATTTGAACATGTGGAGAGCGACTTGGGTAATGTTAAGAGGATAAACTTATAACAGTGAATAATTCAGTCAAAAAGGATTTAGGTTGGGTCCTCAGCGCCAATTTCGCTGAGGGCTTGCCGTATGCAGTCATTACGACGCTGAGTGTGGTGATGATGGCCGATATGGGCCTGTCGAATACCGAAGTGGCAGCTTGGACATCGCTCTTGGCCATGCCGTGGTCGTTCAAGGCGCTTTGGAGCCCGTGGATTGGCAACACTCGTCGTTGGATGTGGCTGATGCAGGTGGCATTGGCTGTCTGCATTTCGGGTGTTGCCCTTTCGCTGCTCAGCAGCAACTGGCTCGTGTGGTGTCTCATCGCCCTGACGGTGGGCGCATTCTCGTCAGCCACATACGACATCGCTTGTGATGGTTTCTACATGAAGGCGCTCGACAAGGATGCGCAGTCGTTCTTTGTCGGCATCCGCTCTACGGCCTATCGTCTGTCGATGATCTTTGCATCGGGAGTGCTCACCACTTTGGTCGGACTTCTGTCGCGAAGCAATGGAGGAGACCTTACGCGAGCATGGATTCTTGTTATGCTGGGCGTGGGTGGTCTGATGCTAATCTTTGCTCTTGCTCATCGCACGTGGCTTCCCCATTTGAATAGCCGTACCAAGGACATAACAACCCTTGAAACTGCCGAAAAGACGGCGAATGAGGCAGAACGTTCCGATACCGATTGGGTGGGAGCCTTTGCAGCCTTCATCCGTAAGCCCGGACTTTGGTTCATCCTCCTGTTCCTGCTCTTCTATCGTCTTGGCGAGGCATTACTTTCGAAGATGACGATACTCTTCCTCAAGGCACCCGTCGAAACCGGAGGTCTTGGACTCGACAATGCGGAATATGGTCTGATCTATGGTACGGTAGGCGTGGGCATGCTCACCATCGGAGGAATTCTAGGTGGTATGCTTGTGTCGAAGTATGGCTTGAGGAAATGTGTCATTCCACTGGCATTGATGCTCAATGTGCCCGACCTGCTCTATGTCTGGATGTCGATAGCCCAGCCACAAAGCCGCCTGCTGATAGGTTCGCTGGTAGGAGTGGAGCAGTTTGGTTATGGTCTGGGCTTCACGGCCTATATGGTCTTCATGCTGCAGTCGTCGCAAGGCAAGTTCTCCACTTCGCATTACGCCATCCTCACCGCCCTGATGGCATTGGGCATGAACATCCCATCGATGCTGAGTGGCTGGATGCAGGAGTCGTTGGGTTACACCCAGTTCTTCTGGGCAGCAGTGGCCTGCACCGTGCCCGGAATGATTCTTTCGATGATTCTTTGGAAGGGTTATCCAAGGGGAGTAAAAGAGTAGTAAAAGGGTTATAAAAGGGGAGTAAAAGGGACAAATGTATCACTGGGCCTATTCTGAACAGGCGAAGGTATTGTCCCTTTTACTACCCTTTTACTCCTTTTTTACTCCTCTTCATCTCCCTTTTTAAATCCTGTCGGCTCTTGCTGATGCTCACCAGATACACACCCGTAAAGACGAGGACGATGGCTATGGCCTGACTCCATCCGAATACGCCCAGCCCTGTGATGGCACTTACGAGACAAGCCACCGTGGGCTGGACGTAATTGTATATGCTCACCACGGTGGGACGCAACACCTTCTGTGCGCGAATCATCAGGATGTAGGCGAGGAAAGTTCCGAAGAACACCACGAAGCCCGTCTCGAGCCAGGTCCTGGTGCTTATTTCGGCAAAAGGAATGGCGTTGAGATGCCGGAACGAGAAAGGCAGGATGACAAGGCAGGCATAGGTGAAGGTCCATTTCATGACCGTCACGACATGATAGCGCTGCACGATGTGCTTGAAGAAAGTCAGATAGATGGCGAAACTGCATTGTGCACCCACCACCAGCAGGTCGCCGAGGATGTTGCCTTCGGCTTTGGAACCTCCTGTCGACGTGCTGCTCAAGATCAGTATCAGCGCTCCCGTCACGCCCAAGGCAATGCCCAGCACCTTCTTCGAAGAGATGGGCTCCCTCAGGACGATGGCAGCCAGTATCATCGTGATGATGGGCATCGTTGTGGTCATGATGCTGGCATTGGTGGGTGCTGTGATGCTGAGTCCGATGGTATAGCAGCACTGGTTGCAGATGACGCTGAACATGGCCACGAGGAAGAACTTCAGCAGATCGCGCTTCGACACCTTCTCCTGCTTCTGTCCCGTCACCTTGAACATAAGCGAAGCAAGCCAGAAGCACAGACAAGCACCCATGACGCGGAAACTCACCATGTCGATGCCTCCGATGCCGTGCAGCATGGCGTCCTTCCCGATGGGTGACATCAGTCCCCAGATGATGCCGGCACAGCCGATGCACAGATGCGCCAGGATAATATCTCTTTTCATTGATTTTTTATTTTACACGAATTATCATTAATTTACCATTAATTGGAGATGCATGATTATTTCAGCCTATTTGATCATTCTTGAAAATTCATGTCAATTCGTGGTAATTCGTGTTTAAAATAATCATCAGAGCCACTGAATCGGAGTCATCCCGTGCTGCTGCAGGTAGTTGTTGCACAAGGCGAAGTGGTTGCAGCCGAAGAACCCGTTGTAGGCCGAGAGGGGCGAAGGATGCGCACATTCGAGGACGCAGTGTTTGCGCCCATCGATGAACACCTTCTTGTTGCGGGCATTGCGTCCCCAAAGCAGGAAGACGATGTTCGAACGATTGTTGGCAAGCGCCTTGATGGCAGCGTCGGTGAATGTCTCCCAGCCCTTGCCCGAATGACTGTTGGCCATGCCTCGCTGCACGGTGAGCGAAGTGTTGAGCAACAGGACGCCCTGGTCGGCCCATGCGCTGAGGTCGCCGCTGTTGGGCAGCGCCGTGGCACGTCCCACTGACCTTGGATCAGCACCAGGCATCACCATGGGAGGTTGTCCGAACTCGTTGACCAGTTCCTTGTAGATGTTGAGCAGCGAAGGAGGGAGGGCAATGCCCGGCTGCACCGAGAAGCACAGGCCATGAGCCTGCCCCGGTTCGTGATAGGGATCCTGTCCGAGAATGACAACCTTCACCTTGTCGAAAGGCGTGCGGTTGAAGGCTTCGAAGATGAAGCGTCCGGGCGGATAGCACGTCGTGGTTTGGTAGGCACGTCGCACGAAGTTGGTAAGTATCTCAAAATACGCGCTGTCGAACTGTGGCTGAAGTTGCTGGCGCCACGATTCCTCAATCTTGACTTGCATAGCAAAACGTTTTCTAATTATCTCGCTCTTATCGAAAAGTGCGCCGCAAAGATAGACACATTTTCCGAGAAAAACAAATCCTGCCCCTTTTTTTATCTTTTTTTCTTTTTTCTTTTTAATCAGATGATTGGATATTATGGAAATTAAGTGATATGCAAAGGTGTCAAATAAGTGCAATAGTCCTTTGCGCGATTGCACGATAAGGACATTGTGCAACAAATAATTTGGAAATGTGAAGGAAAAATTTAATATTTGCACTATAAATTCCATTAATAGTTACCAACGCATAAAACACGCAACAATTATTCCATGAAAATCGGATTATTCGTACCCTGTTATGTAGATGCCCTCTACCCCGAGGTGGGTGTTGCTGCCTACAAACTTCTCTGCAGCCTGGGGCTCGATGTCGAGTATCCCGAGAAGCAGACCTGCTGTGGTCAGCCCATGGGCAATGCCGGCTTCCAGAACAAGGCTGAGAAACTCGTCGAGAACTACGACAAGTTGTTCCGCGGCTATGACTATGTCGTGGCTCCTTCGGCCAGTTGTGCTGCCTACGTCAGGTTTTTCCATGATGGTATCGTTGGGCACGAGTGCGAAGCTGCCAAACGTACCATGGACCTTGTCGAATTTCTTCATGATGTCATCAAACCGACCTCGCTGAAGGCCAAGTTCCCGCACAAGGTGTCGCTCCACAACAGTTGTCATGGCGTTCGCGAACTCGGACTGTCGTCGCCCTCCGAACGCAATGTGCCCAGGTTCAACAAGATCAAGGACCTTCTTCAGCTCGTCGAAGGCATCACCGTGATGGAGCCCGAGCGCCCCGACGAATGCTGCGGCTTCGGCGGCATGTTCTCGGTCGAGGAGCCTGCCGTCTCCACCCGCATGGGCAAGGACAAGCTTCGTCGTCACATGGCTACCGGTGCCGAGTATATCACCGGCCCCGACTCTTCGTGCCTGATGCACCTGCAAGGCATTGCCAAGAAGAATGGCGAACCTATCAAATTCATTCACGTCGCACAAATTTTAGCAGCCGGATTATGAGTACCAAACACAGTATTGCTGCCGAGAAATTCAATCAGGATTCTGGCAGAGTAACCCGCCACGACCAGACCTTCTGGAGCGTGCGTTCCAAGCGCGACGGCCTTGCCTATCAGCTTGAGGAGTGGGAGCAGCTGCGCGAAGCGGCCAACCTCATCAAGAAGCACACCATCACCCATCTTGCCGACTACCTTGAGCAATTCGAGGCCAATGCCAAGAAGAATGGCGTGCATGTCCACTGGGCAAAGGATGCCGACGAGTACAACGACATCGTCATGCAGATCATGCGTCAGCACAACGTCAAGAAGGTGGTGAAGAGCAAGTCGATGCTTACCGAAGAGTGTCATCTGAACGATAATCTTATCAAGCACGGCATCGACGTGGTCGAGACCGACCTTGGCGAACGCATCCTCCAACTTATGGAGATACCGCCCAGCCACATCGTTATGCCAGCCATCCACGTCACCCGCGAAGAAGTAGCTGCCTGCTTCCGCGAAAAGGGCATCATTGAGAAACATGGCGCCCACGCCGCCGAAGGCCTGCTGAAGGAAGGCGAGGACTGGCGAACCAGTTCCGACCCCACCTATCTGACGCGTGCTGCACGCTATCATCTGCGCGACAACTTCATGGAGGCCGACTGCGGCATGACAGGTGGCAATTTCGGAATTGCCGAAACGGGCGACATCGTGGTTTGCACCAACGAGGGCAATGCCGACATGTCAACCTCTATTCCCAAACTGCACATCGTTTCCATCGGTCTGGAGAAGATCATTCCCAACTACAAGGCGATGGGCGTCTTCCAGCGTCTCCTTGCACGTCATGGCACAGGCCAGGCCACCACGGTCTATACGTCACACTTCCGCAAGGCACGTCCAGGGGCAGAGATGCACATCATCCTCGTCGATAACGGGCGCAGCAGCATCCTCGGCAACATCGAGCACTGGCAGACCCTCAAGTGCATGCGTTGCGGTGCCTGCATGAACACCTGTCCCGTCTATCGTCGTTCGGGAGGCTATTCCTATACCTATTTCATCCCAGGGCCTATCGGCATCAACCTCGGCATGCTCAAGGACAAGGAGACCAACTATCACAACTGCTCGGCTTGCTCGCTCTGTATGTCGTGCGACAACGTCTGTCCCGTCAAGGTCGATCTTTCGACGCAGATCTACAAGTGGCGCCAGGAACTCGACTCGATGGGCCATGCCGACCCCTTGAAGAAGATGATGTCGTCTGGTATGCAGACGCTCTTCGAGCATCCTTCGCTCTATACCACTGCGCTGAAGTTCGCCCCGTTGGCCAACCATGTGCCAGCCTTTATGACCAACATCAAGGCCAACACGTGGTGCTACGGACACACGATGCCTGAGTTCGCTAAAGAATCGTTCCACACATTATGGAAGAAAGGAAAAGTAAAATGAGCAGCAGAGAAGAAATACTCAACAGGCTTCGCGGTAATGTACGCGAGACCTACGATTTCCCCGACCTCGGCTTCAAGAAACTCGAGTTCGCCGACCCCGTGGCCCAGTATATCGAGACCACCACAACCACAGCGGGTGCGCGTGTCTTCGAAATCAAGCCTACCGACGACATCAACGCCAAGATTCGTGAGGCTTATCCCGATGCCAGGATCATTGCCAGCAACATCCCGGGTGTCAAGGCCGACAAGAACCCCGACACCGTCGAGCGTGCACAGGACCTTGAGGATGTCGATGTGGGTGTCATCAAGGGCGAAGTGGCTTGCGCCGAGAATGGCTGTGTGTGGGTTCCCCAGACGATGAAGGAGAAAGCCATCTGCTTCGCTTCCGAGACGCTGGTGCTCATCGTGTCGCGCAAGAACATCGTCAGCAATATGCACGAGGCCTACGAGCGTATCAGGTTCAACGACTACGGCTTCGGCACCTTCATCTCAGGTCCCTCCAAGACAGCCGACATCGAGCAGTCGCTCGTCTATGGCGCCCAGGCTGCCCGTGGCCTCACAGTCTTCCTCACGGAATAACCCACCATTGTTAATTGTTAATTATTAATTGTTAATTGATATTCTCCATGGCAGCATTAGTTTCCATTATTCCTATTTTATTGCTCTTTACCCTGATGCTTGGCTTCAAGATGCCAGGTTGGAAGAGCGCCCTTATCACGTTTATCGTGACGTGTCTGCTTGCAATCTTTGCTGCTCCTGCTCTCGACATGGTTCCTGAGGCATTGCAGGACAAGAGCATCGTTGGCGTCACCTGGTGGGCATTCGTCGAAGGTGTTCTCAAGGCCATCTTCCCGATTTTGATTGTCATCCTGATGGCTATCTATAGCTACAACATCCTTGTGGAAGACAAGCAGATTGAGGTGATCAAGAAGCAGTTCACTTCCATCAGCGACGACAAGGGTATCATCGTCCTGATTCTCGTGTGGGGCTTCGGTGGTCTCCTCGAAGGTATGGCTGGTTTCGGTACGGCAGTGGCCATCCCTGCAGCCATTCTCATCGGCCTCGGTTTCAAGCCGATGTTCTCTGCACTGGTTTCGCTGCTTGCCAACAGTGTGCCTGTGGCCTTCGGGGCTGTAGGTATCCCTGTCACCACTTTGTGTAACGAGATTACCCCTGGCGGCTCTGCTCCGGCCGATATGATTTGCGAGATTGCAGGTCTTACCGTCGTCCAGCTCTCTCCACTGTTCTTCCTCATCCCCTTCGTCATCCTTATGCTGACCGACAAGTCTGCCATCGTGAAGAACATCACCCTGACCCTCTGGACGGGCAGCATCTCGTTGGTCGTACAGTATGTCTGTGCACATTTCCTGGGTGCAGAGACTCCCGCCATCCTCGGTTCGATTGCTGCTATCGTCGCCATCATCGCCTATGCCAAGCTGTTCATCCGCAAGAAGGTTGCAGTTGCTACTCCTGGTGGTGGTACTGTGGAAGTGGAAGTTGGCGGCAATGCCGGAGGAAATGGCTACACACTGGGCGAGACGTTTAAGGCTTGGAGCGTCTATATCTTCATCCTTGTCTTCATCCTTGCTTCCGGTGCGCTCTGCCCTCCTATCAACAGCTTCCTGAAGAGTCATCTCGTTTCGGCAGTGGCTTTGCCTGTCATTGGCTCGACCTTCAAGTTCGGTTGGATCAGCAATGCCGGCCTGATGCTGTTCCTTGGTGCAACGATCGGTGGCCTTATCCAGGGTGTCTCGTTCGGCAAACTGATGGCTATCCTGGCTAAAACGTTGGTCAACCTTCGCTTCACCGTCATCACCATCATCAGCCTTATCGCCATGTCGTCGGTAATGAACTATTCGGGTATGATTTCTGCCATCGCTGTCGGCCTCGTGGCCATTACGGGCAGCTTCTATCCGTTCTTCGCCCCGCTGATTGGTGGTATCGGCACATTTGTGACAGGTTCTGACACGTCGTCGAACATCCTCTTCGCAAAGTTGCAGGCCAATGTGGCTGGTCAGCTCGGCTTGACCCACCAGTCTACCTTCTTCGGCTTCGATGGCAATGAGACCAATTGGCTGGCTGCGGGCAATACCACAGGTGCTACAGGCGGCAAGATCATCAGTCCCCAGAGTATCGCAATCGCAACAGCTTCGTGCGGTATGGAGGGACAGGATGGAGAGATCATCAAGAAGGCCCTTCCCTATGCCTTCATCTATCTTGTCATCGGTGGCCTGATGGTATATTTCGGGCTTTGATCGCTCCACCTTTTTATTAATTGATTTAGATGAAATGCTCTTTTAGTTTTTTGATGTTTCTGCTGCCATTCTCTGCAATGGCAGCAGATGATTTCAAGGAGGATTTCAGCAGTTTCTCGGGTTCCTACAGCAGTGTAGCCGAAGTGACGCTGCCTACTGGGGTGTGGACCGTATCGGGTGTGGGAGCCAATACTTCGAACGGGAATACCGCGGTGAAATTCAACAGTTCCAACAGTTATCTCATTACGCCCTTGCTCAGCCAGCCTCAGAAGGTTGGCTTCACCTATCGTTCGGGCGGTTCGAACAAGCCCGTCACCGTGAGTTATACGCTCGATGGAGGTGCAACGTGGACCGAACTCGACAAGTTCACCATCACCAGTTCATCATCGACCTTCGCTTCCTACAGCAAGCGGACGGGATTGGATTCGGTCGCCAATGTGCAGTTCCGTGTGCTGTGCTCCGCATCGAATGTCTATGTCGATGACTTCACGGTGAAGTTCTACGACCCCGCTAGCGAGGTGACGGGCGATCCTGAGGACAGCACTTATGTGGTGGAGGGTGTACCTATCCCCACCCGACCGTTCACCGAACCGGTGAACACCTATTTCATCGCTCCCGATGGCGACGATACTGCGGGCGATGGCTCGTTCGAGAAGCCTTGGATGAATCTGCAGAAGGCAGTCAACGAGGCCGCCCCTGGCGACCATATCGTTTGCCGTGGCGGCACTTATCATTTCACCTGGCGCGATTCGTCGAACAAACTCACCGTGCGCCTCACCAAGTCGGGCACCGCCGAGGCTCCCATCACCATCCGCAGTTATGAGGATGAGGTGCCGGTCTTCGATTTCGAGCAGCAGCTTCGCGAAAAGAGCGTGGGCGATCGTGGCATGCTCATCACGGGCAACTATTGGGTGCTCTTTGGCCTGCACATCACCCATGCTGCCGACAATGGCATCAAGCTCGAGGGCTCGCACAATCGCATCGAGCGCTGCGTCTTCTCCTACAATCTTGATACGGGACTCCAGCTGGGCTTCGGGCATAATTTCGCCGACTCGGGCCACGGCTCGTCCAACAATGGTGAGTTCTGTGCCTACAACGACGTGATCGATTGCGATTCGCATCACAATTGCGACTTCGACAGCAACTACGGATCGGATGCCGATGGTTTCGCCTGCAAGATGCACAATGGCAAGGGCAACCGCTTCATCCGTTGCCGTGCCTGGCGCAACTCCGACGATGCCTGGGACCTCTATGAGACCGACTACAGCGTCATCATTGCCGAATGCTGGGCATGGGAGAGTGGCAATCCCGAGGACCATCTCTGGGTGAAGGAGTATCTGTCGGGTTCCGCCTCGTTCAGTGGCAACGGCAATGGCATCAAGCTCGGAGGCAATGGCATTGGAGGTTCGTCGAAAGGCATCCATTACGTCTATAACTGCATCGCCTTCGGTTGTGACAGGACGGGTTCGGTGAAGGGTTTCGACTGCAACCATCACAAGGACGGACACGTACTTATCGGCTGTCTGGCATTCGACAATGGTTATGACTATATGTTCGAGTCGGGCGGATCGGCTGCCAACACCTTCTTCTACAACAATGTCTGCCTCGGCCGTCAGGAGATCTGTGTCGGCACCGACGACTACAATGCCATCGTCACACCGATGTCGAAGAACGGCTGGACCCACAATCTCGTCACGGGATTCTCGAAGGACGATTACGTCTCGCTCGACGAGGACGATGCCCTCAAGCCACGCAGCATCGACGGCTCGTTGCCCCGACGTTTCGGCCGACTGTTCAGCGACAGCCGACTTGTCGATGCAGGCAATGAGGCCTATGGCATCCCCGATGATTTGCTGGAGGACTTCCCCTTCCTGAGGCAGGAAGTCACAGGCGCAGCGCGCGACCTCGGTCCCTACGAGCGCAAGGCAGCCGTGTCGCATGTCGAAGCCATTGAGACCAACGTGTCGCCAGTCACATCCGTTCCCGTCAACCTCTTCGGCCAACCTGTTCCCGAAGGTTACAAGGGATTCCAGGTGCGCGATGGCAGGAAAATCCTGCAAAGATAAGTCCGGGCACACCACAATTCTTGGGGCAAAATGCATTTTTTGCCCCAAGAATTTGCTTTTATAATTTTTTTGCCGTATCTTTGCACCCGCAATTTCGGCAACATCGGTCCCATAGTTCAATGGATAGAATAAAGGATTCCGGTTCCTTCGATTACGGTTCGACTCCGTATGGGATCACAAAAATGTTATTTCTAGACCATTCTAGCCACGATTATAAAAAAATGGTCAAAAAATGGTCATAGTATGAGAAACATAAAAGACAGGAAGACCCTGAAATAAGTTCGTCTTCCTGTCTTTTTTGTATAAAAACTGTTAAGTCGCGCGTTTGTAATTTGGGCCTTTCAATATGTTGTGAAAAGATTCCTTATTTGACGTGACTTAACGCAACATAATTACGCGGCTATTTTTAATCATGAAACCATGTTGGTCATCAGATACTCGACGACCTTGCAAATCGACAATCGGGAGCGGGAGACTAGCGTCGGGCTGAAGATTGGTGATGGCTGCGACATCTTCTGCATTGTGCCCAATAAGTGCACTGTTTACATTATATACCTCGCAGTCATCAGATCTGCTCCAATTTGACACAAAGGCAACGATGCGGGAAGTTGCGGGCATAGCTTCGGTCGACTTGGTCGCTGAAGCACCACTCTCGGTATAGGCTGGATAAGTCTTTGGAAGAGTGTAAGTAAATGTCTGGTCATAGTTCCCGTCGGCATCGAATGTCAATTCATCACCCTTTATTTCTGTAAGCGATTTTCGCTGATAGTCGGTGTGCATGTAATTGGAGAGTACACCCGTGATGGATTGCTGATAACCACGATAACCGCTTTCGATTAACCACACATTGAGACGTGTATTTGATCCTGGTATAGCCTGAATGAGATGTCCATAGATACGAGCCGTAACCTCGCGCGTAGTCTCATCATAGGTTGTCTCTATATTGACCGTAACATAATCGGGCTTGGCCAATTCACGAATAATGGTAGAACGAATGGAATCGGGCGACAAGGTGGCAGTAAAGGTAATCTTGCAAGTCTCGCCAAACTCAGCTCGGTTGATGATCCCCGTTGGAGCACTATTGATTCCAAAAAGCTGAGCATATTGGATATCGGCCTCGCAGGTGAGGTTATCGGGATAATAACCTGCATGGTGCCTGACTTCGACTACACGATCTTCATTACCCGCAATCGCTGACTGAATGTATTCGGCTCCCGTGGGACAATAGATACAATCCTGACCTGTGAACTCCTCAACAAGTATTTTGTGTGTCGGACCAGTTGGTGTATCTCCTCCGGGATTCTCTCCTGGGTCATCACCAGGGTCCGAACCTCCCTCATCAGCCAATGTTACTACATACTGTTCGGCAGAAGGCTGTGAAATCTCACCTGCAGCATTGACCGCCTTGACACGATAGGTATAGGTGGTCTCAGGTTGGAGAGATGAGAAAGAATACTGTAGGACATCTCCTACAGAGAGATCGTCAAAACCAGGGAGTGGGGTGTGCTCCTGAACGATAATCTCGACCTCTACATCGTCGATAACGACAAATCCGCCATCGCGATGATAGAGAATACGCAGCGCCGAAACCTCCTGTTCGAAGGCAAGGGTGACGGTTTGGCCTTCGGCTGAGAGTGGTATGTTGCTCACAAGCTGCCAAGCATCTTCGTCGTTGGCTCGCCACTCGACATCGACTGAACCTTGAGCCTTCTGTCCTCGCATCCAGAATGAGAGCGAAGTGATAGTTGCTTCGGGGTAAGCAATGAAGAGATAATCTTGATCTTTGGAGAAGCGAAGTGAAGGAGAAGCGGCACCATAATAACCTGAGATGGCATAATAGGTTGAACTGCTGCTATCCCACAGTGATGGCATGCCATCGGCCTTTTCGCTGAAGTCATAGCCCTGCTGGCCACTCGAGATGGAGCTCTGCAATTGGCAAAGGGTAAGCAGATAGTTGCTAGCATCGGATAATGGTTCCCAATGGGCAACAAAACTGTTCGCCTGAACATCGGTGGCTGGAAGTATCGTCGGGGTACGATCAATAAAAGGAAGATCCATTGTGGTAACTTGCGTCGTGGCAGGCTGAGAAGCAAATGTGCCTACATAAGCTAGAACTTGCAATGTATAAGTGGTAGCAGGTTTTAGTCCCACGAGCATGACCGAGGTGTCGATTACCTCAAGATTCTGAATCTGTGCCTCCCCTTCGTTGACAATGACGTGATAGCTGGTGGCATCGGGAACTTCGTCCCATGAGAGTACAAAACTATGAGCATCAAGATTGGAAACCTGCAGAGTCTGTGGTTGTGCTGCCGAATAGTTGACACCTTGCAACAGGAAAAGAATCGTTCCGTCGGCTGATTCTCTGACAAAATCGGGACTCGTTACCAACTCGTTGGCCCATGAGTAGAGAGCCAACGAAGTGATGTTATAAGCTCCTGGCATAACATCGCCTGCGTAGGTGGATGGAGAATAGTCGCCATCGGCCTCGTAGATATCTACCAACTGTTTCGGCTCGTTGTTGGGACTGTTGTTTACCCAACGGGTAGAGTCATAATCGATATGCCAAATAAGCATGCCGTGATTGGGGAGATAAGTGTCCCAACCCTCCTGCTGGCGATTTTCGAGCAGGAAATATTCATGTTCCTTGGAGGGGACCTCGACCAGATAGGCACGGGCACTCTCCTCAAGGGCGGGCAACACATTGGTGGTATCGGCCTGAGGTGTGAGAATTTCGGGACGTAGCCAACCGATAGAATAGCGTTCGAAGCTGGAGAAGGTGGGCGGAGTGCGGGTGTCGTTGTTGTAAGGCCCATGATCCATTACACTCCAGTTGTTGGGGGTATAGGAATAGAGCGAACTCATACCACCTGCGGTGTTGTAGAGATCGGGAAGGCCCAACACGTGAGCAAACTCATGGACAAATGTGCCGATGCCGGTGGGCTCGTATTCGGCAGCATTTTCCTGATAACGAATCTCGTTTGAGCAAGCATAACTGTAGATTTTTTTGCCTTGCAGTGTCAAAGGCAATTCGGCATTGTCGAGATTCCAAGCATGTGGCCAGATGCAGTCGCTGAAGCCCGTGTCTGCCTCGCCAAAACCGGCATAGAAAAAAAAGATATTATCAACTATGCCATTCTGGTCGTCATCATACTGCGTGAAATCGACCAATCCTAAACTATCAGCTATGAGACATGCCTCGTAGATCGGTTCTGCCTGATGTACATCACTACCCGAAGGACCATTGCCGCCATAGTAGCTGGCTGTCTTGTCAAGTCGGATAGGGCCAACGACATCGAAAGTGGGCTCAAAGAGTCCTTTCGATGCCGTGAGATAATAATCTCGGGCAGAACCGGTTGCTCCATGGTCGGCAAATCCCTCTTCATTAAGCATACGGGTGTAGTACTGGTTGGGATCGTCACCAACAGTGGTAAACCGAATGTCTGAAAACTCAATGAGGAACACCAGCGAATGGCGCTGACCTGTAGTGGGGTAGAATCCGCGTCGCTCAGTGCCTGGTTCAGGGGCTCTGCGAGGAGCAGTTTGTTTGCGATCTTCAATTTCCGCTTCGCTCATCAGACGTAGTGTTCGTGTGGCAGTGTCGAAGCACATTTCACGGCCCTGTAAGTCAAGGATGGAATGAGCAAACTCATCACCTGTGATTTGATACTTGATAAGCGTTCCATCTGGCTGACGATACGTGCGGAAGGCAGGATCAGCAGGGATTGCAAATACACTATGGCTCCCCAGAAGGAGGGCCATAGTGCATATGATTTGAATTCCTTTGTTCATTGGAAAATGATCTTTATTTGACGATAGCCTTACGAACGGCACCCTTCTGACGAATGATATAGATGCCACTAGCAGAAGCATCGCGCAAGCGACGGCCATCGAGTGACCAGTATTCGCGCTGGGCAGCCTCGTCGGCCTCCACCTTGTCGATGCCGAGAGTCGTCACCTCGATGCTGTTGCTGAGCTCTGACTCGCCCAAGTCATACTGTGCAGATACGGCGTAAGTGCCGATGCGCTGCGGATGATACTGCAAGTCGGTGAGAATGCTGGTATTCTGGCGACCGAAGCCACAATAGACATTGTAACCAGCAAACTGAGGTGTCTGAGCCAAGGTATATTCGAGATTATCGATCATCAAGGCAAACTCGGTTCCGATGCAGCGGATAGCTACATAGCGGGCATCGGCAGGCAAGGTGACACTGATATCCTCAACCTCTTCGACCATGGTAGCTCCAACAGAATACTCCTTGAGGAGCGTAAAGCTGGCTGGATCACGATCGGTAGCTGAAGTAAGGATCTGCATTGAAGAAGGTCCATAATAGCTACAGAGAATGGCCTTGGCTTGGAAGCTAAGATCGGTTCCACCAAGAACCTCGGGAGAAATGAACCAGTCATCCTTGGTGGTTGTAGCATTGGTCATATCAGGCATCTGGCCGGTAACCATCCAACTGATAAGACACTTTTCGCCATCGATTGGATACCAGGCGTTTGCAATGGTGCCGGTTTCTTCAAGGCTCCAGATCATCCAAGCCTGTGGATTGTTGAAATTAGGCCAGTAGTTGTTATAATATTGTGTATAACCAGCCTCGAGTTGGCCATCGCCATCGTAGCAGATCCAACCGTTGTGACCATCGATGCTGAAGGCCTTGCCGTTCTCGAAGTCCTCAAAGACACGACGACCATGCATTTCGGCTGGAGCCGACCAGCTGAGATCCTGTGAGTCGTTGAGGGTGAGGTCGGCAGGTGCATTGAGGTCGAGCACAAGAGGAAGAATAGTCACGACATCGGTAACGTTATTGAGCTCGTTGTCGTCATCATAGATAACTTCAGCATAGCACTTGACGCCCTCCTGAACTGTAGCCTGCAAATCAATCTGGAAGGTGAAGGTGCGAGTATGACCTGAAGCCAAAGGTTCATCTATCAGTTCATCGCCTACCATCTCGCCATTGGCAAAGAGGCAAACCTCATATTCAGCAGCCTCCTGAGCACCAAGGTTGACAACTTGAACCTCAACATTCGACATGGTGCCGAGGGCCTGATTCTCCTGATAGCTGAAGCTGGAGACGGCAAGGTCATTACCTGCGTTAAGATCGACAACCTGCAGTGCATCGGTAAAGAAGCGGCTCTGAACTTCGTCCATATAGACCTTGATTGCCAACTGGACCTTCTTGCCCTTGACGGCCTCCAATGGGATGACATGGAATACCCAACCAGCATTGTCCGCAAAGATTGTGTGTTCGGAGATGTCAATGAAGTTAAGACCATCTTCCGTAGCCTCAAGACAGAACCAGCTGCCTTCGGAAACATTGATATCATGGAATATCCAAAGGCCCAGAACGGGGTTGGTGGTATTCTTGAAATCTAAGATAGGTGAAGCTATACGTGCACTGACAACATCGTCACCCAGGTTGCGAAGCAAGAGCTGGAATTCGTCACCATCGACAGCCTCGATGTGCATGTTGAAGATATTGTTGTCGATAGCCCAACCTGGAGCACCCTGCAAAGAAGTGGTAATCCAAGGACCGTTCTGGCCGCCATAATACCAACTCTCGGAGAATGGAAGTGCGTAAGGTGTTCCCAAGGTGATGCCCTTGCGAACTCGTTCGCCCTCACCCTCGCTGCTCACGGCTCCAACAGCATATGCATAGTAATCCTGAGAATTGCCTGTAAGCTCGGAAGTAGTGAAACTGGTGCCCGTTACACCTGATTCGATGAGCGAATATTGATTGTTGTCGGGATTGAAGTGATAGATATTATAGGTGAGTGCTTCTGGATTGACATATCCGCCACGCAAGCCCTTGGTAGGAGCTTCCCAAGAAAGGGTGACACCACTGCGGCGAGGTTGGGTGCTTTCTGCCCAAACAGCCATGAAGCCCGTTACTTCGACAGGAATGTCAGTGCCCACATAGACACGATAATCGACGGGCCATCCATTGCCGAACTCGTTGTAAGAGACGATACGATAGGTGTTGTAGCCGTGAATAGCCTCTACATCAACAGCCTCGGCAGACCCCAGCTGAGCATCGGTGATGGTGCTGACGAGAGTATCGTTACGATAGACCTCGTACTTGGTCAATCCCGTAAGCGATTCTCCCAATACATCCTTTTCGGGAAGGGTAAAGAAGAGTGTGCCGCTGAGCGCACCTCCATCGGCTGGCTGGAAGAGCACCTCGGTTACTGAGTCGGGTGCATGAGTCGAGAAGGCCTCTTCGATACGAAGATCATCAATGTGATACATGCCTTCATTGTCGGTAGAAAAGTCATAGATGCCAAAGCAATAAGACCCGGCGGTTTCCGGACGGGCATAGAACTGCAATTCGATGTCCTTGGCTGGAATATGATATCCCTCAAGATCGGCTACCATCTGTGTCTGCGACTGAACTGATGGATAATTGCCCATCGTGATATGGAGATTATGATCCTTATTGTCATTGCCTATCGTGAATACCAGACGATAAACGTGATCCGAATCGGCATTGAAGTTGGGAGTTATAAGCCAATCATCATTATAGATACTACCAATCGGAGTGGTCATCGTTAGGTAATGATAATAGGTATTCCAATTCCAAGTGCGAGCAGTACCATCTTCATTCGCATTGATGACAGTGAAGTACTCCAAGGAATGAGAATTCTCGAAGTCTTCATAATACGGCAGCTCAACGTAGGAACCGAACACATAACGGCTGCTCTCGGCTGGTGTGCCCTCCATACCTGCTGAGTAAGGGATGATTGTGAACTGCTGTGTGGAATAGTGTGCAGGGATGTCGAGCAAAAGTGATGTTTCTGTAAGACCTTCTGCAACAACCTCCCCGGAGAGAGAGTTTACAACCTTATAAGTAACATCATTCTTATCGAAAGATGATCCAAAAGCAGCATAGCGAGCAGAGGTAGGTGCTGACCAAGAGACCTTGATGCGGTTTACATCGGATAGAGCGGTCACTCTGATGTTCGAAACCTGACCTGGAGCATCTGCGCCGGCGCAGAAAGGAACGCCACGAAGTGTATTGCCGACAAGAGCAAATGGCTCAACAGCCGACCACTCATGTACGGGATCGCATTGCGCAGAAACGAAGTGGAGGCAAGTCGGTTCAAGGCCTTCCACCTCAACCGAAACCTTGCTGCCCAGTGCATACTGCGTTTCGGGCAAGGTAATTGCCTGTCCATCAATAAGCACAGTTACATTGGCCATTGTAGTGGAAGAAAGGGCAATGCCTGAGGTTGTGGTAGAAGGTACACTGAAGGTGATGGTTGCATGCTGGTCATCTGAAGCCACAGCCTTCAAATCCTTCACGTTTGAGAGGACCTCAGATTCGCAAAGTTCAACAGAAGGGGCACGGAAGATGTGATCCCATCCCGTTGGAATGTAACCAATCAGCTCCTTCTGGATTAAGCCATCGGCACCAATGTTGTCGAGTGAGAAGCTCCAGAAAGACGTTCCAGTGTAAAGGTCGTAATGATCGAAAATGAAACGTCCATTATCGTAACGGATAGCCTGAATGCCATAAGAGTTATGCTCAAAGTCGAAGTGACCCACCTCGGTGGCAAGACCCGTCTTGCGGTCGATCCGCATCACATTGTCACGATTGAGTGCATAGATCTCTACTCCATCGGAGAACATGGCCTTGTAGGAAGTGAAGTTCTCGGCATTATCATAAATACCAAGCTTTGCCAGCCGCTTGAGTTTATGAGTGCCTGGATCTACGATGTAGCTGTAGTAGGTCTCAACACCATTCTCTTTGCCAAAGGTAATCGCATAGTCAATTCCCGTCACAGGATCATAACAACCTATGTAAGGGATATCGCTGGTACCATTGGTTATACGTACACGCATCGAATCGGTAACATTCCAATTGCGGATATCCCACCCCATATAATCCATGCTGGTATATGTGCCAGTAGTATTACTGAAATTAGGACAATAGGCATAATAGATATTTTCGGAAAGATAGCCATAAGGAGCCATTTTGGGATGAGCATATATCGTGTCGATCATGGAATATTCGACACTGAGTGGCTCGATATCAAAGCCCACCATACCTCCGAAAGTCCTGTAGTTACCGTACTGGTCAACTACAGTGGTGGAATCAACACCAGCACTCTGATTATAGCCAATCCATGAATGTCCGGCAGAAGGGTATTGAGAAGAGAGCTGCGGCAGGATAACTGGTGTATTCCAGAAAGAAGGCATAGTGGTTTGTAATTGCCCTCCTTTCTGTACCATAAGATCCTGATCGGATTGTGGTAAAAAAACTTGGGCCTGCACCCCGAGAGTGCAGGCTACAAGTGTTAGAGGAATTAAAGAAAGTCTCATCGATTATGAAGGAATTCTAATTAGAGAATCAATACTTGACAATCTTGCCATCAACGATGAAGATGCCCTTGCCTACCTTCTCGACCTTACGGCCATCGATGGTGAAGATGCCTGGCACGACATCATTTGTATTCTCAATAGCTTCCAGAGAAGTGGGAACATAGTCGGGATCGACAGTGTACTCAAACTTCTGAACGGTGCTGTAACGCTGGTCTTCACCAAGGAAGAAGGCGTTGCCTGGGAGTTTGAAGGTGTAGGTATCCTTCTCTGTCAAGGTAACATTAAGCGTGATAGTTGCCTGGTTTTCACCTGGGCCAGCAGTGATTTGGTTCTGGTACATGCCAGCGGTAGCTACATACTGGTTGGCCGAGTTGTAAACCGTGACGCTGGCGTAAGAAGATGAGTTGTTTGCAACCAAGGTCTCATTTACATAGGTAATCACAATGGTCGAAAGGCTCTCTACAATGCTGCCGTTGGCTGGCTCGCACTCGATGGCATCAAAACCTGAGCCATCAATATAGTAGGTCTCACAGAGAGCAGTATTGTATTTGTCGTCATCGTCGTCGAAAATTAAGAAACCAGTTGGCATCTCAAGGGTGACAACGTCCTCTTCAACAACTGCCGTATTAAGAACAGCCTTCACCGTATTACCCTCGATGGTGAGATCATTGTTGCCAACATAAGCATAAGTTGACTTGTGACTGCTATCATAAACGTAGATATTCTGATAAACATTCGGATTCTTCTTGATGGAAGTTACACCAGGATAAACGAAGGTGAACTCGGTGAGACGGCTATAGGTCTGGCCAGGAGCAGGTGTAATTTCGACAACTGTTGGCTCACCCTCATCAACAACGATATCAAAGTGAACAGGAGAGTTGCCATGCTGGTCCTCGCCAAGGAGGAAGCAGTTGGGACCGAAGTCAAGCACATAGTTGCCTCCATTGATAATTGGCCTCTGGAGAGGGAAGGTAATGGTATTGCCTTCAACTACACCAGAGCCGAGATTGAAGTTGCCTGCGGAGGAGTTGGTGCTAGCCGCATAGATGTTGAAGTAGTTGCGACTATAGTCGTTGATGAAATCTGGGTTAATAATCACGGTTTCAACATCCGGGAAAGTAACTGCCACAGAACTGAAGTTGCGAACAGGAGTCTCAGCCGAAGGATTGGTGGTAAAGTTATCGAGTCCCTCGCCAGTAACGGTGAAATCATGGGTGAAAGCTGGGCAAGAAGATCCAGTGTAGTCGGTGGCCTCGGTCATGACATTGCAGGCACCTTCAGGTACGTGGAGTGTATAGACGCCAGGAGTTGCAAGTACTTGTGCAAGAACGATACGCACCTTGTTGGTGTTGTTGAGGTCGCTTGCATAGGGAATAGAGGCATTTGCTACCACATTGCCCTCGGCATCGGTGAAGTATGGCTTCTCCTCTTCGGTTGCATTCCACTTGTAGGTAGCCTTCACGTAGTTGTTGAAAGCTACATCGATGGAATAGAGGTAACCGACAGTGCCATCAGGAGTGAATGTGTGGTCAGGATCAAGACCACCCTTGCTAATGGTATAAGTAAGAGTGAAGGCCTCGGAATAGGCAGTCTCGCCACCTTCGCGGAGGAAACTGTAGCGCTCGGCAGGGAAATTGACGGTATAAGTACCATCGGTTGTGATGTCGGCGAAAGTAACAACCATCTGGTTCACCTCGGTGCCATAATCTGAAACAGCCTCACTAACTACGACTGTACCAGCAGCATCGGTAACGGTGATTGCAGCTGAACCATTGTTGTCAACTGAGGTCTCATTCTCCCAAGTAAGAGTAATCTTGCTCAAGGTGGCAAGTACGCTGCCATTGGCAGGATCAGCAGTAACGTTCTCGGCCATGGCCGTAGAAACTCCAATGCTCAAGAGAGCAGAGATAAGTAGAAGGTGTTTCATACTTTTGATAAGTTTTAATATTGATAATGGGGTTAAATAATACTTTCTTCATTTAGAGCAAAGAATGTTTTGCAGTGCAAAGATAGCAAAAAATAGAAAATAAGCTTTAAATAATCTCATTTTTGTATCACGATTTCTTGAAATAAACATAAAAAATTGGAAAATTGCAGTTTTTTCGATATTTTTGCGCACAAAATAGTCCATCAATTCTATTGTTTCATTCTTTCATATGAGGCTCATAGTATATATATTGACCTTTTTTGTCTGTTGTTCGGTGCGGTGTTTTGCTGTTTCGGATATGTCGAACACCGATGAATGTAAACAGTTACTGAAAATGGGCAATGAGGCTTTCAATGAAGACCGATTCGATATTGCTCTTGATCTCTATACAAAGTGTTTGGAATTGGCTGATATAAACGGAGACATTACAAATTATACTTCGGCACTGGGCAGCATTGGCAATCTTTATGGTTTATTTCAAGATTATGACCGCGCTGCATACTATTTTGAGAAAGGATATAAAGCCTCCTTGCAGCAGGATCAACGTCTTCAAAGCATCTTCTTGACGAATCTGGTCATGTGCTGTTCCTACGCTGGCAATGCCGAAAAGGCACATGCCTATTACGAGAAGCTACAACATCTGCCCGAGTGGGATCCTCAACTCTCACCTTATTATCAGTGTGTCTGCCGAACCGCACTGGCTATTCTTGATAAGAATTATGAGGAAGCGTTAAATTATACTCGCGATGGCCTTGAGGTATCGCGTAGATTGCAGTTGGGTATTCCCTACGATCTTTCCCAGGAAGAATATTTCGGAATAATCTACGAAAAAATGGGGCAAAATGATTCGGCCATTGTTCATTTTTCCACCATTGAGAAGCATGGAGGGCATAAGGGCTGCGTAGAATTACGCCAATCAGCTTATCGGCATCTCACCCACATATATGCTGTGATTGGAGACAGCGTACGCAGTAAAGAGTATGCCAACCTTGCCATCATGCTCCGAGATACACTCCAGCATGGAGAACAGATGCATGCGGCGTTGAATCGTCTTTTCGCCTACGAAAAGCGAGCTAATGACAAGGAAGTGATGTCTCTTCACAAGACAATAAACCGCCAATGGTTTTTCGTCGGATTCTGCATTCTGGTAGTTGTGTTATTGGTCACTTTGTCTCTCATTGCAGTAAGCAAGAACAAGAATCTCAATTCTGCCTATAGACTGCTTGTTGAAAAGAACAAAGAGCAAATACGTTCCATGGAGCGGGAACGTGCATTGCGAGACAAAAAACTGCAGTCTTCCCCAATCGAAATCAAAGCAGATGAAGAGATTACTTCTGATTCATTGGACCCAATCGAAATAGAGGACAAGCAAGAAAACTCGTTCGATACACCAGTTCTTTCTCTGCAGCAAGTTCGCCAACTACAGGAGGAGATTGATGCAGTGATGTGTGATGCACGCAATTTCAGCAATCCCGATTTCAGTTTGGCATTACTTGCCAATTTGGTCGATTCGAATACGAAATACGTCTCTTATGTTATCAACAAAAGCTATCAGAAGAATTTTAAAACCTATCTTAACGAGTTTCGTATAAGAGAAGCAAGCCGTAAGCTTTCAGATCCTCAATATGCCAATCTGACAATACAGGCCATTGCTGAAATGGTTGGGTTCAATTCGCCCAACACCTTCATCATCGCTTTCAAGAAACTCATCGGCATGACCCCATCGGTTTATCAGAAATTGGCGAAAGAAAACCAACGATGAAACAATCGCATGAGCATAGCCTTTACGAACGTTAGGGGACATGCGACAATCTGAAATTGGGATTTGCATTTTTGGTTTTACTGACGAAAGGTTTAGCATGTCGGATTGCCAAAAGAGGAGTTACAGAGGGAAATTGATGACATTTATTTAAAAAGATGGGAGGATGGTGACCAACTTATGCTGATTTTTTATAACTTTGCACCCGCGTTTCGGCCAAAATCTTCGGAAAGCGGACCGGGACACATTATTTAATAACCATCAAAATTTACAACTTAAAGGTTCAAATCAAATGAATCATTACGAAACCGTTTTCATTTTGACTCCCGTTTTATCTGATGCTCAGGTAAAGGAAACGGTAGAAGCTGTAAAGGCTGAACTCGAAAAGCGTGGTGCTACCATCATTAACGAGGAGGCTTGGGGTATGAAGAAACTCGCTTATCCAATCGAGAAGAAATCTACCGGCTTTTACTTCCTGTTGGAGTTCGACGGCGAAGGCGCTGTCGTCAAGAAACTCGAGACTTATTTCCGTCGTCAGGATCGCGTGATCCGTTTCATCACTGTCAAGAATGACAAGTACGCTGCAGAGTATGCTGCAAAGCGTCGTTCACTCAAGGCACCTAAAACAGAGGAGGCATAATTATGGCAGAGACAACCGAAATTCGTTACTTGACCCCAGTATCTGTTGACGTCAAGAAGAAGAAGTATTGCCGTTTCAAGAAGAGCGGCATCAAGTACATCGACTACAAGGATCCCGAGTTCCTCAAGAAGTTCCTGAACGAGCAGGGCAAGATTCTCCCCCGTCGCATCACCGGTACCTCTTTGAAGTTCCAGCGTCGCGTGGCTACCGCTGTTAAGCGTGCCCGTCAGATTGCGCTGCTTCCATACGTAACCGACCTTTTGAAGTAATTATTAACCAAGTAAAATTTTAGACTGATTATGAAGATTATTCTGATTGAGGACGTCCAGAACCTTGGTTATAAGGACGACGTTGTAGAGGTTAAGAACGGCTATGCCCGCAACTTCCTTCTCCCCACCAAGAAGGCTATTCTTGCTACCGAGTCTGCCCTGAAGCAGCTCGCTGAGAAGCAGAAGCAGCAGGCACAGAAGATGGCCAAGATCAAGGCTGATGCCGAGGCTCTTGCTGAGGCAGTGAAGGCTGCTGGTGCTCTCGAGTTTGCCGTGAAGGCATCTGAGGAGGGCAAGATCTATGGCTCAGTAAGCAACGCTCAGGTTGCCGAGGCTCTCGCAGCCAAGGGCGCTAACGTTGAGAAGAAGCAGATCGTGCTTGACAACATCAAGGTTCTCGGCGAGTATGTCGCTGTTGCTAAGCTCCATCGCGAGGTTAGCGTAGAGATTCCTGTGAAGGTCGTAGCTGAGGCTGCTGCCGAGTAAGGCATCCCGCTTTTTGCAAAGATAAGGCGCATCACTGAAAAGTGGTGCGCCTTTTTTTTGCTATAGACTTTCTAGATGATCTAGAGGCTCTAGATAATCTAGAGGCTCTAGAGATTTATTCCAGCCAAAGGTAATCGTAGTGGACGAGGGGCTTTTGGCCCTTCTTGCCGAGGAGCTTCTGAGCGCGGTCGGAGGAGCAGCTTACCTTGCCGACTCCGAGACGGGAGCCGTCGGTATCGGCGAGGATGCGGACGATGTCGTCGGCCTCGAACGAGCCTTCGACACGGGTGACGCCTACGGGAAGGATGGAGGCCGCCTTCTCGCCGAGGAGGGCACGCACGGCTCCCTCGTTGAGGTAGATGGCACCTTTGGAGAAGTCTTCGGAGTGGGCAATCCACTTCTTGACGTTGGAGACTTCGTGCTTGTCGGCTACGAAGCGTGTGCAGCGCACCTCGGGATCAATCTCGTTGAGGCCTGTTGCAGGATTGACGTGGACGAGTTCGAGCAATACGCCGGGGCGCTTGCCGTTGGAGATGATGACTTCGATGCCTTCGGCGGCTACCTTGCGTGCGATGCGTTGCTTGGTGACCATGCCGCCGCGTCCGAAACTCGACTTGCTGGTCTGAATGTATTGGCTGATGTCGGCATCGTCGCTGATGATGGGGATGAGCTGCGCGTTGGGGTCGGAGGGATTGCCTGTGTAGATGCCGTCGATGTTGCTGAGCAGGATGAGCAGGTCGGCCGACATCATGGTGGCGATGAGGCCTGAGAGCTCGTCGTTGTCGGTGAACATCAGTTCGGTGACCGAGATGGTGTCGTTCTCGTTGACGATGGGCACGACGCCCTCCTGCAGCATCACCTCCATACAGTTCTTTTGATTGAGGTAATGCCCGCGTGAGCCGAACGACTCCTTGGTGGTGAGCACCTGCCCGCACGAGATGCCATGGTCGCGGAAGAGTTCGTAGTATTTGTTGATGAGCTTGGCCTGACCGACAGCGGAATAGAGTTGGCGCTGATCGACGGTATCGAGCCGGTCGGTGGAGAGTCGGCCCTTGAGTTCGCTGCGTCCGCTGGCGACTGCACCCGAGGACACCAGGATGATCTGTATGCCTTGGCGATGAAGCGCTGCCACCTGATCGACGATGGCCGACATGCGTGTGACGTCGAGCGTGCCATCGGGACGGGTGAGGACGTTGGAACCTACTTTGACGGTGATTCTATAGAATGACATAAAGCTTGCAGTCTTCTGTTTTTTTTCAGAATACTTCGAATGTTCTGATTACTCTGATTATTATTTCAAAAATGCGAAGAATACGGCGAGGACGATGCAGGCGAAGGCTGCGATGTGATTCCAGTGGATGGGCTCGCCCTTGAAGACGAGGGCCACGATGAGGGTGAAGATGATGAGCGAGATGCCTTCCTGGATGACCTTGAGTTGCATCAGCGAGAAGGGACCTCCATTGATCTGCGAACCGATGCGGTTGGCGGGAACCATAAAGGAATACTCGAAGAAGGCGATGCCCCACGACATGAGGATGATCAGGATGAGGGGCCAGTCCTTGATCTGCGGATGAACTTGCTGCATTTTCAGATTGCCGTACCAGGCAAAGGTCATGAACGTATTGCTGACGCAAAGCAGCACGATGGTACCAATTGCGCGAGATAACATATATTGGGGTTATGAGGGGTTTATTGAGGAGTTTTGCAGCCAAGCATAGCTGCAGACTTGGACGATGATGGGGTGGCCAATATAGGCCGCCGATTATGACACTGCGGGAGCGCGGCGTTTCTTGAGCGCTTGTCGCCTACGATGCTTGCGCCACTGGCGGGTCTTCTTGTCGATGAGGAAGAGGAGGATGAGGGCGGTGACGATGAGGATAAAGGTGAGCATCTTCCAGTTGAGGTTGTTGCCCTTTACATGGCTCCACATCTCAAGCATGGCCTCGTTGCGGTCGGCGGTGTCGTGCATCAGGATGGAGCGTTCGATGACGTCGATGTTGGGATAGAGCACGTGGTTGAGGTGGGCAGCCTTCGAGTCGATCCATGTGGTGTCACCCGTCTCTTCGTCCACCGAAGGGATGACAATGTCGCCGAAATAATAACTGGCATCGACGGTCTCGGGATAGTCTTCCTCACTGGCCATTCCTTCGAGCACTTCGGGGGTGCCGATGACGGAGACGTAGCCCGTCTCTTCCATGTTGCGAATTGCGACCTCCGACTGGCAGAGGAAGTTGATCCAGTAGGAGGCGGCGCGCACATTCTTGGCATAAATGGGGATTACCCAGCCATCGAACCAGCAGTTGGTACCTTCCTGGGGCACCACATATTCGAGGTTACACCCTACTTCGTCAGCCTCGTCGATGGCCCAGGCGGCATCGCCACTCCAGGTGAGGTTGACCCAAGCCTTGCCTTGCGTCATGCGTTCCTTGCCGAAGTCGGCTTCCCAACCAGCAATCTGCGGACGAGCCTTGATGAGAATATCTTCAACTGCCTTGATGTTGGCATAGCTGAGATTGGAGGCCTCGAAGTCGCGTGTAGTTCGTCCGCTCAGGATCTCGTCGTATTTGGCAAACTGAATCAAAACAGAATAGACATCGCGAAAGGCATCCTTCACGTAGATTTTCTGCTGGAACTTTTCGTTCCAAAGAGCAGCCCAAGTTTCCACCTCCTCGGGAAGGACGAAATCGGTGTTGTAGAGGAAACCTGTTGTTCCGCCCATGTAACCGACGGCATAGTCGCTGACACGAAGCGAGGGATTGGCGAGGTCGAACTTGTCGTCGTCGTTTGGAGCCATCTGCTGGAATTTCTCTGCCACGAACGGGGCGACATTTCTTAACCAATTGGGTGTGTGGGTTCGGGCAAAGCCGGTGGTATCGATTTTCTGCAACAGGCCACGCTTGAGCATACGTTCGATGATGTATTCCGAGGGGCAGACCACGTCGTAATCCTCGTGTCCCACCTCGATCTGGGTGAGCATGTTCTCATTGATGTCGAAGGTAGAATAGCGCACCTTGACGTCCTCGCCTGTCTGTTCCTTGTACCATGCCTCAAATTCCTCGATGAGCGAGAGATCAAGATAGTCGGCCCAGTTATAGACCTTGAGGATGTGGGCGCGGTCCTGTGCGATGGCTTTAGTAGAAAGGGGAACACTCGTCAGTAAGAAAAGCGCCGAGATGAAGAATAACAATATCTTTTTCATGTCGTTGGCTGCATTTTAGTTATTGCTCGTTTGCTTGGCCGTCTTGAGGTTGTAGAAGACAAGGAGCACGAGGATGACGAGGAAAATGATGGAGAACAGGGGACGAAGTTCGGGCGTCAAGCCACCCTTGCGTGCATCAGCATAGATGTAGGTCGAAAGTGTCTCGACGGTGCCTGATCCTTTGGTGAATAGGGTGACAGCGAAATCATCGACCGACAGTGTGATGGCGAGGATGAACCCCGAGATCATACCTGACTTCAATTCGGGGATGATGACCTTGCGAAGCGCCTGCATCGGTGTGGCTCCCAGGTCGAGAGCGGCTTCGTAGAGGTTGGGATTCATCTTCATGAGTTGCGGCATGACGTTGAGCACCACGTAGGGCGTGCAGAAGGCGATGTGGGCGCAGATGACGCAGAAGAGACCACGGCCGATGCCGAGGAAGACGAAGAGCAGGAAGATTGAGATACCCGTGATGATGTCGGGGTTGATCATCGGGATGTTGTTGGTGAAGGTGATGGCCTGACGTATGCGACCATGGCGCATGTTGTGGATACCAATGGCGGCAAATGTGCCGAGGATGGTCGAGACGGCTGCGGCAACAAGTGCGATGAGCACGGTGTTGTAGATGGCGTTGTTGAGCGCCTCGCCTGCTTCTCCCATCAACAGGTTGCGGTAGAGGTTGGTCGAGAAGCCCGTCCATGTACCCAGCACCTTGGCTTCGGTGAAAGAGAAGACAAGGATGAGCAGGATGGGAGCATAGAGCAGCAGCATCAGGATCCAGATATATGCGTTGGCAAAGACTTTCTTCATTTTAAGGGACGTTACTCTTCATTGTCGAAGAATGAGGTGAGACCGATCAGTATCAGCACGATGAGGGAGAGGGCTGCGCCATAGCCCAGCAGGCCGGCGTTGATGTTCTCCTGGATGAGGGTGCCGAAGAGCTTCACGTTGTTCATGGTGAGCAGTTCGGCCAAGGCGAAGGTCGAAATGGTAGGCATAAACACCATCACGATGCCGCTATAGACACCTGGCATCGAGAGGGGGAGGAACACCTCGGTGAACACTTTGCGTGGCGAAGCTCCGAGATCCTGTGCTGCTTCGATGAGCGAACCATCCATCTTGAGCATCGTATTGTAGATGGGATAGACCATGAACGGCAGGAAGTTATAAACCATACCGAAGACCAGCGCGCCTTCGCCCAAAGGCAGATGGGCAAAGTCGAAGAGCGCTACAGTTGCGAGCGTGCGAAGCAGCACGTTGATCCACATCGGCAGGATGAAGAGCGAGGCCATCACCTTGGGCAATCGGTACTCGGTTTTTGCCATGAAGTAGGCGGCGGGATAACCGAGTAGGATGCATAGGATGGTTGTGATCATTGCTATGCCGATGGAATAAATGAGCGTGTTGAGCGAATCGGTCGAGAGGAAGAACTTATGGAAGTTGTGCAATGACCACTGACCTTCGGCATCCTGGAAAGAGTAATAGACAATCATGACCAGGGGCATGATCACGAAGATGAGCAGAACAATGGCATAGGGCCATGCCCAGTTCGCTCGGTTTGCAAGTATTTTCGACATCATATATCTTATCACGAATTATCGGATTTGCGAATAATTAATTGTTAATTGATAATTCGGATGTCCTCGGGATTAATGCGGATACCGACCATGTCCCAATCCTCCCAAACGTCGTTGGTATCGACCTGGATGGTCGTGCCGTTCTTGCACTTCACGTCGATGAGGTAGTGGTTGCCTTTGTAGAGGATGTTGCGAATCTGACCTTCGGCAGTGCCGTCGGCAGGATCGTCGAGCATATCTACTTTGTCGAAATCGACGGCAGCCTTGACTTGCGTGCCTTTGGCAAGCGTCAATGGCTTGGTCTCGAAGGTTGCACCCAGCATGTTGATGTGCGTCGAATCGACAACCGTGGCAGGAATGGTGTTGAAGAGGTTCTTGCGAGGCATGACATGAATATTCTCAGGAACTACGCTCATGCCGACCTCCGAATTGACGGGATAGGCGGTGTAGTTCTGCACCTGAATCTCGTAGCCATCGGGTGTCTGGACGAGCATTTCGTAGTGGATACCCTTGAAGATGCACGACGAGACGCGGCCTGTCCATTGTCCATCGCTCGGCACCTTATGCAGCACTACATCCTCGGGACGAATCACCACGTCGATGGGGGCGTTGGGTTCGAAGCCCTTGTCGATGCACTCGAAATCCTTACTCATGAAATTCACCAGATAGTCGCGTTTCATCGTGCCGTTGAGGATGTTGCTTTCGCCGATGAAGTCGGCCACGAAGGGGTTGGCTGGCTCGTTGTAGATGTCGGTGGGTGTGCCAATCTGCTGGATAACGCTGTCGTTCATCACGACAATGGTGTCGGACATTGACAGGGCCTCCTCCTGGTCGTGGGTAACGAAGATGAAGGTGATGCCCAGGTCGCGGTGCATCTGCTTCAGTTCGAGTTGCATATCGACACGCAGCTTGTGGTCGAGGGCCGAGAGCGGCTCGTCGAGAAGCAGCACCTGAGGACGATTTACGATGGCACGAGCAATGGCCACGCGCTGCTGCTGACCTCCCGAGAGTTCGTTGACGTTGCGTTCCTCGTATTCGTTCATGCCTACGATGCGAAGTGCTGACATGACACGTGTGTCGATTTCGTCCTCGCTCACCTTCTGGAGTTTCAGGCCGAAAGCCACGTTGTCATAGACATTAAGATGCGGAAAGAGGGCATAGCGCTGGAACACCGTGTTGACGGGACGCTGATAGGGCGGCAGATCGGAAATGTCCTTGCCCGAGAGCAGTATCTTACCTTCGGTCGGCTTCGTAAAACCGGCAATGATGCGCAGCAGAGTGGTCTTGCCGCATCCCGACGGACCCAGGAGGGTCACAAATTCGCCACGCTTGATGTTCAGACAGACATCGTTGAGCACCACCTTATTGTCGTCGAAACGCTTGGTGACGTGCTCCACCTGAATAATGTAGTCGTTGTTATTCATTTGCCCATAATAAAACATAACACGGTGCAAAGATACCACAAATCTGTGACTATTCAAAATAAATGTGGACAAAACTGTATTTTTCCATGGCATTATGGTGGCAAAGGGAATAAAAATACAAATATTATTTGCCAAATAATCTTTTTACGAAAGATTTTTTGGAACAATCCGAATTATTCATTATCTTTGCGCCACACATTTCAAAATAACAATTAACAATTAACAAATAACAATTATTTCGCTTTAACCCTTAATCACATCTTATTCCTTATATACAATGAAACATCTTCTTCCTATTCTATTCTTCGGCTTCATGACCACAGCATGCAGCCAGGAACAAAAGCAGCGAGGCAATCTGCAGATGGGCGACTACGGATACCTTTATTGCCATATGTCAGACCACGGACAGTGGACCGCCTACGCCCTTTCGCGCGACGGACTGCATTACCACGACCTGCTTTGCGGTGACTCCATCTTCTCGGCTTTCGAGATGGCCAAGATCGAGGGAGGCACGCGTGATGCATATATCTGCCGCAAGATTGACGGATCGGGCTACCTGATGGTGACCACCGATATGAACAATTCGATGACCAAACGGATGAACAAAGGTGGCGAGTGGGAGAACTTCGGCATCGACCTGCTCACCAGTGACGACCTCATCCATTGGCAATCGACATCGTTTGACTTCCGCAAGGGTCTTTCGATCTTCTGCGATGGCGACGACACGACAAATCCTGCCTATAAGGATTTCAGCACTATCTGCCGTGTATGGGCTCCGCAGATCATCTGGGACGGTGACTATCGTTGGGCTGATGGCACGAAGGGCGGCTATATGATCTACTATTCGCTGCTCAATCGTCCCGAGGAGGGTTATGACCGCATGTATTATTCGCATGCCGACCGAAGCTTTACCCGCCTTACACAACCACGTGTGCTCATCGATTGGGGTTATGCTACGATTGATGCTGACATCAACTGGCTCGACACCGACCAGCAGTATCATCTTATGATCAAGAAGGAAGGTGGCCAGCCAGGTCTCTTCACTTCGGCCTCTCCATCACTCTTGGGGCCATGGCCTGAGCCCGATGACAAGGATTTTGTCAACTTCGAGGGCAACAAGAAGTGCGAGGGTGTCTCAGCCTTCCAGATTTCAGGCGAGGAAGGGTGGCGCATCGGCTACATCGAGTATAGCAGCAATCCCAAGAACTATCGCATCTGTAAGGCCGACAAGAATATGCGCAACTTCTCCGATCCGCACAATATCGAGGGCGTGAATGGTCCACAGCATGGCTCGTTCCTGCGCCTTACTCAGGAGGAATATGAACGACTGCAGAATTGGAGCGATGGTGAAGAGGCTATGCACCTTGCTCCGGATGTCAGTAATCCTGTAATATCCGGGTTGTTTGCTGATCCCGAGATTCTTTATTCCGAAAAGACGCGTCGTTATTATCTCTATCCCACCACCGATGGCGTGGAGGAATGGCAGAACCATGACTTCCGTGTCTATTCTTCGCCCGATATGCGTCGTTGGCACGACGAGGGCGTGATGCTCGACCTACAGAAAGATGTGACTTGGGCGGACAAGTGTGCTTGGGCACCCTGCATCATCGAGAAGCCTGTCTATGCCGACGGCTCGAAGACGAAGGTGAAAGGCTACAAGTATTACTATTACTTCGTGGCTGAGGGTAAGATTGGTGTGGCGGTTGCTGACGATCCTGTCGGGCCGTTCCGCGATGCGCTGGGTCGTCCGTTACTGACTCGGGAGGACAGCACCGAACCTGGTCAGGTCATCGACCCCGATGTCTTCATGGACCCGAAGTCGGGCAAGTATTATCTCTATTGGGGCAATTCGTTCCTCGCCTGCTCGGAACTCGCCGACGATATGGTGAGCATCGTGCCTGGTTCGACCCGCTATCTCATCCCAAGGGACAAGAAAAGGGATTTCCATTACAATGAGGGTACCTACGTCTTCTACCGCAATGGTCTTTATTACTTCATGTGGAGTGAGAATGATACCCGCTCGGCACTCTATCAGGTGCGTTATCTGATCAGTGATTCCCCTACGGAACTTGTTCGCAATGGTCAACCGGCGCAGGTAGAGCGTCAGGTGGTGCTGAAGCAGAATCCCAAACTTCAGATTTTCGGCACAGGACATCATTCGGTGATTCAGGAACCAGGTGCTGACCAGTGGTACATCGTCTATCATCGCTTTGCACGTCCCGATGCCATCAAGAAAGGTTGGGCTGCCGGCTACAATCGTGAGGTTTGCATCGACAAAATGGAGTTCAATGCTGATGGTACCATCAAACCGGTTGAAGTAACCCTTTAGGTTAATTGTTCTATAACTGAGAATAGGACGCATGCCCATGCTTGAGGCTGCGTCCTATTCTTCGTCTGTCTCGTGATAAAGGCGGTGGGGCGGAATGATTGAGAGGATGTCGGGATGATGGTGGGTGCCGATGCTGATGGAAAATCCGGCATCGAGTAGTTGACGGGCGAGTTGTGGCCCTTTGCGGAAACCGTGAATAATTAGGGGAGGGGTATTTTCACTCGTCCCCTTTGAATGTGTCATATAAGGCTTGGCTTCGGCTATGACCTGGCTCCAAAGTTTGACACTGTGGATGATGACGGGTTTGCCCAATGACTGGGCGGATTGGAGTGCCGCACGAAAGGCGGAGAGTTGCAGGTCGAGGGGTGTGGAACAGAGCCCGTCGAGACCACATTCGCCGATGGCGACAAAGTAAGGATCGTCGCGGTACTGTTCCACAGCACGTAGGAATGTATCGATGCTGCTTTCGGTGAGATGCCAGGGATGAAGTTGAATGCTGTAGTACTGACGTTCGTTGAGCGGCTTGTTGCGATTGGTATCAACGACAACACCCACCCCCTCGGCTGGAACCGAAAGGATGGATCCTGGACGGCCGGGAGTGTGGGTGTGTATGTCGGTAAAGGAGGAGAGCAAGGGGGGGAGGGGTAATTGATGTTGCGATGGCATCGCAACAGACGGAACGAGACTGTGAGGGGTTATTTCCTAAACGCCTTTTGGCTTGGGCTGATGGTGATGTGGCCAGAGGAGGGGCGGACAGGACGACCGAAGAGGTCGTAGAGGCGAATGACGGGGGCGTCGTCGATGGTGATGGTTTCGATGCCCGAGGCATTATAGACGCGCACTTCGATGGCTGTGGGTATGGACGATGATCCAGCGGGATCGGAGAGTTTGAGGAGTTGCTCGTCACCATAAGCATCGCGATAGTAGGGACGGGCATAGTATTTCTTCATGCCCTTTGCTTCGGTGAGCGTACCGCTGATGGTGATGGTGTCGGACTGGGCACTCATAGCTATCTCTACATCGTTGCCGATGGTAAACGCAGGTTGGACATTGGTGCTTTGACCAGTATAGAATCGGATGCCCATGCGGTCGGAGAACTTGCCACCCACGTTGCTGACAACCAGTTGGAACTCAATCTCGCCATCTACCTCGCATCGTTCGGTAAGAAGTTGAGGCGCTTCGACTAGCAGGAGTGAAGCAGGTGATTCCTCGGTGAACTTGGACGAGAAGGCGATTGGTATATCGGTAGGACAATCTTGCATCTCATAACCCATCGGGATGTTGTAGGCGTGGAGTCGTGCACTCCATTCGCCTTCCTGAGTAATCTTGAAAGGAATCTTGGCAGTGTAGGTTCCGCCTGCAGGAATGAAGACGTGCAGATCTGGACAGTCGCAGTCAGGAATGTCGGTCTCTTTCCCATCAGGGGTGATGATTTCGAGAGAGATGGCTCCGCTGAAGGGGTCGTTGCCAAGGTTGTCAAGGTCAATGATGGCTATGTACTCCTTGCCGACAGCTAATTCTTGCCCCTGGAGGCTGAAGTTGCGGCCTTCGATGATGTTGGTGCCTGAACAATTGGTAATGGCGGTGATTAATTCGTCCTTGACGGAGAATTCGATTTTCGGCGTATAGTAATAATGGGTGGGTACTTCGCAAATCACCGTGTCGGCACCGAACTGCTCGAAGCAAAGCTGGGCAGAATAGTTGCCATCGGCCAACCCTTGGGCATAGCCATAAGTATTGGTCCATGCATAATAGTACCGGTTGTGGCGACGATCCCATGTGCCGTAGGGATAGATTGTGATGGTGTCGCCCATTTCGTAGCGCACGTGCTGACCGAGGTCGTTGAGCACCTCAACGCCGCTCACACCCCTCAGCGTGTCGTAGGACGTGTTTTCGAAATAGGCACTTAAGACGTATGCGTTCTCGTTGCTGTTGAGCCATGCACCGCTCGACTTGACTTGACTTATGAGGCGGCCGACGCCTTTATCGGGGCAAACCTGAATGACTGCATTTTGACCCATGCAGAAACCAACCTCGGTTTCGGTGGCACCGATGCCTGCTCCATAAGGATTGAGAATGCTGATGTCGAAGTAGCCGTTGTACCAACCGTCCCAACCCCAGTTGACATGGAAGAGGCCATCCTTGTCGATGCCATCAATGACGAAGGCATGACCTGCCTCGTCGCTGCTGGCTGAGAAGATGATGGGACGACCTGCCTCAAGTTCACTGATGAGCAGTTCGTTCCAGTCATCGAAGGAGTAGCTTTCACGATAGACGGTTGCGGCACGTTCGTTGTAATCGAAATGATCGCGGAGGGCTTTGGGAATGTGCTCGGTATAGGTTCCGCTACCGCCTGACTGCCACATCATATCGATGGACACACCGCAATGGTAACTGAGTTTGGCCGCTTCGGCTTCTTGTTCTGGGGTAGCATGGGCAGCCCGGCCATATTTTGGCAGCATTAGGTCCCAGTTGTAGGTGACTGAATCGTAATTGACGGTGTGGGTAGTGCCTTCCCATGTCCAGGTGTGCGAGCCGGAGCCCTGATTGGGGTGTTTCCAATAGAGCATGACTTGGGCCATTGCAGTGGCAACGCAACCTACGGGAGTGCCTGATGGGCACAGACGGTTGTAGGGGTCGGCCTGATCCCATTCGATGCGGCCAAGCAAGGGGCGGATGACATTCGATGTGGCGCGTTGGGCAGAGTTGCTGCCCAGTTGGGTTTCAGGATGCTCGGCGACATAGGCGGCACCCTGCTCGACACATTCGAGCCAGTACTGCATATTGGAGGGTATGGGTACATCGGCAGGAATGGGCGTATCGGTATATCCCATGACTTTGGCTTCGGAAAGGGGGACAGCGACGACTTGCATACTACCGGAGGGGAT
>Ga0256407_10001253_pt1 | contig 55085 bp, 51 predicted proteins | sample RumenRJG_04DNA_FD_193489 | JGI IMG/M metagenome (GOLD analysis project Ga0256407, IMG submission 193489) | Bovine rumen microbial communities from Lethbridge, Alberta, Canada - RJG_04 | ecosystem: Host-associated > Mammals > Digestive system > Stomach > Rumen | place: Canada: Alberta... | reverse complement strand
AGGCCCAGGAATTCATCGAGTTGGCTGCCAAAAAGCGCACGATGCTGCGTTATCGGGACTGGAAAAAAGGCAAAAATCGCGATGGCGAGTGAGTTCGCCATCCCTTACGTGCACCTAGGAGTTTTTTTAGAAAATATTGAAGGTCACGCTTATGTCTACATGTATGAAAAAGAAGGGCATTATTCAGATAGTGATTTTGCGATTAGAAATCTAATCAAGCAATCTGGTCCTTTTGAAAGTATTGGAAAAAGAAATCCAACAGTGGATCGCTATTTCACATATGAAGGATATTGGCAACCTGCGACCAGTGGTCCTAATTACTGTAACATGTCGATTTGGGATGATGGATTAATGAGAATACATCATAAAAATTCTTTGGGCTCACACGAGTATTTATACTTTAGTATGGGTGCTGATAAAGCTACTAATATCAATAATTTTGTTTTTGAAAAGTTATCATCGATAGAAGATGCTTAAAAACGGGTGCTGCGTTGTATCAAAACTATCCATTTAGGTCGCTTAGAAAAAATGGGTCCACATTAGAGAAAGATGCGCAATTCATCCGGAGATAAGAATGAATCGAACGTTCGCCTTATTCATCCCCTTCTTGGCGTTGGCGGGGTGTTCGTATCAAACCTCTGCTTCAAGCGTCGCGTCGAGTTCTTTTTCGTCGAATCAAAGCGCGGGAAACGTGCTGGTTGCCTATTTTTCGGTGACCAACAACACGAAGAGAATCGCGACCTATGCCCAGGCCTATCTAGACAGCGATGCTTTCGAAATCGTTCCTGCGGAACCCTACACCGCTGAAGACATCGATTACAATTCCGATTGCAGGGCAAATCGGGAACAAAACGACCTCAATGCACGTCCTGAAATCAAATACACCATTCCCGATATCTCACAATATGACACGATTGTCCTGGGCTATCCTATCTGGTGGGGACAGGCGCCGAAGATTCTCTACACCTTCGTCGAATCGTATGATTTATCTGGTAAGACGGTAATTCCATTTTGCACCTCGGGCAGTTCCCCAATTGGAAGCAGTGCGACGAACCTTTCCAAAGCTGCCCCCGAAGCAACATGGTTAGAGGGGACGCGTTTCTCTGGAAGCGCCCGCAGAGAAGAAGTGGAAGGATGGCTTGAACAATATGTATGGGAGGAGAAGACCATGAAACTATTCATCGATGAACAAGAATTGGAAATGACCTGGGAAGACAACGCTTCCGTCAAAGCCATAAATGAACTGACTCCTTTGTTGATTACCATGCATCGATATGGTGGATTCGAGCAAGTGGGGGCAATTGGTCAATCGATCGTTAGTTCCGATCAGCGCATTACCACCAATCCCGGGGACGTCGTTTTGTACGCGTCGGACCAAATCGTTGTGTTCTTTGGCAACAATACTTGGGAATACACCAAGCTTGGCCATATTAATTTGGACCAATCTAAGTTAAATGACCTTCTGAACAAAGACAGCGTCTGTTTGGTCCTTCGTGCTTAAAGAATGACTCTCTAGAGCGGATGAGAACTACTTCGGCGGATCCATGAGGTGCATCGATAAGGGGAATACCGAAGTGGTGGCAGAGTATATCAAAGAAATCGCTGGGGCGGACCTATTTATTGGGGCACCTTACCGCAACCCATGTTCACCCAATTATCGAAATTGGATTTCAAAGACAAAATCATCATGCCTTTTTCCACCCACGAGGGCAGTGGACTTGCCTCGGTTGTCCGCGACATCAAAAAATACGCCCCGAAAGCCAGCATTAAATCCGGTATATCGATCGTTGGTTCACAGGTCGGTTCATCAAAGCCGTTATTACAAAAATGGATTGATGAGCAACTATAGGAAGCGTGCTCGTTTTATTCCAAATATTGTTTGTAAGGTTGCTTGCGCCATGCGCGCATGTTGCTAAAGTTATTACATGGGCAATCTGAATCAATTCACCAAACCCGAAGAAACAAGTTCCAATCGACTTGGCGGAACCGTTGATCTCGCGGTGGCCAATATCGAAAAGGGCCTCAACGTTACTCAGGTTCTAATCGATGCTTATGAAGATTTAAAAGGCATTGATGCCTTACATTTTTCTTTCGCGGACATCAAAAGCTTGAGCGATGCATTCGATTGCATCATGCCCGCCATTCAGGCAATTCGCGAAGAATCCAAGAAAAAGGACACCGGCCTATACAAATTAGGGTCCCTTGTCGGTGGCCAAATCAAGGATACGAAAGTAGGAAAAACACTCGATTCGATTGCCCCTGTCACGAACGAGTTGCTTCAACTTAGCGATGGCCGTGTCGTTGCTGCGATAAACCCTACCGCTTTGCTCGTCGCGGGGGTTTTGGTAACGGTGAAAGAAGAGACCGCCAAAATTGTCGATGCGTGCAATCAGATTCTGACGTTTCTCAAAAACGATAAAGAATCACAAGTGGAAGGCGATCTAAACGTCTTAAACGGTATCGTGAAAGAATACAAATATAACTGGGACAACAAAGAGTATCGGGCGGGCCATCATAAGCTTGTCCTAGATATTAAAAGAAGTGCCGAACAGAACATTGTTTTCTTCCGAAAGCAAATTGATTCTTCGATTCAAAACGATAAGCATGCCTTGGTCGCCAAAACATTAAAAGAACGGCAGCAGGAGCTCGAAAACGAATTCTCCTATTATCAATTGACTCTATACATTTATGGTTTTGCTTGCTTCTTGGATGTGTTGCTCCTTGGCAATTTCAACAAAGAGTTTTTGGCCCAGACAAACGAAAAGTTGGCCCTTTATTCAAGCCAGTATCTCGAACTATTTGAAACCGCTCTTGAGCACTTGAAAAAGACCGTGAACACATCCACTGAGTCCAAGGCTCTTCATGGAGTCGGTGGGTTGTTGCTGAAGGCGAAAGCCGGTTCTTGGCTCAACAAAAAAGGTGAGGCAATCGTCAACGCCTCGATTAAGCAGAGCTTAGATTCGTTTTTGCTCCTAAAAGAAGACAAGGCTCTCGTCTTCTCCGAGAACATAAAGCGCGCGGACGAAATATTTAACGATTGCACCGAGATATGCTTTGGAGAAGACGGCGTATATTTTGTAAAGCCCTCCAAAGCGTAACAACCGTGAAAGGGTAAAAGAGGTATCTATGGACACGGAAAGAAAACTTGGAATCAAAAAGCCAAAGGCAATTATGCTATTCGTTCAAATGATTTTGACGGTAGTGCTGTTTGTGGTCTCCATCTACCTACTCGTTTTCGTGATCTCGAACAATCTTGGCGGGTGGATGATTTCTTCTTATATCCTGATCACGATTTCCGTTTTGGCGATCATTTGCTACGGCATCATCGGTTACAAGAAAGGAAACCTGGCTTATTGCTTAGCAATCGCCCCGTTTTTAGCGGCGGTGTTCGTGAACATCCTGTTACCCCAAAGAAACGTTTTTCAGATCGCCTTATTGACGATTTTATTCGCGCTTGGTTTCGCTTTCTTATGCAAACAAAAGGATAAGAAGTTTTCCTATCTCGTCGCTTTATTGATGGTGGCGGTCTCGTTGACCTTCTCCATTTATTCGGCGATTACCGCCAAGATCGATTTCTTGGGCAGCGTCACGGACAACTGGCCGACTTATTTGGCCATGTACCTGTCCATCTTCGTTCCCACGATCATGTCCACGACCATTCTCGTTTCCTATGACGTCCGCATGACGCGGACCCAGGTCGATTAACCCGACTGAAACAAAGCCATGCCCCGCCAGGACCAAATTGGGTCGGCATGCAACTTTTCAATAGAAACCTCGGTTGGTATCCTTTAAAAAGGATTCGAGGAATTAACGATGTTTGGCAAACACTTTCAAATCAACGACACTTCTTTATCGCTGATCGATGAGATCGGCCGCCACATGCCGGGTGGCTTCATTATCTATATCGCCAAATCCGGTGAGCTTATTTATGCGAATCGTTCCGCATGGGAAATCTATGGCTGCAAGACCCTAGAGGAATTCCGCGAATATACCGGATTCAATTTCAAAGGCATGGTCCATCCCGAGGATTATCCTCAGGTGACGGGCGTCATCTTCCGCCAGGTAGAAGAAAGCAGCGAATCCCTAGACCATGTCGAATACCGCATCGTCAAAAAAGACGGCACGGTCCGTTGGGTGGATGACTTTGGCCATTACACGGAGACGGATGCCTATGGTGGGGTTTATTACGTCTTTATTTCCGACATTACCGAAAAGAAGGAAATGGAGCAGCGCCGCATCGAGGAACAAATCGAAGCCTCCCGCGTCGCGGCGAAACAGCAAGAACTCGAAGAGCGTCTCCTCCTGCAGGAAAAGCTTTTGGCCCAGGAACACCTCCGCGCTCAAGAGAAGCAGTTGATCACCGCGCTTGCCTCCGACTATTGGAGCGTCTATTACATCGAGCTCGATACGGATTCGGGCATCTGCTACCAAGCCCACACGGACATCGATGATGGTTATCAAGTGGGCGACCGTTTCCCGTATCTGAAAACCTTCACTTCCTATTGCAATCGTTATGTATGCCCGCAATACCGCGACGAATTCCTTAAGTTCATCCAACCCGATTCCATCCGCGAAGGGCTGAAGGAACAACGCGTCATCTCCTTCCGATATTTGGTGAGCCGCCATGGCAAGGAATTCTATGAAATGGTCCGCTTCGCCGGCGTACGCCATCCCGAAGACCGCGATGACCACGTCGTCCATGCCGTCGGCGGATGCTTCACCAACGTCGATGCCGAGACCCGTAAGTCCCTCGAGCAAAACCAGATCCTTTCCGACGCCCTTGTCGCGGCGCAGGAAGCGAGCAAGGCAAAGACTTCGTTCTTGTCCAATATGTCGCATGAGATCCGCACCCCAATGAACGCGATCATCGGGCTTGGCAACATCGCCTTAAGCGATCCCGCCCTTGCCCCAAAGACGAGGGAACAACTGGAGAAAATCGGCACCTCCGCCCACCATCTTCTCGACCTGATCAACGACATCTTGGATATGTCCCGCATCGAGTCCGGGCGCATGGTGTTACGCAACGAGGAATTCTCCTTCCCGACTCTTTTGCAATCCCTTGAAAACGCCGTGGCGTCCACGGTTAAGGAAAAGGAACTCGAATATCATGTCGAAGTCGATCCCGAAATCGCCACCTATTACATCGGTGACAACACCAAACTTCGACAGATTCTACTCAACGTAATCGCCAATGCGGCGAAGTTTACCCCCAAAGGAGGGCGCGTGGACTTCCGCGTGAAGCGCCTTGCTTCGTTCCAAGGAAAGACCACCCTTCGTTTCACCGTATCGGATACGGGTATCGGGATTTCTGAGGAGTTTTTGCCCCATGTTTTCGACGCCTTCGCCCAGGAGGATTCCACCGTCGCCAATAAGTACGGCAGTTCTGGCTTAGGCATGGCCATCACGAAGAATTTGGTGACGATGATGAACGGTAATATCTCTGTCGCCTCGGAAAAAGGCAAAGGAACTACGTTTACCATCTCGCTGACCCTCGTGGATTCGGTCCAAGGCGAAAACCACGATCAGGAAAACGTGGCCTCTTCTTTGCTACATGCGCGTGTGCTTTTAATCGACGAGGACCCGATCGCTCTAGAGGACGCCAAGCGCGCCCTTGATGGAGCCGGAGCGAGCGTCGATATTTGTAGCAGTGGACCAGAAGCCATTGACGCGATCCGTCTCCGCGTCGCTAGGCGCGATGCCGTGGACCTCGTGCTCTTCGGTTGGCCGATGCCAGGGCTAGATGGCCTTGAGATGACGGAAAAAATCCGCAAACTCGTCGGCGAAGGTACCGCGATCATCATTTTGACCGCCGAGGGCTATGTCGATAACATCATCGAAGCCGTGGAAGCGGGGGCGGATGGCTTCCTGCAAAAGCCCTTGTCGGTGGAGAAACTCGCCCACGAGTACCACGACATTCTCTTCCGACGCAAGGCGGGGCAAAAGTCTAAGGCGGACCTTAATGGACGTCACATCCTGCTAGCGGAAGACATGGATATCAACGCGGAAATCATCACGATGATCCTTCAGCAAAAAGGCATCACGGTGGGCCGCGCGGAGAATGGACGCATCGCCCTCGAAAAGTTCCAAGCCTCGGAAATCGGTGGCTATGACGCGGTGCTTATGGATATGCGCATGCCCGAGATGGATGGTTTGGAGGCGAGCCGCCATATCCGCGAACTCGATCGTCTCGACGCCAAATCCACCCCCATCATCGCCTTGACTGCGAATGCGTTTGACGAAGACGTGGAGCGTTCGTTGCAGTCTGGCTTAGACGCCCATTTGAGCAAACCCGTGGAACCGGAGGCGCTTTTTGAGGCGCTGGAAAACCTGATCCGAGACTAATTCTCAAAACGTTCTCTGCTTTAGCGCTTTTCTAGCGTGCCCCTTTTTATAGTTATGTCGTCGGACAACCAATCGACTTGTTTGCTCACCTCGCGGAAAGCCAAAAAGGGGGGCTATGGGACGCTAGGATCATTCGAATGAAGATCGCGTCCCTTTTTTCATCCTCTTCCTCTCGCATATAATGTTCCTCGTGAAGAAAAACCCAAACTTATTCCGTTATCCCGCGTTTTATGTTTTCGTGCTCATCTGCGCTGCTTACGTTGGGCTAAGCGCTTTGCTATGGAAAGCGGATGTCATGAATAACCCCGTCTATCTCCAAACGGTGCGCATCCTCGCGGGTATCAGCGGGTCGCTGCTATTTTTAATCACCGTCATCGAATTCATCGCCCCATTGATCAATCCTCAGGCTTCCTGGAGGACGGCCTTCATCGCGATTGGGGTGTTTTTCTGCCTCATCTTTTCTGAGGATGGCGTGTTATTGTTCGATCTTAAGGCCTCCCTTCCAATCGGGCACTGGTTCTATACCTTATGGCGTTTCATGCAGGTGTTCTCTCTTATCTTCGCGTCGGTGGGGCTTTTCCTCTTCGTTACGCGCGTGCATCACTATCCTTATGACCGCCGCATCGCGTGGGTGTCTTTTGGAATCTTCGTTGCTTGTCTGGCTTGCTTTGTGCCATTAGACGTATTGGGGATGGGGTCGGCGGTCATCGTTCCTTGGTTCCTTGTGGTGATCGTGTGGTTTGTCGCCGCTTGGTCTTATCTTCGACGGAAAGGCACGTGGGACCATAGCTTGTTTTTTGCGATGTTCATCGTCATCAGCGCGGGCATGATGGTGTTCCTATGCGCATTATTCCACGATTTGCGCGGCTTTTTCCTCTCCCTGGGCATTTCTTCGGTCATCTCTTTGGCCATCGCGGTCATGTTCTTATCCATCTACCTCGGTTTCATCGTGAAGACGGGAAAAGCGGTGATCGAAAAGCAAGAGTTTGAGAAGAAGGCCACCGAGATGCAGTCCAACATCCTCCGTAACCAGATTTCCTCCCATTTCCTCTTCAACACCCTAAGCGTTATCAAGGCCTATTACCGAATCGACGTGGGACAGGGGGACCGCGCGGTGGATTTGCTTTCGCGCTTTTTCCGTTCCTATACCGAGGCGGGCAATACCTATCTTGTCCCCTTGAAGAAAGAACTCGACCTCATCCAATCCTATTTGGAACTACAAAACCTTAAGGGTGGGAGCCCATTCACGTTGCTTTTTAACATCGATACCTATGATTTCGAAGTCCCTTATTTCTCGTTGCAGCCGTTGCTGGAGAACGCCATTCAACATAGTGGGGCGAACGAAAAGGCGAACGGCTACATCGAAATCGATAGTTATCAAGAGGGCGAGAGCTATATCATTGTGTTTAAGGACAACGGACGCGGATTCGATACGTCCGCGCCGCGGAAAGAAGAATCGGTGGGGCTTAAAAACGTCGCCGATCGCTTCGCGTTATGGCTTCATGCGACCATGGACGTCCAAAGCGAGGTCGGCAAAGGCACGACCATCACGATCCGCATTCCGAAGAACATGGGGGAAACGAAATGAAAATCATCGTAGTCGATGACGAATCCAGCGCGCTGCACTTTTTTTTGGACGAGGCGTTACAAGCCGATGACGAAGTCGATTTCCATTATTTCAAAGACGATTCCAAAACCATCGTCTCCTACGTGAAGGGAAACGAGGTCAGTGGCGCTTTCCTTGACGTGAGGATGCCACGCATCGATGGCATTTCCCTCGCCCGTGAGTTGCTCGAGGTCAACCCCAACATGCACATCGTTTTCCTTACGGGCACCTCCACGACGATGGAGGACTTGCCCGAGGACATCCGCCCCCACGTTCTTGGCATCGCCTATAAACCCTTTACCCGCCGGGACTTGTTGAAATTCATCGAGGCGATCCGCGAACGGCGCAGCGTCATGGAAGTGCGCTGCTTCGGATCGTTTGATTGCTTCATCCGGGGCGAACCGGTTCCCTTCACCTCGAGCAAATCCCGTGAGCTATTCGCTTTTTTGATCGTGGCCAATGGCGTCAACGTGACGATGGAACAAGTCATCACCGCCCTTTGGCCCGACAAAGACATCGACAAGGCGAAGATCCTTTACCGTGACGCGGTGTGGAGACTTCGTTCCACCTTGGAGGAAATCCATTTCCCCTGCGTCAATTTCCGCCGTGCCTTGCTTTCGGTCAACACGGCGAATATCCACTGCGATTATTACGAATTGGTCCGTGGGAAAAACAAAAACATCGTCGGCCCGTTCCTACCTTCTTACGAATGGTCGTTGGAACTTGAGGACGATGTGGAACAGCTTCGCCACTTCAAGTAAGCGATTTTTTGCGAACTTGCCGCGACGCCATGACGATGATGCCGCGGATGAGGAGGGTGATAAGGAGCAAAGCGACCATCAGTCCGACGCAGGTCGCGCCGGGTTTCCAATCGGTGTAATAGGAAACCGTGATGCCCCCAAGCATCGAGGCCAAGGAATAAAATAGGGAAATAAGCGTGGTGTCTCGGTATCCTTTTCGCCATAATAGCGCCGCGGCGGTGGGAAGGACGAGCATCGAAGAGACGACTAAGGAACCAACGATTTTCGCGCCGACGGCAACGACCAACGAGAAAAGCAGCGAATGGATGATGTCGAGCCAATAGACACGGATTTTGGCGATTGAGGCCTCCTCCTCGCTATAGAGGGAATGGAACAGGCGGTTGTAGGTGAGCGCGAAGAACAAAACCGAGATTCCGGCGATGATACAAACGATTCCAAGTTCCGTATACGTGATCAACAAAATGGAGCCGAATAGATAGGATTCGAGGCTTGCGCCCTGGGTGTAGCCGGAGAGAATACCCGCGATCGCGATGGCTGCGCTAAGGACGACGGTGACGCCGATTTCTGCGTATTTCCCGAATTTTCTCCGCAAAAAGCCGATGATTAGGAAACTGACGACGCAGGCAATAATCGAGATATAAAGCGGATTCGCCCCGGCGGCTAGTCCAATGGCAATACCCGCCAAAGAAGAGTGGGCCAGCGCATCCCCACTTGCGGACAGACGCTTGTGCACGGCAGGGGATCCAACAAGTGGGAAGGCAATCGCGAGCACACCCGCGGCCACGAAAGCAAGGATCATGAACTCATAATGAAACATGGTGTCCCTCCTTTCCGTGGGTATAAAGGGAGATTTCCCCGTTATCGATGTAATAGACGCGGTCGGCATGCTCTAAGTCATGCGGGTGATGGGAGACGAACAGGATGCTTTTTCCTTGTTCGTGAAGCGATTCGATGATGTGGATCATGCGGTGGTGGCTCTCTTCGTCCATTCCTGCGTCGGGTTCGTCGAAGATGACAAGGCTAGGATCCGAGATCAACGTCTTCGCAAGACGCGCCCGCTGGAGTTGCCCGCCGGAAAGGCTGTTCAACAGGTGTTTCCGAAGGTCATAGATGCCATATCCCTGCAACGTCTTTTTCACCAAGGCGCGATCCTTGCGATTGAGGAACCATTTCTTCCCGCGGATGAGGCCAAGGCCCACGAATTCTTCGACGGTGCACTGGAAACCCCGGTCGCCGATGCCGTTATTCTGGGCGAGGTAGCCGATGTTTGTATCGGTGACTTTTCGCGTTCCACCTAACGGTCTGACGATGCCCAAGACCAATTTCAAAAAGGTGGATTTACCTCCGCCATTAGGCCCTAGGATACCGATGAATTCCCCATCGTTTAACGTGAAATCCACGTGTTGAAGTAACGTCTTTTCGTCATAGGAAAAGCCAATGTCCTTAAATTCGATCACTGCCCTTGCTCTCCTTGATTCGTTGCATGTTTTGTCTATAAAGGGAGAAATAATCCTCTCCCGAAGATGCTTCGTCGGGATAAAGCGTCTCGATGGGGCTAAGGCGTTTGGCCTTGGCACCGGTCATCTCCGCGATGCGCGTGGCGACTTCCTTGGAGGCGTTTTCTTCGAAAAACACGGTGTCGATGCCATAGGTATCGATGGCACTCAGAATATCCTCGATGGCTTTTTGGGTCGGCTCTTCTTCGGGCGAGAGGTCGCTGATGGAAAGCTGGGTGATGCCATAACGGGCACATAAATACCCATAGGCGGCGTGGGCCACGGCGATGACTTTGCCATCAAAGGAACGGGCGATTTCGAGGTTTTCTTGGTCCAGCGCACTTAAGCGCGTGAAAAGGTCGGCGTAGCGCTTTCGGTAATTCGATGCATGAGACGCATCGACGGCTATCAAGGTATTCAAAATGTTTTCACCCATTTTGGCGTAGAGGGTCGGATCGAGCCAGACGTGTGGGTCGATGCGTCCATCGTCGCGTTTGATGAAGGAAGATTCCATCCCGCTTGTGACGGTATAGGTTTTCGCGCTTAACGATTCGGGCAGTGCGCCCGACCACGTCTCCATGCCAAGGCCATTAACAAAGATCGCCTTCGCATCGCCCATGGTACGCACGTCGCTAGTACGCAGTTCGAAATCATGGGGCTCGGCGCCGGCGGGGGTGATGCAGACGACGTTGAAATCCTTCCCCGCGATTTGCTCCGCCAAATAGGCAACAGGATAAATCGACGCGACCAAAGTAGGCCCACTTGGGGCGGGACTACCGCAAGCGCATAGAAGCGGTGCGGCCAATAGTAACAAGGAAAGGGTTCGCATCTAAGTTTCTAATTGCAAATGATTTGCATTTGCGGTAAGAATATATCATTCCAAAGGAAGCGGTGCAATGGCCACGGATGAACGTAACACCCTAAAAGAGCACGGGCTGAAGATTACCCCAGCCCGCGTTTTGGTGCTTGGATACCTTGGTTCTTTGGAGGCACCGATCACCGCCGAGGAGCTCCATGAACGCATCCGCGATAAAGGAGCGGACCTTTCCACGGTATACCGCACGCTCAACACGTTCGTTGAGCATGGCATTTGTCTGAAGGAAGTGGGGCCGCGAAAAGAGAATCTCTATTCTTTGTCGCGAGGGGAGGTGCAGCATCTCCTCGTTTGCGTCCGCTGCGGGGAAAAGATTCCCTTGGAAGGCTGCCCTTATCATGAGATCCATGAGGAGATCGAACGGAAAAGCGGATACCATCTTCTCGACCACAGCACGGAAATCTATGGCATTTGTCCGAAATGCCTGAAAAGCGAGAAAGCTTTGCCTCCGCACCATCATTGATTATGGCGACCCCGGAACACGTATATTTTGTCATTGACGCGCGCTCCTTTTACGCTTCCGTGGAGGCGGTGGACCGTGGGCTCGACCCGTTGACGACGGATTTGGTCGTCGCGGATGAATCGCGTACGGAGAAGACCATCTGCCTTGCGGTATCCCCTTCATTGAAGGAGAAAGGCGTGAAGAACCGTTGCCGGCTTTTCGATGTGCCCAAGAACATGGACATCATCATCGCTAAGCCCCGCATGAAACGCTATATCGAAATCGCCGCCGAGATCTATGGAATCTATTTGAAGTATTTATCCAAAGACGACATCCACGTCTATTCCATCGATGAGGTGATTATGGATGTCACGTCCTATCTAAAACTCTACAAAATCAAAGCCAAGGATTTTGCCTTGAAGCTTATGGACGAAGTGAAAACGACCTTGGGAATCCCCCAAACCGCAGGGATCGGGACGAACATGTATTTGGCTAAGGTCGCTTCGGGGCTGATGGCCAAACATGACCCCCAAGGCGTAGGCTGGCTTACGGAAGAGCGCTTTATCAAAGTGTGCTCCCACGTCCGCCCGCTTAAGTCTTTTTGGATGATCTCCGAAGGCACGGAAGCAAGGCTAAACCGCCTTGGCATCTTTGACATGGCGGGGATCCGCGAAGCGGACGAAGACATGCTTTACGACGAGTTTGGAGTCAATGCGGAGCTGCTCATCGACCACGCCTATGGACGTGAGCCAACCCGCATGGAAGACATCAAAAACTACAAAAGCCAAAGCCAAAGCATCACGACCAATCAGATTTTGGCTTGCCCGTATTCCTTCGCGGATGCGCGAAATATCGTCAAGGAAATGGTGCAGGCGTTTTGCTTAGAACTCGCGCGTCGGGGACTCGTCAGTTCGCGCCTTGGCGTCTCGATCCTTTACGCGGACCGTCCACGGAAAAGGGGATATCGACCCGATTGCCATTTCAACGTCGATATCTTAGGCCAAGGGAACCTTTCTTCTTTGTTCTTGCCACCCGCTTTGGAAATCTACGACAACAAAGTGGACCCGAATCGGATGGTGAAATCCATCGCGATGGGGTTTGCCGATGTCAAGGAAGCGGAGGCGCAGACCTATTCTCTTTTCGATGACACGGACGAGATCGCCCGGGAGAAGAACTTGCGGGATTCGTTATTGAAAATCGAGGAGAAGTTCGGGAAGAACGCCGTGCTTAAGGGCAACGATTTCACTTCGAAGTCGACCCAGAGGGAACGCAACCTCTTCATCGGGGGACATAGTGGAGGAGAAGAATGAACCGCGAAAAGATGCCTTTGTCCAAACGCGCGAAAATCTTTTTGCCTTTCGACGCGGTGAAAGGACTCCGCCAAGCTTTGCTTGCCAAAGAATACGAAGTCGAGGCGACCCAAAAAGGGTTTTTGGACGAAGAGGAGGCGAAAGTCATCTCCGCGAACCTGGCCGCGCTTACTGGAAAAGAAGAAGTGCGGGCACGCTACTACGAAAGCGGGCATTATCTTTTCGCCGAGGGCAAAGGGAAATTCCTGCTTGAAGAAAACGCCTTGCTCGTCGATGAAAAAAAGATCCCATTGAAGGATCTCTTTGGTTTGACGATTTTGGCGCGTTAATTCTTGCGCGGGTCCAATTTGCCGCGGATAAAGGAGTTGACCTTGTTTTTTTCTTTCGCCGAGTCGACTTCTTCCCACGTAAGCGCGTCGCAGCGCGCTTTGCCAATGTGGTAGGTGAGGCGGCTTTTCACCGTCCAACACATTAGTGCGCCGCCTTCTTTACGATACTTGCGGAAGCGGGGGAGCAAGGAGTAATGGACTTCCACGTCGAGGAAGTCGAACTCGCGAAGCAAGGCATCGTCGGCGTGCTTGACGGCTTCGGTTCCCACGAGTAGCCCCACCGGCGTCTTGACTCCGAATAGCCTCGCGGAACGTAAGGCGTCGGCGGAGAAGGAAATCACATAGCACTCGTCGACGTTTGGCATTTCGTTGATCAAAGGAACGATGACGGAAGCAAGCGTCGCGGCGTTATCTTGGTAGGCCTTGAGTTCGATAACCATCGGTACTTTGCCTTGATTTAGGCGCAAAACCTCACCGAATTCGGGAGGGAAAGAACCATCGGAAAGGGGGTAATCCTTCTGAATCTGTTCTAACGTCAGCTCTTCGATGATGCCTTCTTTGCCGCACATGCGGAGCAAGTTCGAGTCGTGGCAGACGAGGAGGTGGTGGTCCTTCGTTAGATGGACGTCGCATTCAAAGGGAAGGCCTTGCTCGATGGCGTTAGCAAAAGCGCCCAGGGAATTCTCGGGGCGATGCAAATCGTGCAATCCCCGGTGGCATACCCCGCGGGTAAGCGAAGAAATCTTGGTGGCTAATTTCGGATCCATAGACTCATTCTAAGCCTTCTTTGGCAAGCGGGCGCATGAAGTTCTATCGTCCATAAAGGACGGAAGTGGCATAATTGGTGGCATGAATGCAGAAACTTTAGCGCGCATCAAGGACGCTTTATCTCGTGCCAAGAAGGTCGTTTTCCTCGGTGGGGCGGGGGTCAGCGTCGCCTCTGGAATCCCGGATTTTCGCTCACCAAATGGCCTTTATAACCAAAAACGGGCCGATGGGCGTTCCTATGAAGAACTCTTGTCCCATGACTATTTCATGGAAGACCCCAAAGGCTTTTATGAGTTTTATTGGGCCAGCATGGTGAATCCTGCCGCCAAACCGAATTTGGCGCATCGCGCTTTGGCGGAATATGAGCGAAACCATGATTTGGCGATCCTCACGCAGAACATCGATGGCCTTCATCAGCTCGCGGGCTCAAAGCGCGTTCATGAAATCCATGGTTCGGTCCAGTCCTACCATTGTTTGCGTTGCAACCATAAGTTCGATTTATCGGAACTAAAGAAGGACGGCGTTCCCGTCTGCCCCCATTGTGGAGGGCTCATCAAACCCGATGTCGTGCTTTATGGGGAGGGGCTACCCGAACAGGCTGTATTCGACGGCCTAAGCGATGTGCAACATGCGGACGTGATGATCGTCGGGGGCACTTCGTTAACCGTTTATCCCTTTGCTTCCTTCCCACAGTATTTCCGTGGCGCATTAAGCGTTTTGATCAACGCCCAGCCCACGCCGATGGATTCGTTGTTCGACATCGTGATCCGCGAAGACATCGGGACGACCTTAGAAAGGATTCTCCAATGAAGAAACTCTTTCGCCACTGGGGTTTGGTAAACCGCCATCGCTACCATGTTTTCATCAATGGATGCCGGTGTGGGATCGGGTTTCATTGCCTTTTCCATGACCTCAGCAAGTTCCATCCCAAGGAATTCTGGCCTTCGGTGAAATACTATGACGGCACCCATTCGCCGGTCCTTGAGGAGCGTTTGCAAAACGACTACTTCTCGTTGATTTGCCAACATCACACCAAACGCAATCCCCACCATTGGGAATATTGGACGGATTTCTATAAAGGGAAGATCTTGGCTTTAGCCATGCCCTGGCGTTATGCGACCGAATACGTCTGTGACATGCTGTCGGCTTCCTATTGTTATGACCCAAAGGCGTTCAACGGGGAAACCGTCGTGAGCTATTTCGCGGCACGGTGCGACCATTATTACCTTTCCGACGTCACGAAAGCCTACGTGAAGTGGTGTTTGGAGCGTTTTGCCAAACATGGGTTCAAGGGTTTAAGAAAAAAAGATACGAAGGCGGAGTACCAACGAATCCTTGGGATATATCCCAAAGTGAAGACGTATGAGCCCCTCTCGCCTACGGGCGCATTGCCCTTAGAGGGGAATGAGCCTATAATTCCGTCGGCTCTTCAGGGAGGCCAATCATGAATCGTACTTATGTAATCGGGTGCGGCAAACTCGGTGCCGCCATCGCCAACGACATCTCCCGTCGTGGGCTCGAAGTCATCGTCGTCGACGCCGACCCCTCTTCTTTCGCGATTCTTAGCGAAGACTTCAGCGGGGACCCGAAGGTCTGCGACGCGAGCGACCTCGCCGCTTTGCGCACCATCGGCATCGAAAACGCCAGCGAAGTATACATCACCACGGGCAACGACAATTTGTCGCTATTCTTGGCCCATGCCTGCGCCCTCATTTTCAATATCCCTTACATTTACGTTCGCTTTGACGACCCTGCCTTAGGCATCTTGGTCCAAAGCCAAAGCAACATCAAACCCGTCTATCCGTTCCAGCTCACCAGGGACCGCTTGAACAACCTCAAAAACGGAGGCAGCAACGAATGAAGATCGTCATTGCCGGCGGCGATAGCAAAGCCGAATACATCATCAAGAGTTTCAAGGACAAGAAGAACGAACTCGTCGTCATCAATCCTTCCGTCACGGTCGCGGAGCGTCTTAAGAAAGCATGCTTCGTCAAGGTTTACCATGGCGAGCCTTGGAGCCGCATTACCCTCGAACAAGCCGACGCCTTCGATGCGGACGTCTTCATTTCCCTATGCGAACGCGACACGGACAACTACGCGACCTCATTGATGGCCAAGCGCATGTTCAACGCGAAGAAGACCATCTGCGTCGTCGATAACCCCAACAACGTCGAAGTGTTCAAAAAGCTCGGACTCGACGCGGTCATTTCATCTACCTACCTATTAAGCCAATCCATCATGAGCGAATCCTCGGTCGAATCGCTTACCAAAACGCTTTCCCTTGACGATAACCGCGTCACCGTCATCGAGAAAGTCGTCTTGACCAAATATGCGATCTGCTACAAGCCGATTAAGGACATCCGCTTCCCCAAATATGCCTCGATCGCCGCGATTTACCGTAATTACCAAATCATCATCCCCAATGGTTCCATCGTCATCGAGCCAAAGGATACGCTGGTGATGGTCACCGCGCCCAATAACGCGAAGAGCCTTCTTAAATACGTTGAGACTGAACGCGTCGGCGCCCTTTCCCGTGAATTGCTTCAACCTTTACGGGAGCAAGTGGAAGAAGCCTCCAAAGCACGGGCGAAGAAGAAAGATCCTAAGGCCATCGAACCCGCGCCTAAAGAAGAAACTCCCTCTCCAAAGCCTTCACCCAAACCCGTGGAAGCGCCGGTCGCAAAACCCGTGACGAAAAAGGAAACCAAACCCACTGAGGCGCCCGTTTCTAAGGAGAAGCCCGCCAAAAAGGACAAGCCCACCGCGAAGAAAGCCAAATAAGGAGATCTATGAGCCCAGCTCTTCCCCAGAGAAAGGAAATCACCGGTTTTCGGTTAATCCTAGGTTATCTAGGGATGTTTTTGATTCTCATCGGCATCATCGCCTTGATTCCGATGATCGTCGTGGCCTTCTATCCTGCGGAATGGGAAGCCCTAGGCATCTTTGGAAGCGTCGCGGCGTTTGATATCGTCGCGGGCGTCTTGCTTTATTTCCTGCTTATTTTCAAAAAACCTCGTTCCCGCTTCCGCCGTCACGAGGAGTCGATGCTATTGATTTTGACCTGGATTGCCGCGATTTTGTCCGGCGCCGCGCCTTTTTTCATCGCGACGATGCTCGGTCATATGGATATGTCGTTCTCGGGGGCCTTCTTTGAAGCGACCTCGGGCTATTCCACCACGGGCCTAACCGTATTTAGCGACTTCATCGACATCGAGGGTGCGTTTTGCCCCCATGTTTATACGTTCCACCGCGCCTTTATGAACTTCATCGGCGGCGTGGGGCTTGTTTTGCTCGTTGCCTCCGTCCTTGGCGCCGGGGGTGGTGGCGTCGCCCTTTACGTCTCTGAAGGACATAGTGACCGCCTTTTGCCGAACATCGCCAAATCCGCGAAGCTGATCTTCGGCATTTATAGCGGCTATATGGTGATCGGCGTCGTCGTCTTGTATTTGGCGGGCATGCCGGTATTCGACGCGATCTGCCATTCGATGTCGGCGATCTCCGGCGGCGGTTTCTCGCCGATGTCGGATAACGTCGCGGGATATGCGCCTTTTAATGGCACGGTCATCCCCAATACCTCGGCCTTATTGCCGGTGAATTTCCTCGCGATTGAAATCATCATCGAAGTGCTCGTCGTCTTCTCGGCGATCTCGTTCATGCTCCATACGTTCTTGCTTCGCTTCCGTTTCAAGGATTTCTTCCGCGACGACGAAATCCGCTTCTTCATCTTCGCGGAACTGGCGTTCCTTGTGACGGCGTTCTTAGGCGCGCTGATCGCGACGATGTCCTTCCGTGAAGGCGGCTTCTTCACCGATGGCGATCAACTCTTCCGCGCCAGTTTGTTCTATACGATCGGATCGATGACCAACTCGGGCTTTGCCTCGACTACGGCTATGTCCGCCTATCACATCATCCCGGGTGGCAGCGCCGTCTTCCTTGGCCATACGATGGTCGTCGTCCTCATCATCGCGATGCTCATCGGTGGTGGTGCGGGCTCTTCCGCCGGTGGTATTAAGCAATACCGCGTCGCGATCGGTTTGCGCAGCATCTATTATTCGCTGCGTTATCGCTTCGCCTCAATCCACGAGCATTACCCGCGGTTAACCAACCGTTATGGGGAAACGAAGGAGCTTGAGGACAACACCATCCATGAGGCCCATCATTACACGATGCTCTTCATCTTGCTCTTTATCTTATTGACCACGATTGTCACGATCGCCAATCCCGCGGACTATACGCTGGAATCGGCGGCGTTTGACGTCGCAAGCGCGATGTCCAACACCGGTCTTTCCTGGGTGATTGGGCCTGGTTTTGTCTCGACGCGTTCGGCGGCGAGCTTCATCACGATGTGGGCGATGTCCCTAGGCATGCTTTTAGGCCGACTTGAGATTCTGCCCGCGGCCTATGCTGTGGCCAACGTCCGCGCGGAAATCCGTTACCGGCACTCGTTACGCTTCCGCAAGAAGAGGGAAGCCCAAGCGTTAGAACTAATGGAAGAAGGAGAATAACCATGCTGATCGACGAAATCAAAAAAGCCTCACTGCAGGCGATGAAGGACCATGACGCGGATGCCCGCGCCGCCTATTCGATGGTCGTGAGCCGTTACCAAGGCTTATTGACCTCGGGAAAAGGGAACGAAGTGGGGGACGCCGATGTGGTGAATCTCCTCATGAAATTCTCCAAGGAACTCGAAGAAGAGAAACAGGGCTATGAGAAGGCGGGCCGCGGCGAATCGGTCGCTTCCCTTTCTCATCAAATCGAGGCCATCGCCCGTTTCTTGCCTAAGATGATGAGCGAAGAAGAGATTCGCGGCGTCATCGCTTCCCTAGAAGACCGTTCCATTCCTTCGGTCATGCGCCATTTCAAAACCAATTACGCGGGAAAGGCGGATATGGGCCTTGTTTCACGTATTGCGCGCGAGTATCAATAAAAGGCTTTTCAACGAGGGTCGCCCGTCCTATAATTTTGCTCGCCTAACCGCTTGCAAAAGCGTGTTCCGGGCCCTTTAGGGGTGTGGTTCAATGGCAGAACAGAGGTCTCCAAAACCTTTGATGAGGGTTCGATTCCTTCCACCCCTGCCATTCTTACTGTACAGCATAAATGCCCGTGAAAAATGGGCATTTTTGCTTATTTATAGCCCCGATTCATACTTTTAATAATTAAGGGTGGTGGATGGGAAACATGAAAACGTCATTTTTCGATAGTTCGATTCCCAACTTTTCTCGCACCACCCAACAATGCATAAGTTTACTTATGATTGCAGCTTCAGTTTTTCTTTGTGGCGGACATTATAAGCTTAGCCCAGAAACGGCAAAGCTTTTTGATATCCTCTTTTACTTTTTTCTTGTCCCTGCTGTTTTTCAGTTGCTCGGCGTAATATAGGCACGAACCATACAATCCTTCAAAGAAGAATATCGATAAATAATCACTAGGAACATCATAATCAACAGATTTAATCGTTTCTGTAATATATTTAGCATAGTTATTAGATAAAGCGTTCTTGAATATCTCCATCGGAAAAGTATCGCCTTCATGGATGAGGTTTTGGATTTGCTTATAATGCTTCGCTACCCAATCATAGGTAGCCAATATCGATTGGTATTCGATTTCTTCCTGATCGGTTTCTTTTCTTAAAATCTTTTTGTATGCTTCGGTATATTCTTCGTTGATTAAATTTATGGATGCGGTGGCGAGCAAATCGGCTTTGTCCTTATAGTAATGATAGAAGGTCATCTTTGTCTTATTGGCTAAAGAACATATCTCGTTGACGGTGATGTCGTGGTAATTCTTTTTCAATAGCAATCTAAGCAGAGCTTTCTCAAATTCTTTTTTTGTTTTATCGGTATTTCTCATATTCACAGATTACGTTATTTTTTCTTATTATGGATCAACAACTTTACTTTGAATATTCGAAAGTATAGTTAAGGCCTGTTTTGCTTGAAAATATATCAGAAATATATTATTCCTCGTATGTGTAACCATATACATAACAAGAAAGGAAATTCGCAAATGAAAAAGAAATCAGTCTTAATGACGTCTGCTCTTATGGCTGTCTCTCTTTTAGCGGGTTGTGAAAATGAACATGTCCATAACCGGGGCGAAGCAGTTTATGAATGGCCTGCTGACCATAAAATTTGCGATTAACAAAAAACAAAACAAGGAGTTTTGAGTATGAAGCGAATAATGCAACACAAGTCTCTCAAAGTCTTTCTCGCGATGCTGTTTACGGCAACGATGGCGCTTGGTGGCGCGGTTGCGCTTGCGCCCGCCTCTCATTCACCGAGCGCGGTGAGTGCGGCGGACGCGGTGCAGTATATGGCTTGGGACGAGACGAGCAAAACCGTCAAGAGCGTAGACGGCGGTTGCACGGAGTATACCGTCGTCAGCACGTCTACCACCGTGTGGACGGAGGGCTGGTACGTCGTGAATGAGGATAAGGTGGAAATCGATACTCGTATCAGCGTGAGCGGCACGGTCAACCTGATCCTTTGCGACGGCACCGAGCTGAAAGCAAACGATGGCATAGGACTCAGCAACGAGGAAGCAAACATCAACATCTATGCGCAGAGCACAGGCGGTAATGCCGGCAAACTCATCGCAACTGGCGGCGAGGATTCCGCGGGTATCGGCAGCGGCTCGGGCGGTACAATCGGAGATATCACGATCAACGGAGGCGTTGTCAACGCGACCGGCGGTAGCTACGGCCCCGGTATAGGCGGCGCCAGTGGAAGCACTTGCGGAAAAATCACGATCAACGGCGGTACGGTAATCGCGACCGGCGGTCAGTATGGCGCGGGTATCGGTTCCGGTGTCGAGATCGAAAGCTCCGTCGAAGGAATCGTTATCAAAGGCGGCGTGATCGAGGCATTTGGCGGCGAGAATGCCGCGGGTATCGGCACGGGTTTTCAAAGTAAATGCGGTCCGGTCGAAATCACCGGCGGTACCATTACTGCCAATGGCGACGGTGAGGGGCCCGGTATCGGTTGCTGCGGCTGGTCTTCAAATATTAAGAGTATTACAATCGCTGATACCGTGGGACTTTTGACGGCAAACAAAGGTTCCTATGCCGATTTCAGCATCGGCATCGGTTATAGTTACGGTGAAGAAGACGGTTGCGGCCCTATCACTATTGGCGGCAAAACGGTCGGTAATATCTATACGAGTCCGTTTGTGTTTCCCGTTTATCACCAAGTTACGTTCCAGACTAACGGCGGTAAAATCGTCGAAGGCAGCCTTACGCAATACGTCGAAGGCATCGGCGCGGTACTTCCGACCGCAGTTACAAAAGACCAACTTTTCTTCGACGGTTGGTACGACAACGAAGAACTTACTGGGGATCCCGTGACGGAAATCGACGCGGACGCCACCGGCGACCTGGTGTTCTACGCAAAATGGACAAAAGCTAACACAATCATTTACCACCTCAACGGCGGCGAGTGGCCAAATGGCAAGTCCGCTCCTACACTCTTCAAAGGGGGTGAAGCATTTGACTTGTATGCTTCTTGGATAATGCCCGTCAAATTAGGAAAAATATTCGATGGTTGGTACACTTCCGAGACGCTCGAAAAAGAAATCTACGAAATCCCGGAAGACGTAACAAACGACATAGAACTTTGGGCGAAGTGGAGGGTTATAGCTACTACTGACGTCGTAGTCCCAACTGCAGGCAAAACCGAGCATAAGGGCAAGGTTGTCACAGTCGCGGCAAATGTAAATGAAGACGGTAAATTTGTGCTTGATGGCACAAACACGATCACCATCACGTTTGAGAAAGATTTCTTCCCGGATTCTCCAATATTTATTGAGGTTGCCGACGGATGTGATTATGATTCGGATTCCGTTGAAGAACCTATAATTGCATCTTGGGGCTATGCACATTCAGGCAGTTATGGCGATCATACAGGCGATCATACAGGCTTTTTCATCGACCCATCCAGTGGCCACGACGAATTCAATGGCACTATCACAATCAGCATAAGCGATAGCACAAAATCGCTCGTATTCACGAATATCCAGGCGACCGGGCATTATATTCGTACAGTCTCTTACAACCCAGCGGGCGGCATGATGCCCGAAGGGTATGCGACCAAATATCTCGAAGGCGATGGTCTTAAATTGGCTGTTCCGACTCTAAAGGGATACAAATTCGGGGGTTGGTATGAGTCCGCAGACTTTGCGGGCGATCCGGTGACAAAGATCACCTCAGAGGATGAAGGCGACAAAGAATACTTTGCAAAGTGGGAGTTTATAAAGGTTGTCGACCTTTCCAAACTCACGGAAGACGTCACCATCTATGACGGTCAAACGATCACAGGCAAACTGAAAGACAACGTCAAAGTCACAATCGCGGACGGCGCAACCGTCACTCTCAAAGACGTGACAATCGAGGGCGAAAACGACCTTATTTATGCCTTTGCGGGAATCACCCTTGAGGGCGACGCAACGCTCATTCTCGAAGGCAACAACACCGTAAAAGGCTTTTATGAAAGGTTTCCGGGCATTTACGTTCCCGAAAACAAAACCCTTACCATCGGCGGAAACGGCACTCTTGACGTCAGCAGCAACGGTCATGCCGCGGGCATCGGCGCGGGACGTAACGTTCCGTGCGGAAATATCGTCATCGAAGGCGGCACGATCAACGCAATCGGCGGCGTCATTTCCGCAGGCATCGGAGCCAGCGGCTGCAGCTGCGGTACGATCACCATCAAAGGCGGCGTCGTCAGCGCGACCGGCGGCGACGGCGGCGCGGGTATCGGCGGAGGCGAAGGAAGCGATTGCGGCGATATCACCATCACCAACAAAGCGAAAAAGGTTACGGCCGTCAGCGGCAGCGGCGCTCCCAACAGCATAGGTTCGGGCAAAGACGGAAACCCCGTTAGGGTTACCATCGCGGGAAAAGTCTACGAAGAAGGCATATCCGATAAAGACTTCGTTTATAACTCGGCAACGGCAGAGGAGTTTGCCGCACTTATTGAAGACCTCGGCACCGTTGAATACAGCGAAGAGTACAAGGAAAAACTCGAACAGGCGAGAGAAATGTACAATTACCTCTCCGACGAGGAAAAGGGAAAGGTCGACGCGGCTACGCTTAAAGTCCTCACGGACGCCGAAGTCGAATATAAGAATCTCGAAGATGGTGCGAAAGCCGGCGAGACGACCGACGTTATCGCCGATTTGCCGAACGATATCACGATTCATGATAAGGCAGCGGTAGAGGCGGCTCGCGAGGCCTACGATGCCCTTACCGACGAGCAAAAAGCAAAGGTTGATCCCGAAACTCTCGCCAAGCTCGAAGCAGCCGAGAAGGAAATCAACGATATCGAAACGTCAAACCAAGTGACTGAAGCAATCAACAATCTTCCCTCGATCGACGAGATCACGTCCGCTAGCAAAGACGCTATCGAAGCGGCACGCAAGGCGTACGAAGATCTTTCCGACGAGGCAAAGAAAAAGATTTCCAAGGAGACTATCGACAATCTCAAAGCCGCAGAACTGACTCTCGGTATTGCGATTTTCGACGAGGAATTCGAAAAAGTTCCCGCGTCCGCGGATCAGATAACTCAATCCGACAAAGAAGCTATCGAGGCTTCTCGCGCCGCGTACGAGGCCCTTACCGACGAGCAAAAAGCAAAGTTCCCGCAAGACAAACTCGACAAGCTCGTGGAAGCGGAAACCGCGCTTGCTTACGTAACGTTCAACGAAGAGTTCGCTAAGATTCCCGCAAATTCCGACGAGATCACGACCGCGGACAAAGAAGCCATCGAGGCGGCACGCGCCGCGTATGAGGCTCTTTCCGACGAGGAAAAATCCAAGTTCCCGCAAGACAAGCTCGACAAGCTCAAAGAGGCGGAATCCGCTCTCGCGGTAATTACGGTAAATGAGGCGATCGACGCGCTTCCATCGTCCGACGAAATCACGACCGCGGACAAAGAAGCCATCGAGGCGGCACGCGCGGCTTACGATGCCCTTACCGACGAGGAAAAGGCGAAAGTAGGTCCCGAAAAGCTTGCCGAGATAGAGGCGGCTGAATCCGCTCTCGCCGTTTCTACGGCAAAAGAATCTATCGACGCGCTTCCCTCGTCCGACGAGATCACGACCGCGGACAAGGAAGCCATCGAAGCGGCACGCGCGGCTTACGATGCCCTTACCGACGAGGAAAAGGCGAAAGTAGGTCCCGAAAAGCTTGCCGAGATAGAGGCGGCTGAATCCGCTCTCGCCGTTTCTACGGCAAAAGAATCTATCGACGCGCTTCCCTCGTCCGACGAAATCACAACCGCGGACAAGGAAGCCATCGAGGCAGCACGCGCCGCGTACGAGTCCCTTACCAACGAGCAAAAGGCGAAAGTAGCGCCCGAAACGCTTACCAAACTCGAAGAAGCGGAAAGCGCTCTTGTGGTAAGTACGGTAAGCGAGGCGATCGACGCGCTTCCCTCCTCCGACGAAATCACAACCGCGGACAAGGAAGCCATCGAGGTAGCACGCGCTGCGTACGAGTCCCTTACCGACGAGCAAAAGGCGAAAGTAGCGCCCGAAACACTCGCCAAGATAGAGGCAGCTGAATCCGCCCTGGAGGTAAGTGCGGCAAGCGAGGTGATCGACGCGCTTCCCTCCTCCGACGAAATCACAACCGCCGACAAAGAAACTATTGAGGCGGCTCGCGAGGCGTACGAGGCCCTTTCCGACGAGCAAAAGGCGGAAGTAGCGCCCGAAACGCTTACCAAGCTCGAAGAAGCGGAAAGCGCTCTCGAGGTCGCAGAAGTAGTAGAGCTCATCAAGAATATCGGCAGCGTTGAGAACAACGAGGAGAGCAAAGAAAGGATCGAAGCGGCACGCGCGGCGTACGAAAAACTCTCCGCAGACCAGAAAGCCAAGATCAAGGCGGAAGACCTTCAGACTCTCGTTCGCGCGGAAAATGCCTATGACGATCTCGTTAATCCCAAGAGCCAAGCCCCCGTCGTTTTGCTCGTGGTGGTATGCGTATTGCTTGTACCCGCTGTTTTGATGCTCGCGTACCTTATCCTTTATATCACCAAGAAGAAAGGCTCGACCGTCATGTCAGTAGTGGGCTTGCCCGTACTGCTCGGCTCAGTCTGGACGACCGGCGCGTCCGTCGCGCTGTACGTGCTTGCCGGAGTGCTCGTCGCGGTGGTGGTGGCCGACTTGGTAATCGCCGTCAAAAACCCGCAAGCCATCAAGGATATCAAGAATTTTAAGCAACTGTTCAAAAAAGACGCCAAAAACGATTCTGCGGCGGCCGAAACCGCTCCCGCAGCTCCGACGCAACCCGTCGAAGCAATGAAGCCGGCAGCGGAAGAAACGCAGGAAGAAGTCAAGGCCGCGCCAGTAGCGGAAGAGCCCGCGCCCGTCGCCGAGGCGGAAGCCGAGGAAGAGGGCGAAGAGGCCGTCACCGTCGCCGACGGGAGCGGCAACGTCTTCCGAATCCGCTTCCTCAAGTCGTTCGCCGCGAAGCTCATTCAGTCTTCCGACGAGGCGAAGGGCTATTACCAGGAAATCAAAAACGAGATCCTTTCCTACGAAAACGTCAGTAGCCGCGTCTCGTGGCATTACGAATCGTTCAATTCGGGGAGGACCGCGCTCATCAAGCTCGGCGTGAGGGGCAAGACCCTCTGCGTCTACTACGCCCTCGACGCGGGCGACTACGAGAACACGAAGTACAAGGTGGAGCTTTGCGCGTCGTCCAAGTTCGCCGCCGTTCCCTGCATGTATCGCATAAAGAGCGCGCGCAGATGCGAATTCGCCAAGGAGCTCATCGCCGCGCTCGCCGAGAAGTTCGGGCTCGTTAGGGGCGATGAGCGCAAAGAAGAGTACCCCATGCCCTACGAAGGGAACGAGCCGCTTCTCGAAAGAGGGCTCATCAAGGAGCTCAAGACCAAGGTTGAAGAGCCCGCGCCCTAAGAGCAAAAGCCCGCCTAGAGCGTCGAAACCTTGAGTTCGATTGTCCGTCGACGAACCAGGCGCTGAGGAACCCGTTTTCGGTTTTTAGCATGTTTGCTTCCTCCTTATGAACTTCGCCACAAAGAGAAAGGCTCCCATCGTCATGACGGGAGCCGAGGATGTCTGCATTTCGTTGCCATCATGCAAGCTTTGGCACCTTGCCCAAACGGGTAGGTTGTCGGTGGGTCATGGGGCTTGTCCCTCGCCACTCTCTTTATGGACAAAAATATTGTAGTTTGGTGAGGTTTCGGGTCAACGGCGTCTTGCGGTCTGATACTGATTTTCTAAAAAAGTCATTATTTGCACATGACTGATGGATGAGCCCTATTTATCGACCTTTTTCCTGAAAACCTCTCGGAATTTGATTCTTTTCCGAGTCGAAACGGCCATTTCGATGAACCTCGCGACCTTCTCCATACGGCTCGCGGGATCGGACCAGATGAGCCAGAAAAGGTCGCACCATCCCTGCAGGTCGGTTCTATCGTAACCACCGTGTTCCCTCAGGAATCTCTTGAGGAGGGCGTGGACGTCGTTGACTTCGTCCATAGGGTTCTCCGCGTCGGGGAGCCCCCTCGTCTCGGAGGTCGGGTGCGCCTCGCTTACCAGGCCGAGCTCCGCGATCAGCAGCGAGTGCGAGTTGTCGCCGTCGTGGATGAGTCTGGAGCCTTTGGCGATGTGCTTCCCGAACGTAGCCAGGGTCCTTTTCTTGGAGGGTTTGGACGCCCATTCCGGAATAACGACGATGGACCTCCCGTCCGTGGCGACGCCTATCGCGATTTTGTTCCTCGATATGCCGCGGAGGCCCTTGCCTCCCTTCGTGACCCTGTCCTTTTTGCCCACGGAGACATAGGTCTCGTCAAGCCAGACGTCGCCGGAGAGGACGACGGAATCCTGGCATCCCTCGAGGACGGCGAACACCTTCCTGAGCCAGTAAACGCCGGTGGTATGGGCGTTTCTGTTGTCCCTGGCCGAGGTGACGACGGAATGGAACTCGAAGAGGTGCAGCAGGTACTCTATCCATTCCGATATCGGTATCTTCCGCGAGTCGAAGACGGTCCCGGTCAGCGGATTGGACCTCCTCCCGCACGAGCGGCAGAGGTATTTCTGGATCCCGTCCTTCCTTCTGCCGTCTTTGGCGAGGGCCTCGGATCCGCAGAACGGGCATCCGGGGACGTGGGCGGAGTTGACCATCGCCGCCTCCTCGGCGGAAAGCCTGCGGTGCTTCTCCCAATACCATTCGGATATGGTCGAATCGACCATCGCCTCGGTAGGCGAAAGGGGCTTTCCAGGTTTCCTTGGGTACGACTTCAAAGAGCCGGCCCAGCTTGGGTCGCGTTTATTCATGTTTGGCGGTTTGCTTGCTCCGGGGGCCGGCTGAGCCAAACCGCCAAGTCTGAGTACCCAGGCGGCCTTCGGAATAAGACTCTTTCTGACCTCTGGCGAGGCCAAAAAGATTATACCAAAGGCCGTTTGGCATCAGTCATGTGCAAATAATGACTTTTTCTAAAAAATCTCGATGAAATGTGGGGGTTGCATGGCCGAACGAAATGAAGCGTTTCCTCGCGTTACGACCGAACGAAATGAGGGCGCGTTCTCCCCTCTACAACCGAACGAAATGAAGTATATAATTTGTCTACGGCCGAACGTTTTGTATCATTTACGTTCGCCAAAGCCAATTTGATTCTAACGGTGTCCTAGCCCGATTTGGTGCAATCCGTTGATAATAACTAGTCTTCGTGGGAAACCCAGCTTGTTAGGAAAAGCGTCTAGTTGTGAATGAAGGCCCATCTCATGGAATTCCTCCATAGGGATGGGCCTTTTTTGCTTTGCCTTACTTTTCAGAATAGCGTTTTTCTAGTTCATCTATGAGTTCTTCATCGATGGCCGATAAATGCCAATTGTTGTATGGCTTTGAGAAAGCGCTCGATTCAACTTGTGAGACTCTTTTCACGCATAGATAGGAATCCGCGTCATCGTTGGGGTTTGGGTTTGCTTCCATTTTCACATAATCATTCGGTTTACTGAGCACTCTCAATACCGAATGGGTGAACATATAGCCGGAAAGATAGATTTTCCCATCAATCACCTTTTCCTCAACAACGGCGACTATAAACGGATGAGCTTTGCCACGTTTGTAAACACGAAAATGGTATTTGTCGGGACCGCTGTATTGCTTAAAAGACATTGTTTCACCTCCTTTCTTTGAATGGATAGGCATTCTCGAAAGGGGATGACAAAAGCCGCCACCATAACGAAAACACCTGGTACAGCCATCGACTCTGTCCCGTGACTGCTGGTGCTACGTCATCCTTGTGACGGCCACATGCTCGATCGTTTCTAATCGTGGGGAGCGCGGCGGCCTTCTTGTGTCCAAGGACGTCTTCACACGACCTCCTTCCTTGGAACTCATACCGCTACTGGGCAATACTTTCCTCATTACCGCGCCCTAGCACGTAGCGCGATAGCCTCACGATACCCATTCACCGCTTTTATCCAATACAAGACGCTGTACGCTATGGAAGATTGCGAAACAATCAACTCATGCTCAAGCCCGCCCGTGGTCTAGGTATGGGAGCGGAAGGATTATAACAGAGCTTATAAGAGTGGAACACATGGCCCAAATCTTTATCGGCAACGACAACTACGAGCCTCTTGGGGCGGACCACGCGCTCCATCCTTCCGACCCGTACGCAAAAGCTTCCTACTCCGGACGCTTCTTCACCGATTACAACTGGTTCAATAACAACTGGGAGTTCGCCGACCCAGACGTCATTTGCATCGCCGATGGGGTCACCACCTTCCGCGAAGCCTATGAGGCATACACGTTGCCGTACTGGTTCGTGAAGATCCACGTTTATATCGGTGAGAATGACGAGCATGAGGAAACCGTTCTCGCGGATGTGTTCATCAACGGCTTCCACTTGTTTGCCCAAGAAGTGTTCGAAAACTACGACGTTGAAGCCAAGCCCGCCATTTCCATCAAGAGTTTGCCCATGCACGTGGTGAATTATGGCGTCGACGCGGAAGGAAACCCGGCCGATTCATATGTCGGGAGCTTCACTTATCCCCGCTTGATTGCCGCCTGATCGCTTCTCGTTAACCCCAAAGCCGGCGCAAGTCGGCTTTTCTTTGGGCTGCAAAAAGTTCTCGTTGGAGCCGCCGGTTGATGGCCTGTGACACATCTGTGACGTGGCCTGGGTATAATGATGCCAAAGAAAGGGGAACAACCACCATGAGAAAAGGACTACTCAAAGGATTGACCGAAGAACAAATCGCCCGCATCAAAAAATGCCATTCCAGCGCGGAATTCCTCGAACTTGCCGAAGCGGAAGGCATTCAGCTCACCGACGAACAACTTAGCGCGATCAGCGGTGGCGGATGCAGCGACGATGACGATGACGACGAAAAAGACCAAACCCGTCACCGCTACATCGATAGCTAATTTGATATCGTTCTAATGCAAGGCCGTGCCAAGTGAAGCGCGGCTTTTTTCCTACACTTAGGCATCGACACGTCTAAGCCTTTTTCTTTTCCCGCGTACGGGTAGAATGAAGAAAAGAGGTAACCCTATGGCTTACACACAGGAAGACATCCATTCGATCGTTGAGGCGCAGCGATCATATTTCAGGTCCGGGGAAACGCTGCCCATAGCGTTCCGCAAGACACAGCTAAGGAAACTAAAGCAGGCGTTAAAAGACAACGAGCAATTGCTCATCGATGCTTTGCATCAGGACTTAGGACGTTCTCCAACCGAGGCCTATCTATGCGATATCGGCGTCGTCATCATGGAGATTGACGAATATATCAAAGGGCTTAGCAAATGGGCCAAGCCCGAAAGTCATTTCTCGGGTCTTGCCGCTTTCCCAAGCATGGTCACCAAGGTATACAAAATGCCTTATGGCGTCTCGCTCATCATCTCGCCATTTAACTTCCCGATTCTCCTTTCCCTTGGCGTTCTCGCCGCTTCCATTGCCGGCGGGAATACAGCGGTGATCAAGGCAAGCAGCAAATCCGCCGCCTGTACCGAAGCCATCAAGCAAGTCATCGCGAAGACCTTCGATCCGCGCTTTGCCATCGTCATCGATGGCGGGCATGACGTCGCGGATTTTTGCCTTGGCGAGCGCTTCGACAAAATCTTCTACACGGGTTCTCCTAACGTTGGCAAACACGTCATGGAGATGGCGGCGAAGAACTTAACCCCGGTCACGTTGGAACTTGGTGGCGAAAACGGTAACTGGGCCATCGTGCGCAAAGACGCGGATATCGTGGACGCGGCGCGGAAGATCGCCTTCTTTAAGATCTGCAATTCCGGCCAAATCTGCATCAACATCAACCAAGTCGCCGTCGCGGAAGAAGTGGCCAAACCTTTTCTGGAAGCGCTAAAGAAAGAAATCATCCGCCAAATTGGCGAAGACCCCATCCATAACGAGGAATATCCCAAGATGATTGGCTCCCGTGCGTGGCAGGGAATTGCCAAAGAGGCGGAAGAATATCGCGATCGAATTATCATCGGCGGAGTAGGGGATGAGGCAACGTTAAAATACTCCCCCACGGTCATTTACCCCGTGAAGATGGATGAGCCCATCGTGAATCATGAGATCTTTGGTCCCTTGCTTCCCATCGTTCCATTTAAAGACGATGAAGCGGATGCCCTCCTCGATGTGATCGCCTCGCGGGAGCATGGCCTTGCCTTATATGTGTTCACCAAAGACAAGAAGTGGGCCAAAAACGTTATGCAAACCCAGCAATACGGCGGAGGTTGCGTCAACGAGGTATGCCTCCACATCATGGTCAAAGGCGTTCCGTTCAATGGCACGGGACACTCGGGCATGGGTGCTTACCATGGCGTTTGGGGATTCCGCGAATTCACGCATCCTTCCACCGTGCTTTATGGCAAAACGAAGGGAAACCTTTCGTTACGGGAACATCCATACACGGAGAAAAAGCGTAAGCTCATGTCGCGCTTTTTGAAGTAAAACCGCGCAAAACAGCGCGCAAAGTGAAAACAAAACCGGCGTGCGCCGGTTTTCGTTCTATCGAGTAAGGCTTATTTGTTCATCGAATTCATCGTGGTGACATCGATGACGCCGTCGATTTGCCCGATGGCGGAGATGAAGGGGAGAACGCGTGATTCGTCGTTGCTGTTGTTGCGGGCCAAGAAATAGATTTCCATGTTGTTGGACTCATCGACCTCGGAAGAGAAGTCCGAGATGGTGAAACCGTAAAGCTGAGACAAATCCATGAGAGAGGACAAGATGGTGCTGCCTTTCTTCGCGTGGAGGAGCAACATGGGGCTCGCCTTCGTGATACGCGTCTCGAATTTGCGGAAGCCGATGAGGACAATGAGAATTAACAACGTGCCGCCGGTGGCGAGGATGAAGTTCATCGATCCACAGGCTAAGCCGATGGCCATGACGATCCAAATGGTCGCGGCGGTGGTAAGACCCTTGGTTCCGGAGTTGCGGTGGATAATCGCGCCGGCGCCTAAGAAACCGACGCCCGTGATGACCTGGGCCGCCAAACGGGCCACGTCGCGGTTGAAGACGATGCCATCCTGGGCGATCTTTGGGAATCCAAAGATCGAGACGATCATGATCATGCACGAACCAACGCCGACGAGGAGGTGGGTACGAAGACCCGCATTTCGTCCGCGCTTTTCGCGCTCAATGCCAATCGCGCCACATAAAATCGTCGACAAGAGGATGGCGATTACGCAAAGAATCAGGTTTCCGACTGGCCATTTGCCAATCGTCCAGCCGCCGATTGTCTCGGCAATTATTTGGTCGATGGTCATCATATGCAATATGATACTTCCGTTACGTTACTAAAGAAACTCAAATATTTCGGGTTATCGTCGTTTTCATGCCCATATGGCTTTCCCTGCGTGTGGCGCGTTGCAAATAGGCGTGCGTCAGCATAAACTAACGCCAGATGAATAAGCCGCTATCCTACTTCCAAATCTTACTTGAGTTTTTCGGTTTCAAGAGAAACAGCAAGTACGTGCGCCATTATTTGAACGAATCCAACCTTCGTTCTGGCATGTTGATGGCGGTGGTCATCGTCGCTTTGGAAATCTGGCTCATTTGCCGCCAGCATGAGAAATACATCATCCCCGCCGTGCAGTCTGGCACGAACTATTTCACCTCGTTATTCGATAACACCTCCAATTTCTGGCTGTTTTTACTCGCGGGCGTGGCCATGTTCGCTTTTTGCTTCACAGCGTTGAAAAAGCCCCATAACACGAAGTCCCGTTTGGTTTGGTTGCTGATTGCCTCAGGTCTGCTTTTCGCTTATTGCGGTTTGGCATTCCGGGAACCCTACCGCGAATGGACGACGACCAAGAACATCGCGAACAATGTCTTCCTTATCCTCCTTTACGCCTTATCGGCATTATTCGCTATCTTCGTGGCGATTTATAACATCCATGTCTTCCGTACTCAGAAGGAGAATGATGCACTGGGACTAGTCCCCATCACTTTATTTGCCCTTGTTTGCTTAACCTTTGGTATGAAGGTTTCCTTCAGCGATTTCGGATCGACGCGCGAGCCCAAGATGATCATCTGTTTCCTCACCATGGTGCTTTACGTGGCTTGCCTTTTGGTTTGGAAGCCGTATTTGTCCATCGTCCTCCTTGGAATCATTTTCTATGGCTTCTCCCTCATGCTTCAGACGATGGTGACCCAGCGCGAATTCACCTCGGGTGACCGGGTGAACTACATTACCTTCTACGTCTCTTTGGTCATGGTGGCCATCTCGCTTTACCATCAGCGTTATAACGACGCGAAAAAAGCGGAGGAACTCGAATATAAAGCCAATTTCGATGACTTGACTTCCCTCCATAACTTCGCCCATTTCCAGACTTTCGTCGCCGACTTCGTCAAACGAAAGAGCTTAGGACAAGGCGATTACGTCTATCTCTTCATCGACGTCAATGGCTTCAAGACCATCAACGAAACATATGGCTTTGTTCGCGGCAACGAATTCCTCATCTCCATCGGTGAGATGATCTCCAAAGCCTTTGGCGATGAGTTTTCCTGCCGTGTGTCGGACGATCACTTTGCCGTCTTCGCAAACGCGGAAGGCATGCAGAAAAAGATCGCCGAGCTCATCGAAAAGACGCGGTTGCTTGATGAACACATCCACCCGCAGCTGAAGTTTGGCGCCTATCTTTACCATAACGACGAAGAGACTCCCCGTCGCGCGGTAGACAAAGCCCATTACGCATGCTCGCTGATCAAGCATCGCGGCGACCTTCATTACCTGGAATACGACCACGAGATGCACCTTGGCTATTACATGACCCAATACGTCACAAGCCACGTTGACGAGGCCGCGGAAAAAGGGTGGATCGTCCCCTTCTATCAGCCCGTGGTGTTCGCCAAAGGGCGTGAACTTTGCGGCGTCGAGGCATTGGCTCGCTGGAATGATCCAGAGCGTGGCTTCCTCAATCCCGGGCAATTCATCCCGATTCTTGAAAGCGCCCGTTTGATTCATAAACTCGATGTATGTATCTTCGAATGCGTCTGCCGTGATTTGCGTGGCCGCTTAGACCAAGGTTTGCCCGTCGTACCGGTCTCGTTGAACTTCTCCCGTTTGGACTTTGAGCTCATGGATGCGGTGGAAGTGTTCGACAACATCGTGAACCGTTATCAGATTCCGAAGGATCTGCTCCATGTCGAAATCACCGAAAGCGCCCTTTCCGATGACGTGAACCTGCTTTCTCGTGCCGTCAGCGAATTCAAGAAGCGCGGCTACGCGTTATGGCTTGACGATTTTGGCTCGGGCTATTCCTCGCTCAACGTCCTCAAAGACTATGACTTCGACGTATTGAAACTCGACATGAAGTTCTTAAGCGGATTCAGGACGAACCAAAAGTCCCGTCCATTGATCCGTTCGTGCATCCAACTTGCGCACGCGATGGGATTGAAGACTTTGTGCGAAGGCGTGGAGACGAGCGATCAAGCCGACTTCTTGGAAGAGGCGGGTTGCCTCCGCTTGCAGGGGTATCTTTATGGCAAAGCCATGCCCAAAGAAGAACTCGTGAAGAAAATCGATTCGGGCGAGTTCAAAGTCCGCATCGAAGAATAAAGCCAACGAATGTTGCGCCACTAAGCAAGCAACATTTTTTGTTCAAGACTTGTTTGGCAAAAAATATGAATTAACATGGAAAGGCTTTATGAGGAGGAATTAATACATGGCAAGTAAAGCAGGTAAGGATTATTTTGGGCTGAGCTGGATCGTTAGTTTGATCCTCTGCATCATTCCCATCACTTCGTGGGTCCTGGGATTCATCACCCGTTTCAAGGAAGGCCATTGGGTTTGCGCGCTTCTGCGTATCTTCTTGGGCTGGAACATCATCTGGATCCTCGACATCATCTTCATGATCTTGCGTCACCACATCTTCAAATTGTTCTAATCCCCCTGGAATGCTCATGGAGGCCCTGTTGCAGGGCCTCCTTTTTGCCAAAAAACCGTCCTCACGTAATGCGCGGGCGCGCAATAATCTATGGTTTTGGTTTAAAAAGGGACGGGAATGTCCATAATAGGAAAGCCTTATGTTCCAAGGATACGGTTTCTTCGATTATAAATACGATATTCCGGGTTATTCAGGACAGGACTTCGATGGAGGGGGCCGTTACCTTTACTTAGGAGTTTCGGTTGTTTTGCTCTTGGTTTTGCTCATCCTTTTACGCAAGAGCAAGCATGAGACGATCACCAAGTATCTACGCATCCTCGCTATCGGGATGACGCTTCTTTACCTTTGCAAAACCACGTGGGAAACGGTGCACGATTTCCGCCACTTCAACGAGTTCAATGTCGGACTTCTCCCTTTTGACACATGTTCGTTCATCATGCCCGCCGCTTTCATTGCGGGACTAGCAAAAGGGAAAACGAAAAAGGCCGCGGATGCCTGGCTTGCCACTGGAGGCGTTGCGGGTGGCATCTCCAACATAATTTACTTACAGGCATTAAAGTATTACCCCTTTTTCACTTTTGGCGCCTTCTATTCCATGATCTGGCATTTTTTGATGGTGTTCACAGGGTTATGGCTCATCGTCACCAATTACGTCGAATGCAATTTCAAGACGCTTCTTTATGCCTTTGTGTTCCATCTCGCTTGTTCGGCGGCGGTCATTCCTTTGGACTATATCTTTGGCTGGGATTTCATGCTTTACCGCATGGCGGGAGGCGTCCCTGGTATCGAAAAACTGGGCGCGCTATTTGCCGAGCGCAACCTTCATTTCCTGACCACTTTGACGATGATCGTTGCCTACTTCGTGGCATTTGCCTTGCTCATATATTTGCCCTTAGGAATCAAGAAGCTGATTGGGGCCGTCAAGAAGCCAAAGGCGAACGAAGTTTAGACCATACCCGCCTCACATCGGTGCGATTTGTTTGAAATCCATTGATTTGGGTATATAGTCCTTCGCTAGCCTAGTAGGCGAAGCAAGGAGGAAACGACTATGCCAGATTATGTATATGCCATCATCGGAATCGCGATGATCTTCGTGGCGACGAGCCTAGGCGCCGCGTTTGTGTTTTTCTTCAAGAAGCGCGAAATCTCCGCAACAATGAACCGAATTTTCGTCGGTTTCGCCGCAGGAGTCATGCTTTCCGCCTCTTTCTTCTCGCTGATCAAACCTGCTTTGGAAACCAACGTTTCCTATATGCCTTCCTATGCGGTCGTGGCGATTGCGACGATTCTTGGCGCCGCCTTTTTGTGGGGCATTGATAAAACCGTCCCTCATTTTCACGTTAGCGAGAACGAAGAAGAAGGGTTGCCTGCCAGAGGCATGAGCAAGACGGGCAAGATGTTCTTGGCCGTCACCATCCATAATGTCCCCGAGGGCTTATCGGTGGGCATTGCCTTTGGCGTGGCCCTAGCAAACCCAGGCAACATGGTCTTGCTCATGGGCGCCTTCCTTTTATCGGTGGGCATTGCCATTCAAAACATCCCTGAGGGGGCGGTGGTTTCCTTGCCCATTAAATCCGAAACCGGCAATTCCGCGAAGGCGTTTTTCTTTGGCGTGGGCTCGGGCGCGGTGGAACCTCTCGCCGCGATCGTCGGATTATTCTTAGCCATGCAGATTCAAGCCATCATGCCTTGGGCTCTTGCCTTCGCCTCGGGATGCATGATTTACGTCGTCGCCGAGGAAATGATCCCGGAAATGAAAAGCGAAGGACATGACCACTTTGGGGTCTGGTCCTTCTTGCTTGGCTTTGTGGTGATGATGGTGCTCGATTGCCTCGAGTTCTAATCGTCTTATTCCTTGATGGCAACCAGGTCATCGATGTGGTTGCGGATGGAGTCGGGGAAGCGCTCGATCAACGAAAGGAACGCTTCGACGCAGACGGGATCTAGTTGCGTTCCGGAAACGCGACGCAATTCCTCGATCGCGTATTCGTCGGTGAACGCTTTGCGGTAGATGCGGTCGCTGGTCATCGCGTCGAAAGTATCCGCGACGGAGACGATGCGCGCTTCCATCGGAATCTCCTCTGCACGTAATTTGTCGGGATACCCTGCGCCGTCATAACGCTCGTGATGACTACGGGCCACCTGCTCGAACACGGGGAATTGGTGGATGCCTTTGAGAATATCGCCTCCTAAGGAGGAGTGGGCTTGAATAATGCGGAATTCGTTTTCGTTTAGTTTGCCGGGCTTATTGAGAATGGCTTCGTTGATGCCGATTTTGCCCACGTCGTGGATGAGGCCCGCCAAATAGATCTTTTCGCAGCGTTCGCTCGATAAACCCATTTCCAAGGCAATGCCGCGGGAATAGGCCGCCACACGGAAGGAATGGCCGACGGTGTAATGGTCTTTCGCGTCGATGACGCGGGCGAGCGAGGAGAGCGTTTCAAGCGTCAGTTCTTCGTAAGAATGCTTTTCTTTGTCGAGCTCATCGGTACGGCTGCGGACCTGGATTTCAAGGGAGCTTTTCAGCTCATTGAGTTCGTTGAGGGTGGCCATCAATTTGACGTAGTCTGGCGTCTCTAATGAGAAGAACATGATGAGCGCCCCCAAAGAAGCGCCGAAGTCCGAAAGCAGGATGTTGGGGAAAGCGAATAGTTGCAGCGCGAAGGAAGTGAAGAAAATCACGTAGAAGGTGACGATGGAGACCAATTCGCGTCGATTGAACACGTGGCGCCGCAATATGAAGAAGACCATCGCTTCGATGAGATAGGCGATCGTTAAGCCATGCAGGGCCAAATAAGCGTCGCCATGGGCGTAGGCTCCGCTATTAAAGTTAAAGAAGAAGCCAAAGAATCCGTTGAAGACCATCGCGACGATCAACAAAGCGAGGGCGGAAAGGTTGACGATATAGAGTTTCTTCCTCATTTCCTTCGCGGAGTCTTTTAACGCCAGGGACAAGACGTAATAAAGGAACAGAATCGCCACGATGGAATTGGAGATGAAGTAAAGGCTATTGAGAACGTAGTTGAGCCAGACGGGGACGGAAGAAGCGTAATCGTTACTGACGACCGTGCCGACGTCGAAGGCGAACATCACCAGCGAGGAAATCAAAAAATAACGAAAGCGTTTGCTGATGAGATGGCTGGAGGAAAACTCAACCGAGACGATCAATACCAAAATCGCCACGATGATAAAGGCAGCGATAGAGAAACTGATGTTGTACGACAAACCCATGTTGCGACGCTATATTACCTTTAAGTTCGTTTTGTGGGAAGCGTTTTAACGCTTTGCAAAATGAACCTTAGGTTTTGCCATTTTGGCGAGAGATATTTTGCCAAGTAAACTAGCGAAACGTGAATAGCATCGAGAAGTTCGCGCTAGAGAAGCCACAATGTGTTCCGTCGCTTCCCATCGTCACTTCAAACGACTCACCAAAGGGGATTTCCTTTTTGAAGGTCAAAGCCACTTCCTGGATTTCCCTCTTTCTTTGATTCGGGTCGAATTCATCCATTGCCAAGGTGATGTAGCCCGCGTTATTCAAATGCCCGTTGATGTCGGTAAGCGAATAGGTAGAGCGCCAGGTGAGTTTTTTGTTTTCCGGAGGGAGAGGTAGGCGCATCACGGGAGCAAGCTCGCCACCGTACTCTTTCCCTTCGATGACGATACCTTTTGCTTTGGGGTCGATGAGGTCTCGTTTCTTCGCGTCGATCAACGCCCAGACGGCGAGGCCTCTAAGAAGTTCGTTTCCCTTTTCATCCTTCACGACGAGGTGGCGCGGAAAGAAATAATGGAGCATCGGTCCTTGATAGCATTCAAGGGTAATCGCCTCATCGTATTCGGGCATCCTATGGATAAGAAAGCGCTCGGAAAGAATGACCCAAAGAAGCCCTTTATCCAAAGTCTTTTCGCGCCCAAAACCAAGTTCTTCGGTGTGGGCAATGCAACATTCTTGAAATAAGGTAAATAGCGTAGAAAGACGCAGTTTGCGACGAAAATCCACGTGTTCTGCGCGTAATCTGATGGTTTTTTGATAAAGAGGATTCATTATTTCTTGGCTAATTCGCGCTCAATTGCATCGACGACATCGCCAAGCGTCATCATCTTTTCCCAACGTCTCTTCGGGATGGTGATATCGAACATCGCCTCGATCTTGCACATGATGTAAACGAAGGTCATCGAATCGAATCCGGCCTCGGTGTTGATGCGGACGGATTCGTCCTCGGGCATTTCCTCAAATCCAGGCATGTTGGCCCGGATGAGCTCGACGACTTTGCTGGTGATTTCCTGACGCGTCATGGGGATATCCTCCTTAGTTGATAGCGGGTATGAGATAACGTTGGACTTTGCCCGTTTGGGTGCGGGGCAAGGGGGCAAGGGAATAGACAATGCGCGTGATGCGGTGGGAGAAGGGAACATGGGCATTGAATTCATCGACCTTCTCCTCCACGCGCTTTGGCTGGCTGATATAAAGGGTGACGTTATGTTTGCTATCGAGGGTGATGGCGAAGTCGCTTCCTTCGCCTAGGTACATGCTAAGCTCGTGCTCGAATTCCGGGAGGAAGATTTTGCTGCCATCGTCAAAGACGAGGATTTCTTTCTTTCGCCCGGTGATGAAAAGCTTTCCTTCCACGAGTTTTCCAAGGTCACCCGTGTGGAGATACCCATCGCGCAGGGCATCTTCTGTGGCGGCTTCGTCATCAAGATAACCTTTCATCAAGGTGTGCTCACTGTGAACGAGGATCTCGCCGTCTTCTCCAATTTCCAAAGCATAATCGGGGCACACGGTCATGGCACGCGGATTATCACCTAAGGATAAGGCGATGCCCGAGCTCGTCTCGGTGAGGCCATAGCCATAGCTGAGGCGGATGCCTTTGGATTTGATGAACGCCAGGATCTCATCGGGACAATTCCCAGCGCCGATGAGGGTCAATTTGAGTTCGGGATTAAAAAGGTCGCGCATGGCGAGGAATCCCGCCATCTGAGGGACGAGCGTCGCCACGGTGGGATGGTAGAGGGAGAAATCGTCAAAGACGGTATGCAACGTGCTTAATGCGACGCTTGCCCCAAAAGACAAAGGCCAAAGCAAGGAGCAGACGAAACCGAAAACGTGCGAAAGCGGGAGAAGGCAGATCATCGTGTCCTCGGGGGTCAGTGGAAGCAGGGAGCCCCCGTTATACGCCGCGGAGCATAACGAAGATTCGGTCAAGATGACGGCCTTGGCTTTCGAGGTGGTGCCTGAGGTGAAGAATAGGATGTCCGGATCGGCCGCGCTTGCTAAAGGAGACAGGAACGATTGGAATTCATTGACGTGAACTTCACTCCCGATTAGGCGCTCAACATGGGCGGCCTGGATTTGGGCTTGCAAGGTCGCCACGGGATCATGGGGGTTTAGCAAAACCAACCGCCTTTTCCCGGCGATGGCAAAGAGGGCGACGATGCATTCGACCGTGTTTTCCGCGAACAGGCCAACGACGTTTTCTTGAGGGAGTTCATACTCCTCGATGCGCTTTATTAGTTCTTCGAAAGTGCAGGAAAGCACTCCTTGCCCATGATGGTAAAGCAGCGCGGTATGTTGCTGGTTTTGGTGGGCGAGCAAATCGTGGAAGGACGCAAAGCGAATCATGCAAAAGCCTCGTTCAATCTCTTTAAAAATCATAAGGCAATACCTACAATAGAGTTACATTTTTCCAAAAATACGAAAGGAACGTTATGGAAAAGAATATTCGCATCGCCATCATCGGTGGCGGACCTGCCGGCTTAAGCGCCGGTATGTATCTCGAGCAAAAAGGCTACGAGAACTACACCATTTTCGAAAAGACCGATCACGTCGGCGGAAAATGCCACTCCCCAACTTGGGAAGGCAAGCGTTACGAGATGGGTGCCATCATGGGCGTCCCGTCCTATTACGCCGTCCATGACGTGGAACTCTTTGCCGGTGTCACCCACGATGGTCCGCGTCTGCATCGTACCTATCGCCTCCCCGATGGCCGTGTCGATCACCGTTTCGACAAGAAACTATTCAACATCCCGCACCTTCTGAAGCTGAAGAAACAAATCAAGAAGTTCGGCGAAATCCTCGAAACCAAATACAAAGGCTACGATATCTGCGGCCACCGCGGCGTTGCCGAAGGCCGTTATGAGGGCTTCGCGGTCACCCCGGGACGCGAACCCGTCAAAGGCGTCAACGAGAACTTGAAGGACCTCGCCCTTCCGTTCAACGAGTTCGTCAAATTAAACGGCGTGCCCCTCGTCACCGAGATTTGGGTCCAGCCCTTCACGTCGTTTGGCTATGGCTACTTCGACGAAATCCCCGCGGCCTATGTCCTCAAATACCTCGATTTCCAGACGATGATGAACTTCGTTAACGTCAATCTCTGGACGTGGAAAGACGGTACTCAGAGCATCTACGAAGCGCTTAACCGCAAGCTCAAACATCCCGCTCGCCTCAATTCGGAAATCACCAAGATCGTCCGTGGCGAGAAGGTCAGGATCACCGTCAACGGCAAGGAAGAGGAGTTCGACAAACTCATCATCACCGCCCCGCTTCAAGTCGGTACCATCAACAACCCCGTCGCCAAAGGCCTCGATAGCTACCTCGACGTCACCGAAAAAGAACGCGAACTCTTCTCCAAGATCGACTATGAACGCTATGACACCATGGCCTACATCACCGATCCCGAGAAGTATCCGGAAGCCTCCTTCTACGTCGTGGACAACATGACTCCCGAGACTCTTGGACACGGCATGGTCTTCTACATGCGCTGGGGCGATGAGCCGAATCAACCGCTTGTTTCCTATGTTCTTCGCAAACACAAAGACCCGAAGGAATCGCTCGACGCCTACAAAGCGCGCCCGGAACTGGACTACGAAGCCACGAAGAAGACCGTCCTTGGCGACTTGACCAAGCTTGGCATCGCGCCGAAGAAAGAAGCAGGCAAGGACAAAGTCATCTACGAATTCCAAGCCTACTATTTCCCGCATGTCTTCAGCGAAGACTACGCGAACGGCTGGTATGAAAAGGTCGAAGCGATGCAAGGTGAGAACAACACCTTCTACGCGGGCGAAATCATGTCCTTCGGCGACATGGACGAAACCATCGAGTATTCGCGCGACCTCGTCGAACGCTTCTTCTAATCCACATCGAAACGCTACGCGGAGGGGCATCGGTCCCCTCCGCCTTTTATAGAAAGGGAATAACATGGCAGAAAAAACCCGTTATTTCGAGGAATCCTACGACGTCGTCGTCATCGGCGGCGCGCTAGCGGGACTTGCCTCGGCGCTGACCCTAGCGAAAAAGGGCAAAAAAGTGTTGGTGCTCGAACAGCATAACCTTCCCGGCGGCGTAGCCACGAGCTTTGTCCGCGGGGGAGTCGAAATCGAAGGCACCTTGCACGAGATGATGTCCATCGGACCTAAGGAATGCCCGTTAAAGATCCGCAACTTCTTCGATGAGATGGGCGTGGACATCGATTGGCTTCGCGTTCCAGAAGCCTATCGCTTCGTCGATGGCAAGTCCGGGTTGAACGTCTTGATCCATCCCGGAGACCACGGCAATTTCGAGACCCCAGCGAAGGAAATCGCGGATGCGTGCGGCGATAAAGACGGAACCTTATATAAGAAGGTGCTTGATCTATTGAACCTTTGCCACACGGTCTATAACTCCGTAAACATCCTTTCCGTGACTCATATGTCGAAGGTTCAAATGCTTTTAAAGCATCCTGAATTCGTTAAGACCGCCGGCTATAGCGCGAAGGAGGTCATCGATACTTTTGACTTACCAAAGCAAGCGGTGGATATCCTCTCCGCTTATTGGATTTATGTCGGCGACGTTTTGGAGAATCTTCCTTTCACGGTTTGGGCCGTCCTTATGGCGGATTATTTGGGCTATGGTTCCTATGTCCCGCGTAAGTTCTCCCACGAAATGTCTTTGAAGATGGCGGAAGCCGCGATCAAGATGGGCGCCCAGGTCGAATTCGGCCAGCGTGTGGACAAGATCCTTGTGAAAAATGGCCACGTCGAAGGCGTGCGCACCGCGGGCGGCGAGGAAATCAAAGCGCGTTACGTCGTCTGCGGCGCTTACCCCGATAAGGCCTATACCCAGATGATCGAGCCGCTAAGCGAAGTGCCGCAAGGCGCGCTGAAGTTCGTCAACGCCAAAACCGTCGGCGTTACCTGCTTCTCCGTCGTCATGCTCTTAGACAAGAGCCCTGAGGAACTTGGCATCACCGACTACTCGACCTTCTATGCCGCGAAAGGCATGGATTTGGAAAAGATTTGGAAAGAAGCCTCGACTGATGGTCCCTATAACTACATCACGAGCATTTGCACCAACCTCGCCAACCCCGACGCCTCCCCGAAAGGCACCTGCATTTACTCCATCACGATGCTGCCTCGTCCGGAAGGATGGTTTGGCGTCACGGAGGAAAACTACGAGGAGATGAAACGCAAAAACGCGGAGCACTTCATCGATATGGAGTCCAAGCGTTTGGGTGTCAACCTTCGCGACCATATCCTCGAACTCGTCATCGAATCCCCGGTGACCATCAGCCATTACACCGGAGCGTATCAAGGTTCGATCTATGGCTATATGCACACGATGGACGACCACATCGTCGCCCGCTTGCAGATGAGCGAAAAGGAAAACTACATACAAGGCTTGTCCTTCGCCGGTGCCCACCAGATTTCCGGTGATGGCATGGGTCCTGCGGTAACCAACGGACGCAAGGGTGCGAAGATCATCCTCGACATGATGGAAGAAGACGCCAAGGAGGGCAAATAACATGAAAGTCAAAGGTTTCCTGAAAGACGTCGGTGGCGCAAGCCGCGTCACAAAAAGACGCCAAGAGGTATACGATAACGCCTCCAATACCCCGAAACCCTTTGATCCGATCGGGGCGGTGGCGAAAGCGTTGCACCCGGGTTTCATCAAACTCAAAGTACGCGAGATTCGACCCGCTTCCCCAACGGCCGTTACGATTGTAATGTCCGCTCCAAAATTGCCCTATTTCCAAGCTGGCCAATTCCTCACGTTACGCATGCGTATTGGAGATTCTCTCGTTACGCGTCCCTATTCGATCTGTTCCGCGCCTTATCAGACCCGTGGTAAAGACCCCGTTGTCGAAATCACGGTACGCAAGCCGCGCAACGGCGGTTTCGTCGCCGATTATCTCTATGAAAAAGTGAAAGTCGGGGATGAATTCGAAGGCGAAGTGGGTCTAGGCGAATTCCATTACGACTCCATTCGCGACGCCAAGCACGTCGTCGCGTTAGCTGGCGGATCGGGCATCACCCCTTTCCTTTCCATGGCGCGTGAAATCCGCTTCGGCCGCCTCGACATGAACCTCACGATTCTGTTTGGTTCGGTGGACGAAAACGACATCATTCTCCGTAAGGAACTGGAAGAGTGCGTTTGCGAAAAGGTGAAGGTCGTGCATGTACTTTCGGGCGAAAATCCTCAGTGGAAGGGCGAAAAGGGCTTCCTTAACGCCGAACTGATTAAGAAGTATTCCGCCGAAGATACGACCTACTTTGTCTGCGGTCCGCAGGTTATGTATGACTTCGTCCGCGGCGAGCTTGCCAAACTCAACGTACCCGCTCGCAGAGTGCGCTTTGAGGTGTTTGGCAGTGTTCGCGATATCACCGTTTTCGAAGGCTTCCCCAAAGAGGCGATTGGCAAGACGTTCAACTTGACCGTCGTTCAAGGCGTTCACGAAACAAACATCCCTGCTGTGTCGACGGAGCCTTTGGCGGTCGCTTTGGAGCGTGCCGGCTTGAAGATCCATACAGCCTGCCGTTCTGGCGCATGCGGCTTCTGTCGCGTGAAGGTGCTCGAAGGGAAATGCTTTGTATGTCCTTTAGGCGATGGGCGTCGCGGCGCGGATAAGGACTTCGATTATGTCCATAGTTGCGCAACCTACCCGCTCAGCAATATAAAAATCAAAGTCAACATCGGCTAATTGCTATTGCCCCTGAAATATCAGGGGCATTTTTCTTGTGCATAAACGGGCGCGCAAACGCATTAAGGCGTGTTACAATCCCATATAACATGCCGAACGACTTTCTTCCAACTTTCGTAAGAAAACCCAAAATCCTCATCGCGGAGGACGAAATAGTAAATCGTGAAATTCTCGCGATGTACCTTTCCGACCGCTACGAAGTCCTCACCGCAGATAACGGCCGCCAGGCGATGGACCTTTTGCTTCAAATGGGCAGGGACATCGAACTCATCCTCTTGGATTTGCTGATGCCGGAGATGGATGGCATGACGTTCCTCCGACAAAAAAGAGACAATCCGAATATCGCTCTGATCCCGGTCATCGTTTTAACAAGCGAAGGGAAAATGGAAATGGAGTGCTTAACTTTGGGGGCCATCGATTTCATTAAGAAACCGTATGAATCTCCCGAGATTATCCATGCCCGCGTCCATCGTATCATCGAGCTCTATGAATCGAATAAGACCATCGCCGCGACCAGCCGCGATCCCTTGTCGGGCCTATTCACCGAGCGCTATTTCAATTTGTATATCAACCGCCGTCTTCGCGACGGAGCGAAAATCGACATCGCCGCGATTCACTTGGCCCAATATGAGATGTGCCGTGAAATTCTTGGTGAGTCGCGACTGGAATCCATCGTCTCATCCATCGGCGAGCTATTAGGCAAAGAAAAGAACACCTTGGGCGCCTACCTTGGAGATGGCTTATTCGCCTTTGCCACTCAAAGCGGAATGGATTTCGATTTGTTGCATGAACGGATCCTTTCGCATTTGTCCCATCATGAACTAGGCGACCGCATTCGTGTGCAAATCGGCGTCTACACGTTTGGTCCGAACGAACATGATGCACATGCTGGTTTATCGCGCGCGAAGTCTTGTTTGGCGCTGATTGACGAAGACTTGGGCAACTATTTGGTCCGTTATGATGAGTCATTGCACCAAAAAGCGCTTCGCGAAGAGCATTTCGTGCAATTGTTCCGCAAAGCAATGAGAGAAAGAGAATTCGTTGTCTATTTGCAGCCGAAATACGCGATTCAAGGAGATACGCCGCGTCTAACGGGAGCGGAAGCGTTGGTTCGCTGGGTCAGCAAGGACCTTGGCTTTGTAAGCCCAGGCGAATTCATCCCTTTATTTGAAAGCAATGGCTTGATTCGTTCCCTCGACGCCATGGTCCACGCGGAATCAGCGCGTATCTTAGGCAGACTCCGGGATGAAGTGGGGGTGGAAATCCCCATTTCCGTGAACGTTTCCCGCGCGGAAATATACGACCCAACTCTTCCAACGAGGCTTAATGCCCTTATCAAGCGATATCGAATCGATAAATCCTGCCTCCATTTGGAGGTGACTGAATCATCTTCAAGCACGGACATGGAAACCTTCTTGCGGAATGTGCAGGCTCTACATGACCTCGGGTATCACATTGAACTCGATGACTTCGGAGCGGGTTATTCTTCCCTTCAGATGCTTTCCACCATGCCCGTGGACGTTTTGAAAGTGGACATGAGCTTGATCCGCTCGATGTTAAAAACCAAAATCAACCAAGAAATCGTTCGGACAATTCTTTCCCTCGCCTCGATCATCGGAGCCAAGACCGTGGCCGAAGGCGTGGAAAGCAAAGAGCAAGTCGATGCGTTGCGCGCGATGGGTTGCGATTTGATCCAAGGCTACTATTTCTCGAAACCTCTTCCGGAAGAAGAATTCATCGCCAAAGCGAAAAAGGAGATCGGAAAATGAGCATCAAAGAGCTTTACCAAGCCTTAGGCGGGAACTACGAAGAAGCGCTTGGACGTCTTTATAACGACGATTTGATCAAACGCTTTCTCAAAATGTTTGCCGCGAACGATTTCCCCATTTCTTTAAAACGTGCCCTCGACGTGAAAGACGCCCGCGCCCTATTCGAAGCCGCGCATGGTCTTAAGGGCGTCGCGGGGAATCTTGCGCTGGCTTCGCTCTATGAACTTTCCTCCTCTTTATGCGAGAACACCCGTGGCAAAGAGGGGTTCTATGAAGACGACGGCACGGCCGCCAAATTGCTCAAATTGCTGGAGAACACGGATCGGTTGATTCGCGAAAATATCGGAGAATAACATGGAAAATATTGCAAAACAGGGACGTATTTCGAAATTTGTCGCTTTTCGCAACTTCTTGATGAAGACGACTAATGGCATGGCCATTGGCCTTTTTGGCACGCTTATCATCGGAACCATTTTCGATTTGTTCGGGAAGATTCCACACATGGAAGGAATTCTGGTTTGGTCCGCGGCGATCAAAGGTTTGATGGGCGCGGGCATTGGCCTTGGCGTGGCTTTGTCTTTGAAAAAAGAAGGCGTCGCGGTCGTGGCGTTAACCGCCGCCGGGTTCGTCGGGAACTATGCCTTCCATTGGGTGAACAACGCCGAATTCGGACTGGCCCAATGGCAAGTCAGCGCAATCGGGGACCCGCTGTCGTGCTATGTTTCGGTGCTTCTTGCCGCCCTTGTACTCAAGCTGGTCATGAGACGGAAAACACCTGTCGATTTGATTTTGATTCCGCTTGTTGGCTTGGCCACCGCGATGCTTTATTCCTTCCTTCTTGCGGAGTGGGTTCATTTCATCACGATTGGCATTGGCAAATTGATCGAGATCTCCTTCTCGGTGGTTCCTTTCTTGATGTGCATCATCATCTCTGCGCTTGTGGGTATGGCCTTGACCGCTCCGATATCCTCGGTGGCGATTTGCGTGGCCATCCAAATCGGCAATGTTCCTTTGGCCGCAGCGAGCGCGCTGATCGGTTGCTGCGTGCAGATGGTCGGCTTTGCCGTCCATACCGCCCGGGATAATAAGTGGGGCTCGGTGCTTGCCGTGGGCTTTGGTACTTCGATGCTTCAATTCAAGAACATCGTCCGCAAACCTTTGGTTTGGCTGCCAACCATCATCGTTTCGGCGGTCCTTGGGCCGTTTGCGATGCTCTTCCCTTTGCAAGGCGTAGTCGGTAGCTCTGCTTTGTCCGTTGGCGCAGGCATGGGTACGTCGGGTCTGGTCGGACCTATCAACTTTCTTTCCGAACTTGGCTTCGATAATTGGGTCGTTTGGCTGTTGATCGTCGGAGTGTGTGTCCTTGCTCCGATCGTGCTTGTTTTCCTGCTCGATTTGCTTTTCCGAAAAGCGGGTTGGATCAAAAAAGGAGATTTCTCTCTAAAAAGCGAGATATAGGTCATGTTACAATGACCCATATTTTTGGTAAGAATTATGGAATGGTGGAATAATCTTTGGCAAAAACTCGTCAATTTCTTCAATAGCAACATCTGGTCTATTATTTTGTTTTTCGTTGTCCTCGCCCTTGGTCTTATTGCGATCCATTTGCTTTTATGGGGCTTCAAAAAGATCATGCGTCGGAAGAAAGTCGATCCGATGGCGATTCGCTTTATCGCGGCCATCATTCGCCTTTTTCTCTATGTCATCCTTGTTTTGCTCTTGCTCTATATCATCGGCGTGCCGATCACCGGATTAACGACCGCCTTCTCGGCCGCGGTGCTCGCCGTTGGCATGGCCTTGAAGGAATTCCTTGGCAACATCGCCAGCGGAATCATCCTTATCGGTTCGCAGAAATACAAAGCGGGGGACTTCGTCGCCGTCAATGGAACGGAAGGACGCGTTGTGGATATCAATTTCCTTTTCACGACGTTGAGGACCTGGGATGAAACGCAGGTCACTCTTCCAAACTCCTCCATGGTCAATAGCGCCGTCACCAACTATGGCGCATACCGCACCCGACGCGTCGCGATCATGTGGTCAGTGGCCTATGAATCCGACACGGAATTAGTGCGCAAGACGATGGTCGACGTGATGCTCTCCTGCGGACTGGTCTATAAAGACCCCGCTCCGCTTTGCCGTTTGAAGACTCTGAACGAATCCTCCTTGGATTATTTCCTCACGTGCTATTGCGATAACGAGGACTATTGGGACGTCTATTACTACATCATGGATCGCGGATACGATGAGTGCAAACGGCATGGCATCACCATCCCCTTCAAGCAAATCGAAATCACGCAGAAGAAACCCTTGCCCACGATCGTGGAACATCCGGAAGGACTCCCTGCCCGCAATGAAAAGATCCGCTTAGAAGAAGAACATAAGATCACGGTGGATGAGTTCGAGGACATGGGCATTCAGGCCTTCGCCCAGTACGTGAAGACACAAAACAAGAAAGCCAAAAGAAAATCCTCTAAGAAGAAGGAAAAGAAATCGGATAAACCCGAGCCAAAGGAAGAATAAGGATTAATTCAAAGAAGCAACCGTCAGGTTGTTTTCTTTATCGCCACGGAGTGCGCTATAAAGAAGGTCGGGGTTCTCGTAGGTGTCGTAGTCCGAGATGTGGATGTTTTCCATCTTGACCCCGAGTTTGCGACATTGCATCAAAAGGAGTAGGGGGACATCGAGGAAATCCACGCCATCGGTGCGTTTGCACGCGGCACGATACCCCCGGTCCATCAATTCTTCGATGAGCTTACGTTCGACATGCGTATGGGAGAAGGTGAGACAGGGCCCCATGTAGACGGAGATGGCCTCAGGATTGAGCCCATATTGGGTAATCGCGGCATGGAGGCGCTTTTCAAACGTGCCCGAGATGGTGTCTTGAAGCGAGACTTTCGACGCACCGAGGATCCCATCGACATAGAAAATTAGAGGAACTTCATCGTTGGTCTCGATGGAGACCTTCGCTCCCTTTCCGGCAACGACCAGGAACGGCTCGGCGCGCTCATCGATGGAAGGACGGGGACTATCGACCCCGTAGGTGTCGGCCTGCAAAGGGCCATCGGTAAAGTGAATCGGTTTCATGTTGCCTTATTATCGCGCATTTGGAGATGAAAGAAACGACGTTACTACAACTTCTTGAGCACTTTTGCGTTTTCGAAGCCTAAAGGTAAATGGAGGTACTTTATGAAAGAACGTGAAACCAACAACCTAAAAGTAGGTCGCATCAGCGCCGCCACATTGAAAGCTTTGTCCATCTCCATCACGGGCGAACTCAACGTTTACATTGGGCAGCAGCGTCTCGATGAGCTCGCCCAAGATCGCCCGAAAAGCTATCTGAAGTTCATCGAGGAAGTGACGAAGATTCTTAAGAAACCAGACTTTGTCTGCTTCGACAAGGAAAAAGAAGAATTTCATTACGTTCGGGCATATTTCCTTTCAGGGATGTTCTCATTCGTCTTCGCCGCGATAAAGCGCGTGGACCGCGTTTTCCAGGTCGGACGCGTGTTTCGAAGCCCAAATCTTCCTTCGCCCTACATTAACGAGGGCGCGATGTTCGTCCGCGTCGGGGAGTTAGGAGTTTCCTCGAAGTAGCAAAACGCCTACAATGCAGCCGTGAAGAAAAAGGTTGCTCTCATCATTATCGTCCTCGTGCTAACGGGACTTGTGATTTACACCTCGCTAAACGATGAGGCGACCTACGATAGCGCATCCGGCTATATCGGACCCTGGATCAACGCGACCTTTTTCGCGTCGCGTCTATCCTCCGCGGAAGTTCTTGCCATCGTTGGCTTTGGGGCAAAAGCGGTGGGGCATGTATTGCTTTTTGCTTTAATGGGGCTATTTTCGTGGCTGCTTTTTAATGAGCTATTCCACGAAAGAAAGAAAGCCCTATGGACACTTTTGCTTTATGGAATCATCCTGGCGTCCCTAGGAGAGGTAATCCAAATCTTTTCCGCGGGAAGGCATCCTACTTTTACCGATGTGGTAATCAATTATTCTTCGTATTTGTTCCCCACTTTAGTGCGAAGACTTTATTGCGCGTTTAATCCTCGGTCTTGAGGATGAAGCCATATCGTCCCGCAAGGACGTTATTTAGGAATACCGCCAGCGCGCTTGCCCCTAATGTCAAGGCAAAGAAGAGCACCGTATTGAGGACGATGTTCGGACCAAGGTAATCCAAAAAGGGATAGGCGTACATATTCCCGTTATAGATGGGCGTATCGTCCCAAATGATCGTGCGGAAATAACCAAAGATGAAATACAAGATCGGATAAAGCTGCGCGATGAAGGCGTTTGAGAAACGAACCGTTCCTTTTTCGCATAGAAAGACCCAATCCACCAACGGCCCTAAAATGACCATGACGTGGAAGATTATCGCGTAAGTGCCCGCTGGGGCCGCGCCATTAGGAAGGAGAGCAGAGAAATATAGAATTCCCGAGATGATGGCGAAGACATTGAGAGGAAGCGCGATAGGCATATAAGGCCCCGCAGGGACGCCGTGTACCCCATGACGGACGAGGTCGATCGCGTTGAAGACGATTTCAAACGCCGTCATGACGGTGAGTATGATCATTATTTGCATCGAAAACGTCGCAATAGCGACGGCTGGATTGGAGTATTCGCCCATATAAGCGGCCACTGGAAAGCTGTAGAGAACGAGCAATGCGATACGGATGAGCAGCGCGATGAGACGGTTACGTAAAACCATACGCTGATATTCTAGCGCGGTTTCATGCCTTTGCCACTTGCGCTTAGGCGCGTAGTATTTACCTATGGTTTCATTGCATCTAAAAGACGAGGAATATCCCTTCCAAGGCGTAGACCATCTACGCAAAGTGGCGCGGGGCATCGTGCTTGATGAACTCGGCCGCGTCGCCATCCATCACGTCTATCGCGACGACATGTTTTGCAAACAACGTTATTTGGAAACCCCAGGGGGAGGGGTCGATGAAGGGGAGTCCTTCGAAGAAGCCTTCCTTCGGGAATGCAGCGAGGAAATCGGCTATGAGGTGGAAATCCTTTGCCCGCTTGGCGATGTCCACGATTATTACAACTTAATCAAAAGAGAGAATTTCAATCGCTTCTTTTTGGCACGGCGCACCAAAGCGGTGGGAAAACATTTCGCATCCAGCGGGGATCTCTATATCGAAGAGACGACATATGTACCGATCGATGAACTGATTGCCCTCTATCAAGCCCAAGATGATCACTTAGTCGCAGGGCTTGTCAAAAGACGGGAACTTCCCATTTTGCTCGCGGCGAAAGAAGAAATGCGAAAACGCGGTTTTTCGTTATGATTCCGCTTGCTTTAGAGCAGGCGCGCTCGTATATTAATCAAGCCGTGGCGCAATTGGTGAAACGGTGAACACACTCGGCTGTGAACCGAGCATGAACGGGTTCGACTCCCGTATTGCGCCCCATACTTAAATAGCGCGACCAATGGTATCCCCAAAGGTCGTTTTTTGTTTAGTTTTAGGCAGTTTTTAGTGTTTTTTATGACTTTGATTTCATTGAATAGATGAAAGATGAGTAGTTTTTAAAAAGCCTAAGAAAGGGCCTTTGCTTTATAATTCGCTTGTTAGCGGAAGCATGTTATGAAAGTTTTAATCATTAATGGTAGTCCCAGAATAAAAGGCAATTCATCCACTTTGGTCAAAGAATTAGAAGCGGTTTTCCTAAAAGAAAACATCGAAGTGGATAACTATCAAATTGCTCGCAAGGCCATTCGAGGCTGCATGGCTTGTAATTATTGTTATGAGCACCATGAATGTGTTTTCAAAGACGACGTCAATGATCTAGCGAAAAGATTCCAAGAATCGGATGGCTTAATCGTTATTTCCCCTGTTTATTTTGGGTCTGCAAACGGTTCGCTTATTTCTTTATTAGACCGCTTATTCTACAGTTCATCATTCAGCAAAAAATTTAAAGTTGGATCCGCTTTTGCAATAGCAAGAAGAGGGGGGACAACCGCGACATTTGATGAATTGAATAAATATTTCACCATTTCACAAATGCCAATTGCTTCTGGTAGATATTGGAATAATGGTTTTGGAAGAAGCGAAGGTCAAATTAATCAAGATGAAGAAGGATTACAAAATGCTAGAATCGTGGCTCGAAATATGGTCTTTTTGATGAAAGCCATTAAAGACGCTAAAGAAAAATACGGTTTACCTGAAACTGAAGAAATTAAATTCACACACTTTATCAAATAAAATCATCTTCCAAATTTAAGGAGAAATAATTCTCGTTACGTGCCATAGAAAGAAGTCATTAAAGGAGGAAGCGATGAAAAGTCGATATTTGTTCATTCCATTACTAATGACAGCCATGCTTTCTTCCTGTGCTCAAAATAACATCTATGTCGAGGGCGAATTTTTTGATAAGGAGTTTTTGAAATCGCAGCTTGTCGAAAATCTCCCAGACCCACATGGGGAGCCTTTGCTTTACGTTAAAGCCTATGGTATGAATAGCCCAACCGCATATATAAATGTATCGCCATCCATTAGTTCCGATTATTCACTTTTCACAGCTGGCGATGTTTTTAAATATCTCAAAGCGTCGTTCGAGCATTTATACGCAATAAAACAAACAACATCAAAATATAACACTCCATTAGTAAGCAAATACGCCTATGACATTATGGAGGCATATGAAATCAACGACTTCATTACGCCCTCGTTTTATACAGGACAAAGTAAGTTTGAAGGATGCTTTGCCTTTGTTTATTCAAGTGACTCTTTTTTGGAAAACGAAGATGGTGACGAATATTTATCCAACCCTCATTGCATTGTCATCACCGGGCAGGGCACTAATCATTTTTCATATAACAATAAAACCATCCGTTATTCATATTCGCTCATTTTTGATACGCATTCGTCGTTTTGGCTTTCTGAAGATTGATTTATTCGATGAGAAATAATTCTCGTTACGTGTTTTGGAAAAGGACTAATACTAAACATTAAGGAAAAATCGAATAAGGCTCACTTTAATGGTAGGTCTTTTTCCTTGCGCGAAAGGGCTGGATGAATCGCCGAAGCGAAAATCTAACCGCATGCTTTTTCGCTAGCCGTTTGAAATAAAATCGCCCATGAATAACGGCCTTCCTGTAAAAAGTAAAATCAGCACTTTTTATCATTGCGCAAAAGGTATAGAATATAAGAAAAGTAAGAATAGTATGGAAGAAAAAATGAAACAAGAAGACCGCTTCATCGTCTCCGTGAAAGTCGGCCCCAAAGGCCAAATCACGATTCCGGTCGAAGCGCGGAAAATGTTCGATATCAAAGAAGGCGATACCTTAATGGTATTGGGCGATAAAAAGAGGGGCATTGCCTTAGTGAAAGACGACGCCTTCTATCGACTTTTGGAGGATCAATAATGGACGCGATATTAAAAGTGGACCATCTAAGGAAAGAGTATCCATCTTTTTCGCTGAAAGATGTCTCCTTTGAATTAAAGCCCGGCCAGATCATGGGCTTCATTGGACGCAATGGCGCAGGTAAGACCACGACGCTCAAATCCATCATGAACCTTGTCCATTATGAATCGGGCACGATTCAAGCTTTCGATACGGACATGACCCAAAACGAGCTGGAGAACAAGCAGCGTATCGGCTTTGCGTTAAGTGAAATCAACTATTATCCCAACCGCACCATCCGCCAACTCATGAACGTGACCCGACGTTTCTATCGGAATTTCGACGAGAAGAAGTTCAACGAAGTGTGCAACCTCTTTAATCTCGATATCAATAAGAAACTCGAGGAACTCTCCAGCGGCATGAAAGTGAAATATTCCGTTGCCATCGCGCTTTCGCATAAGGCGGAATTACTGATTCTTGATGAACCAACCTCAGGCCTAGACCCGGTTTCCCGCGATGAGATCCTCGATATTTTCCGCGAGATCGTACGCAGCGGCGAACGCGCGATCCTTTTTTCCACCCACATCACCAGTGACCTTGATAAATGCGCGTCCCACATCACCTACATCCACAATGGTGAAATCCTCTACACGGGCACGAAAAAAGAATTCATCGATGGGTATTGCTTCGTGCTGGACAAAAGCAAAAACCACGAACTGGAGAGTGACTACATCTCTTACAAAGAATTCGATGATCATATCGAAGGAATCATTCTTCCTGAGAAAAAGGAACTCTTCCTGTCCAAGGGCATCGAAGTAAAAGAACCAGATCTCGAACAGATCATGGTCTATTTAGAAAGGGGTAAAAACCATGAAAGCTTTGCTTTATAAAGAGTTCCGCTTGGCGATGCACCCCATCTGCTATATGTTCGTCTTCCTCTTCCCTTTGATGGTGCTCATCCCCAGTTTTCCAATCGCCGTATGCTTCATCTACATCTTAAGCGCCTACCCGATTTTGTTCTTGGGCGCGAATAAAGGGCAGCAAAGCAACGACCTTCTTTATTCCACCCTTCTCCCGGTGCGTAAGAAAGACATCGTCTTAGCGCGCATCTTCACCGTGCTTTTCATGCAGGTCGCCTCGATGCTTCTTATGGCGGCGCTTTCGCCTTTAGCGATGTTCCTCACCCAAAACGTGACCCAGAAAGCAAATGCAGGGCTCACGATCAATGGCTTTGTTTCCGTACTTGCCTTCGCGATTGTTGGCTATGCGCTAGCGGACTTGATCTTCTTCCCGATTTATTACCATCATGGTCGTTCCATCGTGTTATCGACGTTGCTGATGATCCTTGGGTTTGTCATCTACCTTGCCGTCTTCACCGTCGTCATCCCAAGTATTCCGATGTTCTTGGGCTACAAAACGTTCTTCTGCGATTCGGGTCTAGGCGTGCAGTTCGCCGCTTTGGGCATTGCCATCGTGCTTTCTATAGTCCTGCACTTTGCAGTATATAAGTTAGCATCGAAGCAATTAGAAAAAGTTGATTTCTAATCGAAAAAAAAGAGCTGCTTTATCCAGGAATTGCAGCTCTTTTTGAGTGTGACGGGCACGTCACAGGCCTGCGGTGAAAGTCCGTATCGGACGGCCTATACATCAAAGTCCGAAACATAGCCGAACCCAACCTCACTCGGGCGACCGAGGCGGGAAAAGAAGGGA
>Ga0256407_10001250_pt1 | contig 55175 bp, 43 predicted proteins | sample RumenRJG_04DNA_FD_193489 | JGI IMG/M metagenome (GOLD analysis project Ga0256407, IMG submission 193489) | Bovine rumen microbial communities from Lethbridge, Alberta, Canada - RJG_04 | ecosystem: Host-associated > Mammals > Digestive system > Stomach > Rumen | place: Canada: Alberta... | reverse complement strand
TCCTGCGATGGAAATCAGCAATCTCGATCTCCCCTGCAACAAATGTATGCTTGTTGACCTTGCCAATGTCCACAATCATATTCACCAATGGCAGCGAGTGCTCATCCAAGGACTGCTTCATCTCCTCGTACTGGCTTTCCTGTGCAGCGATCGAGACGCTGCACAAGGAAAGCAGTAATATAAGAAATGTACGCATAACCAACGCTTTTCAAGCTATCTGACTACCAGCCTTACTATTTTATCATTTGCCAGATTCCATCGGAATTCTTCACCTGCAAGTCATATCCTCCAGTTTCATTCCTCTTCAGACGTATGGAGCGTGTACTTTTCTGTTGATTGTCTGTGTCAATTTCATTAAGTCCATTAGTCCCATTTTCTTTGTTATATAACTGGACCTCTCTGGTGAACTCCAAAAGACAGCTTTGACCACCGCCATCAATTGCGGGGATGGTGTATTTTAGAATACTGTTAGTTCCTCCCACCCCACAAATAATGTAATCATCTCCATCTCCAAGAAGTTGGGACTCGGGATGCCAGATCTTATAGGTTTGACCATCTTCAAGTACTTTTTCTTCAATATTTGTTATCACATCATGGAATTCGTATGGATAAACTCCAACCGAATACTCTTTTCCTTCCCACCAATCAAAGTCATATAATAAACAATTTTCGTATTCATCAATCCACATATAAACTAACGGCCCTTCTTCCCTAAGCAGACAGTATCGCTTGCCATTTGCAAGCACTTCGTTGTAAGTTAGACCTTCAACCTCTACCGCGTCTTTCACAACGTAAGTGGTTGTGTCCCAATCTTCATACCAGTGACCCCTTGTTACTTCTGTCCATGTCGTTCCAGCGGGGAAATATTTACTCTCACCAAATGCCATAATACTCATGAAGAAAAACGGCAGAATTACAAGAATCTTTTTCATAGTGATATAATTTATTAGTTTAACATTGAACTATGTGTAGAAAACTAAGAACTTTAGATTTCAAGAATGCGTGAGGTTGGAAGCCCTTATCACCCCGTGTCTGAAATAAGGAGCGGCAGGCTGATCATAACGAGCGAAGAGCATATACCCTTTTGAGAACTCATAGCGGTAGCCCACTTGCTGGAAAAGTTGTTCAAGCGTGGCCGCATCCTCATTGTTATGATACGTGCAGCAGGACAATGTGATGCCCTCTCTCTCACGAAGCAGGGGCAGGAGCGTACGAACTACTTTCGGTTCATACCCTTCGATATCCATCTTTATGAAAAGCGGAGAGGCCGTCTCGCTCTTCAACAGGGATGGCAGGGAAACCGTGGCACGACCATCCTTGTCGGAAACAAGTTTCTGAACAAATACCACCTTGTCCTTATAGGGAGCGAATGTGGCAAGCAAAGGAGCCTTCCAAATACCGTCACGCTCTATCAGATAGACTTTCGATGCCAAATCAATCACATCAAGCGAGAATAGCGCCTCGGCACAGCCCACATCGACCACAACGTCGCCTTCGTGGACGCAATAATCTTTCGACTGGTACTGATGGGGTGCAAAGTCTACACCTTTTCCGAGCAGGCGGTCGCCGCAGATATAGCCTCTATAGGCTTCTTCGGCCTGAGCGACCGAGTATTTGCGTGGGAAATAGAGTTTCCTCCCTCGATGGACGATATAGGGAAGCTTGAGCGAGCAGTCATAGCCGCTCTCAACATCTATGGACATCACATCCTGTGACGGATAGGTCGTGAAGCGGCCCAACTCAATCAGACGTTTTATTTCACGCTGGTACTCCCTGCGATATTCTTCGCTCATCTGCGAGCGCACAAGGATAGACTGATAAGTCAGATCCTGGCGCTGCGAGATGAGGGTCTCCTTGAGATTCTTGCGAAGCAGGTAATAGACATTCATACCTATCGTTCGCAAGTTGATTTCTTCGGAATAGAGGTTCAACATTGCTTATAACTATTGAACTATCATCTGACGTGAGGCGACAGAACGGCCGTCAGCAATCAACGTATATATATAGGAACCCTTGCCAAACTTGCTGGTGTCAACAACGAGCTTGCCGTTGCCTCTGCCATCAAGCGTGTAGCTGCCGACCATCTTGCCGGAAATGCTGTAGATGTAAAGCATAGCCACTTGCGTCGTCTCGGGCAAAGAATAAGCGATTTCGCATCTGCCATCGACAGAAACACATGCCTCCTGGTCGAAGAAGCCTTCTTCTGCCATACCTGAGGTGTTGTTCGCAACGATGTTGGCACGGACGTTCTCCAAGGTTTGCTGCAACACACCGACTTCGGACGAAAGATGCTGCACGGTTTGGATGAGCAAAGGTATCAGCCCAGCGTAATCCACCTGCTTATTACCAAGCGAATCTTCACGCACCAGCTCGGGATAAACCTGCTCAACCTCATCGGCCAGGAAGCCAAAGGCAGGAGTCGCCGTGGAAGTTTCTTCTTGCCTGATGACGTATTCCAACGGGGCGAGCGCCATGATACCCTGATAGCCGCGCTTGCTGTCCAGGTCGTTGATATCAGACATCAGTTCGGGATCGGACGGTACCATCAGCGACGGCGCAACAACGGCTCCTTTCACGATGACGGAGCCATTAAAACTGGCCACATAGCCACCAGGGAGGGAATTTCCGAACAGGACTGCATAGCCGACACCCGAAGGGTCCGCAGGATCAAGCACGTATTCACCCGTATATTGTGTGCTGTCGGCAGTCGTGAGCATGATGATATAATCACCAGCGTCTTCGGAAACATAGAGGCTGTCGGAACCATCAGCACAGGCATTGAATGTGGCCTGGGCAACAGCTTGGTCGGACTGACGGACGACATCACACTGAAGCAAGCCGAGATTGGCCATGTAGGAGAACGTCAGAATGCCGTTCAGAAAGTTGCACTGGATGGGGACAAGACCGGGAATACGTGGATGCGTTCCGCCAGATGGAACAGGATGCAACGGGATGTTCAGTTCACCGACATGCTGTGGTGCATTTGCAGCAAAGAGCGACATGGAGAGTGCCAGCGCCATGAGCAGGCTGAAGGAGAATAACTTTTTCATGTATTATTTAGTTTTAGATTAAACGATCGGTATTACACTATTTGCACTGCAAAGATACACACTTTTATTGAAACATCATCGGACAAAAGCAAAAAAAGCGCGCCTTTTACGGGCACGCTTCAATTTGAGATTCAAAGACTTAATATTTTTTAACTTTTCGGTCAGCTGCGGGAATCTGACATCAGTCCAAAAGGAGCAGCAAATCGTCCTTATAGGGCAGTTTTGACGTGAAAATACGCTCACGGAGACGGCTCCGACGCTTGTAGAGCGTGTCGCGATTATCGACCTTCATCAGCACACAAGTCGATTTGGTGGAGAAGCCTGCTATCATCAGGCACAGGAGGTGCAGGTCATCGTCCTTGGTGAAGAGTCCATCCTGCTGCACCTTCGACATCAGTCCGTCGAAATTCGCGTCGATTGCCGACATCAGCTTTGCCAGGAACTTCGGATCCTTGAAGGCGCTGATCTCATTCTGCACTTCGTCGAAGATGAGTTTTCGCGATTCCTTCGTCTCTTCCTTGCTGTAGCATTCCAGGCCGATGCGGTCGATACGTTCCATCCGCTCCTTGAACAGGCGCTGGATGGTCATCCTCGATTTGCGGGTCGATTCGAGGGCTTCGGCTTCGGCAGCAGAGTGAGAGATGTCGGACTGCTGCCTGCGCTGCTGCTCCATGCCAAGTTCTTGCCTGAGCTGGAAGACGTCATCCAGATACGTGCGGACAAGCATATCCTTCTGACGTAGCCTTTGGCGAACTATCACACCGAGGAGCAACAGGAGCAACACGGACATGACGAGCACAATCTGATAACGACGCGTTCGTTCGCGCATAAGGCGATTGTTGTTGTCAAGCTGCTGCTCCACATAGTCCTGCTGGACGGAGGATACCGAAGTAGTGTTGATGACACGGACGATGGAATCCTGCAAGTTGGACTTCAGCAGCAACGTCTGATAAGCCTCCCTATCGTAACCCCTGCTATGCAGCAGGTCCGACCGGGTGGCAAGCGCGAAAACCCTCTCCGTCGCTGACGACATCAATGCCTTGGCCCGCGACATGCAACTGTCGGCTTCGGTCCTTAGACCGTTGTGCTCATTGACAATGGCACGGCACAGGTAATCGATGGTGTAACGAGGGGAGTCTTGCAGCCCGATCAGCGAGTCGGCCTTAGCATACTGGTTCTGCACTATACATTGATATATATAATAGGTGAGCACCTCTTGCCGAAGCCGCTGGTCGATGTCGGAGCTCAGCAAACTACCGAATATTTCGTCAGCCTCGCCGAATCGCTTCTGATAGTTCAGGGCAATAGCCTTCAGCATGAGCGCCCAGTTCATCCGCGCCGTGTCGCCGGCTGCACGATGGCACTGATAGGACTTTTCGGCATAGACAAGGTCTTCGCCACTGTACATGTCGTGACAGATGCTGGCAATGTTGCCGTACGACAAGCCGGCAAACGTGGCATCGTCGAGCCTTTCGGCCATCTGGGCAGCTTCGAGGAATTGCGCGTAGGCACGCCCATATTCCTGGGCATTGCGCCAGATGCAGCCATGATAATAATGCGCCAGCATCTGCTCGCGCCTGCTGCCATGCGTGTCGTAGTAGCGGACGGCCGCGAGGATGAGGCTGTCGCTGGTGTCGTCGATCCAATTCTTGTCGCGGGTCTGCGTCTTGAGCAGGGCATAACGCGCATGCTGCGCTTCTCCCTCAAGACGCAGGCTGCCCGTGGCGAGCAGACTGTCGAGCCTATTCAGCTCGATGAGTGCAGAATCGGGATGATGTTCGACGCAGGTGTCAATCCTTTCGAGCAACAGGTTGGCATCGCGGCTGCCTCGCCCGCACGAGGAAAGGCACGCAAGGATGATCGCGCAAAAGGCAAGCATCAGAACTATGAATCGGACAGGCTTCATCAGATCATGTTTTAAGAAGAAGACGAGGAGCCGTTATTTTCCAAACTCCACGAATCCGTAGGCACGGCTCACTTCGTTGTATTCGTTAATCAGCTCAGTCCGGTTGGGACATCGTGCCTGGGTGAAACGGCTGTAAAGAATCTCACGAATGGCAACAGGAATAGTCTTATCCTGATGCATGGTGTCGTACTGATAAGCGCGCTCATACCAAGGGAGTGCCTGTGAATAGACGGGTTGAAGTTCGCTGTCCATCTTCTTGAACTGCCGCTGATTGTAGAGTTTGGCTTTCAGCTCGACGGCACGATTGTAATGAATACGTCCGATATATGAACAGACGTTAGCCTGGGTGGAATCGAGATCGTATGAACGAAGATATTGTGCCAAAGCGCGTTCGACATCACCACTTATCTCGTACAACTGACCTCGAACGCAGATGGTCTGGGCATCGGTGCTATCGACACTAATACAGCGATCGGCCAAGGCTTCAGCGTCGTGCCAGTTCTGACGATCGAGATAGATTTGCAAGAGATTGCGCTGGAACCACGTATCACGTGGCAGCGTCTCAATGGCACTCATTAGTTCGGTGATGAGCCTAACTGTATCCTTGCGCGAAGAATAGATGGCAACAGTATTGCGAAAGACTTTCTCAGGATCGTAGCCTCGCACTTTCAGGCTATCGTAATAGACGAGCGACTGGTCGAGCATGCCAAGGGCACTCGAAACGGTGGCACAGTTGTAGAGCGCACGATTCTGCGTGCTGTCGGCAAGGAAAGTCTCGAAGCCCGAGAAACGCTTGGCATCCGACTGATAGGCACTGCGCAAAAGGTGGCTGTTACTGCCATCGAAGGTCATACGGAACTCGTCGAGAGTGGTATTGAGGTCTCCCCGCTTGAAACTCTGTCCGGCATTGACCTGGAATCCGTTGGTGAGCAGGAAGTACTGCATGGCCGTCTGAGAAAGACGACTCTGTTGCTTCAAGCCATTCTTACCATACTCCTTGGGATCGGCCTGATAGAGTTCATAGGCTCTTTGATAATAACGGTAACACTGCTTGGCGGCTGCGAGTGCCGTGGCCTCATCCATCTTGCCGCCTGAAGCAGGTTTGTTGCGCTCATAATTGAACGCTACGTCTTCGACATCACCTGCTGCTGCAAAATAATCGGCGTTCTCGAGATGCAGGGAGTCGGAGAGCTGGAGCACGCGATTGATGTGGCTGCGTGCAAGCTTAATGTCGGTGGTGCGCACGTTGGTACTAAAGCGGCGCGCAAGTTTAAGGCGCTCCTGAATGGTGTCACGGAGTGCCTTAGTGAGAACAGGGGTCTCCTGCTGTGCCTCTTCGGCATGCAGAAGACCCAGGTTAATGATGATGAAAATAAATAGACTTAGAAATCTTTTCATTTATTATTCCTTACGTGGACGGCCGTAAGCATCGGCAACCTCGTTGTACTCGTTGATGAGGGCCTGGCGGTTAACGGCATTGGTGGGAGCGAACTTACGATAGAGAACCTGCATCAAGAGGTTCGGGATATCATTGTTCTCGTGGTTGGCATCAGCCTTGAAGGCATTGCGAAGCAATGGGAGAGCCTTCTCCATCTTCTCGTTCGAGAACTTGTCAATTTCAGCCTCGCGAGCATGGTTCTTGAGCATCTCGCTCTCGCCCTGCTCCATCTCTACGAGCCAAGTGTAGCCATAGTAGAGGTTGGCATCGAGGTTGTTTGGATCGATGGCAAGAGCCTTCTCGAAGTACTCCTTGGCAGTCTCGGTCTCACCCTTCTGGGTGTAGAGGCGAGCGATGATAGTCAAGGTACCAGCGTTGTTAGGATTAGAAGCCAGGCTAGCCTTCATAGCATTGATGGCGCCATCGAGATCATTGCGGTCGAGATAAATGCTGAAGAGGTTCGAGCTGAAGTAGTTCTCATCGGGGAGAGCTTCCATACCCTTCTGGAGCCAAGTGATCATGTTGGCAGTATCCTTGAGCTGAGCATACTCACCTACGATAGAAGAATAGACAGGCACCTGAGGAGTGTTCTTGCCAATAAGCTGCTTGAAGACTTCGATAGACTTCATCTTGTCAACCTCGCTGTAGCATGAACCAGCATAAAGGAGGTTCTGGTACTTCACAGAGTCGTTCTTATACTTCTCGAGTTCTGCCATAACAAGAGGGTTCTTCTTTGCAGCTGCATCAAGAAGTGCAGATTCAGCACCGCCAGAAGCGAGTTCGAAGAACTTGGCAGCATTGGCCCAATCCTTCTGGTTGTAAGCAGTGAAACCGCAGTTAGCGAGACCATTCGACATCGAGAAGAGCTCGTAAGCCTTGGAAGCCATGTCATCGTTGAACTTGGTGTTGACCTTACCCTTGGCATCAGGTGTAGCAAATGCATCCCAAGCCTCCTGGAAATACTGGAAGCCCTTGCCGCAGTTGTTGAAGAGAGTAGTGAGAGCGCTCTGATCGTTGTTCTGAGCATCAACGAGAACGACCTTCGATTGATTGTACTCAATCAAGGCAGCGATGCGCTTGATTTCACCAAGCATGGTACCAGCCTGTGGATTAGCAAGAGCCTGTTCTACCAACGAGCGGGCAGCATCAAAGTTGATGCCCTTGGCCTTCTCGATATCCACCTGGCCCATAGCGTCCTCAGGGAGCTTGGCTGTCTTTTCAGCATCCTTAAGGAAGGCTGAAATAACCTTCTGCTGTTCCTTGATGGCCTTCTGCTCCTCTTTTGAGAGCTCCTGGGCAACTACTGTACCGGCGCAAAGGCCGATAGCAAGAATTGAAAGAATGAATTTCTTCATAGCATAAATAATTTTAAAATGTGTAGTGATTATTCTTGATTTGGTTCAACGTTGGCTGGTGTTTCAGTAGATGCGGTCTCAATGCCGTTGTCATCGGACTGCTCGGTGGCCTCGATCTCAATCTCCTCCTCCTCACGTTCGGTCAGCACCTTGCAAACGCTGGCGATGCTGTCGTTCTTCTTGGTGAGGTCGATGAGCTTGACGCCTTGTGCAGCACGGCCCATGATGCGAATGCCCTGACTCTTCTCAGCATCGTACTTGCAGTTCATGCGGATAACGATACCCGACTTGTTGATGATCATCAGATCGTTCTCGTCGTTGACAAGCTTGATTGCGATGAGCGGACCTGTCTTCTCGGTGATGGAAAGGGTCTTGACGCCCTTGCCTCCACGGTTGGTGATACGGTAGTCGTAAACATAGCTTCGTTTTCCGTACCCCTTTTCTGACACGACAAGGATAGAATAGTTTAAAGGATTCTCGATATCCTGTGGAGCAACAGATGGCTCTTCGCTTTCTTCTGCAGGAGTCTCCTCGGGTTCTTCAGGTAGATCGAAGAGATTATCGAGGGTGATTTCCTGATCGTTAACGGGATTCTCGTCTTCGTCAGTTTCAACGGGTGTATCATTGCCCTCCGACTGACCAAGAGTGATGCCAGGATACTTGACAGCAATCATGCCGATGCACTCGTCGTTGCCATCATCGAGACGCATACCACGAACACCTGTAGCCACACGGCCCATCATGCGTACCTTGTCCTCACCAAAGGTGATGGCACGACCATTGCGGTTGGCCATAATGAGATGATTCTGTCCGTCGGTCATAACTACGCTGACCACCTTGTCGCCCTCAGCGAGGTTGATGGCGTTGATACCATTGGCACGTGGACGGCTATAAGCGGCGAGTTTGGTCTTCTTGACCGTACCATTCTTGGTTGCAAAGACAAGATAGTGAGAGTCATTGAACTCAGGATCGGCAAAGGTTACCACCTTGAGGAATGCGGTGATGCGATTGTTCTCGTTGACATTAAGAATATTCTGAATCGCACGGCCCTTCTGGTTCTTGGCAGCCTCAGGAATATCATATACCTTCATCCAGAATGCCTGGCCCTGCTCAGTGAAGAACATCAGCCAGTTGTGGTTCTTGGCGGCATACATATACTCGATGAAGTCGGAGTCGCGAGTGCCAGCGCCCTTTGAACCTACACCGCCACGGCTCTGTGCCTTGATGTCGGAAAGTTTGGTGCGCTTGATGTAACCGAGGTGGCTAATGGTAATGACCACATCGTCGTTCGGGATGAAGTCCTCAGCATTGAACTGTGCGCCACGATAGTCGATGACCGTGCGACGCTCGTCGCCGTACTTCTCCTTGATTTCGATGAGTTCGTCGCGAACAACCTTCATGCAAAGTGCCTCGTCGGCAAGAATCTGCTTGTAGTACTCAATGAGTTTGAGAAGATCCTCGTACTGCTGCTTCAACTCTTCGATGCGGAGGCCGGTGAGTTGCGAAAGACGCATATCGACGATAGCCTTCGACTGCAGTTCATCAATTTGGAAACGTGCCTCGAGGTTGCGCTGGGCATCGGCAGGAGTACGGCTATTACGGATGATGTGAACCACCTCGTCGATGTTGTCGCAGGCGATAATCAAACCTTCGAGGATATGTGCCTTCTTCTCAGCCTCTGCCAAATCGAACTTGGTACGACGGATGACCACCTCATGACGATGGGCAACGAAGTACTGGATGAGCTCCTTCAAGTTGAGGAGTTTTGGCATACCAAGCGCCTCAGGATGACCCGGAATGGGGACAAGAGCAATATTATTGACCGAGAAGTTGGCCTGCAGTTCGGTCATCTTATTGAGCTTGTTGAGGATGACATTGGAGTTGACATCCTTCTTGAGGTCGATGACGATGCGCATGCCCTGGCGATCGGACTCGTCGTTGACATTGGCGATGCCTTCAATCTTCTTTTCGTCGGCAAGTTGGGCAATGTGCTTGATGAGTTCGGCCTTATTAACGCCGTAAGGTATCTCGGTGACGACAATGCGGTCGTGCTGACCCTCGCTCTCAATTTCGGCCTTACTGCGAATCACGATTTTGCCGCGACCGGTCTCATAGGCCTGTCGTACGCCATCATAACCATAGATGATACCGCCCGTTGGGAAGTCGGGAGCCTTAATGTACTGCATCAGTTCGTCGATGGTAATCTCAGGATTATCGATATAGGCACAGATGCCATCGATACACTCCGAGAGATTGTGGGTAGGCATATTGGTAGCCATACCGACAGCGATGCCGTTGGCACCATTGACGAGAAGTGTCGGGATACGTGTGGGGAGCACCTTGGGCTCCATGAGTGTGCCGTCGAAGTTTGGCATCATATCGACGGTATCCTTGTCGATGTCACGAAGCATCTCCTCGGAAATCTTCGAGAGACGTGCCTCGGTATAACGCATAGCAGCGGCGCTATCGCCGTCAACTGAACCGAAGTTACCCTGGCCATCGACTTGGAGATAACGAAGGTTCCAAGGCTGAGCCATACGGACGAGGGCTCCATAAACCGAAGAGTCACCATGTGGGTGGAACTTACCGAGCACTTCGCCGACGATACGGGCGCACTTCTTGGTTGGCTTGTCGTAGGTATTGCCAATTTGCTCCATACCGTAAAGAACACGGCGGTGAACAGGCTTAAAGCCATCGCGCACGTCTGGCAATGCACGTGCCACGATGACCGACATCGAATAGTTGATATAGTTGGTGCGCATCTCTTCGTCGATGTTCACCTTGATGATTCGATCGTGTTGTTGATTATTTATTTCTTCCATCTATTAATATTTGACTGCAACTTTACAGTCAGTACATTTATATTATATTTGGGTGCAAAGATACATAATTTCCGCGAATGTTCCAAACAAAAATGCCGAAATTTGTGTTTTAGAGCCCCAAATTTCGATTTTGATGTGAATTTCGACCCCCTATCGAAAGAATTATTCGGATAAAATTTGGCACATTTAATTTTTTTGTTTATCTTTGCCGCAAATTTATTGAAATTAAACCCATCAATCTTATAACATCAATGGAAGCAGTTTTTAGTTACATTATTGGATTGGGCGCCGCTGTGATGATGCCAATCATCTTTACAATTCTGGGCGTCTGCATCAAAATTCCTTTCTCGAAAGCGCTGAAAAGCGGTTTGCTTGTCGGTGTCGGTTTTGTAGGTCTGAGTATTATCACCGCACTGTTGGTTGACACAATGTCGCCTGCTTTGTCGAAGGTAGTTGAGATCTACAATCTTGAACTGGGCGTTTTCGATATGGGCTGGCCGGCTGCAGCATCGGTTGCCTACAATACGCTGGTTGGTTCATTCATTATCCCTGTATGTCTGGGTGTGAACCTGGCACTTCTGCTGCTTGGCTGCACACGCACCGTGAACATCGACCTTTGGAACTACTGGCACTTCGCATTCATCGGAGCAGTCTGCTACTTCATGACCGACTCCATCGCTTGGGGATTCTTTGCCGCTGTCATCTGCTACATCATCACCCTGGTACTTGCCGACATCACGGCCAAGCGTTTCCAGAAGTTCTATCCTGGCATGGATGGCATTTCTATTCCACAACCATTCTGCCAAGGCTTTATGCCTTTTGCTGTGGTCATCAACAAGGTGCTTGACTACATCCCTGGCATCAACAAAGTTCAGATTGACTCGGAGGGTATGAAGAAGAAGTTCGGTCTTTTTGGCGAACCATTGTTCCTGGGTGTGCTCATCGGCATCATCATTGGCTGTCTGGCCTGCAAGAACTGGGACGAAGTGGTAGCCAACATCCCTAAAACCCTGCAGATTGGCATCAAGATGGGTGCCGTGATGGAACTCATCCCACGCATCACCAGCCTCTTCATTGAAGGTCTGAAACCTATTGCTGAAGCCACCAAGAGCCTCATCGCTGCCAAATTCGGCGAAGACAAGGAACTCTATATCGGTATGTCGCCAGCTCTCGTCATCGGACACCCGACCACGCTGGTTGTTTCGCTGTTGCTTATCCCTGTAACTCTCGTTCTTGCCGTTATCCTTCCCGGCAACGAGTTCCTACCGCTGGCTTCGCTGGCTGGCATGTTCTACGTGTTTGTCATGATTTTGCCTTACACCAATGGCAACGTGCTCCGCTCGTTCATCGTCGGACTGATCATGATGGCTGTGGGTCTCTACTTCGTCACCTGGATGGCAGGAGACTTTACCAGTGCCGCCCATACGGTGGCTGAGATTCACCCCGACGACAAGACCGTACAAGTGCCTGCAGGATTCCAGGCTGGTGCCCTTGACTTTGCTTCGAGCCCACTTTCTACGCTTATCTATGCCTGTGTGAAGTATCTATCGTACATTGGAGCGGCCATCCTTACCGTGCTCACCCTTGGTATGGTGGTTTGGAACAAGATGCGACTCAGCAAGGCTGAGAAGAGTGTGAAATAAAAGTCTCGGAATAACGGAATACCGGTATACCGATATAACGAAATCCCGAAATCTTCAAAATAGACCGAAAATCAAAAACTAAATAATTATGAAGAAACTGTTTTTATTCAGCGCACTTGCCCTTCTTGCTATGGGCGCAACTGCACAGATTCACATGACCAAGCAGATTGCTTGCCATCCTGACGACGTTAAGCACTACGACACCAAGACTCTCCGCGAGCGTTTCGTAATGGAGAAGGTTATGGTTGCCGACGAAATCAACCTCACCTATTCGATGTACGACCGCTTCATCTTCGGTGGTGCAATGCCCGTAACGAAGGAATTGAAACTCGAGGTTACCCAGGAGATCCGCGATGTATTCCTGAAGCAGGACTACTTCCTCTACAACCGCGAACTTGGTGTAATCAACTGCGGCCAAGGTGCTGGTGTCGTTATCGTCGATGGAGTTCAGTATCCTCTTGGACCCAAGGAGGCTCTTTACGTAGGACGTGAGAACAAAGAGGTATCGTTCAAGAGCAACGACCCCGCCAATCCTGCCAAGTTCTACCTTAATTCGGCTACAGCTCACAAGAAGTTCAAGAACCAGTGGATCACCCTTGACGGCCGCAAGAACGGCAAGGTTCAGTCACTGAAGGCTTCAGTATGGGGCCCAGTAGGCACCAAGGAAGAGGCTAATGGTCGCACCATCTACAAACTCATCGTGAACGACGTGCTTGAAGAAGGACCCTGCCAATTGCAGATGGGTCTGACCCAGCTCGAACCAGGTGCAGTTTGGAACACCATGCCACCTCATCTCCATGGCCGTCGTGTAGAGGCTTACTATTACTTCAACCTGCCTGAGGGACAGACCATCGACCACGTGATGGGTGAACCTCAGGAAAGCCGCAACGTTTGGCTCCACAACGAGCAGGCCATCATGAGCCCCGAATGGTCGATCCATGCTGCTGCAGGTACTTACTTCTATACCTTCATCTGGGGTATGGCCGGTGAGAACCTGGAGTACAACGACAAGGATCAAGTTGAGGTTATTGACATTCGTTAATCCTACCGCACCACATCCATCAATCCGATGCGCAGTATATTCATCATAGCCACCTGTGCCCTCCTCTCTACTGGAGCCTGGGCACAGGTGGTTTTCAATTCGGTATCTGTCCGCACCCGCGACGGACAGATTCACAATTATGCCATCGAACGGGTTGACAGCATCACCTTCGACACCGTCCGAAGTGTACAGGCCAACAAATGGTACCATATGCTCGAAAATCCGGGCATAGCCGACTATCTACGTGACTTCGAATACGATCCAACGGATTATTCCTATCATCGACTGTTCGACTACCGTGGGGAACCATATCTTGACCAGCGTCAGGATTGGCCTTACGGTGTAACCTTAGGCGACACAACCTACTACAATCTGATTCCCGGTAGGACATATACTTTACAAAGCCGCAAGGACGGAGTGCTAACTCCAGTCACTATCCACACCTTGGGCCAACTGCGTATGATCAGGGCAGAGGGCATAGACAACGTACGCGACCTGGGCGGATGGCCGACAACAAGCGGCAAACGCATTCGTTACGGCTTACTCTATCGAGGTGTAGAGATGAACACTGCCTATTCACCGGTACCTAACTATGCACAATCGGCCCACTGCCTCACTGACGAAGATCGCAGAATACTGCGCGAAGAACTTGGCATCCGTGCAGAACTGGACCTGAGAAAAGAAAAAGAAAACCCTTCGATAGGCTATTCAGCCTTAGGAAGGGACATTGTCTATGCCAACTTAAACATTAAATTTGGAGAAATAACTTCAGAAGAAAATAAGGCTATGCTCCTCTCCTGTTTCAGATTCATTGCCGAGCAGATCAAAGCGGGAAGACCGACATATATTCATTGCATCTGGGGTGCCGACCGAACAGGTATGCTCTGTATGCTGCTCGAAGGACTTTTGGGTGTCAGCCAAAGCAATTTGGACAAGGACTTCGAACTGACATCTTTCACCGGGAACACTCGCTATCGGAATGACAAAGATTATCTTCGTGTTCTCAAAAAGATTGTTGCCAAGGACGGGGAAACATTACAAGAGAAGTTCCGCAACTGTTGGAAAGGATTTGGAGCGACAGATGCGGAACTAGACAAATTCATTGAAATGATGACGGAATAAGAGGGGGACGACAATTCAAGGATTGAACTTGAAATCAGCGATCAGGGGGCGATGGTCGGAATAGGAGACCGTATCGACTCGCACCGCCTGCAGATCGAACTCCTTTGAATAAAGGATATGGTCGAGACGAAGACGAAGTTTCTGATCGACAAACGTGAATCCGAAACCTCGACCACCACGCCACCATGCATCATTCAAACGGTCGCGATGATTGGGATGAATGTTGTTGCTGCGGCAATTCTGAATCGTACGCACACATCGGGCTCCGCTCAAATCGTTGAAATCACCACAAACGATGAGTGGATTGGGACAATTGCGCAGCGAGTCGGCTATCGAACGTGACTCAAGGCCTCGATAGGCATAGCCGAATTGCAATTTTTCATAAATATTGTGGACCTTTTGTCGTTTACCCGTGCTCTTGTTCATAGCCGTATCATAAGAATTAGTGCGCAGGTGAACATGGACTAAAGTGACTGGCGAGCCATCGACATCGGCCGTGGCCTCATAGACAATCATATAACTTCCGACAAACTCCACATCGTCCTTATCCAAATAGGGATAGTCGCGTAATATCTGTTCCATATTCAAACGATAGGTCCGGAAATTGCTCAGTGGAAAGCGGCTGTAGATGGTCAGGTCTGCATAGATGGCAGACAACTTTTCGAACTCAGGAAAGTCATGAAGGCTGTAGGGATAGGTCGTACGCAGCATCTTTTCGAATCCATGGGAAGTGCCGGGTGTATTCTCTGGCAGGAACAAGAAGTCTGCATCGAGGTTCTTGACGTAATCGAGGAACGGTTGCTGATGCTTAGGCACATACTCGACCTTCCCGCAGATGTTATATTCCAGAATGCGCAGGGTACCCGCAGGTTTGGCATCGGAAAGTTCGGGGGAAAAACGGAGAGGTATCTGCTCAGTACAACCATTGACAAGCAAAGCGAGAAATGCCAAGACAAGGGCAGCCTTCCATTTGCGGAACACCAGCAAAACAAGGGCAATACCCGCAAAGACAAGGACAACGAAGGGCGCCGCCAATATAGCCATTTCAAAAGTCTCCTGTGTCACTTGCATAACGACGTGTACAATTTAACATACTCGCGGGCAATACTGCGAGTATCGTAATTCTCTTCAACTAGCCTTCTCCCCCGAAGTCCCATCCGCTGCAATTCATCTTCAGAGGAAGCTGCAAACAAACGAAGTGCAGACTTGATAGCCTCGACGTTCACATCCACACACCAACCGCAATGCTCCGTATTGAGCACGTCCCAAGGCGTACCCTTTGTCGTCAGGACCGGAGTTCCCGAAGCCAATGCCTCTGCCACCACGATGCCGAAGTTTTCAGAGTGTGTAGGAAGCACCAGAAGGTCGGCTTCACGAATCAATTTCCATTTCCTGTCTCCATAGACACCGCCAAGCCACTGGACGTGCTCCCTCACTCCGAGCCTATCAACCAAAGAACGAAGGCTGGAGAGATAAGCGGAGTCTCCTTCTCCTGCAATTTGTAGCACATAGTCACGTAATGGGCCGTCGAGGGTTTGCAATACGGAAAAGGCCTGGAGCAGCAGATCAATCCCCTTCTTGGGATGAATACGACTTAGGAACAAGAGTTTGTTAGACCTTTTCCAACTTGTCTTCATCTCAATGGCCTGAGTATCTACACCATTGCCAATGACATGAACCTTTGGATGCCAATCGGAAAGCAGTCTACAGTACCGGGCAATGGTTTCGATGTTCTCTTTCTCGCTTTCCGCTGTTGCATGAACAACGTCAGCTGCAAAGAGCGCCCTACGCTGATAGGCGAGCAAAGAAGGAACCTTGCGTGTCCAGTAATGACGACGAACAATCCAAGGTTCGAGCATACCATGAGGCGAAAGGACAACGGGATAACCAGCTTCTTTAGCCCAAAGGACAGCATAGGCGAAATAAGGCTGCCAGCAACAATTGACGTGAACGATGTCGGGACGAATTGTGTCGAGCAGTTTCAGATAATCGGCACGCACACTCCATACCCTCCATGAACTGGGCAGATAATCCAATAGTGCATGGCGCACCGGCAACTCATCCTGAGTTCGGTGCGCCACGATATGCATTTCCATCAATTCACCCAACGAATCGGAAAGCGACTGCATATACATGCTCGTGCCTCCATCCTTTCGTGACATGGAAGGGATGTAGTGAAGAACTTTCAACTGTCTTTCGATTATTACTTAACCACGCCCTTCTCGAGGAACTCGGCCAAATTGGTGCGCATGACAGAAGCCACGTGGTCAGCAGCCACCTTCTCCATATCATGCTTTACCATAATCTTGACAAGTTGCTCGAAGGTCGTCTTCTGGGGATCCCAACCCAGCTCACGCTTTGCCTTTGAAGGATCACCCCAAAGATTTACCACATCGGTGGGACGGTAGAAATCGGGGCTCACTTCGACGAGCGTCTTTCCGACGAGGTCGGCAGGTCCGGCCACGCAAACGCCCTTCTCATCAAGACCTTCTCCATGGAACTCAAGTTCCATTCCAGCAGCCTTGAAGGCATAATAACAGAACTCGCGTACCGAATGCTGCACGCCAGTAGCGATCACGAAATCATCGGGCACGTCATGCTGAAGGATGAGCCACATGCACTCAACGTAGTCGCGGGCATAACCCCAGTCGCGAAGGCTGGACAGATTGCCGAGGTAAAGACGCTGCTGCTTGCCCTGTGCGATACGAGCAGCGGCAAGAGTAATCTTGCGGGTCACGAATGTCTCGCCACGACGCTCCGACTCATGGTTGAAAAGGATGCCCGAGCAGCAGAACATATTATATGCCTCACGGTACTCCTTTACAATCCAGTAGCCATAGAGTTTAGCCACAGCGTAGGGAGAATAGGGATGGAAAGGCGTATTCTCGTTCTGAGGCACTTCTTCGACCTTTCCATAAAGCTCGGAGGTGGAAGCCTGGTAGATGCGACACGAATCCTCAAGATGATTGGCTCGCACGGCCTCGAGGACACGAAGCACACCCGTAGCATCGACATCAGCCGTAAACTCGGGGGCATCGAAACTTACCTGAACATGGCTTTGCGCTGCAAGATTGTAGATTTCAGTAGGCTTCACCTTGTCGATAACCTTCACAAGGCTCATCGAATCGCCCATATCTCCATAATGGAGGTGAAACTGGGGATGGCCCTCAAGGTGAGCAATACGCTCACGATAGTCAACAGAACTGCGGCGGATGACGCCATGCACTTCATAACCCTTGCTGATAAGGAACTCAGACAGATAAGAACCGTCCTGGCCAGTGACGCCCGTGATAAGGGCGACTTTTCTCTTTGTCATAATATTACGTATTAATAAATAATAATCTACTTATTCGATCGACTTCTTGTACCAGTCGAACAATTTACGGACACCATCCTCGATCTCCACCTTATGGGTCCAACCCAACGAATGCAGTTTGGAGACATCGATCAGTTTGCGCATCGTTCCGTCGGGCTTCGACGAATCAAACTCCACGGTTCCAGTGAAACCAACAGCATTGACCACGAGTTCGGAGAGTTGGCGAATGGTCAATTCCTTACCGGTTCCTACGTTGATGTGGCAATTGCGAATCTCGCCAAGTGAAGGAATGGCTCCTCCACGACCTGCCGAATGATTGCGATCGACAGCGCCATCGGTGGTGGCTCCATAGTGGACCGAAGAATATCGTTCTATTCCGATGATATCGCTGAAATCCACGTTGAGAAGCACGTGGACCGAAGCATCGGCCATATCCTCGCTCCACAGGAACTCACGAAGTGGAGTGCCGGTGCCCCAAAGAGTTACCTTGTTATCCTCAATACCATACCAAGCTAAAACCTTGCGGATAACTGCCTCGTCGGATGTCTCGTCAATCTCGTAGCGCACCTTACAACCCTGTTCTGGAATGGTTGCACCCACAGGTCGAATGGCCAGATCGCGACGGATGGCTGACCAATCGTTGTCGTTGATGAGTTTCGCCAAATAGATCTTGCGCATCATCGCTGGCATGACGTGTGAATTCTCTAAATGGAAATTATCGTTGGGTCCGTATAGGTTGGTAGGCATTACAGCGATATAGTTCGTGCCATACTGAAGGTTGTACGATTCGCACATCTTCAAACCGGCAATCTTGGCAATGGCGTATTCCTCGTTGGTATATTCCAAAGGAGACGTCAGGAGGCAATCCTCCTTCATCGGCTGGGGAGCATTCTTCGGATAGATGCATGTCGAACCCAGGAACAACAGTTTCTTCACCCCATGGGCATAGGCTTCGGAAATGACATTGCATTGAATCTTCATATTCATCATGATGAAGTCGGCACGATAAAGTGAATTGGCCATAATGCCTCCTACAAAGGCGGCAGCCAAAACCACAGCATCCGGGCGTTCCTCATCGAAGAAACGACGTACTGCGAGTTGGTCGGTAAGATCCAACTCCGTATGCGTGCGTCCTACGAGATTGCTGTAGCCCCTCGACAAGAGATTATTCCATATGGCAGAGCCTACGAGACCACGATGCCCTGCCACATAAATCTTGCAATTTTTATCTAACATATTTACACACTTGTTTCCCGAATATAATAAAATTTGTGCGCAAATTTACATAATTAATTGCATTTATGGAAACAGATAGAGGTATTTCATCCAAAAATCAAAGGATTTTGTAATATTTGGTACCCAATTGTCAATTCTACTAAAGATTTTTGAGCCAATTGAAAGCAAAATTGACTTTCATTGTTGCTTATGAACAAAAAAATAAATATCTTTGCGTCGCGATTCAGTGTTGATTGCACTTTTTTACAATATATTAATGGAAGAACAAAACAATACAATCGCCTCCGTTGAAGCACCCGTAGATGCTGCTAATGTTCAGCCCGCGGTCGATGCGGCCCCCAAGAAAAAGAAGGTCACCCGCTCCCGCAAGAAGGTAGTTGCCCCGGAGGCAAAAGAAGAGACTAAAAATGAGGCTGCTCCAGAAGAAAAGATTGAGGAGCCCGCAGTAGAAAACAAAACGGCAGAAAAGAAACCTGAAAAGGCCAGCAAAAAGGAAACCGTAAAAGAGGTTGAGAAGCCGGTAGAGAAACCGGCCGTGAAGCCTATCCCTAAGATGCCAAAGAACCTGGTGATACGCGACTTCTGCGACCTTGCCAATTCTGGTGGATACATTCCTTTGCTTAGCGACCAGCAGATTCAGCAGCTGACTTACGAGGAAGCCTACGAGCGCGACCTCATTTTCGAGGCCATCATCTCGAACGTGCTCGATTATGATATCGTTCTCTCGGATACCAACATCTGGCTGGAACTTCTCGTCGGTCACACGTCAAGCCATTCCGACCCACGAGTCAACGCACGTCTGATGTTCGAACGCCAATTGGAGTTCATCTCCAAGATGTGCAAGAAGATCGGTGGCAAGTTCACTATCATGAGCGAGACCTACGAGGAAGTCGACAGATTTGCGACTATGCAGGAGCCCACCGACTATAAATTGGCCGACTGGAAGGATCCGGCACTCTGCTTGAACGTGGCAGCTCGCTTAGCCAAACGCTTGATGCTGTATCAGCAGAAGGAGAATCGTCTGCGCATCGAGGGCATCGGTTCCGAAAGTCATCATTCGTCGTTTGCTGATCCTGCCATCATTCGCCGCACCGTCGAACTCTTTGCACAAGGCAAGAAGGTGCTGCTTCTCACCAACGATGCTTCGGTGGCTATCCGTTCACTGGGCATGTGCGACGACCTGCAGCGCACTAATGAGATTGGCGATGAAGAATGGCGAGAGGTTTATGAGCCACAGCGTCCGATGGTGCTTACTATGGACGATCTCAAACTCCTTGACCAATACACACGTCAGTATCATTTTCTGACCCTTGCTGCAGGACGTCAGTGGATGCAAGACGTTCAGATGCGCCAACCTGTACAAATCGAGAAACCTCTTGCCCTTTGGATTGAAGGATTCCGTCCTGGCGATCGTCGAGAGCGTCGTAGTGACAAGCTCGAACAGCAGAAGAAGGAATACGACAAGCAACGTTTGGAGCAGGAACGTAAAGAACAGGAGCGTAAGGAGCAGGAACGCAGGGAACAAGCCAGGCTCGAACAGGAACGTCGCGAAGCCGAAAAACAAGCGCGTCGCGAAGAGCAAGAGCGCCGTGAGCAGGAAAATCGAGAGCGCAAGGAACAGGCCCGTCTGGAACAGCAGCGTCGTGAAGAACAGCGTCGTGCTGACCGCGAACGTGCTGCAGCTGAAAAAGCTGCTCGCCTTGCTGCCGAAGAGGAAGCACGCAAGCAGCAGGCACTCCAGACTACTGCCGATCAAGCTGCTCAGGTTGAAAATGATTCTGTGGCCGAAAATCCCGCAGAGGCTCCCTTGCAAGATGTCACTCCCGTAGAATCACCCGTTGAAGAAGCTCCCGTTATCGAACTTCCTCCCCTTTCGCCCGAGATGATGGAACTTATGGGTCCCTCATCAAGCGAAAAGAAGCGCACCCGCCGTGGAGGCCGTCGTCGCAAGACTACAGCCGATGCGACCGAACAAAAATAATATACGTCGTTGAAAAAGCTTTTTATCTTAAAACGATCTATTTGGACATTATTGATTATTCTTGGTTGCAGCTCGGCTGCAGCCAGGAATATATCCATATTTGTAGCTACTGACCTGCACGTGATGGGTCCAGAGCTCCTTGTCAACGAAGGATCGGCTTGGGATAACTACATCAATTCATCGCACAAGCTGGAAGATTATAGCGTTGGCTTGTTCCAGAATATGATTGACTCCATCTTGTTGCAGATGCCCGACATCGTTATGTTGCCTGGCGACATCTCAAAAGATGGAGAAAAGCTTTCTCACGAAAATATCACCCAAGAACTGTCAAGACTGACCGACGCAGGAATTAAGGTGTTCGTCGTCCCCGGCAATCACGATATCGGGAATATCGAGAATGCCCAATATTTCGACGGGAGCAAGCGATACAAGGCCGAGAACATCACAGCCGAGCAATTTGCCGAAATGTATGCATCGTTCGGTTATGAGGGTTCAGTAAGAGATGAGAACTCGCTGAGTTATGCTGCCGAACCAGTTGATGGCCTCGTCATCATCGGCATCGACTCTCATTCGCGCAAGATTGGCAAAAAGACATTGGACTGGATTTGTGAGCAGGCCTCTAACGCACGCGAGCAAGATAAGCAGATCATCGCCATGATGCATCATCCCATTATGGAACACTTCAATGGACAAACCGAGATGAAGTCGGATGCCATCATCAAAGATGACGAAAACGTACGATCGCGCTTTATGGAAGCAGGCATTCATACTGTCTTCACTGGTCATTTCCACACGACCGATGTGGCCATGGCCTACAATGAGAATCATACAGATTCGATCTTCGACATCACCACCGGCTCAATGATATCCTACCCGATGCATCATCGATGGGTAACTCTCAGCGAAAACCTGAGCAGGATGGAAATCAACACATTCGTAACCGACTCCATCGAAGGGCATCCGGAAATCGTCGACGTAGCCAAAAAGAGGATTGAAAAGAACATCAATGCGAAACTGGAAAGCAAAGGTGTGTCGTTCATGTCCTCGGTCGCATGCCAAGCAACCTTCCTCCATTGCGAAGGCAACGAAGATGAAGCCGATGGTGTTAGTCTTATTGACTCCATTCCCTACATAGCCTTCATATTCTATCCCGAAGCATGGGACATTATGAACAGTCTGCTCGATGACGTTACATTCTATGGAAATGAAAATCAGAATCGCACCCACGATCTGAAGCTTGACATCAAACTGCGAGAGGCTGAAATCAAAGAAGAAGAAGAAGAAGTGGAAGAAGAAGCACCCGATAGTATTCGCGAAATATCCGCCGACCAAGAAGATGAACTATCCTATAATCTTATGGGGCGACCAATAGACGAGAGAACTAATGGCCTAATAATTCAAGGAGGAAAGATAATTATACGAAAAAATCCGTGACAATCTAAACTGCCACGGATTTTTTTATTAGAACCTGCTAAAATTATAGGAGGGTAACCTTAACGTCATCCTCAACATCCTCGAGGACTACCTTGCCTTCGCGTGCCAACCAACCGATAGCAGAGAAGAGAACTTTATCAGTCTTGATCTTAGTGGTCTTCTTAAGCTCCTTTACAGTCTGGCCGTTCTTTTCGTTGAGCGCATTCCAGACGAGGCCGGCGTTTGTGCCAATTGTTTCGTTGTTCATAATTATAAATTTTTTACCTTAAATAAATAACACATTGCTTAAAAAAGCGGTGCAAAGGTACTCATTTTATAAAACACTGTGCAAAAAAAACTCATTTTTTATTCATAAAGTGGCATTTTTTCGCAAAAAATTGCAATTTTATAAAATGAATCTTACAATTTTTACTTCGTTTCTACCTCAATATCAGAGGCAATCAGCTTGTAACCCTTGCCGTGAATATTAATGATCTCGATGCTTGGATCATCCTTCAGGTGCTTACGCAGCTTCGTGATATAAACGTCCATTGATCGTGCGTTGAAGTAATTGTCGTCAATCCAGATCGTCTTCAAGGCGAAGTTACGCTCCAGGATTTCGTTGGCATGAGCGCACAGGAGACCGAGGAGATCACTTTCCTTCGTGGTCAACTTGATTGACTTTTCTCCCTCGTCACCACGGAATGTGAGCAGCTGCTTCTGTACGTCGAACGTATAGCGGCTCATATGATAAGCTACCACATCCTTGCCCTTCTTGCCCTTCACACGACGCAGGATGGCCTCAATACGGAACAGCAGCTCCTCCATCGAGAAAGGCTTGGTGATATAGTCGTCGCCACCGATCTTGAATCCTTCGAGGATATCTTCCTTCAGACTCTTTGCAGTAAGGAAGATGATAGGGATGTCGGCATTGAGTGTACGAATCTCCTGAGCCATAGTAAAACCATCCTTCTTGGGCATCATCACGTCGAGTATACAGAAGTCATAACGACCCTTCAGATAGGCTTTATATCCGGCATCTCCATCTCCGTAAAGATCGCAGAGATAGCCTTTGGCCTGTACGTACTCGCGTAGAAGCATTCCGAGGTTCTCATCATCTTCGCAAAGCAGGATGCGAAGCTTTTCTGGTTGTTGTGTCATAATTCAAAAGTTTATAAGTTACACATATTAATTATCTTCTCTCATAAGCGGGATGGTGATGATGAAGGCTGTGCCCTGTCCGCAGGTGGATTCCGCCTTGATATCACCTCCATGATCTTTCACAATTTTCCAGACGTAGGCAAGGCCGAGTCCAAAGCCCTTCACGTTGTGGACATTTCCTGTGGGGACACGATAGAACTTCTCAAAGATGCGTTTCAGGTCCTCCTTCTTGATGCCAATGCCATTGTCCTGCACTCGCAGTTCCAACTTGTCCTTGCCGACATTACGGGTACTGATGGTAAGATGCAAGGGTATGTCTTCGCGTGAATACTTGTAGGCATTGTCCATCAAATTGAAAATGACATTACCGAAATGCATTTCATCGACCATACAGATGTCGTCTTCAGCATCAAGATGCGTCTCGATTTGTCCTCCTGCCTTCTCTACCTTGAGGCGGAACGTAGAGCAGGCACTCTCCACAATGGCGTTCACAGGAATGTCCTGAAGTTTCAAGTTGGTCTTCTGACGATCGAACATCGACATTTGCAGAACCTTCTCAACCTGGAAACGCAGTCGTTTGGTTTCGTCGGCAATCACTCCGGTGATATGCTTCACCATGTCGGGCGACTTCGAGACCGCAGGGTCATTGAGCATCTGCGATGCGAGCGAAATACTCGAGATAGGAGTCTTGAACTCATGCGTCATATTATTGATGAAGTCGTTCTTGATTTCGCTCAATTTCTTCTGTCGGAACACCACATAGATGACAAAAATGAAGAGCATCAGCATTACCAGGGTGAACACAAACGAAGGAATCATAAAATGCAGACCGCTATTCATAAGGAGCCTATGACGTCCTGGGAAATACACTTCCATATAGCTGACGCGCGAAGGTGCTTTGCCATAGTCTTGAGCCATCTGCGACCTTGGGAACAGCATTTGCATATAACTGCCCTCCTTCTCTGCTTCTTCAGCCTTGTAGCCGGCCGAACGATAAGCCACCGAGCCATCGCGTTCAACGATGCAGAACTCGTAATCCAGATTATATCCCGCCGACTGCATCTCTTCGGACAACGTGCGTCGCAACTGTTCCAAATCAAGACGCTCCATGATGGGCTTGTCGTTGGTCTGGCTGATAATACGGAACACCACATCGTCCAACAGATTACGTTGATACATATACTGTCCGAGCAGCATATCCTGCATTGCTCGCTGACGACTCTGGATATTTCGGTTGCTTCTCGGCTGCATCTCGAAATGATGCTGACTCAACGTATCTCCACCGACATTGCTCTGGAACTTGAACGTGCTGACCGATCCGTCAGGTCCCTGTACCGAGATGCTTCCGCTGGTGGTCACACTTGATGTGGAATTCTCCTGATTCAATTGGCTTAAAGCCTGCTTCTCGGCATCGTCATAGTACTCATCGAGATATTTGCGTGTCTCCTGACGCTCCAGTTGACGCATGGTGCCAAACAATGCGCGCTTGGCAGCCTCGTCAAACTGTTCCTCACGAGTGCTGACAATCTCACTCAGGTAAGTAAACTGCATGACCAGCAAACCGGCGAATGCTATCAAAAGCACAATTCCAATCAACCAAATTGTCTGTTTTCTCATCGATTTATCTGTTAAAATCGCTGCAAAATTAACTTAATTCGTTAAAACGACCAAGGAAAAAGTGAGAAAAATGCATTTGATTTAACATAATTAACTAAAAAAGGACACTTTGTTAACTAAAGATGCCCCATTTTAAATAAATCTCATTAAACGAAGTTTCTTACTCGAAATTCATCATCTGGTCTTGTATCGTTATCAAGTAACGCATTAAATTAATTTCGGCAGTATCTGTATCGAATGGATGGATATTGGCATTGAGTTCCTCATCCAACGACTTTTCCGAACCATCAGACAAAGTCACCTTCATCGTTCCCGTACAAAAGGTATTATCGGAATAGTAGTATTTGCGCAATTCATATTCGCCCTCACTATCCCGGGAAATGTCAAGAGGATTGTCATCACTTTTCGTAAAGACAAACATCAGCGAGTTCGTACGAGGTTCAATCAGATATTCCGATACAGTGACACGTGCACCCCAGTTGTATTTAACACGAATGAAATAAGGCGACCAGGTTGAAACTCCATTCCAAGGCTCCTCTTCCGAGAAATCTCCGCAAAAGTAGTCAACGGTATATTCCTGCATACCGCTTCCCCCAAACATACGACGCATCTTGATGTGCAAAGAATTGTCCAGATTAGGTTCTTCAATAGCATTGAGCATCATCGTTTGAGCCTCTGCGTAAGCACGACGTATTTCGATCACGCGCTCCATTACAGTCTGTGCCGAAAGAGCAGTCATCGAAAACCAGAAAAGAACTAAGGGAAATAAGCGTTTCATATCAATGTTAGATTTTAATGCAGAAGTTAATCCCAACCTAATTTCGCACAAAGATACATATTATATTTTATATGGAGAAATCTTGACACAAGAAAATACCGAACCATATGTCATAGAGCCAATTTTGTCACATATGCATTACAATTTGTGATATTTTTATGAATTATTATCTATTTTCAAAGAAATAATTTGTTTTCTTGATTCTTTTTTAGTATTTTTGCACACTATTTTTCGAAAGGGATAACTATGTCCCAATCTTAAAAAGAAGAAAGAAACAGATATGCGCCAAATCAAAATTACGCAGAACATCACCCGACGCACTGAAGAGTCGATCGAGTCGTACCTTACCGCCATCAGCAAGGAGCACATGGTTACCCCAGACGAAGAAGTGGACCTGGCCCAAAGAATTCACAAAGGCGATCAACAAGCACTCGACAAACTCGTACGCGCCAATCTTCGTTTCGTGGTGTCTGTCGCAAAACTCTACCAGAACCAGGGGCTTTCACTCTCGGACCTCATCTCGGAAGGTAACGTCGGTCTTGTAAAGGCCGCTGAGAAGTTTGACGAAACCCGTGGTTTCAAATTCATCTCCTATGCCGTATGGTGGATTCGTCAGTCCATTATGCAGGCACTTTCCGAGCAAGCCAGAATGGTCCGTCTCCCTGGCAACCAGAACAACCTCATTCGTCAGATTCGTGTCATTCAGAACCGTTTCGAACAAGAACAGAACCGACCTGCCACGATTGAAGAGATTGCCGAGGAACTGGATGTAGCTCCCGAAAAGGTGCGCGAGACCATGGCAGCCAACAACCGCGGTGTCAGCCTCGACTCCCCTCTTCAGGACGATGAGGACGGAACGCTGCTTGACATCACACCCGACACAAAACTCGATGCCACCGACTCCACGCTCAACAACGAGTCGCTCCACATCGAACTCGACAATCTCCTCAAGTCTATGCTCAAGGACCGCGAGGCGCTCATCATCAAGGAGACCTTCGGTATTGATTGTCCCGAGAAGTCACAAGAAGAAGTGAGCCAGGAGCTTGGTCTTACCCGCGAGCGTGTTCGCCAGATTCGCGAACGTGCCCTCCTGAAGATCCGCAAATCACCTAATGCCAAGCTTCTACTTGCATACCTCTAACCAAATTTTCAAACCATTCATTTCGGAAAGGGAACGACGACAAGGCCACGGCCGACGCGCGTTCCCTTTCTTTTTTTGTTTTCCATTTCGTTAATAGAAATTACATTTTCATCATTTCGTCCGACATATCAGGGCAAAAACCGTGCATTTTCAAGTCCAAATTTGCAATTATGAAATAATTTACTTATCTTTGCGCCCAAATAAATATATATACTACCTAATCAAAACAGACAAAAAGTATGGATAGTTTAGAAGTTGCTGTTGAAAAGAAAGCATCGAACTTCGTAGAAGAATTCATCGAAGAAGACATTGCAGCCGGCAAGGTTGCCGCATCACCTACACATATCGTTCACACACGTTTTCCACCTGAACCCAACGGCTATCTCCACATCGGACATGCCAAGGCCATCTGCATGGACTTCGGTGCCGCCGAGAAATATGGCGGACAGTGCAACCTGCGTTTCGACGATACCAATCCCAGCCGTGAGGATACCGAATATGTTGAAGCCATCATGGAGGATATCCATTGGCTCGGATTCGACTGGGGCGATCGCCTCTATTATGCCTCCGACTATTTCCAGGAGCTCTGGGATCTGGCCGAGGAAATGATTCGTCGCGGCTTGGCTTACGTCGATGAGCAGAGTTCCGAGGTGATTGCCCAGCAGAAGGGCACTCCCACCCAGCCGGGTGTCGAAAGCCCCTTCCGCAATCGTTCTTGGGAAGAGAGCCTCGACCTTTTCCGCCGCATGAACAAAGGTGAGTTCGACGAAGGCACCATGACGCTGCGCGCCAAGATTGACATGGCGAACCCCAACATGCACTTCCGCGATCCCATCATGTATCGCATCATCAAGTACCCGCATCACCGCACAGGCACAAAGTGGCAGGCTTACCCGATGTACGACTTTGCACACGGTCAGTCCGACTTCATCGAGGGCATCACCCACTCCATCTGCACGCTTGAGTTCGAGGTACACCGTCCTCTCTACAACTACTTCGCACAGATCATGGCCGACATCAGAGGTACGGAGTACAAGCCCCGTCAGATTGAGTTCAATCGACTCAACCTCACCAACACCGTGATGTCGAAGCGCTATCTCCGCAACATGGTGGAAACAGGCGTAGTGCGCGGTTGGGACGATCCTCGCATGCCAACCCTCTGTGGTCTGCGTCGTCGTGGCTACACTGCTCAGGGCGTTCGCGACTTCATCACCACCATTGGTTACACCAAGTATGATGCCCTCAACGACATCAAGCTTCTCGAGAACGCTGGCCGCAACGACCTCAACAAGATTGCCACCCGTGTGATGGGCGTGGTCGATCCTGTCAAACTCACCATCACCAATTATCCCGAGGACCAGGTTGAACTTTGTGAGATGGAGAACAATCCCGAGCAGGAAGGCAGTGGAGTACATCAGATGCCTTTCTCCCGCGAACTCTACATCGAGCGCGAGGACTTCCAGGAAGTGGCTCAAAAGAAGTTCTTCCGTCTGACCATCGACAAGGAAGTACGCCTCAAGAGTGCCTACATCATCAAGTGTACAGGCGTCGAAAAGGATGCTGAGGGCAATATCACCAACATTCTCTGCACCTATGATCCCGACTCCAAGAGCGGTATGCCTGGTGCAGACCGCAAGGTGAAGGGCACCCTCCACTGGGTAAGCGCAAAGCACGCTGTTCCGGTTGAGGCACGTCTCTACAACAACCTCTTCCTCGACGAGGAGGCAACGACCGAGTCGGAGCGCAATCCCGAAAGCGAGGTTGTGGTTACCGCTTACGTTGAACCCTTTGCTGCCGAGGATCCCGAGGTCGGCAAGAAGTTCCAGTTCCAGCGCATCGGTTATTTCTGCATCGACAAGGATACCACACCCGAGAAGATCGTGTTCAACCGCACCGTTTCGCTCAAGGCATCCAAGTAATTTTATTATTCGTTCGACAAGTTTATAAAGTGCAACAAAAGAAAAGCCGCGCCTACTATCAATACATGCTCGACCTGGCCGACGATAAGGTCAGCTACTACAGCACCGACGACATCTCGCAGATCATCTACGATCTGCTGGATGACGGCGATGCTGAAGAAGCTATGGCAGCATGCCAAAAAGGTCTTGACCAACACCCCGAAGATGAGTTTCTCGAACTCATCGAGGCGAAGATCCTTTTGCACATGAATCGATACGACGAGGCCGAGAAATTGATCAAGGGTAATCCTGATGAACAGTCTCCATTCGGCATTGGCATACATTTCGGTATCGATGTGAAGACCAAAGACCAGGAAGAGGCTTACGAGACCCTTTTCAGACATCTGCAAAAAGGCGATCTTACCGGACTCGAGTTTGTGGAAATCATCGATGAACTCTTCGACCACCTACCCCATCATCTTACAGCCGAATACATCACCAAGGCTGCCGATGTTGTAGTAGGCAAGCCTTCGAAAGCCGAAGAGCAGGATGCCGAGGCATTGGGCCGAATGGGTGCATTGCTGATGGACTGCAATTGCCATCGCGATGCCATCCCTGTGCTCGAACATGCCCTCGATATGGATGCCTACGATGTCTATTCATGGCAGGACCTTTCGCGTTGTCAGTTCGAGCTACAGATGTTCGACGAATGCCGCAACTCTTGTGAGATGGGCATTGCCATCGATCCCAAGAATCCGCTCTTCAACTTCGCCCTGGGCTTCATCCTTTACCAGAAGGGAGAATATACCGAAGCCGTTGAGCACCTCGAAGTGGCACGTCAGTATGCTGAAGGCAAACTCCAGCACGAGGCACCACACCTCGACCGTCAGGAAGTCGAGCAGCAGACCAGCGTCACCTACGAACTGCTTGGCTCGGCCTATATGGCTCTTGACGAATTCGACAAGGCGCGCGAATGCTACGAGATGCTCGTCCAGCGCATTCCCAAGTTCGCAGAAGGCTATTACCGGCTCTCATCTTTGGCAATGGACAAGGGAGACACCCCAAAGGCTGTCGAATATATCCGTGAAGCCATTCAAATCGAGCCCGACAACACCACCTATCTCGGCTTTTATGTCACCTTGTTGACCGAACTTCGCAAGTTCAACGAAGCGCTGCAAGTGCTGGACGAACTTATCGAACTCGAGCCGAAGTCCAAGACCTATCTGCTGGCAAAAGCAGAATTGTCACTCAGCCTCAAGCGGTACGACGAGGCTGACAGGGCTTACCGCACATTGCTCAAACTCAAACCCAAAGACTCTACGTCCCGCGAACTGATGCGCGCCTATTTTGAGGCCATCGGCGACAATGAGGCACTCAAGAAACTCAACAAGTAAAAATGGAAGAAATTTATAACTGGATAGCCCAGAACATGAGTTATGGTGTCATCACCCTGTTCATGGCTATCGAGAGCTCCTTTATCCCTTTCCCAAGCGAGATTATCATTATTCCTGCTGCATATATTGCCTATCATCAGGGTATACTCTCGCTCCCACTTATTATCCTTTTCGGCACAATTGGCGCTCTCATCGGCGCCCTTGTCAACTACGGCCTCTCTGTTTGGCTGGGCCGTCCCATCATCCACCGTTTTGCCGACACCAAGATAGCCCACATGCTCCTCATCGACCTGCCGGGCGTTGAGAAGGCTGAGAAGTACTTTGCCGATCATGGCGCTGTTGGCACTCTCATCGGTCGCCTTATTCCTGCCATCCGTCAGCTCATCTCCATCCCTGCCGGCCTTGCACGCATGAACATGTCAGTCTTCCTGCTTTGCACATGCATCGGAGCTGGTGTCTGGAACACCTTCCTTGCCTATCTGGGCTATTTCATCGGTCAGACCGTTAGCGAAGAGGTGCTTATCGCCAAGGTGCAGCATTACAGCAGCTATGTGAAGATTGCCTTGGCAATCATCTTCATCATCGGCTTTGCCTATTACGTCTATCGTGTGATTGCCGCCAACCGTGCCACTGCGCGCAGAAAACAACAGTGATTTCCGACCTATGACTTTCGAACTACAAGCCGCCGACCGCAACAGCTGGGCCCGTGCTGGTGAGATAACCACCGACCACGGCAAGATACAGACGCCGATATTCATGCCCGTAGGTACCGTGGGTTCAGTGAAGTGTCTCCACTTCCGCGAACTCAAGGAAGACGTGAAGGCTCAAATCATCCTCGGCAACACCTATCACCTTTACCTTCGTCCAGGTCTTGACGTCCTGCAGGAGGCGGGCGGACTCCACAAGTTCAACAGTTGGGACCGTCCCATCCTCACCGACTCGGGCGGTTTCCAGGTCTATTCGCTGGCCGAGAACCGCAAGATTACCGAGGAAGGTGTCATGTTCCGCAGTCACATCGATGGTTCAAAGCATCTGTTTACTCCCGAACGCGTGATGGACATCGAACGTACCATCGGTGCCGACATCATGATGGCGTTCGACGAATGTCCTCCCGGACAATCCGACTTCAAGTATGCCGAGAAGTCCTTAGGCCTCACCGAGCGTTGGCTTGACCGCTGCTACAAACGCTACAAGGAGACCGAAGACGAGCAAGGCAACGGCCCTTACGGTTATCATCAGGCCCTCTTCCCCATTGTTCAGGGCTGCACCTATCCCGAATTGCGCCGTCGTGCTGCCGAGAAGATTGCAGCCATGGATGTCGAAGGCAACGCTATCGGCGGACTTGCCGTGGGTGAACCTGTCGAGAAGATGTACGAGATGATCGAGGTAGTCAACGAGATTCTTCCCCAGAATCGTCCACGTTACCTGATGGGCGTTGGCACTCCTGCCAACCTTCTTGAGGGCATTGAGCGCGGCGTCGATATGTTCGACTGCGTGATGCCTACCCGCAACGGACGCAATGGCATGCTCTTCACCAGCCATGGCATCATCAACATCAAGAATGCCAAGTGGGCACACGACTTCTCACCTTTGCAGGAAGATGGTCCATCGTTCGTCGATCAGGTGTATTCGAAGGCATACGTCCGTCATCTCTTCCACGCCGAAGAGTACCTCGCCCTTCAAATTGCATCCATTCACAACCTCGCATTCTATCTCTGGCTTGTCGGCGAAGCCCGCAAGCACATCCTCGAAGGCGACTTCAAGCCCTGGAAGGAAGAGATGCTGCGAGCAGTGACCACAAGATTATAATAACACTATGCACATTCGAATTGTTTCTCCAGCAGGCTCCATCAAGCCTCGCCTTATAGACAATGGTGCCCAGACGCTCAAGTCATGGGGCCACAAGGTTACAGTAGCTGCCCACGCAAAAGGCAGCTACGGTCGTTTCTCCGGCACTCCACAAGAACGTGCCCAGGATCTCCTCGACGCACTCGAGGACAAGGACGTGGACATCATCTGGTGTTCGCGTGGCGGCTACGGCTGTATGCAGATTCTTGACATGATTCCCATCGAACTCGTCAGCCGAGCTGGCAAACCCATCATCGGATATAGCGACATCACGGCACTCCATGCCCTTTGGCAGCACGCCGGCGTCCGTAGTCTTCATGCCCCGATGATGAAGCATCTTGCCAACGAATTCGGTCATCGCACCTCGCAGACCCTACGTGAACTCTTGGAATATTATGCCGCTCATCGCAGTTGGCCTCCCAAGCATAATCTGCTCTTCATGAAGAAGGCTCGTCTCTTCGTCGCTCCCCATCAGGGATGGAGCAACGAAGACCTCAATCCCGAAGCGACCGAAGAACTGCTTGACGAACTGATGGCACATCCTGTTCCGTTCGTGGGCGGAAATCTTGCCGTGCTCACCGGCCTCCATGGCACACCCTACGACTTTGATTATCGCGACAAGATACTCTTTATCGAGGACATTGCCGAGACGCCCTACAAGATTGACCGAATGATGCAGCAACTTCGTCTTTGCGGCATCCTCAACCAGGTCAAGGGCCTGATTTGCGGGTCGTTTACAGGTTGCGAAGAAGATCCCCTGATGCCTGTCAAATTATGGGACAACTTCAAGATGATTGTCGAGCCCTATGGCGTCCCGCTTTGGCTCGGTTCACCCATCGGTCATGACATCAACAACTTCCCAGTGGTAGAAGGATGAAGATAGTAGATTTCATAAGTCGCTGGATGGCCCTGATTGTGCTCGTCGTTGCCGCAGGATCCATCCTTTGGCCCGAAGTATTTGGCGTCATCAAGACAGCGTGGATCAGTTATCTGCTAGGCGTAGTGATGTTCGGCATGGGCCTTACGCTCAATCTTCAGGATTTCAAGATTGTCTTCTCCCGTCCCAAGGATGTCATCATCGGATGCATTGCCCAGTTCTCCATCATGCCGTTGTTGGCCTGGACCCTGGCCAAAACCTTTCAATTGCCGCCCGAATTGGCAGTCGGTGTAGTGCTTGTAGGCTGCTGCCCCGGCGGCACAGCCAGCAACGTCATCACCTACCTTGCTGGAGGTGATCTAGCCTTGAGTGTAGGTATGACAGGCGTTTCGACCATCCTTGCTCCCGTCATGACACCCTTCCTCACCTGGTTATTTGTCGGCACAACGGTCGATGTCAATCCTGTCGCAATGTTTATGAGCATTGTCCAGGTGGTAATTCTCCCCATCGCACTAGGTCTTATCTTCAAGCGATTCTTCCCTATAGCCACTGCCCAAGCAAGCAAGTATCTGCCAGCATTCTCGACCCTTGCCATCGCAGCAATTGTAGCTGCTGTCGTTTCGGCCAATTCCACCAATCTGAAGACCTGCGGGTTCATCATTATCCTCGTTGTCATCCTGCATAACCTCTTCGGATTTGCGTTGGGATATCTGCTGGGCAGCATCCTGAGACTATCGCACCCCAAACGCACTGCCATCAGCATCGAAGTCGGTATGCAGAATTCCGGCCTTGCCTGCAGTCTTGCCACTCAGCATTTTGCATCGATGGCATTGGCTCCCGTTCCGGGTGCTATTTTTAGTGTTTGGCACAACATTGCAGGTGCAATCCTTGCAAAATTCTATAAAGGCTCACACTTTTTTACGCGCGCACACAATAAAGACGACCAAAACACGTTATAAATAAGTAATCCCTATAACATTCTGTCCATGTCACTGGCAAAACGGACGAACTTATGATGATATGAAATACAGACGTCTATACACACTTCTCCTCGGTGGTCTTCTGATGCTTGGCGGTCTTGATGTCCTTGCACAAGGCTCGACGATGACCGACCAGCAGGTTCTCGACTATGTCGTAACCGCCCTGAAGGCAGGCAAGGACCAGCGCACCATTGCACTGGAACTCGCCCGTCGTGGTGTGACCGAGGAACAAGCCTATCGCGTAAAGAGGCTTTACGAGGAAAGCAGCGAAGCAGGTACTTTGGGCGCCAACGAAGCTGCCTCCACCAAGCAGACATCACGTCGCAGAGTTAGTTACTCCGACGAGAGCACCTACATGGGACGTGACTTCGACTTCGAAGGCAATGCCAACTCGCGGAGCCGCACCTCCACCCGAAGGAGTGGGACAAGCACATCTACGACGCGCACTTCGACTTCTCGCAGCACACGTGCTCAAAACCGCGTGGGCAGTCGCACTACAACCAGCAGGTCCTCTTCCACCTCCGGCGTCACTGGTGCTGCAACTTACGACGGCGGATTTGTAAACACTGGCCGCAACACCGGTAACAGACTCACCACGACCGAAGAACTCGAGAGCCAGACCGGCGATCAGCTGGCCGAGACCTTCTGGGGTGAAGACGAAATGATGCTGCCTGTTGAGGAAGAGGAACTCCCCGTCTTCGGTCGCAACATCTTCGATTCGGAGGAACTCACCTTCGAACCATCGATGAATCTTGCCACTCCCAAGAACTACGTGCTCGGTGCGGGCGATGAGGTCATCATCGACATCTGGGGCGATAATGCCACTACTATCCGTGAGGAGATCTCTCCTGATGGAACCATCAGTATCGAAAGCCTCGGTCTAGTGAACCTTTCGGGCAAGACCATTTCGGAAGCCAAACGCTACCTGCGTCGTCAACTTTCGCGCATCTATGCTGGCCTTGACCAAGCAGATGGTGTGAACGACATGGAACTCTCACTCGGTCAGTCACGCACCATCCAGGTGCACGTCATGGGCGAAGTGAAGTACCCTGGTTCCTACTCCTTGAGCGCCTTTGCCACCGTCTTCCATGCCCTTTATAGTGCAGGTGGCGTCAGCGACATCGGTTCGCTTCGTAAGATTATGCTCAATCGTGGAGGTCATAATGTAGCAGTCCTCGACGTCTATGACTTCATCATGAACGGTCGTTCCAAGGGAGATGTCACCCTCGAAGAAGGCGATGTCATCGTCGTTCCCGCCTATGAGCAGCTCGTTGAACTCACAGGTACCGTCAAGCGCCCGATGCGCTACGAGATGAAGAATGGCGAAACTGTGAAGGACCTCTTTGCTTATGCAGGTGGCCTCAGCAACAAGGCATATACGCGCAGCATCCGCATCCAGCGTCAGAACGGCAACGAGAACGAGATCTGCACCGTTCGCAAGGACCAGTTCGGCACCTTCCCCACCATGGATGGCGATGCCATCGAGATTGAGCCTATTCTGGAGCGCTATTCCAATCGAATTGAGATCAAGGGTGCGGTCTATCGTCCCGGTCCTTATCAGTTGGGAACCATCAACACAGTGAAGCAGCTCATCATCGCTGCCGATGGACTCACCGGCGATGCCTTCACCAACCGTGCCGTACTGCAGCGCGAAAACGAGGACTTGACACGCTCTGTCCTTTCGGTTGACGTCAAGGACATCATGGATGGAACCATCAGCGACATCGTGCTTCAGAAGAACGACATCCTCTACATCCCCAGCCACTACGACCTGAATGATATGGGAACCGTAACCATCCATGGCGAGGTGGCACGTCCAGGTGACTACCTCTATGCGAAGAACATGACCATCGAGGACCTCATCATCCAGGCTGGTGGTCTGCTGGAATCGGCTTCTACCCAGCGCGTCGATGTATCGCGCCGACTCAAGGATCCCAAGAGCGAAGCCGAATCGGCACGCGTAAGCGAAACCTTCCGCTTTGCCATCAAGGACGGCTTCATCATCGATGGCGACCCGACCTTCACACTCAGTCCCTACGATGAGGTATATATCCGTCAGTCACCCGTCTATCGCAAGCAGACCAACGTCATGGTGACCGGCGAAGTACTCTTCCCCGGCGAATATGCACTGACCCACAAGTCGCAGCGTCTCTCTGAGATCATCGAGCAGGCAGGTGGTGTCACCAGTTTTGGCTTCGTCAAGGGTGCACGACTGACCCGCATGATGAATGAAGAAGAGAAAGAGCGACAGAAGAGTGTCATCAAGATGTCTCGCAACTCCAAGGACTCTATCTCCGAAGCCATGCTCGACATCAGCAACACCTACTCGGTGGGTATCGACCTCGAAAAAGCGCTCAAGCATCCCGGCTCGCAGGCCGACGTAGTGCTGCGCGAAGGCGATATCATCGAAGTGCCCGAATACACCAATACCGTGAAGATCAGTGGTGCCGTCATGCACCCCAACACGGTGAGCTATGTCGAGAACAAACCCGTGAAATATTATATCGAGCAGGCTGGAGGCTTCGGCAACCGTGCCAAGAAGCGCCGCGCCTACGTGGTGTGCATGAATGGGCAAGTGAAACGCGCACGCCGCAACAGTCGAAACGCTGTGGAGCCAGGTTGTGAGTTGGTAATCCCGATGAAGGACCAGAGCACTTGGAACGTTCAGCAGACCATGTCACTCGCCACAGCATCGGCCTCGCTGGCCACTATGGTCGCATCAATCGCCAACATCTTGAAATAATACGGAACGATGGCAAGCTTAAAGAATTTCGATCTCAAGGAAATCATCAGGCAGTTGTGGCTAAGTCGCAAGACCCTTTGCCTGTGGTGTGGTATAGCCGCCTTGCTGGGTGTGGTCTTTGCTCTGACCAATCCTAAGGAATACAGCGTCACGACAGCCATTGTGCCCGAACAGTCATCATCGACGGGCCTGGCCAGCATTGCCTCAATGATGGGCGTGAGTCTCGGCAACGTAGAGGGCAGTAACGTCGATGCCATGGATCCCTCGATGTTCCCCGACATCGCCGAGTCAATTCCCTTCCTCCAGGCCATGATGGCCACCAAGGTTCGCACTCTCGATGACACGACGATGGTCACCCTCCACGACTACCTTCGCTCCGAATATGTGCCCTGGACCATCAAGACCAAGGAGGCCATCAACAAACTGAAGGACAAGATCACCGGACGAAAGGCACCCACATTCGGCAGCCAGTCCAAGGGGGACAAAGCGCCTCGCTACATCTTGCTTGGCGAAAACGAATACGGCCGACTAAAAGGTCTGGCTCGCAACATCAAGTGCACGCAGAACATGAAGACCGGCATCATCACCATTGTCACCACCAGTCAAGATCCTATGGTGTCAACCTTGATGGCCGACAATGCCATCGACTGCCTGCAGACCAGCCTTTACGACTACAAGAGCGCCAAAGCCAAGGCTGAGCTGGCTGACCTCAATGCCCTCGAAGCCGAACGTCGCACCGAATATGAAAGACGACAGCGAAACTATGCCGACTTTCTGAACCAGAATCGTTCGGCCAATAACTATGCCATCACCGCTGAAAAAGACCGTCTGGATGCCGAGATGACCCTCGCCTACCAGGCTCTGCAGCAGGTGACCCAGCAGCGTTATCTTGCCGAACAGAGCCTCATCGAGAAAAAGCCATCGTATGCCCTGCTGACACCTCCCACCTTCCCACTTGCCGCCAATGGGTCGCGCAAGATGGTGGTTATCGTCTGGACGTTTCTCGGCTTTGTCCTCGGTGCTGCATGGATCGTTTATGGCCGCAAATACTGGCAATGGACCAAAGATTTCGTGAATGAGCTCAGACACAACAACGCCTAACCAAGAGCGACTGGCCCGCAACACTGTGGTGCTGTACGTGCGTACAGTGCTCATGTTGGTCATCAGCCTCTACACCTCGCGCGTTGTGCTGCGCGTGCTTGGGGTTGACGATTTTGCCATCTACTCGATTATCGGCAACTTTGTCGCCACATTCTCCATCGTCACCGCGACACTTACAATGGCCTCCCAGCGGTTCATCACTGTCGAGATAGGGCGCGGCTCGGAAACCGACATTCGCCGCACTTTCAACACTTCGCTGAACCTGCATCTCATCATGGCAGTATTGCTCATCATCGTGTGCGAAGTCATCGGCCTATGGTACATCAACGAAAAGATGGTGCTCCCCACGGCTCGCATCGAAGCTGCGCAAGTGGTGTTCCACTGTTCGCTCATCGCCTTTCTGTTCCAGTTCATCAGCATCCCTTACACTTCGCTCATCATCGCCTACGAGCACATGGGTGCCTGGGCATGGATCAGCATCGTCGAAGTATTGCTTAAACTGGGCGGTGCCATTGCCCTTTTGCTGCTGCCAGTCGGCTACGACAATCTGGTGTGGTATGCCATCTTTCTTGTGGTGGCTGCCATAGTAGTGCGCATTATTTACGGCATATATTGCAACTACAAATTCCCCTTCTGCGCCTACCAGTGGAAAATAGACGTCAGCCAGATGCATCAGATGTCAGCCTTCATGGGATGGAATGTTCTGGGCACCGGCGCTGACATAATGAGCAAACAGTGTATCACTTTGCTCCTAAATGCTTTCTTCGCCTTGTCGGTAAATGCGGCCCGTGGCATCGCCATACAAGTGGAAAGTGCTGTGACCAACTTCACTCGCCAGATTTCGATGGCCTTCAACCCACAAATCACCAAGTCTTTTGCCAAAGAAGAGTACAAGCGTGCTAATCAGTTGGTTTGCCAAGGTGCTAAGTTAGGTTTTTTCTTTTTCTTGGTCGTTGCCATTCCCCTCATCGTCGAGACACCGGCCATTCTGAAAGGCTGGCTTGATAGGTATCCCGGCTACACCGTCACTTTCGTCCGTCTTTCGTTGATGTGCAACATGATCCTGTCTCTGAGTTATACTATCGATGCATGGATCTTTGCATCAGGCAAAATACGCAGCCTGCAGATTTGGACAGCCATACTTCTGACTGCATGCTTTCCTATTTCATACATAAGCTTCCGAATGGGTCTGCCTCCCTATTACTGTTATCTGGCTCTTATGCTGATGACTACGGCGCTACTCGTTGTCAAGATCCACATCGCTTCTAGGCTTGTGCCTGCTCAATTTGTCGGATTCTATGACATGATTATCAAGAAATGCCTACCTACGACGATGCTATCTATTGTTTTTCCGCTCTTCATGCACTACATGATCCAAAATTCCAGCTATGCTACATCGTTAACAGTCGTTTTAGGCTGCTGCCTGCTTTACGTCATCTGGAGCGTTGGAGTTATAGCAACTATAGGTCTTGACCGCAAAGAACGGAAAAAGATGTTTCAGTATATTCATAAAAGAATATGTCCGCAATGAATACATTTATGACTCATCAATGATTTCAAAATTGTTCCACCCCAACGCATTTTAATATAATGGACATCAAAGGTACTTCTTTTTATCACCTTCACCGATTAAGGCAACGAGTATGCCAATATGCTTCAACATGCATGACTATCAGCATAGCATGGCTGAAAGGTGTCGGCATTGGGGATGGGCTTGCCTGCTTTGGTATTCCATACTTCTATCGGAATCCCCATTCTATTATTACATTGGGAAAGAACTGTTCGATACGAAGCTCATTTCGCAGCAACAACATCGGTTCGATGTGCCGAACAAGAATATGCACGCAAGGACCTGCTGCCAGCATCGTCATTGGCGACAATGTAGGCATGAGCTCTGCTACCATAACTGCCCACCAAAGCATCACAATCGGAAGCGACACTATGATTGGGGCAGGATGCGTAATTGTCGATTCTGACTGGCATTCCCTTTCGTTCAACCCTATCGAACGTCATACGCAGGAAGGGAAAACCAAACCCGTCGTCATAGGCCGAAATGTGTTTATCAGTACCCGATGCATCATTCTTAAAGGCGTTCACATTGGTGACAATGCCATCATCGGTGCCGGCTCTGTGGTGACACATGACATTCCTGCCAATGCTAAAGCGGCTGGCAACCCATGCCGAATTCTATGAAATATCTTACTGTCATAACCGTAACATACAATGCCGAAAAGACGCTCGAAAAGACCATTCTTTCGGTAATCGGTCAGACGGCTTTCGCCCAGATGGACTACATACTGGTGGACGGAGGTTCCAGCGATAGGACACTCGACATTGCCCATCGGTATAAGGCTAACTTCGCCACCATCATCAGCGAGCGTGACCATGGCATCTTCGACGCCATGAACAAAGGGGCAAAGCTGGCCCAGACACCATGGATTGTGTTCATGAATGCCGGCGACCAGTTCTACGACACTTGCACCGTGGACTCTTTGAGACTGGACATCTCCCAGTCCGATCATGCCATTTACGGTGACTGCATTCGCGTATATAACGACGGTCAAACCGAATATCGCAAGGCCCGACCTTTCTTCGAAGTGGATAGCGGCATACCTGGTATCGGCATTTGTCACCAGAGCATCTATCTTCCAACGTCTTGGATCCTATCGCATCCCTATCGCTGGCAACAGTTCCCTCATTGTGCCGACTTTGAGCAAATCTATGCGTTTTGGCAAGAACGGCGACGATTGCAATACGTTGACCGTCCGTTGTGCCTCTATGCTTACGGCGATGGATTCTCGTCACAGGCGAGCCATTTCAGCCAAGTCTTTGAGGAAAATGCACTTATCACCCACCAGCGTCATTCTCTGCAATACTATAAGCAGAAGCTGCGCATGATGCTTTCGCGTTGCAAGTTTTGCTGAGGATTGATTTTATCCTAACAGCCCTTATATATAATAAAGGTATAGTTCATGTTGCTGAGTGCTTTCTTACCTTACATAGTTGTCTATAGCGTTGCTGTCATTATGATGGCAATCAGCATGCTATTCTATGACAAAGAGAGAGTCAGCACTTTCTTCTTCTGGATAGCCTGGATAGCGCTATTTACGTTTGTCGGGCTGCGCGACTCGTCGGTAGGGACTGACACGATACACTACCTCAGTTCGTTTCATCACCCAGAAGCAGGATATGGCGCGAACGGCGATACGGATCCCGGATTCTTGCTATATCTTTATCTGACACACTATTTGTTGTTCGACAACGGCACCCTCTTTCTGCTCCTCACCGCCCTCATCGGGTTAGGAGGCATCGGCTACGTCACACGTCGCAACTCCGAAATGCCCGTCTATTCGCTGGTCATCTTTGCCACTTACGGCACAGCCACCATCTTCCTTTTCCATTATCTGAGCGCAGTGCGTCAAACGCTCGCCGAAGGGCTGTTCCTCATGACTGTCTTCTTCTACCTCGGTCCGCAGAAGGACGAATTGAAACTTTTGGAGCTCAAGGAAAATGGCGAAGAGATTACCCCCGAAAAGCGCGATGAAATCGTTCCTGACCGCAATCTGGGTCTTGCTGCCTTCTTGTTCGTCATCGCTGCTTTTGTCCATGGTTCCACCTGGGCCATGCTTCCTGTCCTATTCGTTGCGCGTTTCATGTCTTTCAAGCGATGGATTTGGGCCTTGATTCTCGTTGGAAGTTATGCGTTCGGTGTGCAGAGCTTCATTTCCGTGCAAGACATCGTAGGAACCATTTTTGGCATCTTCGGGCGTTCCTCCGACAGCTATCTGGCCAAGTATGGCGGCTATGCCACCTTTGGTCATGGCGAAGTCGATATTTCTTTGATCAACTCCAATATGTGGCCATTTACCCTTTTGGGGTTATATGTCATTATCCGGGCAAGTGAAAAGTTCATCAAGTCACAATGGGTGATACTTTTCTTCCTTTCGATTGTTCTGAACAATCTCTTCAACGACAACATCATCTGGAGCCGCCTCTTCCTCTATCTGTCCCTCCTCTGCTTGTTTGTAGTTCCCAACGTTGTGGCACTACATAAAAACAAATGGATTGACTATGGTTTCCTTACGCTTTTCACCGCCTATTCCATCATGCGTGCCTTCAAGATACTGCTGGCCCAATGGATTGACCCTGATGGCAATGTGGTGATTCCCTATGAATTCACTGATTTCACAATCTGAAAACGATGAAGAAGATATACTATACGCTGCGCAATATCGCATGGATGTTCTATTACTTCCCGTTGTGGTTGCTTTTGAGAATCCATCCTCGTCACGTCTTTTTCATGGCAGAGGAACGTCATTGGCTGGAAAATCTCTTTCCTGCTCGCACCAATACCCTTGACTCCCAGATTGAGCTTTATCGTCTAAGGGAATATCGTACGATGATCTATTATCGGTTGGGCGAGTCTCAGAAACTCGTCTCCTGGCTCATCCCAGCCCAGTACGCATGTACCATCAACTGTCCGGAAATAGGTGAAGGCTTCATCATTCATCACGGACACAGTACGCGCATCGGTGCTCGCAGCATAGGCCGGAATTTCGAAATCTGGCAGAACGTGACCATCGGCCACCAGCATCCTACTGACATTCTGCCTAAGATTGGCAACAATGTCAAGGTTGGCTGCGGTGCCATCGTCATCGGAGGCATTACCATCGGTGATGGCGCCATCATTGGAGCAGGAGCCGTCGTAACCAAAGACGTTCCTGCCAACGCTGTTGTAGCAGGGAATCCTGCACGCATCATCAAATACACTAATTAAGCAGGACAATGTTTATTTAACCATTGAACTTCGCCTCCATCAGATTCAAGAAATCATCATCGATACATATAATAATATATAATGTCCCGCCTAGCCATCATCATACCCGTCTATAAGCCGGACTTCCTCAAGGAAGCCCTCGAATGTCTTGCCGCCCAAACGTGCCAGGACTTCACGGTTTATGTCGGCGATGACTGTAGCCCCCATCCCCTGTCCGACATTGTGATGCCGTTCACAAAAAGAATGAATCTGCATTACACGCGCTTCGACAGCAATCTGGGAGCAAAAGATCTGATTGGGCAATGGGAACGCTGCGTTGCCCTGGCACAAGATGAGGAGTGGCTGTGGTTGTTCAGCGACGACGACCAGATGGACAACAACTGCGTAGAAAGTTTCTATCGCATGTTGCAACTGCATCCCGACCAGCGACTCTTCCATTTCAACGTCACTGTCATCGACAGCGAAGGCAAAACCACAACCGACAAGCGATTCGTCAAAAAGGACTTCGACGAATGGTTCTCGGCGAGTGACTTCCTGAAACAACGACTCACCTACAAGGTCAACAGTTTCGTGGTGGAGTATATCGTCCATCGAAAGACCTTCGAGCAACTGGGCGGATTCGTCCGTTATCCTTTGGCCTGGTGCAGCGATGACGCAACGTGGTACACGATGGGCAAATCGTCCGGCATCCTCACCATTCCCGATGCCCGTATCTATTGGCGAAAGAGCGAAGCCAACATCACTCCCAATCGCAGTCGTTCCGTCCAAAAGCAGAAACTCAAGGCCGTAACGCAGTTTCTCAAATTCTGCTGGCGGGAACTCGGTATCTCTGCCTTCCCCGCCATCCTCAACTATTATCTCCATGCCCTTTATCAGGCACGCTCATTATTCCGTTTATGATTTATTTGGTCGATACTATAGGCACCGAGACTGGCATGCATCTCTACGACCAGTCGTTCTGCAATACGCTTCAGGCCAAGGGCGTAGCCGTTCGCGTGCTCTCCAACTATTCCACAGCCGATGGCCGTCAGAAGGCGCTCTTTCCTAACTTCTACCATGGTGGCAAGCTTCTTATGATGGTGAAGTTCGCCTGGGCTCTTTTCGTCTTTGCGCTCTTTCGTCTTTCGCACAACGGCACCTACGTCTATCAGTCCTTTGGCCTGCGCTTGATCGACCAGTTCTTTATCCGCATCATTGGCCGAAAGAACCTCTTCGTCATTGTCCACGACATCTTCGAGATTACCGGAACAAATGGCGAAGATGCACGAAAGGCGAAAAAGATTGCCTTCTATCAGAGTCACATTCCTGCCATCATCTGCCATAGCGAAAATGCCCTTCAGACGCTCCACGATTTTGGCTATCAGGGACGCACCATCTATTACCCGCACTTCAGTTACGAATTCTCCAAAGAGATCAATCCGCACGAAGTGGCTCCTGAAATAAAGGAAGCTGTGAAGACCGATAAGATTAATTTCCTCTTCTTCGGGCAACTGCGTCAGACCAAGGGAATCACCATCCTTCAGAAGGCCATCGACATTCTGAAGCAAAAGGATTTCGCCGGCAATATCATCATCGCAGGAATGGACAAGGAGCATTTCATCGACGAAACGCAGCAGCCTCCCTTCGTACAGACCATTCTTCGCTACATCACCGACAGCGAACTCAATCATCTGTTCAGCACCTGTCAATACGTCCTTCTGCCATACACGGAGATCTATCAGAGTGGCGTGCTCGAAGTGGTCATCTACTTCCGCTGTCCAGCCCTGATGTCCGACATTCCCTATTTCAATCAAATCGAGGGCGATTACCCCAGTTTTGGACAAACCTACAGTCCGAATACACCCGAGGCACTTGCCCAAAAGATGCTTGAGATTTCAAAAGAGGATTATTCTGCCCACCAATACTTCACACGGGAAGATTTGGCCAAGTACGAAAGCCAGCACGATCCCACTCGTCTCATTGCTTTCCTGCAGGAAGGAGCATAATGCCAACAACTATGTTTGAACACTTACAACAACTGCTGCGGTCTAACGTCTTCTATCAGAAGCATCTTCAGTCCCGTGTCAACGACACCCGTTACGCGGTTCGCAACTGGCGTATGTTCCGAACCTTATATCACAACACGCCCAGCGAGAACCCATCAGTCCGTCATACGCTCTTTTTCATCATCGACCCCCATCAACGTCACCCCGGCTTTGCAGATCGCTTGAAAGTCTTCTGCTGCATCGATTACATTGCTGAGCAGAACGGTTATGATTTCAAATTGGTTCTTGATGATGATTTCCCGCTCGAAAGATATCTTGAGCCCAATGAAACCGACTGGAGAGGACGTCATGAGATGCTTAGCCATTCTCGAAAAGACGTTCGACTCATCGCTTACAATGGCGGAAAGGCTGATATACCCGTATTGAAGAAGGACATCTGCCAATATCATATCTACAATTATATTGGGCTCGACGTGCTTCGGCGTACGCAGGGTGATCAATGGCGTCACGCTTGGAACAAACAGTTTCACCACCTCTTCCGCCCCACCGAATATCTGAATAGCCTTCTCTCCCAGTACGAGGATTATCCTCCGAAAAGTTACGTGGCCATACATATTCGCTTTGTCAATGCACTTGATCAGATTGAAGAAGGCTTCTACAACAAACTCGATGCCACTGGGCAGCAGCAACTGGTTGAAAACTGTCTTGATGCACTCAACTACCTTCAGCGAAACTATCAGCAGCCTTTGCTTGTCTTCTCCGACAGTGAACGGTTCCTAAAAATTGCCCATGAGCATGGGTATCAGCGCATCGAAGGAGGTAAGGTGGGACATATCTCCTTCTGTAGCGAAGCTTTCGAGAAGACTGTTCTCGATTTCCACATGCTGAGTAGGGCATCCCGCATAGTTCGTATCAACAGTCCCCTCATCTATGGGTCAACGTTCCCCATCTATGCTTCGTTCATGGGCAATTGTCCGATTTTCGAATACAGCCTCGAAGAAAAGACATTGACACAACTGCCTTTTTGAATAAAATGACCAAAATATTCATATTTGTCCTTATCCTATTGCTTCCTCAATTGAGTAAAGCTGGTGGGGAGACGACTGTCAGACAAACACTCACATACGCCCTCACGACCGAGACTGCCGTGGGGTCGGGTGACTATACTGCCTATTATCTTACCGCCAATCGGCATGGCATACTCAGCACCGATGCCAATACATTCTATCTGCGTGCGGCGATGAACTATAACTTCCGACGCGGACGATGGTCGGTCGATGCCTGCCTCGATGCACAGGTACAGACGAATGCCTACAGCAAATACTATATCCAGCAAGCCTACGCCGACCTCACCTACTCGTGGATTTCCCTTGGATTCGGTGCCAAGGAGTTTTCCCCTGTACTGCGCGACATTCGTCTGAGCAGCGGCAGCACCATCTGGAGCGGAAATAGCCGTCCTATCCCTAGCGTCTATCTCATAACTCCTGAATTCGTCACTATCCCGGGCACCAGGGGATGGCTTCAGTTCTATGCTGAAGGAAGCTTTGGCAAACTCTTCGACGATGACTATAAGCGCGACCGATACGCCATCTATCGTGTCGGCAAAAGCGGACAGGCCGAATCATTCCTCACCACCGACGTATGGTTTCATCAGAAGAAACTGCATCTTCGCACCAACCCCGACAAACCCATCGTCTTTTACGTAGGTTTCGACCATGCCTCCTATTTCGGCGGCGAATCCTACAATAGCAGTTTCACAGGGGAAACACAATCCTTCAGCCCACATCTGAAGGACTTCTTCAAAGCTTTCTTCATCTCCGGAGGCGACAGCAACTCCCCCACGGGCGACCAGGTCTTCTTCTACGGCAGTCATCTGGGTGACGAGTGTTTTCGTCTCGATTACCAATGGGGAGGCTCCGACAGCAAACAGAAGCGTGTGGGTCTCGTCTTCGAAAATCTCTTCGAGGATGGTTCCAGCATCGCCAAGTTCAATGGTATGGACGGACTCTGGGGCATCGAATACCACAACAAGCAGCATGACGCATGGATCCAGGGCTTCGTCTTCGAATATCTGCAGACCAGCAATCAAAGCGGCCCCATCCATTGGGACCGCGAAGATTGGGCCGAAAGTTTTGGCGAAGGCTTTGGCGAAGGTCGTGCACCAGGTGCCGACGACTACTACAACAATTACTACTATGCGGGCCATTGCTACTACGGTCTTGCCTTAGGCACGCCGATGGTCAAGTCGCCCGTCTATAATGCCGATGGTTATCTGCGCTTCACCGACAATCGCATCCGCGCCTGGCATCTCGGCGTAGAAGGGTCGCTGCTCAGGGCAAACCTCTCTAGATTTCCTAGACTATCTAGATTATCTAGAGATTCTAGATTCTCTAGAAAACCGACCCTTGGCTATCGCGTCCTAACCAGTTATCGCCGCTCCTGGGGCACCTCCTTCGTCCCCTCATCAACCATTCGCGATGCATTCTGCACAATGGTCGAACTGAACACCAGCCTTGGCCCTTGGTCCGCCAAAGTGGCTTATGCCATGGATCACGGCGACCTTCTCGGCAACAATCAAAGTTTCAACTTCAGCATCTCCTATCATGGAAAGATTCTATAAGTTTATAAGGGATTCTAAGGGATTTGAAGGGATTCTAAGGGATTTGAAGGGACGTTTGTTCTGTTATTCCAACTGGTCAAGGCATAAGTATCGTCCCTTTTACTACCTTTTTACTCCCCTTTTACTACTCTTTTACTCCTTTTCTCTGTCCTCCTGCGACGTCGGTGATTATATCGGTGATATTTTCGGGCGCTGGCAAATCACCTCTATCCAGACACCCGACAGCATTGCCAAGCCCACCGATCTCTTCTACGACTTCCAGTCGAAGGTGCACGTTGCCCACGTGCTCTACGAAGAAGAACACCGCACCCTCGACCTGCACGGTCTCGCTCGTCAAGAGGGCGATAGTCTCTTCATCAAATATCTTCCAATGGATAACACGGGCAACACGATGCGGGAATTTATATCAAAGCGGTTCCTCATCGAAGATGACTATTCCGACGTGCGTTTCCACATCCTGCGTCTCGATGGCAGCAGGATGATACTTGAACGTGGAAATCGCAGATGGGAACTACGTGCGTATTAGGTTATTCTTCGAGCAAAATGATGCGCTCGTTTTTAATGTCGCCCGAGAGATAGTAATTCCTGCGTATTGTGGGCCGACGATAAACGGGTTGTTTCAATTTCAAACCTGTTATGGTATAAAAATCCGTTTTATATATAATGTTTTCCGATAGATGCTCCCAAATCAAGGTATCGTGACAAACGTCGTATGCCACTTGCTTGATATATTCGAAGTCCGATGCCGAATGAATTGTATCTCCGAGGGCTCCGCGGGCGTTCTCAGTAATCGGGATACCCAATCTCGGTGCCAACAGCATCTCATAGACAAGGTCGCTGACCGCCTCGGCTGCAAATGACGACAGATGATACCCGTCACTCGTCAAATCAAGGCTATCGTTAAGTGCCGTCTGACGCAAGCGTTTAATCAATTGCTGGCTGTGGATAATCATGTCAATCCTATCAGCGAAGTCATTTCTCACCGCCAATGTAGTTTGTTCAATTGCATAATCCATCTTTAGTTGAGAGAAATCATAGTTACTGAAATTCGGATGACTTGAATTTCTGCTATAACTCCACGTAGCATGCCAGGCAATTCGAGCCAGCGGCAGATAGTATTCTATCGAATCGAGCATCATCTGAAGATTGGGTTTCACCGTATCATATAGGCCAGAGGTTCCTGAAGCCTGCTGTAGTGTGATCACGTCCCATGGCTTCATCCTCAAAACGCTGTCAATCCGCACATGTTGTGTCTCTTGCCATGCTCCCGATTCAGGGTCAAATTCAAATAGCGAACACTCACGACCTCCTTGCTTCATCGTCTCACAATATTGGTCAAGCGTTGCTCCCGGACGATACAAATAGGCCACGTCCAACTCCCCGCTACCCTGATGAGGAAGCAGGTAGGGCAGAAGCAGCAGCATATTCTCAGTAAAACTATTGCCGATGCCAAGCAAGTGCAGTGGTTCGGCATACATAAGGTTTGAGGCAAGCAACCACAGCGCCAAAACTAGCAGTTCACGTGTGCGTTTCATCCGTCGAATGACTTTTTCGGGGGCAAATATACAAAGTTTTTCGCATTGGACAAAATTTTTTGGCGATTTTTTCGTTTATACGATATGAAACTGAAGATTCAATTCCTAATCATACTCATCGGCTGCCTTTTGTCGGCCCGACCCGTTATGGCATCGGTCGGCGATTGGCACAGCTATCGCAACGTTGGCACCTACGACCAGGTCGCCCTCCTCGGCGACAACCTGTATATCCTTACCGACGGCAACCTCTTTGTCACCGATACGACGCTCACCGAATTCACCAGCCTCTCCCGCCTCTCTCTGCTCAGTGGCAACACGATCTCGAAGATAGCAGTAGCACCCGACCATCAGCATCTTGCCTTGCTCTACAACGATGGCCTCATCGACATCATCGATGCCGATGGCAGCACCATTTCCATTATGGATCTGCAGACCAAGAGTCTGACGGCCAACAAGCAACCCCTTGGCGTGACCTTCCAGGGTGACGAGATGATTGTCGCTGCCGAATTCGGTTTCTATCGCGTCAGCCTGTCGTCCTACAGCATCGTCGATTCCTACACCACGCCATCGTCTTGCAATATCGCCTTCTATTGGAAGGAGGCCTGGTATCGTTCGGTGCGCGGACATGGCTTGCAGCGCTGTCCTGCTTCGAACAATGCCAAGCAGGAGTCCAATTGGACCACCCTGCAATCCGATACCATCCTTGCCGCCCTGACCTTCTTCACGCCCGACAGCACCGAGCATTGCTGGGTGATTGCCAACGACAAGAACGTCAATGTGCTCGATGCCGACGGAAAGACGGTGCGCCGTTCAGCACGCGGATGCTACCAGTCGCTCATCCAGGCAGGTCGCTATATCTTCATGCAAGGAAGTGGATTTACGATGGCCGACCCCACGACCTACGACATCAGTGTCTGCCATGCTGGAACATTGGGTCAGAGCTGCAGTATCTCTGCTCTTGACAATGCAACATTTTTCACCTCAGCAGCCTCCGCCGGTCTTTTTTGCTTCAAACTCACGTCCTTCAACCGATGGGCACCCTTCGACTACGAACTGCTGGCCGATGGCGTGAAGATAGCCGAGGTGCTGGGCTCCACTGCATTCTACTCAGGTCTGCTGCCTTTCGATGGCAAGTTTGTGGCCACAAACTCGAAGCGCATGTGCCTCACCAGCTACTCGGCTATGGCCCGCACCATGGGCGACATCTCCATCTACGATCCCGCCGACGACACATGGACCACCCAGAGCTATCGCGACATCATCGCGCAGGGCAAGGAGCAGGGACTCGATGTCTTTCAGGGCATCTCGGCTTTCGCTGCCCACCCGAACATGACCAACAGCTACTTCGTCAGCACCTTGCAGCGCGGCCTTTTCCTCTTCATCGGGCACCACTTGGCGGAATGGTATCCCCAAAGTGCTCCCGAGGAATATCCCGACCAGGCCACAAGCCGCATCACGGCTGTTTATCCCGACGGCTTGGGTTATGTCTGGGTAGGCTGTCCATTTACCGACTATCCTCTGCGCAGCCTCTCGCTCGATGATGGGAAGTGGAGATGCTACCCTATCACCGGCCTTCCAGCCGTCTCCAACATCCATCGCATCCTCGGAGCCCGGCACGACAACTATGGGCTGAAGTGGCTGCTCTGCGACTATCCCTACCAAAGCAGCAAGGTGGCCATCTACTACGACCACGGCACGCCTCAGGACCTCTCCGACGACCAAAGCACCTACTTCAACATCCTCGTCGATCAGGACAACAACCAGTACGCCAACATCAATTACTTCTTTGACATCGCCGAAGACCTGAACGGTGCCATCTGGCTGCTCACCAGCATCGGTCCGCTCGTCATCGACGACCCTTACACCACCTTCGACTATGCGCAGAAGAATCCCGGCTACGGCAAGATACGCCGCGTCAAGGTGCCTCGCAACGACGGCACCAACCTTGCCGATTATCTGATGGAGTCGGCATCGTGCACCTGCATCGCTGTCGATAACCTCAACCGCAAGTGGATAGGCACGCTCGGCAGCGGACTTTTCCTGCTCAGCGACGATGGCATCACCGAAATCGAACATTTCGACATCAGCAACTCCCCGCTTTTCTCCAACGACATTCTGGCCCTCTCGTTCGACCCGGAGACATCGGTGCTCTACATCTCGTGCGAAAGCGGAATACTCACCTATCAGACCGATGCCTGGCAAGGCGAAGCCGATTTCAGCAACCTCTATTGCTACCCTAATCCCGTGCGTCCCGAATACAGCGGCGACCTGCGCATAATGGGCCTCATGGCCGATTCGTACGTCAGCATCACCGACGTCTCGGGCAACCTCATCATGCGCACCCGCAGCATAGGCTCGTCCATCACCTGGGACCTCCGTGACAGCGACGGCCAGCGCATCGAACCAGGCATCTATATGATCCATGGAGTCGATTCTGAGGGTAAAAAGGGCAAAATATGCAAGTTTTTGGTGCTTTAAGCGAAAAATCTTTGCCTTTAGGCAATAATATTCGCAATAATACGTTATAGATTTATAAACACCACTGATTTGGGCTCTATGCAAGATAACACTATACAGCAGCCCACCGATGCCAGCATCATTCTGACTTATCGATGCCCGATGCGTTGTGTGATGTGCAACATCTGGAAGAACCCCACTCGCAAAGAGGAGGAAATCAAGGCTGCTGACCTAAAGACCTTGCCGCAACTCAAGTTCATCAACTTGACGGGTGGCGAACCATTCATACGCGAGGACCTCCCCGACATTGTCGAGGAGTGCTATCGTCATACTAAGCGTATCGTCATCTCCACCTCCGGCTGGTTCGAGGACAAGGTGATAGCGCTCGCCAGGCGTTTCCCCAACATCGGCATCCGTATCAGCATCGAGGGGCTGAGCCAGAAGAACGACGAGCTGCGCGGCCACCAAGGCGGTTTCGACCGCGGCCTCCGCACCCTGCTTACCCTCCAGCAGATGGGACTGAAGGACATTGGCTTCGGCTGCACGGTTTCGAACAACAATTCGGCCGATATGCTGTCGCTCTACCAGCTCTCGCGCTCGATGGGCCTGGAGTTTGCCACCGCCGCCTTTCACAACAGCTACTACTTCCACAAGGACGACAACCAGATTACTAACCGCGAGGAGGTTTGCGGCAACTTCGAACGCCTCATCAACATGCAGCTCAAGGAACGGCATCCGAAGTCATGGTTCCGCGCATGGTTCAACATGGGCCTGATCAACTACATCGAAGGCGGTCGCCGCATGCTCCCCTGCGAGGCCGGCTCGGCCAACTTCTTCATCGACCCATGGGGAGAAGTCTATCCGTGCAACGGCCTGGAGGAGAAGTACTGGAAGCAGTCGATGGGCAACATCCATGAGGCCGACTTCATGACCATCTGGCAGAGCCCGGAGGCACAGGAGGTGCGCAGCAAGGTGCGCTGTTGCGCCAAGAACTGCTGGATGGTGGGCACTGCCAGCCCCGTGATGAAGAAGTACATACAGCATCCGCTGCGATGGGTCGTACGCAACAAGTGCCGCTCGCTGATGGGACGTCCTGCCTGCATCGACAAGAAGTGGTGTGACGTCGGTCAAGACCCCCGCCAAGGCGACCTAAACCCCAACCGCTCGTGAAGAAACAAAAGAATCGCATAGTAGTTACCGGCACGCGCGGCATCCCCAACATCATGGGCGGTGTCGAGACGCACTGCGAAGAGCTCTTCCCCCGTCTGGTCGAAGAGGGTTATGACGTGACCGTCATACGACGTTCCAGTTACTGCCACGACCACCTTTCCCATTGGCAAGGTGTCAAACTCATCGACATCGATGCACCACGCAAGAAGTCGTTCGAAGCCATCATCCATACCTTCAAGGCCATTATCCGCGCCAAGAAGCTCAAGGCGCAAATTGTGCATATCCATGCCTGCGGTCCCGCTCTGCTCGTTCCTCTCGCCCGTATGCTCCACATGAAGGTGGTCTTCACCCATCACGGCCAGGACTACGACCGCGTCAAGTGGGGATGGGCAGCCAAACTGATGCTCCGTTTGGGCGAAGCCATGGGCTGCATCTTTGCCAACCGTGTCATCGTCATCAGCCAGGGCATACGCGACATGGTGAACCGAAAGTACAGCATCTCGCGCAAGATGCACCTCATTCACAATGGCGTGGCAACTCCCGAAGATATCAACGAACCCGGCTATTTCCGTCACCTTGGCATCGAGCATGGCAAGTACATCCTGGGCATGTGCCGTTTCGCTCCTGAGAAGAACCTTCATCAGCTCATCCAGGCCTTCTCGAAGATCGATTCCCACGGCTACAAGCTCGTCATAGCCGGTGACTCCGACTTCGAGGACTCCTATTCCATCAAGCTTCGCAAACTGGCCAAGGAGAATGGCGTCATCCTCACAGGCTTCATCAAGGGACGCCGCCTCCATGCCCTGCTCAACCACTGCCGCTGCTATGTGCTGCCCTCTTCGCACGAAGGGCTTCCCATAGCCCTGCTCGAAGCCATGAGCTACGGTGCCCCCATCATCGTGAGCGACATCCCCGCCAATCTTGAGGTAGGTCTGCCTCGCAACAACTACTTCCATTGCAACGACGTGCTCGAACTCACTGCCAAACTGCAGGAGACCGTCGATATGCCATACGAGAAGTGCTCCTACGATATGGAGAAATACGACTGGGATGTCATCGCCAAGCAGGTCTGCCAGGTGTATCGAAGCCTATAGGCTTTATTAATTAACAATTAACAATTAATAATTAACAATGATTTGTTGGGACCCAAAACCAGCAACGGAAAGGTAACGTCCCTTTTACTCCCCTTTTACTACTCTTTTACTCCCACTCCCTTTTTACTCCCCTTCCGATGAAATTCCCCCTTCTTCTGTTGCTTCTCCTCCTTCCCTTTGCCGCCATCGCAGGCGAATGGCAGGCGTTTACCTATACGGAGAACTACAGCCGCGCTTGTCGCCTGGGGGACAATCTCTACATCCTCAAGGGCAATAGCCTTGTGCGTGCCGACGTCTCAGGATGGGCTATCGAAAAGGAGTTGACACGCGAAGACGGTCTCTCTAGCACCAGGATTGTGGACATCTGCTACAGTGAGGAGGCCAATCGCATGGCCGTGGTCTATGCCGACGGCCTCATCGACGTCTTCCATCCCGACGGCTCCATCTGGACCATCCCCGATTTCTACAATGCGCCCATGCAGGGCACCGACAAGACCATCAATGGTATTCGACAGCAGGAAGGGCATCTGTTTATCTCTACTGCTTTCGGGTTCCTCGTCGTGAGCCTTTGGGAGGAAATCATCGAGCAGACGTTCAATCTTGGCTTGCCGGTGCGATGTGCATGGTCCTACAATGGTGATTGGTATTACAGTACCGACAAGGCATCCTATTATTGCCCGCGCAGCGGCAATCCTTTTGCGCCTGGTGCCTGGCAGAAGGCCAGCGACCATGCCATCGACGACACCATAGTCCTTTCGGGTGGTGGCGTATCTCAATGCTGGCAGCTTGGGCACGACCTCAGTCTGCGCAAACTCATCCCTTCTACTCGCGCCTCACAGCGATGCACAGCATCAAATACCATTCAAGGTCTTTGTCGAGCCGACCGTTTCATCATGGCAGTTTCGGCAGATAGTCTGATTCTCTACGATATCAATTACGGTCACTGTCCCTCCTATGGCAAAGCGCCCAAGCCCAACCAGCGATATTCGTGTGTTGCTCGAGGACATCTTTCCGGAAGCACGGGCCTCTGCTCACTCTCCAAGGGAGGCGATGCCTTTGCCTTTCTGCATCCTTCACGCGGCATCTTTGCCGACACATTGTCCCACCCCGATCCCTATACCGTCAAGGTCAACGACCTCTATCGCGAAGGTCTCATCATCGAGAATCATCAGCAGAGCGCCGACATCAATCGCATCACTTACAGCCAAGGTGAAGTGGGAATGACCTGCATTATGCCTCTTATCACCAATTACGGCATCATGATGCGCACCCCAGGCTTTCTGACCACGATGGATGTCGAGAGCGAGACGTGGAATAATTATACGGCCGCTGTAGTATCGCCCTACATCGACAAAAAGCGTTTCTCGGGCTTGGCCGATATGGTGGCCGACCCGTTCCATCCCTCACGTTATTGGTTCTCTACTCTCGAAGATGGCATCATCGGCATCGACCACGGCAAATACTATCGCACCTACAATCACACGACCTCCGACCACAAGATCCAATGGTGTGAACCCAACGTCGCGCGTGTCACTGGCATGGCCTTCGCTGCCGACAGCAACCTCTGGTGCTTCAACGAGGGTGTCGATCGTGCACTGTGCGTATTGCGTGTCAAGGACAGCACGTGGTACAACTTCCAACTCCCGGGTCTTGAGAAGAGTTACGGATTCACCCA